>OGGQ01000574.1_pt1 | contig 52799 bp, 48 predicted proteins | sample 1571191 | NCBI WGS metagenome assembly OGGQ01 (sample SAMEA2582061, study PRJEB24529) | metagenome | biome: Human gut stool | place: China | collected 2011
TATTAGAGAATTTGAAAAAAAATAGATTTCATTGAAGCATGATGATATTTCTGATACCCAGGAGCAATTCTTTATTTTCTCTGGTAAAACAATTATTACTTTGAGATTATATTTTTTTAATTGCAAACTTATTGCTTCTAAAGAAGCTATAAAATTTCCTTTGTATGGCGCATCATAAGATGCCCAGTATACCAATGCCCTATCCATGACTTATCACCTTTTTAATACTTGATTTACAGTGAATAATAATTTCACAAATTTGGTTATAAATACTGTTCTCATTTCCTATCATTCGAAATGCATAATTAGATCCCATTTTTTTATATATTCTCCAAAAAATCCCTCTCAATATAGGCTTACGTATCGGTTTATACAATTGTGGTTGAACTGTATCTTTAATATCTGCCTCTAAACTTGTAGTCTCATTGGTAATAGCTTTAAATAAAGTCATCCCCTTATTTGAATTAACAAGTATTAACGATACCCCTTTATTGTCAGCAAATTCACATTTTACTCTTTCAATACCCCAAAAATCACCAAGCGTAATATCTCCCTGACGATTAAGATTAGTAAAACGACATTTGTAACAACTTTGTCTCATAATTTCGTGTCCATAGAATAATCTCATCCATTCATTCATAACAATTGATTTTGAGCTAGATAGTTCTATTGTTTCTTTGCAATCTTTCCAATCAAATTCTTTCTTATTTCTAAATGATATCTTTACAATAGATTCATTATTTTCTTTTTCAATATATCTACAATATTCCGCAAAAACTTCTGGGCTAGGAACCCCATGACATATTATGTCACAAGTATAAAACATATCTGTTTCAGCTCTTTTTCCTAAAAATCTTTTTACAGCTGCTACTTGACATGGTGTCCCAGAGAACAATACTTTTTTTCCAAAGTCCAATTGTCTACTTATATCTTTAAACACATTACCTAGATTGCTTTGGACATATTTAGATCCCATAAGCCGTTCCATTGATTCTATATTATCAACGGACAGATGAACGACATTGTTCTGCTCATCAAAAGCAGCTCCATACACAATGCCTCCATCAAGTAAAATTTGTTTTGCTATTGAATAAAAAGCTCCTCCTGAAGAACTACACTCTCTAATCTTAAGCTGATTGTTCTTTAACGCGTATACCTTCATTTTAATCGCCCTATTTTATTTTTTATCTTTCTAAATATAGCGGAATCAAAATATTCAAAATCAATAATTTCATAATTGTTACACTTATTATATGTATGTACACCTTTTATTTTCTTATCTGTATTAAATTTTATATCTAGCATTTCAGGCGTCACTTCTAATAATTCGCATCTATCACTCTCGCCGTTTTCATCGTCTACAATTAATTCTGAAAACTTAATTGAATATCCATAAATACGAGGTGTACTTCTTTGCGTACATAATAGCCGTTCGTTTATCAAACCTGCATTTCTCGATTCATAAGTAAAATCTCCACTTAAATACTTAACTGAATTGAGTTCAAACTCCCCTTCTTCATTCTCATGCAGTACGTAAGTGATAAATCTACAAAGTTTCGGATCTTCATCCATATACTCAGATGCAAGAAAGTAAATATCATCTCCTGCCACTTTATAAATAACACTATCAACAATTCTTCTATTAAAAGAGATTTTTTTTACAAGTCTCCAGTCATATGGTGGCTTAACGCATTCATACAAACTTATGCAATTACCCGCCTCTGATTCCGGTAACATATATACGTGCTCTTTGAACTTAAAAATCATGGGGAAAGATAAATGATAATCTTCTATAATAACAGGCTTTGGTTCTGAAATTTCTCCATTTGTTATAGCCGAACATCCAATATGGCCTATTTTCTTATTTCTGTCATATACTTCAGTATAAACATATGTACTACCACCAAAATCATACAAAAATGGATCAGCGCACCAATAATCTGGGGAATACTTCATTGCAACAAAAGGTGTGGATGTAAAATTGTTGTACAGAAATTGATCATCATCAATTTTTCGAATCGCGCAATTAAAGGAAGGCTCATACCTCATGAGTTTCATATAAACTTTTTCAATTACTCCCATTAAGCCTAATGATTTAAATTTGTCCAACATTTTTATCATAAACTACTCTTCCTCTTACTTTTACGATCTGTTTTAATTCTGATAAAGTGTTATCTATTTCTAAGAAAATCTCTAATTTTTTTTACACGATCGCGTCCAATAATCTTGGCTACAAATCGCTTTAGATGATCTTTAAACCTATATGAGACTGGCATCCACGAGCTTACGCAGTGATGAACCAACACTGTCTCGTCATTTATAACAAAACATGAATTATCCACATCATATGCTCCAAATATTTCCATTGGATAAACTTCTATATCATCATTTATTTTTTGATATCCACATCCAAATTTTAGCCCCTTTTCTACAAGGAGTTTTGTTAATCGATCCGTATTAGGCGTTACGTCCAATGTTCCATCTTCATTAATAAAAGATGCAGATCTATACATGTCCAAGAATTGCTTTATCAACATATGATTGGGCGGTGCAGCAAGAAAACCTGTCATCACTTGAGTTTCAGACTCAAACGCAAAAATTGCACTTGAATTATCACAAAAATTCGTTAACGTTTTTCTTAATTCAACATCTGTATCTAAATAAAAACCACCGTATTTATTTAAAGCATATAATCTCGCAACATCTGATACAAATGCATATTTCTTACTTTTATATGCCTGCAATGTATACCTATTATAATCAATCGGAAAATTATCTTCATTCCACTCAATAAAATCAAAATCTTGTAATATATCTTTCCACCCTTGAATATACTCTTTAACATCGTCTGGCTTTTCTTTTTTACCAAACCAACAATAATGTATAATCGGGGGAATATAACTTTTATTCATTTTCCCTCTCCACCATCTTTATGTGCTGTTTTAATTCTTCTTCGCTAAAACGATATTTAATTACTTTTGCTGGGACTCCGCCAACAATACAATATGGCGGGACATCCTTTACTACTAAGCTTCCTGCTGCAACTATTGAGCCCCTGCGAATATGAACCCCTTTTAAAATAGTAGCATTACATCCAACCCAAACATCATCATCAATAATTACATCTTGATCACATTCCTCTGGCTTTTCTTCATCTGTTATCGACCGGATTTTGCGCCCCAAAATATTTGTTGGGTGATCTCCAGTAATAATTGTTACACCTGGTCCAAAGATAACATCCTTTCCAATAGTGATATTTGCTCTTGTGGTCCAAAATAACGCTCTTGGTCCTATCTCTGAATTATCGTCTATACTGATTCTGTTTAGTGGTTTCATCTCACTATTCGCACCAATTTTGACATTTCGTCCGCATCGCTTTAATTTTTGCTTCATACCTCTTTCAATGAAAACCTTATTTATTGCTCTTCGAAAAAAATCAATTACTGTATACATCATTACATAGTTCCTCATAAATTGTAGATATCTTGCGATAATGAATTTGACACGAATATTTTTCATTTAGGATCTTTATGCTTCCTTCCGAAAATTGCTTCCGTAATACGTCATCTTTCAGCACTTTTACTATGCCATCTGCCATTCCTTTTTTATCGCCAGGTTCATATACAAATCCATTTTGTCCATTTTTTACTATTTTGGTAATACCACCGACATTTGTTGCAACTATTGGTAATCCATAGCCCATCGCATCTAAAATAGACATTGGCATCCCTTCACTATAAGATGGAAGAAAAAACAAATCTGCCTCTCTTAATTTAGCATCTTTCTCTTTGCCACCAATCCAACCAGGAAACTCGAAACACGATTTGTCATTAATATTACTTTCTAACTCTTCAATGTCACCTACACCACATAGTGTAAACCTTATTTCTGGAATGCTGTCTTTGACGATATTACATATGTCAGGAATATCAAAACAACCTTTTTTCTTAGTTATAAAGCCCAAAAATAATACATTAAATGTGTTTTCTTTATCTTTTCTTTGTAAAACCGCATCTTCATTAATAATTCCATAATTCTCAATTACTTCAATTTTGCTTTTAGTAATCCTTGCCAATTCTTTTCTTGCATTTTCCGATAAGGCAACAATGCATGAGCATCTATTAAAAGTTTTCGAAATCAACCTTTGTTTTCTAATTGATGCATTGAAATAGAATTCATCATAATATGATCCATGTATATGATTAACTATAGGTTTATGAAACCAACTACCTAAAACAATAAAAGGAAGTTTTCTGTAAAAACTACCACCAAACGAAGAATGAATATGTATGATAGAAGGATTCCAAAAGAGAAGTGTAAAAATGTACGAAAAATATGCCTTTAAAACGATAAATGCCTTTGAAAGCTTACTTCCATCACAATATGTTTCTATATATTTCACTTCGTAATCATGCTCAAGCTGACTGCCTCTGTATCCTGATACAACAGATGTAATACCACCTTTTGCACTAAAGCTAGGCACAATCATACATATTTTTTTCTTCATCGGCTTTTTTTTCCTTTATCCTTAGACAAGTACCAAATAAACTTAGTGTTCGTCGCAAAATATCTTTTAAATAATCTCTTCGGTTCCTTTGAAAATCGATAAAACCATTCTAGTCCATGATCCTGTAACCACTGTGGAGCTCTTGGAATCACACCAGAGATAACATTAAATGCTCCTCCAACAGCAACCCAAACGGCTTGTGTTCTTGATGAAAGCTTGTTGCAAAAAATCTCCTGGCGGGGAGCTCCTAACGCCACCCAAACAAAATCAGCCTTAGATGAATTGATTCTCTCTATTAATTCGTTTTCTTCCTCTTCCGAAAGAGGTCTAAATACTGAAGGTTCGCATCCAGCAATTTTCAAATTAGGATACAACTTTCTAATTGTGTCCACAAAAGCATCAAGATTTTCCTGAGTTGTGCCATAAAAATAATGCTTGAGTTCTGTATTTTCTGTTCTTCTTAATACTTCTTCTAAGAAATCCGGCCCAGTAACTCTTCCCATTTCTCTATATCCACGTTTATTTCCAACGACAGAAAGGGGTTTCCCATCTGGAAGAGTTAAGAAAGAGTTATTCTGAACAGCCTTATATCCTTCGTTCTCATGCGCTGTAACTGTAGTATGGACATTAGCAGCACATATGTAGTTTCCTCTAGCTCTATTCAAATTTTCAAATAAGTAAGATATCGCAGATTTAAAATTTACAACCGATATTCCAACCCCGATTATTTCTACTCTCTGTACTTCGCCCATACAATTCTCAATCCTTAATATTTTCTCCAAACCATCTTATTAACCACACCGGTATAAGACTGGATAATTTTCACTACTTTATCGGACACATTCTCGTCCACATAGGTAGGGACAGGTATACCATTATCCCCGTTCTTGTTCATTTCAACGGCTACATCTACAGCCTGGAGTAATCCCTTCTCATCGATGCCACTCAAAATAAAGCATCCCTTATCCAAAGCTTCTGGTCTCTCTGTGCTTGTTCTGATACATACAGCAGGGAAAGAATGTCCTACCGATGTAAAGAAGCTGCTCTCTTCTGGCAATGTTCCAGAATCAGACACAACGCAAAATGCATTCATCTGCAGACAGTTATAATCATGGAATCCTAAAGGCTCATGCTGGATTACTCTCTTATCCAATTTAAATCCACTTGATTCCAGTTTCTTTCGGCTTCTTGGATGACATGAGTAAAGGATTGGCATATTATACTTTTCAGCCATCTTGTTGATTGCATTAAAAAGAGAAGTGAAATTCTTCTCTGTATCAATATTTTCTTCTCTATGAGCAGAAAGAAGGATGTACTTTCCTTTTTCCAGCCCCAATCTCTTATGAATGTCACTTGCTTCAATTTCAGCAAGGTTCTGGTGTAACACTTCTGCCATAGGAGAACCGGTTACATAAGTTCTCTCCTTAGGCAATCCGGTATCCGCCAAATATCTTCTGGCGTGCTCAGAGTAAGCCATATTCACATCACTGATGATGTCAACGATTCTTCTGTTAGTTTCCTCTGGCAAGCACTCGTCTTTGCATCTGTTCCCTGCTTCCATATGGAAGATTGGGATATGAAGACGTTTTGCTCCAATGACTGATAAACAGCTGTTTGTATCTCCTAATACAAGTACAGCATCCGGTTTAATCTGAACCATAAGCTTATAGCTCTGGTCAATGATATTTCCCATTGTCTCGCCAAGGTCAGCTCCAACCGCATTCATATATACTTCAGGGTCTGCCAGTTTCAGATCTTTGAAGAATACCCCATTCAGGTTGTAGTCATAGTTCTGACCAGTGTGAGCAAGAAGTACATCAAAGTATTTTCTTGTTTTATTGATAACAGCAGCTAGTCTGATAATCTCGGGTCTTGTGCCTACAATAATCAGAAGCTTAAGCTTGCCGTTTTCTTTCCATTTAATATTGTCGTAGCTCATGTCTACACCTCCTCAAAGAATGTATCAGGATGAGCAGGATTGAATATCTCGTTGCATGTCATCACTGTTACAAGGTTTTCTGTTTCAGATAAATTAATGATGTTATGTGTCCATCCAGGAATCATGTGTACAGCTTGAATGTTATCTCCACTGACTTCAAATTCTACAGTTTCTCCGGTATTGATGTTTCTCTCCTGAATCAGACCATGACCGGAAACCACGATAAACAGTTCCCACTTGGAGTTATGCCAGTGCTGTCCTTTGGTAATGCCAGGCTTACTGATGTTAATTGAAACCTGACCACAATCCTCTGTATGAATGAGTTCTGTAAAAGAGCCTCTGTTATCTACATTCATCTTGAGAGAGTATGCAAACTTCTCCTTAGGCAGATAAGTAAGATAGAGAGAATAGAGTTTCTTTGCAAAAGAGCCTTCAGGCATCTTAGGCATCATCAAAGTAGATGGTTCAGCTTTAAACTGCTCAAGCAGATCGACTATTTCTCCAAGAGTTACATTATGGGTAGGATTGCAGAAGCAATATCTTCCATCTTCTTTCTCAATCGCGTCCACACCATCAAACTCGCAGTATTTCTCTTTTCCTTCAAGAAGGTCATACATACTCTCAATCAGATCATCGATATAAAGTACTTCCAGTTCTGTATTTCTGTCATTTACTTTGAACGGTTCATCATTGGCTACCGCCCAACAGAATGTGGAGATTGCAGAGTTGTACTTAGGGCGAGAATGCCCCATCAAGTTTGGAAAACGATAAACCGCAACTTTTGATCCAGTTTCTTTGCCATATTCGAAGAACAGCTCTTCTCCTGCCTTCTTGCTTTTTCCATATTCAGAAGTACCAAACCTCCCGGCAAGAGTAGCTTGGACACTGCTGCTCAACATGATTGTTGCTTTATTCTCATACTTCTTCAGAGTATTCAAGAGATCCGATGCAAATCCAAAGTTACCGTTCATAAAATCTTCTGGATTCTCCGGTCTGTTGACGCCTGCAAGATTGAATACAAAATCACACTTCTGGCAGTATTCTTCCAGTTCTTCTTTTGTGCTGTCTATATCGTATTCGTAGATCTCCTCAATTTTTATATTTGGACGAGTCTTATTACGTCCATCTTGTATAGTGCGCAGATTGTTGACCAGAGCAGTTCCAACCATTCCCTTAGCACCAGTAACTAAGATTTTCATACCGTTTCCCCATCATCTATGTCGTTATTAACTGTTGATTCATTTTTGATAGTTACATTGCTGCCTATCTTCACGCCATCTCCTACTTTTGCGTATGTTCTAACCACAGAGTTGGTATAGATACAGCAAAAGCTGCCAACGGATGAATCGTGATGTACTTCCACCCCAGGATTGAGAATTGTTGTATTCCCTACCTTGGAACCATTTTGGATAACAACATTGTTGAGAATTACGCAGCCTTCACCGACAGCAGCATAAGGGCTGATATAAGCACTCTTATCCACGATGCATGGAAAGGAGTAACCTATTTCCTTGGCAAGCTTATATATCTTTTCTCTGATTTTGTTGTTTCCAATGGAAAGTACTATGTTCTTATATTCTGTAAAGAGCGACGGCAAGTCGTTCACTCCGCCAACCACTTTTACTCCATTTATTTCTTCACCGATTGATTTGCCATCATCAACAAATGAACAATCAAAATTTTTAATAGCATGTTCAAGTGTCACACGACCAAATCCACCAGCTCCTACTATTAAAAGTTTCATCTTAATAATGTCTAATGCCGTTAAGTTCTTCCTTTACATAATCTGTAGTAAGGATCTTCTTAACCGTTCCCTCCACGTCTAATCTATTTGTGTTGTGAGATGTATAAGACTCATCTGCTTCGGTCTGTACATTACCTTTAACTACAAACTTGTCATAGTTTAAGTCACGAGAATCAGCAGCTACACGATAATAACCACCCATATCTTCAGACCTTAATCTTTCTTCACGAGTCATCAGAGTTTCGTACAGTTTCTCACCATGGCGGGTGCCAATAATATTTGTACCAGTATCACCAAACAGTTGCTGAACAGCCTTGGCAAGATCGCCAATTGTACAAGCATCTGCCTTCTGAATGAACAAGTCACCTGGATTTGCATGTTCAAAGGCAAATTTTACTAAATCAACCGCCTCATCGAGGTTCATCAGAAAACGAGTCATATTTGGGTCTGTGATTGTGATAGGGTTACCTGCATGAATCTGATCAATGAACAGAGGAATTACAGAGCCTCTTGAGCACATGACGTTTCCATAACGTGTGCAGCAGATAACAGTTCCGCCTCTTTCAGCAGCAACACGTGCATTCGCAAAAATAACGCTTTCCATTAATGCTTTTGACTTACCCATAGCGTTGATTGGATATGCCGCCTTATCTGTAGAAAGACAAACAACTCTTTTTACTCCAGCCTCTATAGCGGCATGAAGTACGTTATCAGTTCCTTCAATATTTGTTCTTACGGCTTCCATAGGGAAGAATTCACAAGAAGGAACTTGTTTCAAAGCTGCAGCATGGAAGATATAATCTACTCCAGGCATAGCATCTCTTACTGATTGAATATTTCTTACATCACCAATATAGAACTTTACCTTCTTTGCAGTTTCAGGATTTTGTGCCTGAAGGTGGTGACGCATATCATCCTGCTTCTTCTCATCACGAGAAAAAATACGGATTTCGCCAATGTCTGTTTCTAAGAAGTGTTTGAGTACTGTATTACCAAAAGAACCAGTACCACCGGTAATCATTAAAGTTTTTCCGCTAAATGCTGACATAATCTATAACTCTCCTCTTACAACCCTTTTCTCTTCATAACCTCAACAACCTTATTTACCATCTCCTGGCAAACTTCAGTTGCTTCAGCTTCAACCATTACTCGAACAACAGGCTCTGTGCCGCTTTCTCTGACAAGGATTCTTCCCTTGTCTCCGAGCGTCTCTTCAACTTCTTTTATCGCTGCCCTGACCTCGACATCATCCTGCGCAGCCTTCTTATCAAAAACTCTGACATTTTCAAGAACCTGAGGGTACATAGCGAAGCCATCACTCAGCTCACTCATCTTTTTCTTTCTGCCGATCATGACCTGCATCATCTTAAGAGATGTCAGAATACCATCGCCGGTAGAAGCGTATTTGGAGAAGATAATATGACCGGACTGTTCACCACCAATGTTGTAGCCGTTCTCCTTCATGTTCTCGTATACATACTTGTCACCGACTTTTGTCTTTTCGTAGCCGATTCCAAGTTCATCAAAGGCTTTGTACAATCCAAAGTTGCTCATGACAGTGGTAACAACTTTATTGCCGACAAGCTTGTCTCTGTCCTTCATGTATCTTCCATAGATGTAGAGGATATGGTCACCCGTGATGACATTTCCCTTCTCATCTACACAAAGGCAACGGTCAGCATCACCGTCATAAGCAAATCCAACATCGCATCCGTTTTCGACTACAAACTTCTGTAATCCCTCAATGTGCGTGGACCCCGCATTCATATTTATATTCAAGCCATCCGGCTGATTGTTAATCACCAGTGTCTTTGCTCCAAGAGCGTCAAACACAGACTTTGCGATATTCCAGCTTGCCCCATTTGCGCAGTCAAGAGCCACCTTAACACCACGGAAGGAGTAAACACCAAGGCTGATCAGATAGCCAACATATCTGTTTCTTCCGCTCACATAATCAACAGTGCAGCCAATGTTTTCTCTCTCGGCAAATGGTATTTCCATTTCACCATCCAGGTACTTCTCGACTTCTGCAATTGTGGCTTCATCCATCTTTTCGCCCTTGCCATTAATGAGCTTGATGCCATTGTCGTAATAAGGGTTATGACTTGCAGAAATCATGATTCCACAATCAAACTCATCCACTCTTGCGATATAGGCTACAGATGGAGTTGTAGTAACATGCATCAGATATGCATCAGCACCGGAAGCAACAATTCCACCAACAAGGCTGTATTCGAACATGTAGCTGCTTCTACGTGTATCCTTACCAATAACGATTTTTGCTTTTTTCCCATTCAGGCTGTAATACCATCCCAGGAATCTACCGATCTTGTACGCGTGGTCTGCTGTCAAACCTTTATTAGCTTCACCTCTGAAGCCATCCGTTCCAAAGTACTTACCCATTTCTTCACCCCTCAGTTTCTACTTCAATTCCTATCTACTTCTCTACACACTCCATCTCAACTCTCATCACCCTCACACCCTTCTCTCTATAATCCTTCTCACCCACACCATGCTCGGGTGTAGTTGAGCGGTTTTATAGGTTAGAGGTTGTGTAGAGGATTTGTTGATAGGTATTGTGGTTATGTAGTTGATAGATTTTGTGGTGGAGTTACTCCACCGTTACACTCTTAGCCAGGTTTCTAGGCTTATCCACATCTAAGCCCTTAGCGCAGGAAACGTAATATCCAAGTAGCTGTAACGGAATCACGGCAAGACTTCCGACAAAGTGCTCATCAGCCTTTGGTATATAAACGGTGAAGTCACACTGATCTTCTGTCTCGTATTTTCCGTATGTTGTAAGCCCCATCAGATAGGCTCCACGGCTCTTGCATTCCACCATGTTGGAAATCGTCTTTTCATACAAGTCTCCCTGTGTCAGAACTCCAATCACCAACGTTCCATCTTCTATCAGGGATATGGTTCCATGCTTCAACTCTCCGGCTGCATAAGCTTCGGAGTGGATATACGAAACTTCCTTTAACTTCAAGGAACCTTCCAGCCCAACAGCGTAGTCGATTCCTCGGCCAATAAAGAAAATATCTTTCTTATTAGCCACCTTAGATGCGAACCACTGTATTCTTTCTTTTTCTTCTAAAATCTTTTCTATCTTTGCAGGGATGGAGCTTAACTCTTCCACGTATTTCTCTATATCCGTTCCCCTTCTTACCTGGGCCATCTTCACAGCCAGACAATCCATCGCGATAAGCTGGGCACTATAGGCTTTAGTAGTGGCTACCGAGATTTCCGGTCCGGCCAGTGTATAGAGAACAGTATCTGCTTCTCTTGCGATGCTTGATCCAACCACATTCACCACGGCAAGAGTCTTTACACCTTTCTCTTTCGCCAGTCTCAATGCTGCTAAGGTGTCAGCTGTTTCTCCTGATTGTGAGATGAGAATAACAAGAGAGGAAGGAAGAAGAGACATCTTCCTATATCTGAACTCCGATGCCAGTTCTACTCTGACCGGCACATCTGCTAATTCTTCAATCACATATTGAGCCTGCATACCAACATGCCAGGCTGAGCCACAAGCTACGATGTAGATTTGCGTAATTGCCTGAATCTCCTCGTCGCTCAAACCAATTTCAATCTTTCCATCCTTTACGATGGAGTGAAGTGTATCTTCTACTGCCTTAGGCTGCTCATGGATTTCTTTAATCATGAAATGCTCATAGCCAGCCTTTTCAGCAGCTTCAGCATCCCATTTGATTTCCACAGCCTCTTTCTGGACTTCATCACCATCCAGGTTATAGAAGTGAGCCTCGCCTGGAGTGAGCTTGGCAAATTCCAAATTGCCAATATAGAAAACAGAACGAGTGTATTTCAGGATGGCAGGTACATCAGAAGCCACATAAGTCTCGCCATCAGCGATTCCTATGATCATAGGGCTGTCTTTTCTTGCCACCCAAATCTCGCCAGGATAATCCTTGAACATCAGCTCCAGTGCGTAGGAGCCACGAACACGAACCATCGTCTTGGCAATGGCATCGATAGGACCGAGATTGTATTTTTTGTAGTAGTAATCTACTAATTTGATGACGACCTCTGTATCCGTATCGCTGTAGAACTTATATCCATGCCTGGACAACTTATCTCTTAATTCCTGATAGTTTTCGATGATACCGTTATGAACACCGACTACCTCGGACTCCACTTCACCAGAACCAGATCCGGTGCAGTTTCCAGAGACATGTGGATGCGCGTTTTTGATGCTTGGTTCACCATGTGTCGCCCAACGGGTATGTCCGATACCACAGGTACCTTTCAGAGCATTGCCGCCATCAACCTTCTCAGAAAGATTGCTCAACCTTCCTTTTGCCTTGACTACCTCGGCAAGCTTCTCACCATCTCTTACCGCAAGACCGGCAGAGTCGTAGCCACGGTATTCCAGTTTAGACAACCCTTCCAGAAGGATAGGTGCTGCTTGTTGTTTACCTGTAAAGCCTACTATTCCACACATTTCTTCATCCCTCTTTTATCTTTTCTGGCCTTTCTGGCCATTCTTCTTTTCTTTCACACCCTCCGGTGTGGCTCTCTGCCCACTCTACTTCTCTACTTCTCTACTTCTCTCCCACTCTTCCCTCTATCCCATCCACCCAGTGTCCTTTACCCTCTCTTTCATCCCCCCTCCTCCTCTGCTCTTCAAGCCCATTCTTTCAGGGAGGGGATTAGTGAGAGTGGTTAGAAATAGTACATATAAGGTGGGGTGGGAAGAATAGGGAAGGAACCGCTAAACCATGACGAGCATACAAATATACAGTGTATATCTTTTTTAGTGCTTTTTAGTGGGTCTATACCCTGCACTCTTGTGGGGACATCAAATCTACCAGACAAGTCTTCGCCAATGGAATGTAAGCATTCCAACCACCCTCGCTACCATAATCGGAATTTGCAAAACAATTTCTTCTATTGTTATTAAAATCAGTTTCGGTATCCATCTCAAAAGGCTCCTCATATTTTTCTCTGTATCTATGTATGCTGCAAATATTGTCAATCCAATTTGAGCCAAAGCATATCCTGCAAACACCAACGAACAAAACGGAAACATATTCTTGTCTATCAACAAAACCGTGTAAATTACCCAAAATATAGGCCCAAGTAACTCAATCACGAACTGATAGCACATTGTTACGAGCCCCAATAGCCCATAATGTGGATTAGCAATCATGTTATAGTGCTTGATAAGACAATCCATCAATCCCCTTTGCCACCTGTCTCTTTGGTGTAATAACCTTTTAATGCTATGTGGCACTCCGGTATAACAGACAGCAGTTGGATCATAAACAATCTGTTTCTTCGATTGCTGATAGTCTTTCTCTTGCAATCGAAGAACCAACTCCATATCTTCTCCAACAGTATCGATATCATACCCATTAATTCCCAGCAGAGTGCTTTTGCGAAAGACCCCAAATGCCCCTGAAATCAAACACTGTGCGTTTAACCTGGCAAATATGCTCCTGGAAATCTGAAATGTCTTCATATATTCGCAAGACTGAATCGCTTCCAGCTGACATGAGTCTTCTCTTTTAACAAGTAAGCGTCCACCGACAGCAACCACTTCATCATTTCGGAAATGCTTTACCGCCTTAGAAAGAGCATCTTCCTGTAATACACAATCAGCATCAAGTATACAAACCAAATCATTTCTTGCATGGCAAAGCCCTTCATTCAAAGCATTTCCCTTTCCCTTTTTTCGGATATAAAACTCTCGCAACAAATAATCCGAATCTTGATAAAAAACATCTTTTTCAGCCACATCTGTGCCCTGTGGAAGATCTTTGATATCATTTCTTAGAATCAAAATCTCACAATTCGTATATTCCTGTCGTATAACGGATTCTATTGTTTCGTTTATGATTCTTAATCCGGTTAAAGGAATCAGGATACTTACTGAAAATCAGATTTATTTATCATCCCCATCTCCTCTGCTATAGTTTATCGAGATTCCGGTCGAGTTCTGTATGAGCTTGGATTTCTGTCAACAAAATCCATGTGAAAACTCAACTGAGAATTTATGGTAGACATTTCTGTACTCTACATACTTAAAAGAAGTAGCCTTTTCAGCATTTCGTATGCTTTTTATTGGCCTTTTACAACAATCCTACTTCAGCAAACTGCGTTGGCCGCACATTTGTTGGCGCTGCAATCACCACAAAATCGGCTGCGCTGTAAGCCATCTCCGCGTCGAGTGTTGCGGTCAAATCCAGGTCTTTCTCAGCCAGGTATTTTTCAATGTATTCATCCTGGATTGGAGATTTTCTTTGATTCACCATCTCGACTTTAGACGGAACAATATCGACCGCAAATACTTTTTCATGCTGGGCTAAGAGCACAGAAATGGACAAGCCCACATAGCCATGCACTGTCACTACAACCCGTTTTCCAAATAACTTTGGAAGCCAGCACATAGCCGCCGGGCCTTCGCGTGGATGTGCACGACATCGTATCGGCCAAAGGCAGATGCTAACGCGGCAAAGAAACTGGAGGATACCGCTGCAAGTCCTTTCCCGTTGATGGTCGGGACCGTTTTGAGTTTTACACCCTTGTACTCGTGCAGCCTTTCACCGTCAAACTCTTTCCCGCTCACATGATGGCCGCCACGGGTATAACAAGTCACCTGATGGCCTAACTTCACCATCCGAGTGCTGAGTTCTTCGACCACAACCTCGACGCCACCTTCCCGACCAAATCTCTTCAGGCCGAACATACATAGCGACAATCCCTCCGCATTATTTGCCATCCTTCGCCCACTCCCTACCAGGTCTTCTCTTCCGCAATTTCATTCCCAAATGAGTTTTGTTTCCACTGCTCATGAAACCAGTTTTGATTTCATCAGCACCAAAGACAAGCACGGCAACAAGCCCATACCCAGCACTCTCGTGCCTGGCACAGGCTTGTTCCAAACCTCCTATTCAAATTTTCATGCTCATATGATTGGGTCAAATAGAGCAGCCAAGAAGCCATTCTTGCTTCAGCTTTTGACGTCTCCTGATCCCTCTCTGCATGAATTATTCGAATTGAGATTCGGATCAAGCCGCCAAAAGCCTTGATTTTACGCGCTTTTTCTTGGTTGTCCCTATTATATCTCCATCACCAGTTCCAGCCACAGCAATCGTATACTTCTTATCCATAACGTACTTCCTCTTTCCGTCCGACAGAGCCGGAATATTTTCTATGATCGAAATCACTGTGGAAAATTCATTCGAGTATTCATAACATCTTCATGATTTCCACAGTTCCCTATCAGCCAAAGTAATCCATCAAATCTCTTTTTCATGACATGTCTGCCCGATCAATGCAGTACAAAATTTTGTTAAATCAGCCCCTGAAATGTTCATTCTAGTTCTTAATCACCAACTATTCCATTTAGGACAGACATCTCAAATGTTGAATACTTTATTGCCTTCAATAATCCCATTTGGATAGACACTCTTTTTACATAACAATCTGAAAAAGACGACTTTCATCCAGCTAATACCCTTTAGGCAGACCTGCCGTTTTATAACAAACATTTCTTAAAACCCCTGATAAAATCAGGCTCTCAGCGATGTGGACATCATACTTGTAAGTATCTTTTGACCAGGACTTCCGCTTTATAATGAGATAATCACTGTCTGCGACCATCTATCCAAAATGAAAAATTTCATGTTTTTCAAGCCCAGTCAGGCTCTCCACTTTCGCTTGATAATAGGTATCCACCCTGCCTGACCCATTTGACTTTCGCTTTATAGTGAAGAAATCACTATTCAAACGCTTCTACACAAAAACACCTAATTCAGCCTCTTTTGATGCAGAAAACGGTCATCATACCTAATTTTCAAACCACTAAAAATTTCGCCTAGCCATTTTTTCATAGGAAATGAACATTTCTCGAATCGATTTAAGCATTATAAAGCGTTACTTTGGAAAGACTATATGAAATTTTGTTGCAATCAATATTCGGTATGTAACAATTTGTTTCTATACTATATTTTGCGATTTAGCCCAGCCATTCCCATCCTCCGCCTTATAATCTTCTCACCTACCGGCCGGAGATTTTCATACATCCCTTCTTCCCCGGCCTTCTGCAGACTTCCCAACGTCAGTTCCTGCTTACATGGCCCCTTTATGGGTAAAAACCACAAGAACAGTTTTCAGAATGATCCGGATATCCAGGCCGAAGCTCCAGTTCCGGATGTACTCTGTATCCAGTTTCACCACCTGGTCAAAGTCTGTAATCTCGCTTCTTCCGCTCACCTGCCACATGCCGGTGATTCCCGGTTTGATGGCCAGGCGGGCCCGGTGATGAAGTTCGTACTTTTCCCACTCATCCACCGTCGGTGGTCTGGTTCCCACCAGACTCATATCCCCCTTCAGTACATTAAAGAACTGGGGAAATTCATCCAGGCTCCAGTCCCTGATATAATTGCCGATTCCTTTCCTTGTGGTTCCGTCCGGAAGTTTTCTGCTTCCTATGATTCTCGGGTCCCAGTCCAGCTTGAACATCATTCCGTCCTTGACCCGGTTCTGGTCCATCAGCGCTTTCTTTTTCTCCTCGGCATCCATGTACATGCTGCGGAATTTATATATTTTGAATTTGCGCCCGTTTTTTCCCACACGGACCTGGGAAAAGAAAACAGGTCCGGGAGACTGTATATAAATCATCGGTGCCAGTACGACAAAGAGGATGGCCGTAATCACACAGCCGGTAAATCCTCCTGCAACGTCAAGTGACCGTTTCAGAAAAAGCTGGCCCGGCGTTGCATAGTTAATGCTGCTTGTCAGCACCGTGTAATTTCCGATTCGTTCCACAAACCGCTTCTGGTTTGTCAGGTTCACTGAGCTCACCAGTTTCAGGTGAACCACCACACCCATTTCCGAAAACTTCTCATCCAGTTCCTCTCCCAACGGATCTGTTTCCGGAATTTCCATAAATACTTCATCAATCCATTCTCGGCTCACATATTCCGCTACGTCATTCCTGTCTGCCACCACCTGGACGTGATCCATCCATTCTCCCTTCTGACCACGGTCGATGACGGCAATTCCCGCAATATAAAACCGTTCGTAATTGTTGCTGCGAAGATTCTTCAGGATCTTTCCTGCCCTTTCGGAAGTGGATACAATCAGCAGAGACCGTTTTCCCTCCTGCTTCATTCTTCTCAGCAGAAAATGTTTCCATAAGACTCTTGCAAGATAGCTGAAGGCAATATAAAAGAATCCGGTCAGCACGATGGTGATTCTTGAATATATAGCGCCCCCCTGGGTCGCAAAAAGATAAAATGCCGAAAACAGTTCCAGGAGACATACATGTCTGACTGTGGCAGCAAAACCTTTCCAGTACCCCCGTTTCAGAACATTTTTAAGGCTTCCGAAAAAGAAGGTCACAATAATATCCAGACCTGCCATGATAAGCGCAATATTCCGGTATGTAAGATCCTCGTAAGGATTCCTGAATCCATGCCGTACCCAGTAGGCAAGCACAAACGCCATCTGCAGACACAGAAGATTCAGAAGCATAAAATCCCCGTGTTTCAGCCAGTCTTTCGCCCTCTTTTGATACATCCCCTTTTCACCCGCAGCTTTCTCATATCATTTTCAGGCAGAAATCCTTCTGCCTCACCCTTTTTGATGAAAAGGACCAGAAGTAACTTTCTGCTTCTGGTCCCCTTTTCTAGCAAACGTTTAGTTTTTGTAAACTACAGATAATGTACCGGAACCAGGTACTGTCGCGTATACCATCTTGGTAACGGGATCAATCTGAGTTGCCGGGATTACCATCCATGTACCGGTTGCATTGTTGTAGTACAGGATAGAAACATTAGCGAGACCATCCACCAGATTCGGAACATATAATGCCACTTCTGTGGGGGTGTCTTCAACGACACCTGTTGCTGCGCTCTTGGTAACAACTGCATGGGTTCCTGTCAGGGCATTGTAGCCTGCAACATCCACGCCTGTTACAACTTCACTTAAAGTTCTTCCTGCATTGATGCCGTTGATGGCATCCACAACTGCGGCCGGAAGACCTGCAGTCGCTGCATCGCCCTTTGCAAAAGCAATGGCCTTGTCTCCGATTACGGCTTCGCCGTACTCATTGACCGTAATAGCGGCTCCGGACGGAGTTGTCGTCTCAACGGCAAGTCCGATGCTAGATCCGTTTGCTGAGGTGCTTGTACCGGCACCTGTGGTTTTGACACCGTTTGCATTGACGGAAACGGTGGTGGAGTTGTCGACAGTCGTGCTGTAAGCCGGCTCGTTGTCGTCAGAAGAAGAACTGCTGCTGGCAAGAGCAGGCAGAGCACTCTGTACGACTAAAGCGGAAGCCAGCAGAGCAGCTGCCAGATACCTCTTTTTCATAAGTTTCACTCTCCATTCCTTTGGATTTTTAATTGAAACTATCAGGATGTTTCCCGATAGAACAATTCAAGTATTACTTGGGTAAGGCCATCATAATCCGGATAAAACTCGTCATATTTGGCTGTGGTCACGCCTTCTCCGGGAACCGTATAGAAATCCCCGTCTTCCAGTCCTCCGGATCCCAGAATATCCAGCCCCATTTTCAGATACTGGTCTTTTCCCATATCTGTAACCATATAATCTTCTATGGATTCAAACAGATTCACCACCAGATTCTGGTCTGTTTTTGCTTTTTCCTGTGCCGTAAGAAAGAACTGCTTTATATATTCTTCCTGCTGGTCCATCCGGTAAAGGGCCGAATGGGCTTTTTCAATATCGCGGTAGCGGACAAACTGTTCCGCTTCTTTTCCTTCCAGTTTAATGGTACTGCCGTATACGAACCTGGGATTTTTTGTTTCCATCCCTTCCGTGGGAACTGTTACGGTCACGCCTCCAACCGCATCATTCAGAATGGAAATCACATCCGTATCCACTGCCATATAATAGTCAATCTTCAGTCCGCCCATCATGTCCGATACGGCTTCCTGCATGTACTCGCAGCTTTTTTCCCTTCCGTCACCGTAGGCATATGCCAGCGTCAGATGCTGCACATCCTTTCCCAGCACATTTCCGCTGAGGTCCGTCAGGGTGATTTCCGTCATGGTATCTCTTGGAATCATAAGGATCTTAATATCATTTCTGGCTGTATCCTGGGCCACCAGAAAGAGTCCGTCGGATTGTCCCCCGAATCCTGTCGTGGTGGTTTCCTGCATGGAACCGGATCTGTCCACCCCCATACACAGGATGGCTTTCACATAGCTGTTTCTTTTATATGTCCTGCCCTCATACTCGATGGTGTCGCTGCTGAATGACGGAATGTTCTTTTTCGCATCCATATTCTGCTCGCGCTCGGCGATGAGTGCTTCTATTGCTTTTTTTTCCCGGTAAAAATGGATTCCGCACAGAACTGCGGCAATGCCCAGGATCACAAAGATTCCAAGCTCGATGCGCCGCATGTACAGTTTCCGCTTATTCTCTCTGTTCATGGTTCTCATGACTCCTGAGGGCCATATTTCTTATATGGCTCATATTTCTTATACTTTCCGTATTTGCCGTACTTTCCGTATTTGCCGTAGTATCCGCGGCTGGACAGGTCCACCTTGTTCAGCACGGCACCCAGAATCCGGCATCCCGCCATTTCCAGCTGTGCTTTTACTTTCTGTTCCAGACGGTAGCTGATGGTTCCGCTTTCAATGACCATGATGGCACCGTCGCAGTGCTGCGCGATAATGGCACCGTCGATCAGGTTGGCCATGGGCGGCGTATCAATAATAATGTAATCATACTGATTACTCATATCATCCAGAAGGGAGGAAAAAAGTTCTTCTTCCAGAAGTTCCGACGGATTGGGGGAATAGGGCCCCGCCAGAATCAGGCTCAGGTTGTCCAGTCCGGAAAGATCATAGATTACCTCATCTCTTGTTTTCTGTCCGCTCAGATACTGGGAAAGGCCGTTGACTTCCTTTTCCAGCTGATATCTGGTGGCCAGCACGGATTTTCTGATATCCGCATCGATGAACAGAACCTTTTTCCCGATCTGAGCCAGGGAATATGCCAGTGAAAACGAAACACCGCTTTTTCCCTCATCCGGAAGCGAGCTGGTGATCATCACCCGTTTCACATTGCTTCCGCAGAACTGGACATTGGTTCTCAGGGTGTTGACTGCTTCATTATAATCATAATCATCCCGTTCGATGCTCTTTAGCTCTATTGCCGGATGGTTCATTTGCTTCTTCTCCTCTTCTGCTTCTTTCTGGAATGAGGCGGTCTGTCATCTTCATCAATATCTTCAGGTCTGATTTCTTTCCATTCAGGAATCGACGCCAGAACCGGAATTCCGAGATATTTGGTAACGTCTTCCTCATTCTCAATGGTGTCATTCATGATTACTTCCAGTGTGATGATTCCGCACACAAGAACAACCGCCAGAACAGCTCCGATCAGCACATTTTTCAGGTTGCTGGGGCTGTATTTCTGCGTGGGGATTTCTCCCTCCTCAATGATTTTGGGCGGTACCATTTCCATGATGTCGCCGATATAGTCCGATGAAGTTCTGGCTACGGCATCCGCAATCTGTTTTGCCAGACCCGGATCAGGGTCCTCTGCCGTTATGGTCAGGATCCGTGTGTCCGAAGGATTTCCTATAATAAGTTTTTCCTTGAAATCTTCGTATTCCATATCCAGTCCCAGAGATGTCATGACATCTTCCAGAACCGGACGGCTGGTGACGATGACCTGATAGTCATTGGCCAGCTGGCTTCCAATCTGCAGGTCTGCCAGAGAAGTCAGAGTTGTCTCTTTTGACAATACATAAACCATGGCGGTTGACCGGTATTGGGGAACCAGTACGAATTTGCTGAAGGAGCCGAAAATCGCGCCGCCGATTATTCCAGCCAGAAGGATCAGCCAGATCCGCTTTTTATAAGCAAGAAGCAGTTCCAGAAGATCAATTTCCATTTCATCATCCTGATGTGTAAGATTGGGAGCTTCCATATGTACATTTCCTATCCTTTAATTTTTGTTGTCAATAATCCGCCCGGGATTATCGCATAGTATTCTTTTCAGCATCACCGGTTCCACATGGCCTTCCATCCATTTCATTGCCTGTCTGATGTTGGGAGGCCGGAAATCCAGCCGGTGCATATCTGTTCCCATAAGGCGGATGCGCCCTTTGAGAATCTGTTTCCTGCACCATCTCACATCGGGATTCAGCCAGTTCCCCTGAATGCTGTCAAAATTCATCTGGAGCCAGCAGCCGCAGCCGGTCAGATCCTCCAGATTTTTTTCCGTGCGCAGGCATCCATAGCGTTCCATATGTGCCAGAACGGGAATATATCCACTGCTTCCCAGCGTGCGAAGCCCGCGGTACAAAGCCGAATACGGTACATCGGTCCGGAATTCCACAAGCACAAACTTCCCGCCAGCCAGAGTTCTTGCTTCTCCGCCCTTCAGCTGTGCCGGAAGATTTTCATGATAAAAGGTTTCATGCCCGGAATATATGGAAAACGATCCAAGCCGTCCATGAACTTTCTCCCGTAATTCGGAAAGAAGTTCTTCTGTGGGCCGCACCGGACCCCGTCTTGGACAATGAGGTGTGGCAAAAACAGCATCCACTCCCTGTTCTTTCACCATTTCCAGAAGCTTTAAAGACTCCTCCATCGTTCTGGATCCGTCATCAATGCCGGGAAGTACATGGCTGTGCACGTCAATCACCGGATACTCTTTTTCCATATACAACCACCTGTCTGTTTGTATGTAACCCGCTGTCTTTAAGACCGTTCTGTTTCCCGCAAAAAAAGCTGAACTCAACAGTATTGCAAGAGTTTCAGCTCAAATATATGCCGCGGCCGAATCAGTCAGTTCTGAGCATCTGCTTTCCATAACAGTCCTGTTCCGGTATATTGAATTTTGTCTGACCGTCTTTTGGAATCTATCAGTCTGAAACTGCATCACCAATTCTCTGGATCTGCGTTTCCCGGCTGATCTCAGTTCTGTCCGACTGTGGGATCGGGTTCTGAAACATCTGCATCCTGTAAAAATACATAAAAAACATTATGTACTGAGATGCATCTAAACTATAGCACTCATTATTTCTTTCGTCAAGTTTTAATTATTCAAAAAACCTTTATATATATTAGGTTATTGCTTACATTTTTTCCGCTTATTTCCTTTTTTATATTATGTAATCTAAAACCTTTTCGAGCAATATATTGTCAGCATTTTTTCTTATTATAATGCTTTTTATGTACTTTTTATATATTATCTCAATCTTTATATATTAGTCGTTTTTATTCTGTCTTTTCATACTGCTTTCATGCAAAAAACTCCCTCAAAGTTCTCACTTTGAGGGAGTCTCTTTTTTCCTTTATCCTTTTGATCCGGAGTCTTAGGCTTCCGTCTGATCCAGCTTGGATGCTCTCGCTTCCACTTCTTTCTTCTGTACATCGCCCGGAGCCTGCTCATAACGGCTGAATTCGTAAGAGTAGCTGCCGATGCCGCCGGTCATGGAACGGAGATCCGTGTTGTAGCCGAACAGTTCGGACATGGGGATGTCTGCAATGATTTCCTGTTTTCCGCCATGGAGAGAATTCATTCCCAGCACGCGGCCTCTTCTTCTGTTGAGGTCACCCATGACATCACCGGTGAATTTGTCCGGAACCACAACCTTAAGGGATGCAATGGGTTCCAGGAGAACCGGATTGGCTTCCATAAAGCCTTTCTTGAAGGCCAGTGTGGCTGCCATTTTGAATGCCATTTCAGAGGAATCCACCGGATGATAGGAACCGTCCACCAGAGTGGCTTTGATTCCAACCACCGGATATGCAGCAAGAGGGCCTTTCTGGCAGCATTCCTGAACGCCTTTTTCCACTGCCGGGAAGTAGTTCTTCGGAACAGCGCCGCCGAATACTCTTTCTTCAAAGATATACGGAGTTTCCAGATCACCGGACGGCTCAAATTCCATCTTGACGTCGCCGAACTGGCCGTGGCCGCCGGACTGCTTTTTATATCTTCCGGGAGCCTCCACTTTCTTGCGGATGGTCTCGCGGAAGGCAAATTTCGGTTTGCTCAGTTCCACTTCCACTTTATAACGGCTGGAAAGTTTGCTGACCACCACATCCAGCTGCTGATCGCCGATGCCATATAAAAGGCTCTGACGGTTCTCCACGTCATTGACTGCCTTCAGGGTCAGATCCTCTTCCATCAGTTTGGAAAGTGCGCTGGAAATCTTGTCCTCGTCGCCTTTTGTCTTGGCTGCGTAACGCATATATGTATAGGGAACGGAAATCTTCGGTTTATGATATACAATAGGCGCTGACCGCAGGGCAATGGTATCACCGGTCTGGGTCACCGTCAGTTTCGCCACGGCGCCGATATCACCGGCCTTCAGTTCCGGAACCTCAATCACGTCCTTGCCTCTCAGCAGGTATACCTTTGCCACCTTTTCCTCTGCATCCTTGTTTACGTTGTAGATGGTGCTGTCCGGCTTAAGCGTACCGGTACAGATCTTCATCAGGGAATATTTGCCGATGAACGGATCCACCACAGTCTTGAACACCTTGGCCGACAGAGAAACGGTGTCGTTATACTTGGCCACGAAATGCTCGCCGTTGGAAACATCCACGCCGACGCATTCACCTGCTTCGTCCGGTGACGGGAAGTAACGGTCGATGGCGTTCAAAAGAGCACCGAAGCCCTGGCAGTTGATTCCGGATCCCATAAATACCGGCACGATATCGCCCTGGCATACATGGGTCTGAATAGCTGTATAGATTTCATCCTGGGTAAACTCCTCGCCGGAGAAATAACGTTCCATATATTCCTCACTGGTCTCGGCCACGGCCTCGATCAGGGCATCACGGATGATGGCAAGGTTCTTCTTTGTATATTCCGGGATCTCGCACTCTTCATAGCCGCCCACTTCAGAGGTGAATCTTCTTCCGGCCATCTTGACTGCATTTACAAAACCGACAAATTTCTCATTTTCACGGATCGGAACCTGGAACGGAGCGATCTTGCGGCCGAATTTCTTTTCCAGCTTCAGAATCAGTTCACGGAAAGATGCATGATCGTCATCCATATTGGTTACAAACAGAATCCTCGGCAGCTTGTATTCTTCACACAGCTCCCATGCCTTTTCTGTACCGACTTCGATACCAGCCTTGCAGTTGATGACAATGACCGCTGCGTCCGCAACGCTCATGGCTTCCTCTACTTCGCCCACAAAGTCAAAATAGCCGGGGGTATCCAGAAGGTTGATCTTGATCTTTCCTTCCGCGCCGTTATATTCAATGGGCACCATGCTGGTGGAAATGGAAAACTGTCTCTTGATCTCTTCTTTATCGTAATCGCTGATGGTATTTCCGTCGGCGACTTTGCCCATTCTCTTGACCGTACCGGTCATAAAGGCGAGTGCTTCAGCGACCGTGGTCTTTCCGGCGCCGCCGTGGCCTAAAAGTACAACATTGCGGATCTGCTTGGTTCCATAAACGTCCATATTTCATTCCTCCCGTACAATATTTTGTCGCCGGCTTTCCTTTTTGGGAAAGTCCTGTCTAAACATATGAGGGAAATGACCTCATTTATTTATCATGAGGATATTCTACCAAATTTATTCGAAAATTACAAGTAAAATGTGCAAATTGCACAAATAAATTTCTTTCACGGCGCCGGTTACCTGTCAACGGAAAAAAGACCCGGAGAATCGCTCCCCGGGCCTTTTCTTTCGTTTAATCCAGTGTATAGATGGGTGTGTAGGTGCCGTCCGCATTGGGCCGGAATACATAGTGTTCCTTGAGAAAGATCACATCCGTCCTTTTGGCCGTCTCCAGTTCCGCAAGAATCGCCGCCTTGGCCACCACTTCTGCCCCGGCTTTTTTCGCCAGTTCCTCAATGGCCCGGATGGAATCCCCTGTGGCAATCACATCATCGATCAGGGCTACCCTCTTTCCCCGGATTTTCTCCGCATCCACCCCATTGAGATACAGAGTCTGTTTCGCCTGTGTCGTAATGGAATACACCGTACAGTCAATGGGATCCTGCATATACGGCTTCCTGCTTTTTCTGGCCACAATAAATTCCTTCATTCCCAGAAGTCTGGACAGTTCATAGGTCAGGCACATGCCTTTTGCCTCTGCCGTCATCAGCATGTCCACCTGAGGAAGGCGTTTCACCAGTTCCGGCGCCACCGCCTGAATCAGCTCCGTGTCAGAAAGACAGACAAAGCTGGCCAGGGCCAGATTTTCCTTGATTTTTACATAAGGAAGTTTTCTCTTTACTCCGCATATTTCAAAATCAAAATATTTCACGGTTTCCTGTTCCATTTCCACTACATCCTTTGCATTTTATTCTTCTTAAAGTATAACAGCGCCGTCCGTTCCTGTAAAGGGCAATGTTGACAATGTTTCCCCCGTGACTTACAATTACCATATCTTCAGGAGGAAATTTTTATGAAAGAAACAACCATTGCCTTTATCGGTCTCGGTCTGATCGGAGGCTCCATTGCCCGCGGCTTGAAACGCCATGATCCGTCCATTACGATCATGGCCTACATGCGCACCAGGGAAAAGCTCTGTCAGGCCAAATCTGACGGGACCATTGATATCATACTGGACGGCATTGATGAAACCCTTTCCGCATGTGACATGATTTTTCTCTGCACCCCTGTGGAATACAATGCCGCTTATCTGAAACAGATCCGCCCTTATCTGAAGCCGGGCGCTCTTCTTACGGATGTGGGAAGCACCAAATCTGACATTCACGAAGCGGTTCGGGCTGAAGGCATGGAAGACGTTTTTGTGGGCGGCCATCCCATGGCCGGCTCTGAAAAGACCGGATATGAAAATTCCACGGACCATCTGCTGGAAAATGCCTATTATGTCATAACGCCCACAGATAAATCCACCCGGGAGCAGATTGCCCGCATGACTCAGGTGGCCGCTGCCATCGGCGCCATTCCTCTGGTCATGGACTGCAGGCAGCATGACTATTCCGTGGCCGCAGTCAGCCACCTGCCCCATCTCATTGCCTCCAGCCTGGTGAATCTGGTAAGGGACAGCGACAGCCCTGACGGCACCATGAAACGCATTGCCGCAGGCGGATTCCGGGACATTACCAGAATCGCATCCTCTTCACCGGTCATGTGGGAACAGATCTGCATGACCAACACGGAGAATATCCGTGTTCTGCTGAAAAAATACATTGATTCCCTGGAAGTCATCCAGGAACGTCTGGAAGCCAGAGACGGAAAGGCCATCCATGATCTGTTCGAGGAATCCAGGACTTACCGGGACTCCATTTCCGGGCGCAGCGCCGGTCCGGTGACTCCCGATTACTCCTTTACCGTGGATATCGTGGACGAACCCGGATCCATCTCCACACTGGCTGTCATCCTGGCCTCCAAGGGCATCAACATCAAGAATATCGGCATCAACCACAGCCGTGAATACGGGGAAGGTGCCCTGCGGATTACGTTTTATGACGGAAACGCCATGGAACAGGCCATGACGCTTCTGAAAAAATACAATTATACCCTGATGAAATAAGCTCCGGTGCCGGCGGCACGGCATCTTTCGAAACCCATCGCAGAAAGGAACATATTTTCTATGAATATAAAACAAGCAGCCCATGTCCGGGGAGAGGTGACGGTCCCCGGAGACAAATCCATTTCCCACCGGGGCGTCATGCTGGGCTCCATCGCCCGGGGAACCACGGAAATTCATAATTTTCTGGAAGGGGCCGACTGCCTTTCCACCATTTCCTGCTTCCGGTCCATGGGCATTCCCATTGAAAAGAAACAGGACACGGTTGTCGTACACGGAAAAGGCCTCCGCGGACTGACGGCTCCTTCCGGCCTGCTGGACTGCGGCAACAGCGGTACCACCACCCGCCTGATTTCCGGCATTCTGTCCGGCCAGAATTTCACTTCGGTTCTCACCGGCGATGATTCCATTAAAAAAAGACCGATGAAGCGGATCATGGAGCCGCTTTCGCTGATGGGTGCCCATATTGTCAGCCTCTCCGGAAATGACTGTGTCCCCCTGAAAATCAGCGGGCGGCCTCTTTCCTCTGTCTCTTTTGCCACAAAAGTGGCGTCCGCTCAGGTAAAATCCTGCATCCTGCTGGCAGGCCTCTACGGGGACGGCCCCACCAGCGTCACGGAACCAGAGCTTTCCAGAAATCACACGGAGCTGATGCTGCGGTATTTCGGAGCCGATATCCATACGGAAGGAACCACGGCCACCGTTCTGCCCGCTTCTGAACTTGCGGGAAACCGGGTGGATGTTCCGGGAGACATCTCTTCCGCCGTCTATTTCATAGCTGCCGGGCTGATTCTTCCCAATTCTGAAGTCCTGATCCGCCATGTGGGCATCAACCCCACCAGAGCCGGTCTGATTACCGTCTGCCGGGCCATGGGCGCAGATCTTACGCTGCTGAATGAAGATTATTCCTCCGCAGAACCCACCGCGGACATTCTGGTCCGGTCCAGTTCCCTGAAGGGCACCGTCATTGAAGGAAAGCTGATCCCGTCCATGATCGATGAGCTGCCCACCGTGGCCATGATGGCCTGCTTTGCAGACGGTGTTACCGTCATCCGTGATGCGGCGGAACTGAAAGTCAAGGAATCCAACCGGATCCGCATCATGACCGAAAACCTGACTGCCATGGGCGCAGATGTCACCGAAACTCCGGACGGCATGATCATCCGGGGCGGCCGGCCGCTTCACGGCGCCGTCATTGACAGCTGCAAAGACCACCGCATCGCCATGACTTTTGCCGTTGCCGCCCTGGCTGCTGACGGGGAAACTCAGATTCTGGATGCAGACTGCGTCAACATTTCCTACCCTGATTTTTACAGGGATCTTTTCCGGCTGACAGACCGCTCCTGATGCGGTCTGTCAGTCTTTCACACGGAATTCCCGTTGGTTTTCCCGGCCGGCCATGCATCCGGAGACAGAGTTCTGTCCGTCATCTGTGGTCTTCTTCCACCGCAAGTGTATACACCATGGACTCTCTGGCGTCCTCCACAAGAGCCGAATGGGGAGGAATTTCCTTTCCTTCACAGACAAAGGGCGTATCACCAAAATTGGCTGTAACCGTCAGTTCATCACCATACTGTGTTCTCTGTACCGTTCCGGGATCCACATAAACAGAATAATACTGCTCCTTGACCGGGATCCTTTTGGCAAAATGCTCTGCAACACCGCCTGCGGGATCGTAATATTTCCCGATGTAATACTCGCTTTCCTGATTGGACTTCATATCGGGATCCATCCAGGAAAAGCTCTTCAGTTCTATCCCATGGGCAAAGGCAATGGTGGAAGCGGCAAAATCATTTCCTCCTTCCGAACCGATCACAAGTCCGTACCGGTCTCTGATATAGGCCATCCGTTCCAGACGGGCCTTCAGGTCCTGCTGCCGGGTTGTGACATGCTCCGGTGTATAGTCATCATAGATTTCCCCTGTGGCATCACAGTCAATGAACCAAGAATTAAACAAAAGGTTGTTTGACATGATCTCTTCCATACGTGACTTTACGGCAGGCATGGAAAGGGTCGGGTTCAGTTTCCGTCCCACATTCTGGAATCCCCGTTCCTTTTCTCCGTTCCTGTCTGTCACCGCTGCATTCTCATAAAGAGTGCCGTCTTCAAAACGCGCTGTGATCCACTGCTCCCTGCCTGGTTCGTGAATGGAATGATAGGAATCATAGCTTGCAATCAGATACCCCATATCCGCGGCCTGTGCCACAAGTTCCGGCTTTGCGTATGCCTGCTCCCAGCTGTTCAGTCCGATCCAGGCACGGTCAATGCCTGATTTTTCCATGTCTTCCAGCAGATCCAGCGTAGAAGAATCCATCCATTCCGAAGCCGGGCGGAAAACCTCCGGCATGTTTGCCGCCAGGGCTTCCTTGTTCAGCTGAAGTTTCTGTGAATCCGTCAGTCTGTCATATCCGCCCTGCAGCAGCTCCTCCATTTTCGGACTGTTTTCGGTGAAATATTCCGGATCCCAGAAATCATCCCGCCGCAGCACCTGGCTGATATAGCTGCAGATCACATGTTTCTGGTAATCTGCCACGTAATCCTGACCTTTCAGTTCCGTCCGTATGGTTTCAAATTCCTTTCCGTTTTCAGTCTCAGAAGCAAAGGAACAAGACATGAAAAATCACATCTTCCTGTCTGAATGTCCGGTTTCTGTTACAGAGGGAAAATAACTTCAAACGTGATTTCCCCGTCCTGCATCCGGCATGACGCCTCATAGCCGGACTGTTCCGCAATTTTCTTCACTGCCGGAAGTCCGAGTCCCGTACCTGAAAGTTCCTGATTCCGCGAGCTTTCTCCCACATAAAACGGCTGCCAGATCCGGGACAGATCCAGGTCCGGATTGTCCGTCCGGTTGGAAATCCGGAACACATATGTTTCTTCCTGCCTTTCCAGTTCCATATGCACACGTCCAGGAGCCGCATATTTGGCTGCATTGGACAGAAGATTGGAAAACAGTTCCCACAGAAGTTCACTGTTCCCCTGTATCCTGAGATCCGGCTGTATCTTCTTTGCCGGTTCCAGATTTCTCCTGTCAAACAGAGCCTTCTGTTCACTGAAGCATCGTTCAAAAATCTGATCCAGCAGCAGTTCTTCGCGCGGATATTCCTTCTGTTCCAGGCGGGAAAGGTTCAGAAGCTTTTCCGTCATCCGGGACATTTTCGCATTCTGCCGGATAATGGTGTCCAGGAAGGTTCCATCGTCCAGGCCGTCCCTGATTCCTGCCGCATACATTCCCACAAGAGAAATGGGCGTCTTCAGGTCATGGGCCACATTATTCAGCAGAAGCTTCATCTCTTCATTTTTTTCTTCCAGCTTCTTCTGATACTGTTCAATTTCACGTGACATGGCATTGAGACTGTCTGCCACATCTTCCAGTTCGTCATGGGTCCTGATCTTCAGGGGCCGGAAATCCTGTGAAGCAACATTTCTGGTAAAAGCGCAGACTTCTTCCAGAGGTTTTGTGATATGTCCCGTCAGAATGGATATGAGAATCACCGCAACCAGGATGGCGCAGGAATCAATCAGAAAACCCAGGCGGTTGATAATGGCAATAAAGCCCTGTGCATCCGGCACAATGGCAGCAATGGCAAACAGTCCGGATTCCAGCGGAAGGTATTCCACCAGTATGCTGTAATTCATTCTGGTCTGGCTGTAAAGACGGAACTGGGAGCCGTTCTGTACCGCCGTTTCATAGTCCCGGTCCCAGAGCCAGAACTTCTGAAACCCCAGGCCTTTCTGTCTGAAATTTTCCCTCAGCTCATTGGCAAGAACATCCGGGTTGCCGGTTTCCTCCGACCAGGCAATCAGTACCTTTTCCTGTTCCTCAATGATCTCTGCAGCCTCCCGGGGAGACCTGCCGCTCTCCAGTTCTTCCGTCAGCCTTTCTCCGATTTCCCGCACGTATTCACGCTGTTCGTGCAGGTAAAATTTCCCCGCGATCCGGGAATTGACAAATATGGTTCCTGCCAGGGTAATAAGAAGAATCAGGACTGCGCCGGCAATGAACTTCCTGGAAAGCCGGTTCATTCTCACACGCGGCCGTTTCATGATGTCTCTCCCATCACATACCCCAGACCGATCCTGGTCTGTATCCTGTCTTCGCCGATTTTTTTCCTCAGTCTGCGGATCGTGGTGTCCACCGTACGCGCATCCCCCTCATAATCCATTCCCCAGATATGATCCAGAAGCATTTCTCTGGACAGGACTCTGCGCTGATTGGAGAGAAAATACTTCAGAAGTTCATACTCTGTTCTGGTCAGTGTGATTTTCTTTCCTCCTTTTGTCACCTCCATGGTATCCGGATTCAGAAAAATATCCTGGTACGACATGGTGTTCTCTGCCCCGCACAGTTTGCGGACCCGCAGCAGCAGAACCTGAATATCAAGCGGCTTCCTGAGATAGTCATCTGCGCCGCATGTAAGTCCCTGAATCTCATCTTCATTCCGCCCTCTGGCGGTCAGCATCAGGATTCTGGTGGGAATATGCAGAAGCCGGATCTCGCGGCAGGTCCGGATCCCATCCTGAACCGGCATCATCCAGTCCATAATCACAAGATCCGCCGGATGTTCCGCGAGAAAATCAATGGCTTCCTTTCCGTTGGATACGGCGCTGACCTGAAACCCTTCTTTTTTCAGATACAGCTGCAGTATTTTCTGCATGTCCGGATCATCTTCCGCAATCAGAATATGCATGCCTGTTCCTCCTTTTCCAGATTAAATACCGTGATCTCCGGAACCACTCCGAAACGCGCGGGAAATCTTGAGGTGCCGATGCCGATATTTACATATAAACTTGTCCTGTCATTGAGCCGGTACAGTCCGTCCACATATTTTTCCGCCATGGCGGTGGTGATTCCCGGCAGAAAAGGGATCTTCACCTGACCGCCATGGCTGTGTCCCGACAAAATCAGGTCAAATCCCGCATCCGCATACAGATCGGCCGTATCCGGTTCATGGGTCATCAGAATGGAAAACCCGTATTTTCCTGCCTGAAACATTTCCATGACGGGTTCCGCATCCGGCTCTCCCAGCAGCGCATCGTCCAGTCCTGCCAGAAACAGGGTTTCTCCGCTTTCCAGGGCAATGGAAATTCCTTCGTTGCACAGAATCTGAAATCCGCTCTGCCGCAGAATATCTTCATAACGGAGGGCAGCCCCTCCGCCCCGGTCCCGTTTTCCCCAGACCGCATACTTGCCGTAAGGGGCCCGGATCCGGGAAAGAACCCGGATCAGTGCCTCGTCATCATGAAAGTCCGCATAATTTTCGTACAGATCCCCTGTAAAAAGCACCAGATCCGGATTCTGCCCGTTGATTTTCTCCACGGTCTTTTCCAGATGACCGGCCGTAAAACTCCTGCTGATCTGAATATCCGAAATCTGCACCATCTTCAGACTGCCCGCAAGATCCGTCCCCAGCGTCAGGGATTCTGTTTTCAGCAGGTACGGTTCTATTTTCACGGCATAGGACAGAATAACCGCAAGCAGCACCGCAGACAGGAAGATCCCCCGGATCACAATTCTTATTAATCTCCATAGGATTCTCATTGCTTCATAAACTCCTGTTTTTCCTGTATGATACCAGGTCACTTTGACATCCGTGTGACAGAAAATCAGGCACAAAAAAGGACACCATGCAAAACAGTGTCCTCTTTTCCCGTTGTATCTGAAGTTTCCTCCCGTCCGATGTCCGGACAGCCTTCCTAATTGAATCCGAAAAATTTCTGGGCGATCTTGTATCCTGCAATGGAGAGGGTACGGCCGCTTTTTCCGGGAAGATTCATTCCCTGACCCAGGAACCCCCAGCGAAGCCGCAGATAAAGCGCCGGATTGGTCTTCTTCACATGGGCCCACAGTTCCCGTTTCTTTTCCATATTTTCCTCGGAACCGGATTTAATGGCAAGAATGGAGCTGACCACCATCATGATTTCCAGATACCTTACCATATAATGCCGCAGTTTTCTGTTCTGAAGTTTTGTCACATCATAATATCCCAGCATCAGTTTTGTCACGCGGATCTGCTGGTCAATGCGGCCGATCATCACCTGTTCATTGACAGACTGATCGGAACGTCCGATGAAATACCGGTAAAAATTCACATCCAGATAATACATGGTCTGCACATGAGGCAGGGGTTCATAAACAAAAATATTGTCCACGTAAAAGGTGTGTTTCGGCAGTTCCAGTCCGCATTCCCGGAGAAGTTCCGTCCTGTAGATAACCGAATGCATCAGAATATACTGACCCGCCATGAAAACCTTCACATCATCCCATGTGAACAGCTCGTTTTTCGGCAGTGCCAGATTATAGTTCATGACTTTTTTATGTCTGGCTCCCTGTTTTTCATAAACAAAATTGGTAATCAGCATATCCAGGGTGCTTTTTCCGTAAACGAACCGGCGCAGCGTATCCAGCACAGCCCTGTATGCCTCTTCATTGACCCAGTCGTCGCTGTCCACTACCTTGAAGAAAATTCCCTGGGCATTCCGGAGCCCTGCGTTTACCGCCTCTCCGTGGCCGCCGTTTTCCTGGTGAATGGCCCTGCAGATTCCCGGGTACTGCTGTTCGTACCGGTCTGCAATCTCCGCCGTATTGTCCTTAAGGGAGCCGTCATCCACGATCAGAATCTCCACCTCATCTCCCCCAGGAAGCAGGGAACGGATGCAGTTTTCCATATATGCGGCTGAATTGTAACATGGAATTGCAATTGACAGTAATTTCAAAACAGAATCCTCCTTACGATCAGTCTCACCGGAATCATCATAGCACATTTGTAAGAAAATTGCAAAAAATTCCTTTAATATCACAAAAAAATATGATATAGTTATGGCATAACCAGCTCCGTCCGGCCAGGATCCGGCTGGAATTCAGAGGAAAGAGGGATAACCTATGGCAAAAAAAAGAATCGTTCTGGCTCTCGGTCATGACGCTCTGGGCTCCAATCTCCCGGAACAGAAAGCCGCTGTGGCCAGAACCGCGAAAATAATTGCGGACCTCATCCAGGATGGATGGCAGGTGGCGATCACCCACGGAAATACCCCGCAGCTGGGTATGATCCATACGGCTATGAATGAATTCGCAAAAGAACATGAGGGATATACTGCGGCTCCCATGTCTGTCTGCTCCGCCATGAGCCAGGGCTATATCGGATACGATCTTCAGAACGAACTCCGCTCAGAGCTCATCAAGCGCGGAATCTACAAACCGGTCTCCACGATCCTGACCCAGGTAACTGTGGATCCTTACGATGAATCCTCCTATACCCCCCAGAAGGTGATCGGGCGGGTCATGACGGCCGAAGAGGCAAAAGCCGAAGAAGAAAAAGGCAACTTTGTGGTCAAGGAACAGGACGGCTACCGCAGAATCGTGGCCGCTCCCAGACCTGTGGCAATCATTGAAATCGATGCCATCAAGGCACTTCTGGATGCCGACCAGCTTGTAATCGCTGCCGGCGGCGGCGGAATCCCCGTCATGGAGCAGGGAAGCCGTCTGAAAGGAGCCAGCGCGGTCATCGAAAAAGACAGGACAGCCGGTCTCCTTGCAAAGGAACTGGACGCCGACGTGCTGATGTTCCTTACGGGAGTCAGCAATGTGGTTCTGAACTTCGGCACCGGCCGTGAAATCCTCATTGACAAAATGAGTGTTGCCGACGCAAGGCGCTATGCGGAAGAAGGACATTTCAGAACGGGCTCCATGCTGCCCAAGGTGGAAGCCGCCGTTGATTTCATCACCTCAGGCAAGCGCAGGATCTCCATCATCACGTCCATGGAAAAGGCCAGGGAAAGTCTGGCCGGAAAAGGCGGTACTACGATTCAGTAAACACCTGTTTCCGGACTCTGGTCATATAAATAAAGATCTGGTATGCAACGATCGCCATCCAGCCGGCCCCGGTCGCAAATGCGACCGCGGAAAGTCCAAGCTGTTTCACCAGCAGATAGGACAGCGCCGCGCGGATGGCGATCTGCAGTGTGGAGCCCACAAATGTGGCCGGTATCATTCCCACACCTCTGAAAAGTCCCACAAACGAGCTTCCTGTAAAGCAGAGAATGTAGAATACCGCCACCACGCGCAGATAGGACGCTCCGGCTGCAATCTCTTCCGCATTCTGGCTCCCCACAAAGAACCGTATGCCGGGAACGGCTCCCGCGAACATCAGAACCGACAGCACAAGACTCAGAATATGCATCATTCTGAGTCCGGTAAAGAACCCCTGCTTCGCCCTCTCCCGGTTTCCCGCTCCCCTGTTCTGGGCAATGAAAACGGAAATGGACTGACCTCCGCTGTCACTGAAGGAATTGGCCACGCCTTCGATTCTCATGGTGGCCGTATAGGCGGCGATGGCATAGGTTCCCAGAGAGTTCACTGCCCCCTGCACCAGCAGCTTTCCGATGTACAGGCTGGACTGTTGCAGAGCCGACACAATCCCGTAATCAAAGGTCTTCTTCAGAAGTTTCCCGTCAAACCGCATGTCTTCTTTCCGGAACAGCAGTTCCGGATATTTTTTCATCAGATATCCCGCGCAGAGAACCACCGACAGGATCTGGGAAATCACTGTGGCAAAGGCTGCTCCTCCGATGCCCGTCCTCAGACCTGCCACAAAAACCACGTCCAGCACGGTATTGGCACAGACTGCCACAGCCAGAAACAGAAGCGCTGCCCTGGTGTTTCCCACGGCCCTCAGCAGCGTGGAGGACAGATTGTAAAAGTATGTGGCAATCAGCCCTGCGAAAATAATTCCCAGATAGGTGCTTACATAAGGCGCCACTTCTTCCGGCGTCTGAATAAGCGGCAGCAGATACGGAAGAAGCGCGGCCGCCAGAATGCTGAATCCGATGGTGAATCCGCCTCCGAATACCACCGCCAGATAGCATTCCCGGCGGAACGCCGCCATGTTTTTCTGTCCGTACAGCTGGGCAAAAATCACGGATACACCGATGCAGCAGCCGGTGAGAATGAAAATAAACAGGTTCATGACGGTTCCCGCCACCCCCACGGCTGCAAAGGCCTCGGCGCCCACAAATTTTCCGATGATCAGAGAGTCCACCGTATTATAGAGCTGCTGAAGGATATTCCCTCCCAGAAGAGGAATGGCCAGAGCCGCCAGCTGCGGTCCGATGTTTCCCCGGGTCAGATCTGTCTGTCTTTCCATGGCTGTCTCCTTTTCTTTCAGGATGTACAGAACACTCCTGATGTATAAAACGTCTGCGGCAAAAAGGAGCGCCGGCCTCAGCTGTTTCCAACTGTTCCGCAGCGCTCCCGTCTGTTTCATTTCCTGTGTTTCCGCACTTCTGCGTGCTCAGAAAAATCTTTTTATAAAATTACTTTTGCCGGACACTTGGCAGCGCACTTTCCGCAGTTTGTACACTTGGAATAGTCAATAACCGCCACGTTGTTGTCCATGTGGATGGCATCGGATTCACACTGCTTGGTGCAGAGGGTACATCCGATACATCCGGCATCACATTTCTTCTTTACGTCAGCACCTTTGTCATGGGAATTGCACTGAACCAGATGCTCTGCCTTGTACGGCACCAGCTCGATCAGATGACGCGGACAGGTTTCCACACATTTGCCGCAGGCAACACATTTTTCCTTGTCCACAACGGCAACGCCGTCCACCACATGAATGGCATCAAACTGACAAGCTTTCACGCAGCTTCCGGAACCGAGGCATCCATAGGAACATGCCTTATCGCCGGCTCCCGGCACAACGGTAATCTTGTTGCAGTCTTCAATTCCGTAATAGCTGTACTGTACATTGGCCTTGTCACAGGTTCCCTTACATTTTACAAAGGCAACCATTTTTTCGGAAGAACCTGCTTCCACGCCCATGATGGCTGCAATTTTGTCTGCCACCGGTGCGCCGCCCACAGGACATGCGTTGACCGGTGCGTTTCCTTCTGCAATGGCTTTTGCCAGAGCGTCACAGCCGGCGTATCCGCATCCGCCGCAGTTGTTGCCGGGAAGTTCTTCCCTTACGCGGATTTCCTTTTCATCCACTTCTACCTTGAATTTCTCGCTGGCAATCCCAAGGAGCACACCGATGATAATACCGACGACGCCGACCAGGACAGCTGCGATTACGATTCCTGTAATATTCATCCTTCGTCTCCTCCCTTAAATCAGACCGGAAAATCCGAAGAATGCAATCGACATCAGGCCTGCCGTAATCAGTACGATGGGTGATCCCTTGAACACATGGGGAACATCATTATACTCGATCTTTTCACGGATTCCTGCCAGCAGGATGATTGCGATTGTGAAACCAACGGAAATACCGATACCATTGACAACGCTTTCAATAAAATTATATTCCTTCTGTACGTTTGTCAGCGCTACGCCGAGAACCGCACAGTTGGTGGTAATCAGCGGAAGATACACGCCCAGAGACTGGTAAAGGGATACCATGTTCTTCTTCAGGAACATCTCCACAAACTGTACCAGAGCGGCGATCACCAGAATAAATACGATGGTCTGAAGATAGGTCAGGTCCGCACCGATCAGGCTGGTCTTCGGATCCAGGAAGAACTGGTATACCAGACTTGTGCAGGCGGTGGCAATGGTAATAACAAAGATTACCGCTGCGCCCATGCCGGCAGCTGTCTCTGTTTTCTTAGATACGCCAAGGAACGGGCAGAGTCCGAGGAACTGGCTTAAAACCACGTTGTTGACCAGGGCTGAGCCGATGGCAATCAGTAATAATTCTTTCATTCTCCCGTTTCCTCCTTACTCATCTTTCTTGGCTTCATTTGCAGCAGCTGCCTCTGCGGCTTTCTTAGCTGCCAGGGCTTTTTCTGCTGCCGCCTTTTTGGCTGCTGCCAGTCTGGCTGCTTCTTCCGCCTTCTTTTCTGCCAGCATCAGGTGATTGGCTGCGCAGGCAGAGCCGGAGCAGGTCAGGCAGTTGCCGCCGCAGGCCAGATTGGATCTGGGTGCGTCACCGTTGGTGGCAGACGGAAGTTTCAGCTTGTTCTGAATGGCAGAAAGCATGGCCAGCACAAAGAATGCGCCGGGCGCCAGTACCATGATGGAAATATGGAAGTCTTCCGGAATGAATGTATGTCCGAAAAATGCGCCGGAGCCAAGGAGTTCACGGAACATGCCGATGATGGTAAGGGAGCAGGTGAAGCCCAGTCCCATGCCGAGGCCGTCAAAGAAGGACACCAGAGGCGCGTTCTTGGAAGCATATGCCTCCGCACGGCCCAGGATGATACAGTTTACAACGATCAGCGGAATGTAAATTCCCAGAGATGCATACAGGGACGGAACATAGCCCTGCATCAGAAGCTGTACCACGGTAACCAGACTGGCCACCACGACAATAAATGCCGGGATACGGACACGGTCCGGAATAATGTTTCTCAGTGCGGAAATCAGCATGTTGGAAAACATCAGTACGGCTGTGGTGGAAAGTCCCATGCCAAGTCCGTTGATGGCGGATGTGGTCGTCGCAAGCGTCGGACACATACCTAACATCAGGATGAAGGTCGGGTTCTCTTTGATAATGCCGTTATATAAACGTTCTGTATATTTGTTCATGATCTCCCACCTCCTATTCCATGCAGTTATGCAGATAATAAAGAGCTGCATTGACTGCGTTTGTGACTGCATTTGATGTGATTGTGGCGCCGCTGATGGCGTCAATCTCATTGTCTGCGGATGCGCCTGTCTTGGTGACAGTCAGAGATTCCGCGTTTTTGCCCACGAACTGATCCTTGAATTTGGGTTCTTTTGCCTTTAAGCCCAGACCGGGGGTATCGTTGATCTCACGGATGCCGAGACCGGTTATGGTGCCGTCCATGTCAAAGCCCACGGAGATCTTTACGGCTCCGCCGTAGCTGTCATTGGACAGGGAATTGATCACATATCCGACTTCTGCCCCGCTTGCATCTTTGCCCACCAGAACGGATTCAAGGGCAACGCCGCCGAAGCCCAGACCGGAAAGTTCACCGGACTCTTTCATGGCCGCGATCTTTTCCTGAGAGCCTTCCACATCGGTAAATTCCTCTGCTGCAGAAAGCACCTGGCGGTATGTGGCATTGTTGGAGGCAATGGTCGCCTGCTCGATGGGTCCTTTGGTCACCTGATATACGAAACCCAGACAGATACCGGAGATCAGGGTGATCGCAAACAGGATCAGGGCGTCTTTCATAAATCCTGATTTACTTGCTGCCATTTTTCTTACCCCCTTTTCCGAATGCTGTAGGAAGCGTAAATTTCTCAATCAGCGGCACAAGGATGTTGCAGAATATAATGGCATAGGATACGCCTTCTGCACTTCCGCCGAAAATACGGAAAAGACCTGTCAGGAGTCCCAGAAGAACGCCGAAAATCAGCTGGCCCTTCGGAGTGATGGGGCTTGTGACATAATCTGTTGCCATGAAGAATGCACCGAAGATCAGACCGCCGCCGCATACTTCAGCTGCCACGTAATTCAGATCCTGACGTCCGAACAGGAATGCAAAAACTGCAAATGTCAGTATGTAGGCTGCCGGGATCCGGATGGAAATTACCTTTTTCGCCAGCAGATAGGCAGCACCGATCAGCAGAGCCACAACGGAAACCTCACCGATGGTTCCGGGGATTTTTCCGAGGAACATGGACATGACGTCGAATTCACCGCCTGCCTTGATGGTAGCCAGCGGTGTGGCACCTGCAATGGCGTCCGTTGCCGGATCCAGGAATCTGGTCATGGGGCCGGCAAAAGAAATCAGAAGAAAACATCTTGCCGCCAGAGCCGGGTTCATCCAGTTCTGTCCGAGACCGCCGTATAGCTGTTTTACGATGATGATCGCAAACACACCGCCCAGTACGGGAATCCAGATGGGAATGGTCGGCGGCATGTTGAGTCCCAGAATCATACCGGTCACAACTGCACTGCCGTCACTGATGGTAATGGGCTTGCCCATGAACTTTTCAAATGCATATTCGCTGAGCACACAGGCCAGCACTGTGGCAACAACCACGAAAAGGGAATAAATCCCGAACTGCATCACACCCCAGATGGTTGCCGGAAGCATGGCAATGGCCACATCATACATGATATTTTTCGTTGCCACGCTGCTGCGTACATGAGGTGAGGATGATACATGAAATAAGCTGCTCATTTGTTACACCTCCTACGCTTTCTTTCTCTTGGCCGCAGCAACTGCCTTGCGCATTTCCTTGAATGCCTGGGTCAGCGGTCTGTGGGCCGGGCAGATGAAGGTACAGCTGCCGCATTCACAGCATTCCATACCGTTGAGTTTTTCAAACAGTGCCAGATCATGTCTCTCAGCCGCAGTCATCATCATCTGAGGCACAACATGGCCGGGACATACTTCCACACAGCGTCCGCAGCGGATACACGGAGTTTCCTCGTTGGCAGATACCTCATCCTTGGTAAAGCAGGTAAGAGCCGAGGATGTTTTCATCACCGGGATTTCCAGGGAAAACAGTGCCTGTCCCATCATGGGACCGCCGGAGATGATTTTTTCCGGCTGCGTTTTAAAACCGCCGGCGGCTTCCAGCAGCTCCGTATAGCTGGTGCCCAGGCGGACTTCAAAGTTGCGCGGATCGGAAACAGCGTCACCGGTGACCGTAATGATTCTCCGGATCAGCGGTGTACTTTCACAGACCGCATTATAGATGGATACCACCGTATCCACGTTGTCGACAATACATCCCGCATCTGCAGGGAGCATGGTGGAATTGATCTCACGGCCGCCGGTCACAGCGTAGATCAGGAAACGCTCACCGCCCTGGGGATATTTGGTCTTAAGGGGACATACCTCGATCCTGGGCTCATCTTTCACCAGCTCTGTAAGCTTTTTGATGGCCTCAGGCTTGTTCTCCTCGATTCCGATCACACCCTTTGCATGGTCGAAAAGCTGAAGGATCACTTTCAGTCCTCCGATGAGCCGCTCCGGCTGTTCCATCATCACACGGTAGTCCGATGTAAGATAGGGCTCACATTCTGCTCCGTTGACAATGACATAGTCGATGGCGTTCTCATCCTTGGGGGTCAGCTTTACGTTTGTCGGGAAACCGGCGCCGCCAAGTCCCACAATACCGGCTTCCTTCACGATATCGCGGATTTCCTGCTTGGAAAGCTTTGTATAGTCACGCTTCTCTCCGAATCCCTCCACTGTTCTGTATTCACCGTCGTTCTCCACGATGATGGACTGGACAGTGGCTCCGTTTGCCACCAGACGCGGCTCGATCCCCTTTACCGTACCGGATACCGAACAGATCACGTTTGCCGAGATAAAGCCGCCGGCTTCTGCGATCTTCTGGCCCACAAGCACCTGATCACCTTTGGCAACAAGGGGCTTTGCGGGAGCACCGATATGCTGAGATAACGGGAATACCAGCTCACCTTTGGGCTGGATGACCTGAATCGGCTTATCTGCGGACAGTTCTTTTCCCTCTGCGGGATGAACACCGCCAATAAATGTGCTCAGACCCATTTAACAAACCTTCTTTCTGTAAAAATTCAATAGGACTATCGTGACATAGTATAGCATATTTGCAACTTCAGTACAATTGGTAAATCATCAACAAATTAACGAAACTTTAGCATTTGCTCCGTTGTACTTAAAAAAAAACATTTTTTAAGACCTGCGACTAAAAAAAATTAATCCTGCACACAGGAAAGGAGCCGGATTAATCCAGCTCCGAAAGTCCTGTATAAAGATTATAATATCTGCCTTTCTGCGCCAGCAGTTCTTCATGGTCGCCCCGTTCGATGATCTCCCCGTTTTCCAGCACCATGATGGCATTGGCATTGCGGACCGTGGAAAGCCTGTGGGCAATGACAAAGGTGGTTCTGTCCGCCATCAGACGGTCCATGCCCTGTTCAATGTGCTTCTCCGTTCTGGTATCCACAGAACTGGTGGCTTCATCCAGAATCAGAATGGGTGCCCTGGAAATGGCCGCCCTGGCAATGTTCAGAAGCTGTCTCTGACCCTGGCTCAGGTTGGCGCCGTCGCTTTCCAGCATGGTGTCGTATCCGTGGGGCAGACGCATGATAAAGGAATGGGCGGAAGCCGTTTTGGCTGCCTGAATCACTTCCTCATCGGTGGCATCCAGCCGTCCGTAACGGATATTTTCCATGACGGTTCCCGTAAACAGGTGCGTGTCCTGAAGAACCATGGCAATGTTTTTCCGCAGTTCATCCCGTCTGATATGCCGGATGTCCACGCCGTCAATGGTAATGGATCCGGACTGAATATCGTAGAACCGGTTCAGAAGATTGGTGATGGTGGTCTTTCCTGCGCCGGTGGAACCCACAAAGGCGATTTTCTGCCCCGGTTTCGCGTACAGGCTGATGTCTTTCAGAATGACTTTTTCCGGTGTATATCCGAAATATACATGATCCAGCACCACGTTGCCCTGCATGGTTCCGTCAACGGAAACCGCATCGGCATCGTCCGGCTCTTCCGGCTTCTCGTCCATGACCGCAAACACACGTTCCGCGCCGGCCAGTGCGGAGAACACATTGGATATCTGCATGGATATTTCATTGATAGGGCGGGAAAACTGTCTTGAAAAGTTCAGGAATACCGTCAGACCGCCCACGTCAAACCCCTTCAGCACACAAAGCAGGCCGCCGATGCAGGCCGTAAGGGAGTAATTCACCTGACTCAGATTTCCCATGACCGGTCCCATCATTCCGCCCAGAAACTGCGCTCTGATCTGTTTGTCCCGGAGATCCTTGTTGAGAATCGCAAACTCTTCTTCTGCAATGTCTTCATGGCAGAAGACCTTGACCACCTTCTGTCCTGTGATGGTCTCCTCGATATAGCCGTTAAGCGCTCCCAGCGCCGACTGCTGGGCATTGAAATATTTCTGGCTGCGGCTGGCCACCGCTCCGCCTGCCTTCAGCATCAGCGGAATCAGAACAATGGTGATGACCGTCAGATATACGTTTGTATACAGCATCAGAACCAGCGTTCCCACAATACTCAGAGCACCGGCAAACAGCTGAACGAGCGTACTGCTCAGCATGTTGCCTATGGTGTCCACATCGTTGGTGAAACGGCTCATCAGATCTCCGTTGGAGTTGGTGTCATAGAACCGGATGGGGAGTTTCTGCATCCTGCCGAACAGGTCTGTCCGGATCCGCAGCAATGCGTCCTGGGCCACAGTCAGCATAACCCGCGCCTGCAGGTAATTGGCCGCTACCCCCACCAGATATACGGCTGCCATCACCGCCAGGGCACCTGCCAGACCCGCGGCGTTTCCGCTGCTTCCGTCCGTGGGCGCAATATAGGTATTAATGATGGGCCGCAGCATATAGGAGCCGGCCAGTGTGGCCGCCGTATTGACAATCACACAGACAAATGCCAGACCCAGCTTCAGTCTGTCCTTTTCCAGATACTGCATCAGCCGCTTTACGGTAGCCCGCATGTTCTTGGGCTGTCCGCCGCCCCTTGCACCGGCGTGTCTTCCGGGGCCATGGCCCGGTCCCGGACCTCCGGGTCCTTTGGGTGTCATGGCCTTCAGGGTTCCGTACCGTCTTCTCAGGCTTTTTGCTCTCTCACTTTCTGTCATGCTCATGCTGTCACCTCCTGTCCTGCGGATCCCATTTTGCTCCCCTGCTGGGTCATATATATCTCTTCATAGGCTTCACACGTTCTGAGAAGTTCTTCATGGGTTCCCTTTCCGATGATCCGGCCGTCTTCCAGCACCAGAATCAGATCCGCTTCCTGCACTGATGAAATTCTCTGGGCAATGATGATCTTCGTGGTCTCTTTCAGATCTGTCCGGAAACTCTGACGGATCTTTGCCTCGGTGGCCGTATCCACGGCACTGGTGGAATCATCCAGAATCAGGATCCTGGGCTTTTTCAGAAGTGCTCTTGCAATACAGAGCCTCTGCTTCTGCCCGCCGGAGACATTGACGCCTCCCTGCCCCATATCCGTATCATAATCATGGACAAAGGAGCGGACAAATCCGTCCGCCTGGGCACTCTGTGCCGCCGCAGTGATTTCTTCCATGGTGGCATCTTCATTTCCCCAGCGGAGGTTTTCCTCAATGGTTCCCGAAAACAGCACATTTTTCTGAAGTACCATTCCGACACCGTCTCTCAGATGCTTCAGGGAATAATCCCTCACATCCGTACCGTCCACCAGAATCTGTCCCCCTGTCACATCGTACAGTCTCGGAATCAGCTGCACCAGAGATGTTTTTCCGCTTCCGGTGGATCCGATGATTCCCAGAGTCTGGCCCGGTTCCACGGAAAAGCTGATATGTTCCAGAATCAGATCGTTTTTCCCGTCCTCTCCGGGATATCCGAAGCTCACGTCCCGGAACTCCACGCGGCCTTCCAGCACCTTTTTGTCTCTGTACGCTGCGTGATCATCGTTCAGGTCCACCTGCGTGTCCAGAACCTCGTTGATTCGCTTCAGTGACGCCCTGGCACGGGAGCTCTGAAGGAAGACCATGGACAGCATCATCAGCGACATGAGAATCTGAACAATATACGTGGTGAAAGCCGTCAGGTTTCCCACTTCCATTTCCCCGGCAATGATGATATTTCCGCCGTACCATACCACCGCCAGTGTGGTGATGTTCATGAGAAGCATCATGATGGGCATGATCATGATCACGATTCTCATGGCCTTCAGACTGCTTTCTCTCAGATCTTCATTGAGACCCTGGAACTTTCCGATTTCATGATCTTCTCTGACAAAGGATTTGACTACCCGTACATTGGTCAGCGTTTCCTGGATTCCCGAATTCAGGCGGTCCAGCTTTTTCTGGAGCAGTTCAAACCTCGGGTAGGCGGCTTTCAGAATCAGGCCTATGCTGATAAGCAGCACCGGAATGACCACCATCACCACCGCTGCCAGCCTGGCATTCATCATGAAGGCCATAAGCAGGGCTCCCACAAACATACCCGGTGCCCTCAGTGCCAGCCGCAGCCCCATCATCAGCACATTCTGCACCTGCTGAATGTCATTGGTAAGACGTGTCACAAGAGATCCCGTGCTGAACTGATCAATGTTGGCAAACGAAAACTCCTGCACTTTCCTGAATACATCACTTCGCAGATCACTGGTAAAACTGATGGATGCCTTGGCGGAAAAATACGCTCCCAGAATTCCTCCCGCTGCCATGAACACCACCACCACAAGCATCAGGATTCCCATCCGGATGATATAACCGGTATCCCGGCTGGCCACCCCGTTATTGATGATCAGCGACATCAGTCTGGGAAGCATGACTTCCCCGGCAACTTCCGTCAGCATCATCAGCGGACCGATAATAAAGGCGCTGAGATACGGAACAATATACTTTTTATACCGCTTCATGAATTCTGTCCCTCACTTTCTGTTTTTTGAAGCATTCCCTCTATATTATCGTATATTCTCTGGAGATACTGAAAGAGCTTTTCCTCCTCTTCCCTGGAAAATCCGGAAAACATACCGGCTTCCACCTGTCTGAAAAAACTGACGCTGGCTTCCACCACTTTCTTTCCTTTTTCCGTAATCAGAATCTGATGAAACCGGTTATCTTCCTGATCCACCGTTCTCTGAATGTATCCGCCCTTTTCCAGTTTTTTCAGAGACACTGCAATGGCCGCCGTAGACACATTATGAAGTCTTGCCAGTTCTTTCTGAGACACTTGAGGATGACAGAAAATATACAGAAGAAGCTGGTGCTGGCTCCGGTACACACCGGTTTTGTTCAGATGACGTTCCAGAACTTTCCTGTGAATCTTGCTGGTTCGGATATAAGCTTCCACCACCTGATGTTCCATGGAATCCAGATTTCCGAAAAGTTCCTGAACCATCGTATCCCGTTCCGACATGATTTTCTCCTTTCCTCCGCAGCAGGATGAGATCTGACGCCTTTTCAGGCCTGTATTTCTGTCTCCATTCACCGCATCCGGCTGTCAGATCATTAATATATTAATAATTAGCTAGTTAATCATAGCGCATATTATAATCCCCCATGCCGGAAATGGCAAGGGGGATTTTGTGAATTTTCTGTGTACAGTTGAACGGGGTCATGTTCTGGCTGCCATGGGGAAATTCTCCCTGGGCAGCCTGCGTCTCATGATGACAAAGCAGAGTATATTGACCGACGCAGTCAGGATCCAGGACGCCGGGTAGGAAAGATACAGCACCATCAGACTCCGGTTCCACTGAAATACCGTAAAAATCCAGAGCAAACGGAATCCGCAGGCACCGGCCAGCGTCACCAGCATGGGAGTAAGAGAATATCCGATTCCGCGGATGCTGCCCACCATGGTGTCCATGATGCCGCAGAGGAAATATGTGGTTCCGAATACGGTCAGACGGATCATGCCGTACCGGAGTACCTCAGGATCGGAAGAATAGATTCCCAGCAGCACTTCTCCTGCTCCGTAGGCTGCAAATCCCAGCATCATTCCAACGGCAGCCACCACGGCAATGCAGGTTACCATGATTCTGTCAATTCTCTTATACTGTCTGGCTCCGAAATTCTGGCTTGTGAAGCTCAGATTGGTCTGATAAACGGCATTCATCGCATTATAGATAAATCCCTCGATATTGGCGGACGCCGTATTCCCTGCCATGGCAATGGAACCAAAAGAATTCACCGAAGACTGGATCAGCACATTGGAGATGGCAAAAATCGCGCCCTGCACTCCCGCCGGCAGTCCCACTTTCAGAATCCGGATCAGCTTTATTTTATGAATTTTCAGGTCTCTGAGCCGTACTTTCAGGCAGCCTTCACTTCTCATCAGGCAAAGCAGAATCAGAAACGCCGATATGCACTGGGAAAGTGTTGTGGCAAGAGCAACACCGGCCACATCCAGGTTCATGACAATCACGAAAAACAGATTCAGAAATACATTGACGATTCCGGCCAGTGTCAGGAAGTAAAGCGGGCGTTTGGTATCTCCCACCGCCCTCAGCACGGCACTGCCGAAATTGTAAAGCATGGTGGCAGGCATGCCCACAAAATAGATGCGCATATAGAGCACGGCTTTGTCGATGACATCATCCGGAGTTCCCATGAGCTCCAGCATGGGCCTGGCCAGCAGAAGCCCCAGCGCCACCAGAATCACTCCCGAAATCAGGCTCAGACTGATGGCCGTATGTATGGTCTCGCTGACGGCTCTTTCCCGTCTGGCCCCGTAATATCTCGCCACAAGGACATTGACGCCCACAGACAGGCCCACAAAGACATTGACGAGAAGGTTGATGAGGGAACTGGTGGAGCCCACCGCCGCCAGAGACTGGCTTCCCGCGTACCGTCCCACCACAATGACGTCTGCCGCGTTAAACAGCAGCTGCAGGATTCCGGAAAGCATCAGGGGAATGGAAAAAATCAGAATTTTTCCCAGAATCGGTCCGCTGCACATGTCCATTTCATACGATTTTTTCATTTTTCTCCACTTCTTCTCTCTTTGATGATCGGTGACCGGAAACACTCCGGCCCGGAGCCCTCTGCGGTGCTCCATCCCGGCAGGTTCCGCATCTGCGTCCTTATATTATATCGGACTCCATGCAAAAAAGCAACGGAAACAGGCCTGATCCTTTCAGAAAAGAAAAAAACCTCTCCGGTCTCCCGGAAAGGTTAAGCGGTTTCTGGAAAAGCTGCCTAGCGGATTTGAACCGCCGACCTCCGCCTTACCAAGGCGACGCTCTACCAGCTGAGCCAAGGCAGCAGGTGTTTTTTGAAACCTTAGATATATTATCACGTACTTTTCATTTTGTCAACCAGAAACTTTTATTTTTTTTTGCATATGATATTATAAAAAGATATTGAGGTGTTTTATGGCTGAATCAAGCACAAACATTCCCGCTTCCGATGTGGGATCCTCAGGTTTAAATTCCGCACGGTGCATGACCGGCTGGCCTGACATTTCAGGAATTCCCACAACGCCTGTGGCCACCAATACGCCGCCTGTGGCTCCCCTTCCGGGAGATGACATCGCAGGCATCCCCACAACGCCTGTGGCCACCAACACACCGCCTGTGGCTCCCCTTCCGGGAGACGGCAATTACTGGCCGGAATTTCCGTTTCCGCCATTCCCGACCCCATCTTTTCCGTCCGGCAGTTTTTTCGGACAGGTGAGATTCATGAATGCTTCCACGGACCAGGCTTCTCTGGAGGTTTTCATCGATGAGCAGCGGATTCTTTCCGGTTCCACCTTTGCAACCGTCTCCGTTTATATTACGGTTTCCGACGGCTTCCATACGGTCACAGTCCGCCAGACCAACGGCAGAACCCTCTATCAGCAGGCGCAGGCATTCATCTCAGGAGAAAAGCTCACCATGGTGATCCTGGATACCGCCGGCGGAGTCACACTCTCGCGTGTATCTGATATGGGGTGCACCAACATTCCTGCCGGATATGGCTGCCTGAGAGTTGCCAACATGTCCTACAGCGGATCCAGTTATGACGTCCGGACCCCCAATAACCAGGTGGCGTTTTCCGGTGTCGGATTCAAGGAGGTGACCTCTTTCAAACAGACCTCTGCAGGAAATTACAGTTTCTTTGTGACCGCCTCGCAGGTATCATTCTCTGTCATACGGGAACTTCCTGTCCTGGTCCTTTCTACCATTCTCGGAAGCGGCTGCAGCTCCTGTGCCGTGTCCAACCCGCTTCTTACCTACAGCGTCAGCGTGGAGGCCGGAAAAGCCTACACCAGCTATATCATCGGAAATCCCTGGTCGAACCTGTACCGGGTTTACACACTGGAAACCTGATGGATTCTGTCAAAACGGCCGGCCGCAGAATTTCTGCAGCCGGCCGTATCTGTTTTTTCTGTCCGTTCCCGGATTTCCCGGTTCTGTATTTTCCGTTCTTCCGTTTTCAGCCTTCCTTCAGAATCCTCTGACGTACGATTTCATAGGCAAGCACCCCTGCCGCCACCGATGCGTTCAGGGAGTCAATATCACCTTTCATGGGGATGGACGCCGTCATATCACATTTTTCCTTTACCAGACGGCTGACCCCTTCTCCTTCATTGCCGATTACAAGTCCTATGGGGCCTGTCAGATTCAGCCGGTACATGGATTCTCCTTCCATGTCCGCGCAGACAAACCAGATTCCTCTTTTTTTCAGTTCTTCAATGACAGCCGCCAGATTCGTCACCTTGGCCACAGGCGTATAATTAAGAGCCCCTGCCGAGGTTCTGGCCACTGTGGCTGTAAGCCCTGCCGCTCTTCTCTTGGGAATGATCACCCCATGGGCACCGGCCAGATTTGCAGTACGGATGATGGCCCCCAGATTATGGGGATCTTCGATCCCGTCCAGAAGGAACAGGAACGGCGGTTCTCCTTTTTCTTCCGCTGCCTTCAGGATATCCTCCACTTCCGCATATTCATAGGCGGCCGCATAGGCCAAAACCCCCTGATGGCGGCCGGTTTCAGACATCTGGTCCAGTCTTTCTTTTGTTACAAAAGAAACTATCGTATCGTGTTTTCTGGCCTCCCTCACAATGGTCCGGACAGGTCCGTCCTGGCATCCGTCCAGCACAAACAGACGGTCAATGGTCTTTCCGGAACGGAATGCTTCCAGTACGGCATTGCGTCCTTCAATGGTCAGTTCCTCATATCTCATCGGGATTCTCCTTATCCAGTGCTCCGATTTTTATCATTGCCCGGCTCACCAGTTCAAACAGCCGGTCATACTGTTCCGACAGGTAAAGCCATCCTGTGAGAGCTTCAAACCCTGTGGCAGTTCTGTAATCTTTCATGGTGGCATGCTTGGCCATGGTAGAGGACTTGGCATTCCTTCCCCGCTTGTAGACCGCATGCTCCTCCGGGGTCAGTTCCTCTTCCACGGCCCGGATCATGGCCGCCTGGGTGGCCGCCTTCACCAGTTCCGCACTCCGCCGGTGAAGCTTATTCACCTGCGTATTTCCGCCGTTGACCACTTTGGTGCGGATCATCAGCTCATAAACGGCGTCACCCACATAAGCCAGCACCAGCGGGGAATACCGGGAAGCATCCGCCTCTTTCAGGTCAAACGCCGCCTTGAAATGTTCTATGCCCGTTTCCATTTGACTCCTTCTCTGGTATCTTCCAGAACAATGCCCTGTTCCAGAAGTTTTCCACGGATCTCATCTGCCAGAGCGAAATTTTTTTCCTTTCTGGCCTGCTGACGCTTTGCGATCATCTCCTCGATCTCCGCATCCAGAATCTCTTCCTTCTTTTCTGTGATGATGCCCATAATGTCGCAGAGTTTCTCGATGGTCTCCTTCAGCCAGGACACATAGGCAGCACTGCTGGAACCGCTGGCCGTGGAATTGGCCAGTTTCACCAGTTCAAATACTGCGGACACCGCGTCTGCCGTATTGAAATCATCGTCCATGGCCGCCTCGTATTTTGCCACCAGTTCTTCGCCCTTCTTTTTATTTTCCAGTTCCTGATCCGTCATGGCGGTTCCTTCCGCCTTTTCAGACAGTTCTTTCAGTTTTTCCACACCGGTAAGAATCCGTTCCAGACCGTTCTTGGATGCCTCCATCAGTTCGGCACTGAAATTCAGCGGACTCCTGTAATGAGCGCTGAGCATGAAGAACCGCAGCACCTGCAGATCATATTTTTCCGCTATTTCCCGTACTGTAAAGAAATTTCCGAGAGATTTGGACATCTTCTTATTGTCGATGTTAAGGAAGCCGTTGTGCATCCAGTATTTTGCAAATGTCACCCCGTTGGCTGCCTCACTCTGGGCGATCTCGTTTTCGTGGTGGGGGAAGATCAGGTCTTCGCCGCCGGCATGAATATCGATCTCACTGCCCAGATACTTTTTGGCCATGACGGAGCACTCAATATGCCAGCCGGGACGTCCCTGGCACCAGGGAGACTCCCAGAACGGCTCGCCCTCCTTCTTGGGCTTCCAGAGCACAAAGTCATTGGGATCTTCCTTGCCCTCTTCGCCGGTCACCTTGATCTCACGGAAACCGGACTGAAGCTCATCCAGGTTTTTATGGGACAGCTTCCCGTAATCTCTGAACTTTTTCACGCGGTAGTAAACCGTGCCGTCCTGTGCCATATAGGCATACCCCTTTTCAATCAGGGTGCCGATCATCTCCAGCATGCCGCAGATTTCCTCCGTTGCGCGCGGATTTTTTGTGGCGGGCTTTATGTTCATGGCGTCCATGTCTTTCCGGCACTCCGCAATGTAGCGGCTGGATACCGTATCGGCATCCACACCTTCTTCAATGGCCTTTTTGATGATCTTGTCATCCACATCCGTGAAGTTGGAGACATAATTCACCTCATAGCCTTTATATTCAAAATATCTTCTGACCGTATCAAAAACGATCATCGGTCTGGCATTGCCGATATGAATCAGATTGTATACGGTGGGCCCGCATACGTACATTTTTACTTTTCCCGGTTCCACCGGCACAAACTCTTCTTTTCTTCTGGAGAGAGTGTTGTAAATCTTCATGTTATACTCCTTTTTCACACAATTTCTGTTCCTGCCCCCGGGGGATATCAGTCTTGTTTCTGACAGCCGCGGCATCCCCCGCATCCGTTTCCAAACCGGTCTTCCATATTATAATCAGCCACGGTGGAAAGAAGCGCCACAGCCTGAGCGGCGATTCCCTCACCGGCTCCGGTAAATCCAAGCCCTTCTTCCGTCGTGGCCTTGACACTCACCTGATCTTTTTCAATTCCCAGAACCCTGGCAATGTTTTCAGCCATTGCGGGACGGTAGGAAGCAAGCTTGGGTTTCTGGGCGATGATGGTGGAATCCACATTCTCCACAAGGAAGCCGTTTTCCTGAAGAAGTCCCGCCACCAGTTTCAGAAGTTCCATGCTGGAAATTCCGTGATATCTCTCGTCCGTATCCGGAAAATGCTGCCCGATATCTCCGAGGGCCGCGGCTCCCAGAAGCGCGTCCATAACCGCATGTACCAGCACATCCGCATCGGAATGCCCCAGCAGACCTTTTTCATACGGAATCTCCACACCTCCGATCACCAGTTTTCTTCCCTCACACAGACGGTGCACATCATATCCCTGTCCGATTCGCATACAGTCTCCTTTCTGTTGTCAGCTCAGTCCGATCATGCGGATCTTTTTGCCGATGCACCGGATCTCAATGTCCTGCTGGCTGAGACAGCTCTCCCCGTCCACATGAACCGCCAGCGGCTTTGCAAGATGCACGGACGCTTCTCTGCATTCAAAGATCCGGACACCTCTTTCCCGTTTTTTTATGCCCAGAATCACATCCAGAAGAATCGGCACCATTTTGCGTTTTCTGGAGGAATTTCCCACATATACTGTCAGGAGCCCGTCATCCATCTCTGCGTTTTCCGGTACTTTCTTCCGTTTTCCTTCCTCTCTGTGAATATTGAAGGACATAAAATAAATATGATTGAATTCCAGCCGTTTCACTCCGTCCAGAATCAGAGTTCCCTTGGACGGCCTTGCCAGGATCAGCTGTTTCAGGCTGAGGATAAAATATAGAATCCGGGTCATATGAAGCCTGCTGAACTGTTTCCTCGCCGGGCAGCACAGAATATTGTGACAGATGGCTGCATCCAGCCCCACACCGCACCGTCCTGCAAAACGGCGGTTGAAAATATCCTCATCATTTCCGCATGTGATCACGCCGTAATCCAGCAGCCTGTAATATCTGGGATGCAGAATCCGTTTGACCTGACGCTTTACCTGACGGAAAGACTGAAATCCCTTGGAAAGGGCATTCCGGAATCCGGACGGCACATAGCCCAGCGTTGCAAGCCCCTGAAAGGATATTCCGTTCAGAACTTCATTGTATGTTCCTTCTCCGCCGACCACAACCAGAATCTTCGGATTTTCCTTGTCCGCCGTCAGCCGCCTGGCAATTTCCGCGGCATCCCCCCGTCGCTCTGTGAAAAAAACTCGGTATTCCTGATCGTCATTTTCAAGCTGCCATTCAAGCTTTTTCCATATAAGATAACCTCTTCCCGCGCCTGCGCTGGGATTTACGATAAACTGATACATGGAAACCTCCGATCACATATCCTGCTACTATCTAAACTAGTATAACACAGAATGCGAAAAAAAGATAAGAAAATTTCTATAAAAAAACTATTGACATTTCAGAACATTCGGGTTATACTACCTAAGCAGTCGCGGTTGACATGTTCAGCCGGTGATGAATGGGGTCTTAGCTCAGCTGGGAGAGCATCTGCCTTACAAGCAGAGGGTCATAGG
>OGGQ01000577.1_pt1 | contig 52629 bp, 37 predicted proteins | sample 1571191 | NCBI WGS metagenome assembly OGGQ01 (sample SAMEA2582061, study PRJEB24529) | metagenome | biome: Human gut stool | place: China | collected 2011
CTGCAAACTACGCAGCAAAAGAACCGGCGGGCTTCAAGGGATCTCTATGAGGAGCATACTCTGCCCTGTCATACGCTGGTTTATCGGCACCTCTGAACAGTAAACAGCAGTTGCTATTCAAAAACCAATTTTCAAGTCTCCCCCTTGTATATTCCCGGAATCTTTTCTATAATGAGAACAGTTGAAAAAGAATCCCGTTAGTGCGTCAAACATCACAGATACAAAGGAGAACTCGTTCATGAATATCTTTGAAATACTCGGCCCCACCATGGTCGGCCCATCCAGCTCCCATACCGCAGGAGCCGTGCGGATCGGCCTGGTGACCAGAAAAATACTCGGGGGTGTTCCGGTGAGCGCCGAAATCGGACTGCACGGTTCCTTTGCCGCCACAGGCATCGGCCACGGCACGGACCGGGCGCTTCTGGCCGGGCTTCTGGGCATGGAGCCGGATGACATGCGCATACCGGACAGCATGCGGCTGGCCCGTGATTTTGGCCTTTCCTATCATTTTTCGTCGGTGAGCCTGCGGGATGCACACCCTAATACCGCCCTTTTGACCGTTAAGAATGCGGAAGGCGGCACGGTGAAGGTACAGGCGTCTTCCTTAGGCGGCGGACGCATCATGGTTAATAAACTAAATGATATCACCGTCAATTTCACTGGTGAAAAGCCCACCCTGATCGTTCAGAACATCGACGAGCCCGGACATCTGGCAGAAATCGCATACGCCCTTTACTATAAAGAGATTAATATCGCCACTCTGCAGCTGTACCGCAATCAGAAGGGCGGCTATGCATTTACCATTGCGGAGACGGACAATGAGATCCCGCAGGAATCCATTGAGACTTTGAAGGAACTGGATGGGATACTGAAGGTAACTTACATCCATTGATAAAATGGAATCCCGAAAGCGGGATTCTTCGCCCACGCCCAGGAGGCGGATGAATATACAGGAGGAGCATAACATATGCCTTTTGATTCGGTTGAATCCATATTAAATACATGCAGAGAACAGGATAAGCCCTTTTGGGCTGTCATCCTGGAAGATGATATACACGAACGGGGAACGGACCGGGAGGAATCCTTCTCCCGGATGAAGCAGCTGTGGCACAACATGCTGCAGGCGGATGAAACGTATGACCGGAATCTCAAATCCGCCAGCGGCATCGTAGGAACGGACGGCGGCAGGATGCTGGACTATCTCCACTCCAACGATTCCCTCTGTGGGGATTTTATCGGCTCTGTCATCGCCGGAGCTCTGAAAATGGGAGAATCCAACGCCTGTATGAAGCGCATCGTAGCGGCTCCCACCGCCGGAGCCTGCGGTGTGCTGCCCGCAGTTTTAATCCCCTGCTATCACCGCTTTGGCTGTCCGGAAAGCCGGATACTGGAGGCGCTTTACACCAGCGCCGGCATCGGCCAGGTCATTGCGTACCGGGCATCCATCGCGGGGGCGAGCGGAGGATGTCAGGCCGAGATCGGAAGCGCCAGTTCCATGGCTGCCGGCGCACTGGTGCAGCTTAGGGGCGGCACGCCGGAACAGATCGCGGATGCAGCCGCCATGGCTCTTAAGAATCTGCTGGGACTGGTCTGCGATCCCGTGGGGGGGCTCGTGGAGGTGCCATGCATCAAACGCAATGTCATCGGCGCCATGGGTGCGGTGGCGGCGGCCGATATGGCGCTTGCCGGTATCCGGAGCAATATCCCTGCCGATCAGGTCTTCGACGCCATGCGTGAAATCGGGGATAAGATGGACGCCTCCCTGCGCGAAACCGGTTTCGGAGGCCTTGCGGCCACGCCGGAAGGAATCCGTTTGAGGGACCGGCTGTCATAAACCGGCGCCGTCGCTGATGAAAGAGGAAGCACACAAAAGAGAGGAGAGAACTGTTATTTCAACTCCATTAATCTTTCATATTGACGTTAATTCCGCATATCTTAGTTGGGAGGCCGTAGACCGGCTGAAAAAGGGGGATTCCCCGGATCTGCGTACAATCCCTGCGATTGTGGGAGGCGACCAGGACAAACGCCACGGCGTGGTACTGGCGAAATCCGGCATAGCAAAAAAATATGGGGTAAAAACAGGCGAACCTATTGTGCACGCCTTGAAAAAATGTCCGAACCTGACGATCATCCCCACTAATTTTGAATTATATCACAGAAATTCCCAGGCATTTATGGAGATCCTACGCAGATATGCGCCCGTCGTGGAACAGTACTCCATCGATGAGGCATTTGCGGATATGAGTGGGACGGAAAAGCTGTACGGATCTCCAACCCGCGCCGCCGAACTGATCCGGGATACGATTAACAGAGAGCTTGCGTTTACCATCAATGTTGGGATTTCCACCAATAAACTGCTGGCAAAGATGGCCAGCGATTTTGAAAAGCCCAATAAAATACATACGCTGTTTCCGGAAGAAATCCCGTTTAAGATGTGGCCGCTGGATGTGGGAGAACTGTTTTTTGTGGGGGACGCGGCCAAAAGGAAATTAAATGAGCTGGGGATCTATACCATCGGCGATCTGGCGAACGGCGATCTGAACATGATACGGATGCATTTAAAAAAACAGGGAGAAGTGATCTATAACTATGCAAACGGCATTGATATCTCCGATGTGCTGCATAAAGAGCCCGCCAACAAGGGATATGGCAATTCCATCACGCTTGCCCACGATGTCACCGACGCGGATGAAGCGAAGGCCGTGCTGCTCTCCCTCTGCGAGACGGTGGGCGCACGGCTTAGGGCCGACGGTATGAAGGCCAACTGTGTATCCGTGCAGATCACTTACAACAATTTTGTGAACCGTTCCCACCAATGCACCCTTTCCGCCTCCACCAATGTCACCACTGAGATCTACGATCTGGCTTTGCAGCTGTTCGATCAGCTCTGGGACCGCCGCACGCCCATACGGCTTTTGGGGGTGAGCACCAGCCGGGTGAGCTCTGAGAGCTACCGCCAATACAACCTGTTTGATACTGAAAAATACGAAAAGCTGGAGAAGCTGGACACTGCGGTGGATAAAATCCGCAAAAAATATGGTGAAGACGCGATCAAACGAGCCCGCTTTCTGGAGGATAAGAAAGAGGAAAAAGAATCCGGCTGACCTGCGCTCTTGAAAGGATATTCATGACAAAAAAGAAAGCCGTTCCCCTGTACCTGTTTCTGATCCTCTTGGACCAGGGTATCAAACTGATCATACACTTTCATTTTATGGAATCTTACATACCCATTATCCGGCCCTTCTTTTATTTTGATCCGGTGCTCAACACACAGTATTCCTGGATTAACAGCATGTTTGGCCTGGGCCTGTCCCGCGGATTTCATATTATGATCTGCTTTTTGGTCGCCGGTCTTGTCTGGCTGCTGCAGCGCCACCTTTCTCTTTCCGATGAGAGGAGCGTCCTGACAGATCTCATGTTTATTTTCTGTTACTCCAGCTGTACCTGTGCGCTGATCGACCGCATATTCTGGAATGGATCGCTGGACTTTCTGGCTGTAAAGGGCCTGTTCATATTCGATCTGAAGGATATCTATATCGACCTTTTTATAGCCGCCCTGCTCATTCAAAATAAAAAATTCCGGCGCCGTCCTTTTGCCGACACTTTAAAAAGCCTCAGGCGGGCACGGCGGAGCAATTGATACGGATGCGCCCTTATTCACCGGAAAACAAAACGGTGCGGCAAAAGACAGCCAGAAGCTGCTTCGCCGCACCGTTTTTTCATTCAATAGGAAATTGCCCCCTGCGCTGCGCTTGACGGCAGGATATGCCCAAATGTGCTCTGTTCTCTATGCCAGTTCCGGTGAATCCGGACGGTCCGACACGTTCATTTCCTGCACCAGTTCGTTAAGGGCCAGCATGCGGTCATCCAGTTCATTGATCATATCCGCACAGGCTTTTAAGTCATCCTGGATATGAGCGGGTGTCATCCCCTCATATTTATAATAGATCTTGTGCTCCAGGCTGGCCCAGAAATCCATGGCAATCGTTCTGATCTGAATCTCCACCTTGGTATCCACCGGCCCGTCGGACAAAAACACCGGAATGGATACCACCATATGATAACTCTTGTAGCCGTTGGGCTTGGGATGCTTGATGTAGTCCTTGATCTGCAGCACGATCACATCATCCTGATTGGCAATCATCTGAGCAATTCTGTAGATATCCGAACTGAAGGAGCAGATGATGCGGATCCCCGCGATATCATGGAGGTATTTCTGCATATTTTCAATGGTTTCTTCGTGTCCCTGTTTGCGCAGTTTCCTCACAATGCTCTCCGGCGACTTGATCCTGGATTTGACATGTTCGATGGGGTTGTAATTATGTACATGCACAAACTCATCATTCAGTATCTCAATCTTGGTGCCGATCTCCTTGAGCGCCGAGGTATACAAAAATATCAGGGTCTTCCATTCATCTATCTGCGCATACTGCTTTGGTAATGCCATCTTACTCTACTTTGAAACCTGCTAACAGCGCCCCCAGACTGGTCGCCGCCTTTCCGTCTTCCTTATAATCAAAAACCTCTTCTGCAGCTTCTTTTTCAGCCACATCCTGCAGCGCTTTTATGCTCAGGCTGATCTTATTATTGGCATTGGAGATCACTTTCACCTTTACCTTATCACCTACTGTCAGCACTTCGGAAGGTGTCTTGATTCTCTTCATGGAAATCTGGGAAATATGCACCAGACCGGACAGGCCGTTGTCCAGATTGATAAAAGCGCCGTAGGGCTGAATGGAATCCACGGTTCCTTCGAGAACAGCTCCAACCTGGCATTTCGCTATTTTTGCGTTTTTGTCTTCCTGTCTCTTCTGTCTGGCCACTTCCCTGCCGGATAACACCAGTCTCTTCTTCTCCGGATCCGCCGTAATCACCATAACATCGATGGTTCTTCCCAGCCAATCCTCCGTATTTTCCACATAGCCGGCGTCCAGCTTGGATGCGGGGATGAACGCGCGCACGCCTTCCACATTAGCCACAACGCCTTTGTTCACAATGCCGTTAATCTTAACCGGAAATACGGTTCTCTCATTCAGCATGTTTTCAAATTTCTCCCATAACAGGGTATCGTTGGCCTCTTTGCTGGACAGCACAATATTGCCCTCCCCGTCATCGGTCTTGATAACGGTCGCGGTGATGCTGTCGCCAACCTGTACTTTATCCTTTAATATGCAGTCCGGATCACTGCTGTAGTTCTCTTTCGCTATGATTCCCTGGGCATAATACTTAAGATCCACCGCCACCTCGGTTTCTGTAACGCCGATCACAGTGCCTGTCAGAATATCGCCTTCGGACACCTTTTGAAAGGATTTCTCCAATTCTTCCTTGTAATCGTCCATGGACTCCGCAGGCTCGGCTGCCACCGCAGCTTCCACATCCGCTTCCGCGCGGTCCTCCGCCATGTCCTCCAGAATCTCCTCATTCAGTAACTTTTCGTCGCTCATTCTTTTTCCTCCGAATCCTCTGTTTTTTGCATAGATTGCAAATCTCTACCCGGAATCGCCTATGCATCCCCCGCAGCCTCTGATTTGCCGAGATTTTGCATGCCTTTTTATTATAACATCACCCACCTGTATTTGCAAACCTGATCCGCGCAAGATTCATAAAAAATTAAGAAGTACAGTAATTATTCTATGCTCTTCAGTGACTCCACCATATCAATTTTTTTAAGCTTAAAGTACATGCTGAAGTTGACTGCCACCGTAAAGAAAAGGGTGAGCAGCGTGCTGTAGAGATAACTTAGGGGTTTAACCGAACGGCCGAACATGATCATGTCGATCTCGCAGGTGCGTATGACGAACTGGTGCAGCACGATGCCCAGCGCGATGCCTGCGATGATGCCGAATACGGTCAGGAATACGTTTTCTCTGTAGACGTATTCCGCCACTTCATTGTCGTAAAATCCGAGCACTTTTATGGTGGCAAGCTCCCGGCGGCGCTCGGTCACATTGATGTTGTTCAGGTTGTAAAGCACTACAAAGGCCAGCAGCCCGGCGGAGATGATCAGCACCCATACCACCAGATCCAGGGAGCGCATCATATCCTGCACCTTGGATTCCAGCTCGGTCACAAAGGAGACGGAGCTGATCCTGTCATCGGATAACAGCTCATTGCCCAGCTGCTCCTGCGCCTCTTTGGAGGTGTCCTGGAATTTTAACAGCAGCTTGTTGTAGTCCGGCTCGCTGCCGTAGAGCTGTTCATACAGCGCAGGCGTCATGTAAACATAATGGTATAAGTAATTTTCCGCGATGGCCTCTACCGTCACCGTATGGCTCATAGTATCGCTGTCTTTTAGTATGATCTGATCTCCTGCCGATACACCCAGCAGGCGGGCAAGTTTTTCCGTGATGATGACGCCGTCATTGGACAGGGCATAGCGTTCCTGCGTGACACGGTTCTTTAAAACCAGGAAATCGGATACCTGATCCATATACTCCGGGACAAAGAGATAGCCGGACTTCGTAATCCCGTCCTTTTCAAAATCGATGGAATTCTGGCGCACAAACATGCTCTGCGTGATGTTGTCATAATCCTCCACCACCTCTGCGGCCAGAGCCTCTCCTTCCGTCCTCTCCAGGTCCTCATCCAGCGTCAGCTCTCCGTCATAGATCCAGATATTTTTATACTGGTTGTTCACAATCTGTCGTATGGAGTCTCCCAAGCCAAATCCCACCATGAGCAGCGCCATACAGCCTCCGATGCCGAATACGGTCATGAAAAAGCGCTTTTTATAGCGGAACAGATTGCGGACCGTGGATTTCTGGGTGAAATTCAGCCGTTTCCACAGGAAGGTGATCCGCTCCAGAAGCACCCGTTTTCCTTCCTTGGGCGCGGGCGGGCGCATCAGCTCGGCAGGCGTGGATAACAGTTCTTTGTAGCAGGCCGCGTAGGCCGCTCCCACCGTACATGCTACCGCCAGGAGCACCGACGATACGGCCAGATCCATATGAAGCGGCAGAACCACCACCTTCAGATTGCTGTATAATATGCTGTATGCGGCTATGATTACGGCCGGCAGAACTTTGCTGCCCACCAGCACGCCCAGTATTCCGCCGGCCACACTGGCGGACAGGGCATAAAGCAGATACTTGGCGGCAATGGACGCCTTGCTGTAGCCAAGGGCCTTCAGCGTTCCGATCTGTGTCCGTTCCTCCTCGATCATCCTCGTCATCGTGGTCAGGCTGACCAGCGCTGCCACCAGAAAGAAGATGGCGGGAAAAACCTTTCCAATGGCCCCGATCCGTTCGGCGTCCATATCGAATTCCACATACGTCTGTATGGAATTGCGATCCAGCACATACCATTCCGGTTCCTTTAGATCCGCCAGCTTTTCTTCGGCATCCGCCACCTGCTGCCTGCCGTCCGCAATTTTCTCCTCGGCATCGGGCACCGATTCGTCAAATTCCTTCCGGGCATCCGCAAGCTTCGTTTCCCCATCCGCCACTTCCGCCCGCGCATCCGCAAGCTTTGCCTCGGCATCCGCGATCTCCTGGCGGTGGGATTCCAACTCGGCCCTGCCGCTCTCAAGCTCCTTTCTTGCGTCCGCAAGCTGAGCCCCGCTCTCTGCCAGCTGCTCTTTGGCATCCGCAAGCGCCGCTTCTGCGTCAGCGATTGTCCGCCTTGCCTCCTCAAGCTGCCGCTCTCCGTCGGCAAGCTTTGCCGGCGCTTCGGCAAGGTCAATCTCCTTTTCATTTAAAACCTTCCCGGCCTCTTCCAGCTGGGCTTTGGCATCGGCGATCTGAGCCCTGCCGTCTTTTATCTGCGCTTCATAAGAAAGGAGCGTCTGTCTGGACTCCTCCAATACCGGCGTCTGCTGTGCGGTCACGGTCTGTACCACCTGCTCAAAGACCGCCGTGAAATAAGGGCTGTTTTCGTCAGCTACACCGGCCTGATTCATAGCGGTTCTGATGCTGTCCTGCGCCATCACGGCCTGTTTCGTCAGCTCGGATGCCATCGTAACCTGTGCAAGGCTGGCCTGCAGCCGGTCAAGCTCCTCCGGAGTCTGTCCCCCGGCGTTTATCAGATCGTTTATCTCCCGTATCTGTCTCTCATATTCCTGCAGGCCAGCAAGCGTCTGCTGCAAAGATGCCAGCTGCGCCTTTCCATCGTTATACTGTTTCCATCCGGCCTTGACGGCCTCCTCGTTCTTATTCAGCTCTTCTTCCTTAGCGGCCAGCTCGCTTCGGCCGGAATTGAGCGTACCCTTGGCGGATTCCAGCTGCCTTCGGCCATCCTCCAGCTGCGTGCGCGCATCTGCCAGCTCCTGCTCCTTTTTCGCCAGCTCCGCCTTTCCGTCTGCAAGCTTCTGCTCATTTTCTGCGATCAGGGCTTTTGCCTCGTCATACGCCTTCTGCCCGTCATCCACCTGCTTCTGCCCATCGGTAAGCTCCTTTTCCCCATCCGCAAAGGTCTTTTTCCCGTCCGTAAGCTCCTTCTCTCCGTCCGCAATCTGTGCCCTGGCATCCTCAAGCTTCGCCTCAGCATCCGCAAGCTCCTGTCTGGCATCCTCGATCTGCCGCTCACCGTCCGCGATATCCGCCTTGGCGTCCGCGATCTTCTCATCCGCCTCCGCTCTCACGGATGCATAACGGATCTCACAGCGCCCGTCAGCTATGGCCTCTATCTGATCCGTGATTCCGGATATTCTGTCCTCATAGCTGTCCGAATAGCAGAGCAGGCCGTCCGCGCTGTCCACCGATGCATAGATTACGGTATAGACGTCCAGGACGAAGCTCTCCGGCTCCACCATCACGAACGCGTCGGTCTTTCCGCTTCCGATGCCCGAAGTACCGCGATCCCAGGACAGGTAGTAGGAATAGCTGCCGCTGCCCACAATGGTAAAGGTGTCAGTCTCCAGCGTATCCAGCACATCTTCGCCCTTATCGGCCTCGAAGGTGAGCATATCGCCTACTTTCAGTCCCCGTGCCTCCATGAACAGGGAATCCACGAAGCATTCGTCCGGCGCTTCCGGAAGACGCCCCTCTTCCACGGTCATACGGTTTATGTCGTCTGCCAGCGACATCACATTGACCACCAGCTTTTTGTCTTCATCATAGGTCAGAAATTCCGCCGAATATCCGCCTTCAGCCCCGGTCACGCCATCAATCTTCCTGATCTCCTCCAGATCGTCCTCCGTAAGCCCTAACGTTCCCAGGATACGGATATCCATCAGGTTGGTTTCATCGAAATACTGATCCGCTGACTGGCGCATATCCGGCTCCGCCGAACGGACACCGGCATAAAATGCCACTCCCAGCGCCACTATAAACAATATGGACAGATATCTGCCCATGCTTTTTCTGATTTCCCGAAAGAAGTCTTTTCTCTGTGACCCTTTCATAGCCTTCTCCAATCCAGTCTTTATGTTTAATGTGTCTTTTCTCCTGCCCCTAATTATAACATCACCCCTGCAATGTTCAACTAAAGAAAGTGTGAAAAAAAGCTAAAACTTTCCTGACTCCTCAGTTTACAAATGGACGGGCACAATCTATAATAACATCAGATGCAAATATTCATCTGGTAAGACGGCCGTACAGGCCGTCGAAGGAGGAGCTACGTGAACATTCAACTTCTGGCCTTGGATCTGGACGGCACAGTCCTGACCGTGACCAAGGATCTGTCCATGCGTAATATCGATGCCATACGCCGCGCCGCTTCCCGGGGCATACGGATTATTCCCACATCCGGACGCACCTTCGGCAATATACCGGAGGAGATCTTAAGCCTTCCGGGCGTAACCCACACCATCACGTCCAACGGCGCCGCCGTTGTGGAGATGAAGAGCGGGCAATCCATTTACCGTCAGGATATCAGTGCCGAAACAACCGCTGCCATCCTGGAGATCTTAAAGGAATTCCCGGTACAGCCCAGCGCTTACATCGAAGGGCAGATGTATGACTACGAGCAGATAGACTTGGAAAACCTGAAAGCGGTCCACGGCATCGGATCTCTGGACAAACGGATCCGCGTGCCGGATCTGGCTGAATTCATAAGGGAAAGAGGGGTCGGCGTTGAAAAGCTCTTTGTCCTCTATCTGGACAGGTCCTGTGCGGTTGCCGTCAAGGAAGCTCTGGCGGATATTCCGGGCATCCTCTTTACCTCATCCGGCGAGTGCAACATGGAAATCAATGCCGCCGGCGCTACCAAGGGAAATGCGTTGGCGTGGCTGTGCAGCCGCCTTAACATCCCAAGAGAGGCTGTTATGGCCATCGGGGACGGCCACAACGACCTGACGATGCTCAGTTTTGCAGGCTATCCCATCGCCATGGAAAACGCAGTGGAGGAACTCAAAGCTCAGGCGGTGGATGTGACGCTCTCCTGCGAAGAAAGCGGTGTGGCCCACGCGATCGAGCGCTATCTGGACAGGATGGACATCCGATGTGAAAATTGATAGAAAGGCAGGCTTATAAGCAAGCTTAACGCCTGTCTTTACACCAATTTTTCCGCCGGCTGAAGCGTTCAGACGGCGCATCTTCTTGACCGATAAAGCCGGTCAAGAAGCATCGGATGTCCATCCGATGTGAAAATTGATAGAAAGGCAGGCTTATAAGCAAGCTTAACGCCTGTCTTTCTATCAATTTTCCCGCCGTCTGAACTGTTACAAATAGTATATTGTGAAGGAGGCAGTTTATGTTTAGTTTTAATCAGGATATAACCGCCAAGGATCTCGGCGGCGGGGTAACCCGTAAAGTGCTCACCTACAGTGATAATCTGATGGTGTGCGAACTCACGTTTCAGAAGGGGGCAGTCGGGGCGCTGCATTCCCATCCCCACGAGCAGGTGGGTTATGTGATCTCAGGTTCCTTTGAGGTGGAAGAGGAAGGCCAGGAGAAGAGAATCCTTAAGGCCGGGGATACCTACCAGATCGCGCCTGATGTAAGGCATGGCGTTGTGGCGCTGGAAGATTCCCTGCTGCTGGATGTTTTTAATCCGATGCGGAAAGATTTCATTGAATAGAGCAGTGGCAAGAGGGGCCGGCGCAGCGCGTCAGCCCCTCTGAATGTATACGGTGAATCGGTTTACAGTGTATTTTTACGGGTCACACTCCCCCATCCGTTAAAATCCAGAATCACTTTATCCGTCTCAATCACGCCGCTTCCCCATTTGGAAAATACGCAGGGGCTGTCATAGGTTTCATACGGAAAGCGCACCTGTATGCCGTCAATCAGCCGTGTATGCCTGTTCATTTTCAGGTTTGCGTAGGAAAGCGTCATGGTTCCGGCGTCAAATTCGGGTTTTCCCGCCTTCACCATCGCCTTGAACTCTTCATATCCCCCGCACTCTTCCTTCACGGAAACTGTACAGACGACGGCATGCTTGCGGCCATAGCTTCTGACCTCCACATCCTTTAAGTCTTCCCTGCCTTCACATATCCCTTCGGAAAACCACAGCGCGGCATAAATTCTGCCGGAGGCCTTCATCCAGAGATAATTTCCTTCTTTTTCTGTCTCAAGATGCCGAAACGGCACGCGGGCATGGATGAAATGCTCTTCCTTTTCCGGTATGTCATAGGTGGCCATGGCGATATTTTTATCGCTGAAAAACTGCCCGCAGCAGCACAGCAGATCCCCGGTCCAATAACCGTGTTCCTTCCCCTCCGGGCCGCAGCTTCCGGGATGATGGCTGAAGATGCGGATATCCGGAGCCGACAGTATAGACAGCTCCCACTCATGCTGCTGGTGATGGGCATACCATGCGGCCTCACTCCCTTCGGGGTAATCATCCTGCCAGGTAACCCCGCCGATCATGTAATCGGGAGTGATGAAAATCTGTTTGTTGATGCTGCCGGGCACCTGAGGCACCTGTCTGTGAGGAGTATCGTAGGTAATGCTGTGCAGATGCTTGCACTCCCTGTTTACCCAGCGCTCAGGCCTGCTGTTTAACACGTCATACACATAATCCGCCGGGACAAAACTGCTGGCCGCTGCCTCCAGACATGCCGTACAGTCATCTGCCGTTCCGAAATACAGCTGATACAGCCGGTGCATCCCCATGGTTCGGAAATCCGAGGTGTCCCCTTCATAGATTCTGCCGTGGGCTCCGCCGTAATAGCCCTCCTTAGAACAGTCCATAATCATATCAAGGAGCATAACGTTTGCCGACATCTCCGCATACTTTCTAAGTTTTTCTTCCGCAAAATCGAAGAGATTCAAAAGTACGGTAAATACCTCCAGCCCGTAGCCTGCGGAATCAAACTCCGCCCATCCTCTCTGCGCCCTAAACCGGATAAAATCCTGCAGGAATCCGCGGTCCTCCTCAAGAACCTGGCCCGCGGTCATGCCGTACTGCTCAAAATATGTATCCGGATATTTTAACGCATAGAGATATCTGGATTCATGGAATAAAAACATATGATTCTCAGATTTATATTTGCTCTCAAAATCCCACTCCGTAAAGAACCTGTGTATGAGCTTCATGGTCTCTTCCGGCAGTTTGTTCTCCACGCTGTGGCATGCTCTTATAAGTTTATGGGCTACAAAATCCGGCTCTCCCTTAAGGTCCCTGTTCGTTCCTCCGGGATGCGGCAGTTCAAACCACTTCGCCGCACGGTTCAGCCCTTCCATTTCCTCTGCGCTCACACTCGCGCCAAAAATCAGCCGGGCAATGCATTTCGTTCCGTAAATAGAATTGCCGGGCACGGTATTCTCATCCAGCAGTTCTCGAATCATTTTGTCACGCAGTTTCTGATTCATTCTTCTCCTCCAAATCCTTTTTCAGCGCGCCGTATTCCGCGCCGGCCGCCAAAATCACACCGGTGCCGTGATCATCGTTTTTGATCGTAGGGATGGTATAGTAGTATTCCGCCTCCATCGCGCAGCCGGAACCCATACACACCCCGTAGACATTGCCTTCCCCATCGATACTGTGAACCAAAAGCCCGTTCCAGGCCTTTTCCATACAGTCAAGAAAATCCTTTTCCAGCCATCCGTATTTCACGCCTCTGGTAAATGCCAGAAGAAACATGCCCGTACAGGATGTCTCCGGATAAGAGCCCTCTTCCCTGCGGTTAAGGACCTGGCGCCACAGGCCGCTTTCATCCTGCAGCGAACGGATGCTGTGCGCCATATCGTAAAACAGCTTTTTTTCTTCCGACACATCAATATATCCGTCTGCATACATCAAAAACTCCGTCAGGGTCCACACCACCCATCCGTTTCCTCTTCCCCAGGGAATACGGTTTGCCGCTCTCCTGCCAGTAAAATAGATATGTGAAAAGAGGTGTTCCTCTTCCATGTAAAGGCGCTTCTTAAATCCGCGTATCTGGCTCTGCGCCTTCCGGTACCACTCATCGTCCCCGGTCAGCCTGCCCATGCGCACCAGAAACGGGCAGCTCATGTACAGATCATCCGCCCACATGGTATCCCTGCGGTAATAGGTTCCGTCCTCCATTCTCGGGACGGAATGCTCCGCCTGGTGCCGGATTCTCTCAATCAGCGGCAGCAGTGCCCTGTCATTGCAATCCAGATATGCATCCGCCAAATTCATTCCCATCGTGCCGATATTGTCCAGCACACTCATATCATAGAGCCTGGGCATAAACGCGGGCATCACATGTTGTTGGATGTCATATTCGATATAATCAAAGTATTTGGCCAGCGCGCTCATATTCTCACAGAACAGTCTCTGCCCGTCGGTGCGTCCGGACAGAATGGCTGCATCGCGTATCCCATAAAACCCAACCATCAACGCATAGAACCACTGCCCGAAAAAGACGCTGTCCAGATAGATACGCAGCTCGCTTCCGTCACAAAATCTCCAGTAAATTCGGCGGCCCTTCTGATTCACAAATACTTTTGACAGATCCCAGTCATACTCCGGCCCGTGGCACTGCGTTCCGAAGAACGGGCCGATGCAGACTGCCCTGTCTCCGGTTCCTCTTATGGAAGTTAAAAACGGCAGGCAGAGCCGCTCGGTTTTAAGCCGCAGCTTCCATCCGTCCGCGGACCTCCTGCACCGAAACAGCAGCCGGTCCCCTGTCTTCACCCTTACACTGCCTGTGTCCGCGCAAAGCTCATCCGCTGCATAGCTCCCGTTTATGAGGATGTGCTCCACGCATCCTTCGTACTTAAGCACATGATCGCAGGCCGCCTCCGTATAAACATAGCTGATATCCCCTTCTGTATACAGTTTTCCGAAATCAAAGGTTTCGTCTGCGGCCAGGGCAGGCGGCCACCGGTAAGCGATCTCCGCGCTGTTCATATCCGTTCTGCCGTACTCTTCACGGGTCAGCGGAGGTGACAGCGCCACCCCCTCCTCACCGGCTCTTTCCGGGATCGGCAGCACCGCCCTTGCGCCAAAGAGATAATCGTTTGCCCACATGAAGGGGTACCTTTTTACAGAAATCAAAAATTCAAAGGCAAATTCCCTGTCCTCCTCCTTAACGCACAGGATCCTGACGGAATTATCCGCATCCGGCTTTACGCTCACCGGCAGATGGATGTTTATCTCTGCGCGCGTCTCCTTGCCGATGCCGTCATAGATGCATTGCTGTTCAAACCATACCCTGATGTTTCCGCTCACATTCAGGTAGATCTCTTCCGCAGCCCGGCACGCAATATAAAAATCGGCGATCACCCCGCAGCCCGGCATGGCTCCGGGATATATACGGTTCAGATCCACGCGCTGGCTTCCCAATGTGCGGGTAAAGCCTGCGCCTTCACATTTTAAAAAGGGCCGGTAATAAACGCTGCGCTTCGGCCGCGTGACCAATGCGTTATCCATCACCGCGGATATGACGGCTTCCATATCCCGGCCGGAGGCTTTCATATCCTGTCCCAATGCTATTTTTTCGTTCATGGCAATCTTCCTGCTTTTCTATTGAATAATCAAGAGGCAGCAGTATATGCCGCCCCTTGATTCATGGTCACTTATTTACCGGTTTGCTGCAACCCATGCATCCAGCTGTGCCTGATAATCTGCTATCACTTCCTTTAGTCCCGCAGTGTTCAGCTTGTCGATGAACTCCTGGTAATATGCTTCAAACCCTGCCGAACCGATGGTGCCGTTCTGCAGCACGGAAGTATATTCCGCGATCACAGCGTTGATCTGCTCCAGCTGCTTGGATACATTCGTTGTGGAAACCACAAATCCGTTATGGGAGGATGCCACGGTATCCGGAGACTCATTATATTTCTTTATGTTTTCAAAGTAACCGTCCAGTACCGCCTGGTTCTTATAGGCATAAAAGCTGTTGCCCAGGATCCATTTCAGTCCCGCATAGGAAGTATCCACACCGCCCTGGGTTCCGTCGTACTCGATGGTTACAATTCTTTCAGGATCGTTTGCGTCCTTCGTATAGTGCTTTCCTTCAATACCGAATACCATCGTGTTATAAATTTCCTTGCCAAGATCCGTGCCTGTGGTCAGCGCCTCGATGAATAAGGCCGCTTCTTCGGGATGTTCGCAGGTAGAGGAGATACCGTTTCCGCCAGCTCCCCAGCTGTTCGGAATATAGTTATACTGCTGTGTGGGGATGGCAACAACCTCAAATCCCCAGCGCTCGCTGTAGGACTTCGCCACGCTTTCCGGATCGCCTACGGATTCGTTACAGGAATATACATAGGATGTCTCCTCCATCATCTTTTCATTTCTGTAGTTCAGATGATCCGTTGCGGCCCCGTCCGGCGCGAAGATCTTCTTATCGTACCAGTCGGCATAGATGCTCCACATTTCCTTATAGGTCTCTGTGGTATATGCATAGCTTACGGTATCCGTGCCGTTTTCAATGACAAAATTATTGCCCAGATGGTCAAAAGGTGTGATGAAATAGAATCCCAGAATGCCGGTGCCGTTCCCGTTTTCGAGGGTATTTGCGTACTTTGTGTCCCCTTCACCGGCTCTTACAGCCATCACGTAGTCTTCCAGCGCAGCGGCCTTATCCGCCAGGCTTAAATCCCAGTTTGTCAGAGTCGCGTACATTTCATCATAGTTGCCGTACTTATCCATATATTCCTTGGGGAAAAACATAAAGCCGGCGTTAAACGCATTCTGGTAATTGGGCACCATATAGATATGTCCGTCCACAGACCCCAGTTCCCAAAGCCATTCCGGCAGCTCCGCCCTAAGTTCGTCTGAGATATAATCTTCCATCGGCATCCAGCTGCCGTCCTCGACCTGCTGTGTGAAGTTTAAGCTCACACTGTTCAAGATATCGATCTGGCTGCCGGAGGTCTGGGCCAGCCCTACCTGTGTCGCATAGTCCGCGCCCGGGAAGCAGTTGATATTGATGCTCACATGCTCCAGGCCGGGATATCCCTTCAGGAGCTCGTTCACTCTCGCCTCCACCTCTTCCGTATCCTGCTGCTGGCCGTTTCCTCTGTAATACCACTCCAGCAGTACCGGATCCTTAGGTGTTGCGGCTTCTGAGCCCGGCTCACCCGCGGCCGCAGTGCCCGGCGCCGCATCCGGCGCTTTTGTGCTCTCATTTGCAGCCTTCTGTCCGCAGCCCATCGCGCCTGCGGTCATCGCCAATGCCAGAAACAATGCCAGTGTCTTTTTCCACCTTTTCATTCAAAATCCTCCTTAATAAAATAGTCATCTATTATTATCCCTTCACGCCTCCCAGCGTCATACCTTTTGTAAAGTACTTCTGGAAGAATGGGAAAATAACCAATACCGGCCCCGCTGCAATAAGTGCCATCGCAAAACGCAGGGTTTCCGCAGGAATCGTCTCGCCGGCCGTCAGCACGCCTGCTCCGGCGTAATTTTTCAGCATGTTGACCTCCCGCAGCAGCCTCTGCACCAGATACTGCAGAGAATACAGGTTCTGATCTCTGATATACAGAGTCGAGGTCATCCAGTCGTTCCATTTTTCAACCATGAACAAAAAGGCCACGGAAGCGATGCTTGCCTTACTCAACGGTATTACAATTTTAAAGCAGATATACAGTTCCTTAGCCCCGTCAATTTTTGCCGATTCAATTAGTTCATCCGGAATCCCGCGGTAGCAGGTGCGGACAATCATCACATTATACGCAGACACCAGGCCTGGCAGAATATATACCATAATTGTATTGTTGATATGAAGCACATTGGTGATCAGCAGATACATCGGCACCATGCCGCCGGAAAACAGCATTGTAAAATATACCAGGAAATTTAACTGCCTTTTCCAGATGAAGTTGGGCCTAGAAAGTGGGTAGGCCAGCAGCGCCACCACCAATGTGGACAGCAGTGTGGATGCCGCAGTAAAAAATATGGTCACCCCATAAGCGCGGATCATCTGCATCGGACGGCGCAGCGCCAGGGTATAAGCTTCCAGGCTGAACTTGGAAGGGATCAGGTTGTACCCGTTCTGAAGCAATGTCGTCTCATCCGTCAGGGAACAGGAAATCAGCGTGATCACCGGCATCAGATACGCAAAAACGATCGCAATGAATACCGCATTCAAAATATACTGTCCAAGCTTTTTTCTTTTCTTCATTCTTCTGCTCTCCCCCCTTAAAACAGGCTGTTTTCAGGACTGACCTTTTTCACTATCATGTTCGTCACAAGCACCGTCACAAATCCGGCCGCTGACTGCGCCAGGCCCACCGCCGCAGACCGCGCGAGATTTCCCTCCTGCAGAGCCCGGAATGTGTAGGTATTGATGATATCCGTCGTGGGATACAGCGCGCCGATGTTCTGTGGAACCTGATAGAACAGGCCGAAATCACCGTTAAACAGATGCCCGATGTTCAGGATATTCTGAATGATAATGACCGGAATCAGATGGGGAATCATGACATGCCAGATCTGCTGCACTTTATTTGCGCCGTCCAGCTTCGCGGCCTCTAAAAGGCCCTCATCCAGACTCATCAGGCACGCATAGTAAATCATGCTTCCCACGCCCACCGTGGCCCAGACCTTGACGATCGTGAGGATAAACGGCCATGCGCCGGCCTTCATATACCAGTCCACCGGGTTCAGGCCGCAATTATTCAGGATCTGGTTTATATAGCCAAAGCGGTAATTCAAGAATATTTCCGCCAGAAACGCCAGAATGACCGTGGACAAAAATTTGGGCATCAGGATAATCGTATTGTAGGTTTTCAGCGCTCTTCTGTTCTTCACGCTGTAAAACATCAGCGCCAACCCAACGGATGCGATTGTTCCGATGAAGAGCCACGCGATGTTATAGCACATGGTATTGCGGATTGTCCTGACCGCATCTGCGGAGGTAAAAAAGAATTCAAAGTTATCCAGGCCGCACCAGGCGCTTCCCCAGATTCCTTTAAGCGGTTTAAAATCTTTAAAAGCTATCACTATTCCGAACATCGGCACATAGTTGAATAGAATGAGCAAAGCTATTCCCGGTATTGCCAGCATGCCCATGCTGATGCTCTCCCGAACTGCCTTTTTTGTTGGTTTTACTTTTGCCGTCCCTGTGCGCAACTTGAAATACCTCCCGTGCTTCTTTTGTAGTTTTATTATGAGCCCTGACACCTCTTTTCTCAATCCGCGTTTGATGCTATTCTTCTCGTTTCATGACGCATTTTCTCTTTACGGATTGCAATAACAATTTTCTTCCTATATTATGTAATTAAATTATTTTTTAGGGAGGCCAATGATATATATGTACCGTATTATGCTTGTCGACGATGAAATCGTATCGCAGAATATCGTGCAGCAATACATAGCGACCAGACTGCCCGGATATCAGATCAGCGCTGTTTTAAACAACGGATGGGAGGCTCTTCAGGCATTCCGCGACTCTCCTGCGGATATCATGCTTGTGGACATTCGGATGCCCGTCATGGACGGACTTACGCTCATTGAGAAGTTGAATGAAATAAGCAATGACTACGTTCCGATCATCATCAGCAGCTATGGGGAATTCGAATATGCCAAGACCGCCATGAAGCTGGGCGTAGCGCATTATCTCTTAAAACCGCTGGACTTTAAGGAACTCACCCATGCGCTGGAGGCCGCCGCCAAGACGTTGGAATTTAAAAGAATCGCCTATACCTCTCTCACGTGGCAGGACGATAACCAGGAGCTCTACCTGACGGATGTCCTCAAGGGGAAATATCCGGACAGGGCCTTAGCGCAGGCGGATTTTTCCGAGCTGGATTTTCCGTTTTCCTATGATTCCTGCAACGGCCTCTACATACGGATCGATTTTATGAACACGGATGTGTGGATGTACGGGAGAGACGCTCTGCTCACAGCAATGACTAACCTGATCAATCTGCTCTATTCTCCCAGTTACGTGCTTCCTGTATTCCGGAAACAGAACTGCTGCAATTATCTGCTGATTGACCCCAACCGCAATCCGGAATCATTTGACGAGCTGTGCGCACAGGTTCGCCAGATACTAAAAATCACAATCCGGATACAGCTGCTGTTTTCTTTTGATTCTGCAGAAAATCTGCGCTCGATCTCATCCGGCCGGCAAAACCGCGAGCTGACAGCGGATATGAAATCGGAAGAAGACCTGTCGGATACGGATAAGACGGCCATCCGGGCCAGCATTGAAAAAGCGATCGCTTATATGAAAGAGCACTATGCGCAGGATCTGACCCGGGACAGTGTGGCCGAAAGAATCTACATGTCCGGCGCCCATTTCAGCCGCTGCTTTAAGATGGTCACCAATATTTCCTATAAGGACTATCTCACGGAAATCCGCATGCAGAAGGCGATGGAACTGCTGAAAACCAATATCAGGGTTGCGGATATCGCCGAACGGGTGGGCTACCCCAACCCCAACCGTTTTAATATAAACTTCCGGCACTATACTTCCTATACGCCGTCAGAGTACCGCACCTATGTATTAAAAATGATTTAGCCGGCTGAAATAATTAAGAAGAAGAGGCAGGGTATGACAAGAATTAAAAAAATTATCGGAAGTCCTTTTGTCCGCAAATGGTTTCTTACGCTTCTGGCGTTTGTCACCACACTGTTTTTGTGTTTTATGCTGTATACTCATATTAATTCCACGAAGGCGCTGCAGATTGAATACACCTCCTACAGTGAACTGCAGGCGGAACGCATTGCCGGCCAGCTGGACGACAACTTTAAAAGCTACAGCAGAGTAGCCGCTCTGCTTTCCCTGAACAAGATGATCCGCATCTACCTCTTTGATGAGGATACGGATATCTTGTTCACAGATATCCACAGCCAGCTTAACAATCAGTTAGCCGCTTATACGGAGGGGTTTCCCGCCATTGATTCCATCTTCCTGTTTCCGGCTTCCGGGAAAGAAGTTTTTACATCGAATTTCGGCAATCCTGTCGCCTACCAGTCACTGAACGATAAAAACTGTCTCTCCATCCAGGAAGCGCCGGACACCATGGCTTTAGTTCCCCGCGAAAAAAACGAACGGTATCCGTACCTGATCACCATCTACCTGCCCCTGTTCCAGCAGGATCAAAAGAGCCTGATCGTATTGAACATCAACCTCTCGGATATCCCGCTGCTTAGGGATGTTTCAAATGATTCCATCCAGAAGATTTATATTGTCTCAGATGAGGGAGAACTGCTTCACCGGAGCCAGCAGCGCGACATGCCGGAACCGCTTGAGCTTGTCCCGCAGTTGCGGCATTTTGACAGCACGAAAGAATCCTACAGCCACTACGACAATGGCGACACGCCCTATATCTACTCCCAGCAACATTCCGAAAAGTATCCCTGGTACTATGTCACCGTGACCACACCCCAGAGTTACATGGAGAAATCCTATAACTTTTATGAAAACCTGCTCACGATACTGCCCTGGCTGCTGATCCTGACGCTGCTCGTGATTGTATGGCTGGTTTTGCTGGCCACACATCCGATGAGGACCATATCGGATTTTCTGGAAAATCCGCTTCCGGAGCTTCCCGACAACATATCCGAACCGGAAACTAAAAAAATCATACGCCATTTTATCAATTATATGCAGACTAACCGTTCTCTGTCGGAAGAACTGGAAAAACAGATGGAACAGGGCAATAAGGCCACTTACCGGGCTCTTCAGGCCCAGATCAATCCGCACTTTCTGTTTAATACCCTGAACCTGATCCGAAACATGGAGATCGAGACCCTGGGCTATGACCATGAGGCCCCCGAACTGACGCTTTCTTTAAGCAGGCTGATGCGGTATGCGCTGGACTGTGCGAATCTGGTGCCATTAAAAACAGAATTTTACTATACGGAACTGTATCTGCGCATCCTGAACCTGCGCTACAGGGAAAAGCTGCATTTTAACATAGTGGGGCTTGACGCCGTCTCCGATCTGCTGGTGCCGAAACTGATTCTGCAGCCTCTGATCGAAAACGCGGTCTTCCACGGCTGCGCGCCCTCGCTGGACACGCACAACACCATTCTCGTGGACACTATGAAAGAGGGGGAATTATGCACCATCACCGTCGATGACAATGGGGTCGGCATCCCCGCCGAATCGCTGGAACTTCTTCGCAGCAAGCTTAGCAGGATGGACGAGATTCCGAGCGATTCCATAGGCCTGCAAAATGTGGTCTTCCGCATGTATCTGACCTACGGCGATGCCTTTTGCTTTGCCATTGACAGTGAACCGGGTAAAGGAACCCGTATTTCTCTTACATTTCCGGCCGTATATACAAAGGAACAGCCGGAAGAGAAGAACGTAAACACGGGTTTGTCTTGAAATAGGCGTAAAGGTGCTGTATGATGGAAAAAAGAGGTGAAGTGTATGAAAAAAAGGGAACCACGTTGGTATATTCTTTGGTTTTTCACATCGGGAATGTGGGTTATTACATTTTCGATTAATCTTTCGACCAGCAATGCCCTTAATTGGCTTATTGTCTTACAGTTCCTTAATATATTTATTTCTTTTGCCGCAGGCATAGTGAATGCGCACCGGTATAAAGAGAGGCACAGTCAGGAAGAATACGATCGTTAAGGGATGCCGCGCATAGGCCACAGGGAAGCGGCTGCAGTATACGTATAAGCCCTGATGGATATTTTTACCGATGGCCATAAAAGAGGGGGGCGCTCTGGTAGAAACATCTACTTCTGCATCCCCCCTTAAGTCCTAAAACCTCGTTTACGCGGCGCTGTTTTCTTCCGTACCGCTCTCTGTGCTACTATACTCTGCGGCGCTGTTTTCCGGTGTGCTGCTTTCTTCCGTGCCACTTTCCTCAGCACCGCTCTCCCCCGCGCTGCTTTCTATGGTACTGCTTTCCGCCGCGGTGCTCTCTGTAGCGCTGCTTTCCGGCGTGCTGCTTTCCGCAGCACCGCTCTCTGCCGCGCTGCTTCCCGGTTCACTGCTCTCTTCGGCACTAATCTCCGCCGTGCTGCTCTCCACAGCACTGCTCTCCATTCTGCCGCTTGCATTGCCGTTTCCGCCGTCAGTCACCCCCATCGCCTTCTTAAGGAGCGGCCAGAGATCATCCGCAATCGCCTTCATTCCCTCATCTCCGGGATGGTTCAGCACGCCTGCATCGATATCCGCGACACCGAATGCAGCCATGAGCTGCTCTTTGTACGGATATCCCCGATACTGTGTATCCGTATACCCTGTCATATCCGCGTAATCCCAGCCATAGGCGTTTGCCGCAGCGTGAATTACGCCGACAATATCGCTTCTGGTAAGAACCGTGGAACCGATGATGACTTTCGCATCGCCATCGGGGTTAAACCTGTCGATGATCTTTTTGTAATCCCCTCTGTCAAAGATCTCATCGTTCTCAAAGGTATCGTCACCCTCATTGGCGCCGTTTTGTATATTGGCACCAAAGGTAGCAATTATGATATCCGCATTCCAATTCGCATACTTTTCCTGATTGTTGGAAATCTTGCTCCAATCATAGAAATATTTCTCGTATTCGGAAATATTGATTCCGTGTACCTCGGCGTAAGGATTGATCTCCTTTACTCTCGCCTCCAGCAGGTGAACATAGTCTTTATCTGGTGAAGTAGCCGCCATGCCCCAGTTGCCGAGCCAGCCCACACTTTCTTTCAGGCCATGCTGTGTGATAGAGTTGCCGATAATCAGTATCTTCAAGGAATCTTTTGCCTCATCACCGTCCAGTTTCTTTAAATACTGCACGGAATCGATATAAATTCTGGTGCCGGCCTTGCACAGCTCCTCATTGCCGGATAAACCGAACAGCTGCAGATTGATGCGCTGCAGAACATCGCCGTCTTTCCAGCCTTCATCTACCTTAAATGTTACGTTTACATATCCTTCCGTATCCGTCGCATAGGTTTCAGTCATGGCAGCACCGCTTGCCGGCACATTGGTGCCGTTCTTAAACCACGGGATGAGTGTCAGATCTGCCGTATCCGCGCTCACCGCCGCGCCTTCCGGCACTTCAGCCTTAATGCGCACACGGATATGCGTGATATCCCCTTTCTCATATCCTAACGGCGAGATAGCTTCCGGGGTGCTTCCAACCTGCCCGCACGACCATATTCTTGGACAGTAATCGCCCTGCGCTGTGGGAGGCTGTACCAGAAGAGCCCCGTCCTTATGCTCTGTCGAAGTCGTCCCTCCCTGTGACCAGCCCTCAATATCATTGGTAAAGTAAGAGCTGTTCATATCAATTTTACAGTTCTTATCCAGGATTTCAAGCGAATCCAGGTAAACGGTTTTGCCGGCATTTTCCGCATTGTTCACGTCTCCAAACGGAAATACGCACATCCTGTCTATGGTGAGGCCGTCCCGCCACTCGGCTGCGGTATCCAGCGCAACGGTCACAGCAGTATATCCGTTTGCGGTGCATTGGTAGGCGATATCTTTATATTTCGCAGTTGTCACATTGCCTTGGGCGTCCTTTAACTCAACATGCAGCTCTAATTTCGGAGATTCCGTATCTGTACGGATCTGTAAAAGCGCATGGGTGGCATCCTCTGTCTTTAAATTTATCGGATTTTGGGTAACTCCATCTGTCTTATTGCTGGTCCACACTCTGGGCCTTCCGTCCTTGGCAGCTGTGATCACCAGGGCGCCGTCAGCCTGCTCCATCTTGGTAAGGCCACCCTGTGCCCATTTCTGCACAGTTTTCTCAAAATACCAGCCATATACTGCGTAGGGACTGGCCTGCGTCGGAAGGACCTCCGGTTCTTCCGCTTCACCGCCGGTATACTGAAGGATTTCAATGCTGTCGATATCATAGCTTTCACCGATATTTCCTTCAAAAGCATATACTCCCAGGCGGTTCAGCAGACCAGCCTGTGCCCACTGTGCATTTGTGCCGCAGTCAATCAGCAGTGTAGTGTATCCGTCCGGGTCCGTCTTTGTGCCGTAAGGCGCTTTAAAATCGATACCTCCGGTATCCATCGTACAGGTCAGCTTCAGCGTCGTATTCTCCACCGTGGATTTTACACGGATACGGATATGGGTGATGTCCTTTGCCGAAATTCCCATGGGAGCCTCCGGTGACCAGCATCTGACAGCGCTGTCGCTCGCCACTCCGTGCAGCGCGCCGTCTTTCCATTCACATTTATTCGGGCCTCCGTCCAGCCAGCCTTCCGTACCGATGTCAAAATAATAACCTTTTAATACCTTATACGGCTCATCCGAAGCTTCTTTGTCGATACTGAGCTTTTTAGCCTCCTCTTCCCATGTGACCGTATAGCCTTCCACCTGCTCAAATATATCTTTTACAGGTACGTAAATATTGCCGGCGATCACTTTTCCGCCGCATAATACGTCCGTTTCGGCACCGTTTATAACCATCTTATCGGAACCGTAGAGGAAACGGAAAAGATACCTGTTTTTCACAAAAAGCTCCACCGCCGTTTGATCCATCCGCTCGCTCCAGAATACGGTTATCAGGGAATTAAAGTCTTCCACAGGAAACATAACGGTATTGTTTACCAGTTTCACCGGCAGAGACGTATATACCTGTTCGCCGTCCAGATATACGGAAGCTTCTCCCATGCCCTTCTGGCGCATAACCTCTATGCTGTCGATCTCAAAGCTTCCGGCGCCTTCCATGGGATCAAGCCTGAACTGCGTGACGGTTCCCTGCCAGGCCGCCTTAGAACTCATATCAAATACAATTTCAACATAGCCATCCTCCGCCGCATTCGACCCGTTGTACACGCCGCTTACGCTTTTGGCCTGCGTCCAGGATGCATCTGCTTCGGTAATGAAGTAAACCGTTGCCGTATCCATTGTGCTGCTGCATTTCATGCGCACGCGGATCTGGGGGGCTCCTTTCGCACTCAGTTTCACGGGAGGTGACAGCAGTGCGGGATCCGGGTTTTCACCTTCTGCCGGAATTGCTGTCTGACCTGACATGGCGCCGTTTTTCACTTCAAATACGGACAGCCTGTGACTCCACCGATCGATTGTGGGCGTTTCCGTCCAGCCTTCAAAATTTCCTTCCGTATCAAAGTAGTACCCGTTTAGCACCTCCAGATCAGCTCTGCCCGGATCCTTATCCACCTTGACCACGTGTCTGTCCTGGATATACATATGGTGGATTCTCTTTAACTGTTTGTCTGTGGGCAGCACATCCTCATGGGAAGTATTGCCGTCGCCGAATATCTCTCTGACCGCATCCACATATCCGAAGCCGTGCAGACCGGAAGGCATGATGAAATGGCCTTCCCCGTATTCATTCCAGTTGTCCAGCAGTACCATTTTAGAACCCAGCGTAGAACCGTCCAGCGTGGGCATGAGATCATTTCTGGTCCATCTAAGCAGCTCTGTAAAGTCCTCTATCGTGCAGTATCCTCCCGGATTGCGTTCCCAGGCAAGATCGTCGCGGCCCATGCCAACCACAGGAATCAGACCGGATCTGCCGCCGGCAGCATTGATCGCATCCCTCATGCCGGTCATGCCGTTTTTCTGTACATCGATATTCGCGCTTGACATGCCCCAGCTGTATGCATACTGTCCGTCAAAGCCGGCCTGTTCTACATTAACCGCATCCCCCTTATTGCTGTTGGACATGATGACATAACAACCGTCAAATCCTGCATCCGTACACGCCGCTCTAAGATAATCCAGCTCTGCCCGGACACCCGCAGAGCTGCCGCCAAAGTAACTCATCAGCTTGCTCACATTGTACATGCCGACCACCGGCTTATTGTCAATGACCAGATACCGGTCGTCTTTAAAATACTGCTCAATCCAGTAAGGAACCACATTTTCCCTGAAATCCTGCGAACCGGATACCGGCCCGCCCGCGCATTCCCATGTGATGGCAAATCTCATTTTATCACTGTAACGGGCATTGAAGTACCCCTCATGAAGCGCATATGCATTTCTTCCCATCTTGATCGGCTCATCATTGCTGCTCTGGGGCCGGTACCAGCAGAAAAGCTCATAATCAATGCCGTGCTCCACTTTAAACTTCAGCTCCCAGTCAGCAACTTCCGCAAGCAGTTCATCATAAAATCCCAGATAGGGCTTTCTGTCCTCCCAGTCTGTCAGCCAGTCATAGCCGAAGTGCATGCCTTCCACCCAGAGATTGCAGCTCTGCAGGCCGACCAGCAGATCTTTATTCACACCGGTCTTTACAACCGGCACCGGTTCCGGCACATAATCCTTCGGATACGGAATCCAGTCCCTGACCACAATATCATCGAGATAGGCCACGCCGGTTCCGGCAGCGAAGCTCATCTTTGTGAATTTCTCAAACGGCAGCCGTAACCCCGAAGCCCTAAGCTTGTGATTCAGATACAGCATCCCGCCCTCATCCGTCTGTTTGAGCATTACATGATACCACACGTTCTGCATGCAGTCATATAATTCCACAAATGTGCCGTCTCCATTGCAGTAACCGAACTTGTTGCCCTTTACCGCCGTCTTGAACGCATTACCTTTCCCGTCCTCCAGAACCATGGCCAGCTCATCCATACCCTCCGGCAGTAAGAACTGGTATTCCACCCATGCGCCGTCCTGTTCATATGCTACGTCTCTGCTTAAAACAGCGCCGTTTTTCAGGAGCGCGCTGTAGGTATCCGGCCCCTGTGTGCCGGTCTTGTACGCTGCGGTCACATCGCCGGTTTTGGTCCATTCGTCAGACACCGCGCCGGTATCCGCATTCAGAAATTTCTCATTAACATAATAACCTGTATAGATTCTCACAGTGCCGAGATAAATGCTGCCCGTCCCTTCCTCGCTTGTCTCGATATACATCCTGTCAACTTTGCTGCATGCATTAAGAAAGCTCAATCCGCTGGCTGCTGTCACACCGTCCGCTATGACAGTATAGGTTCCGTCAGCAGGGCTGACGATCACCTTAAAAATAGCATAGCGTGCGGTGGGGAGCCCGCAGATCACCGTATTTCCGGAAGGAGTGACGGCCTCCAGCTTATCACCGTTTATCACAAAGCGAATGGCAGCGGTATCCTGATACCGCATATCGATAAAGGTACCGTCAAGTGTACCTGCGGCCTTCAGCGTGAATTCCCATACCAGATCTTCGGCTGTTTCGTTAAACGCTCTCTGAATATGAGCATCGGAATATTTGCTGTTATCTGTATAGCATGCACCGCCTCCTGACCTGCTTACCAGGGAAGTGGGTGTGAATGCATCCCAGCTGCTGAACCCCTGCACGCTGTCAGCATTTGCGGAAACCATTGTAAAATCGTCCCATACCAGATAATAACCGGCTTCCTCCGGGAAAACAGTATCGCCGCCCGGTTCGTCCTTATTGCCGGAACCTCCCGGATTGCCTGTGTCCCCTGTATTGCCTGTGTCCCCCGGATCTCCCGAATTACCGGTATTTCCTGTATTTCCCGCCTCTGCCGGGCTGTCCGGTTCACCGGCCCGGCCCTGACTATTGCTGTCTGCCGGCTTATTGGTGCCAGTCTGCACCGCTTCCAGCGGCTTTACAGATGTACCCGGTTTCCTTGAAGTGCCCGGATTTGCAGATGTACCGGGCTTAGCCGCAATACCTGAACCCGGCTTAGCCGATGCCTCCGGCTGTTCCGTCTTATCCGTTTTCGTTTCTTCCTCCTGCGTTTTTGTGGGCTGTGCCGTTACGCTTGGCTGCACCGTTTCTCCAGGCAAAGCTTCTCCGCCCGTTTCATCAGAAATACCTGTCTCCTGCCGCACGGCATCCAAAGGAACAGCCGGATCACCCCCTGCCGCCAGGTTGCCAAACTTCACCGCACACAGGATCAGTACCGCAATCAGGACAACAGATCCGACGCCTCCAAACGCGCACTCCCATTTATGCTTCCGCATAAATTGCATCAGTTTACCTTTCATTTGAAACCCCCTTCGAATGAATTTGCGCCTCAACGGCCCAAACCGATGAACCGCATTGAACTTTCAATTCTACTATACCTGATTTTTCAGAGGCAACCTATGATCGTTTGATGCTATTCTTCTCGTTTCGTTGCAACATTCGCTTCGAAGCCTTAAGTTACGCCTGGGGCGGGTCGCTTTCGCGACATGATTCCGCTGCGCCGCAGTGCGATCCACGCGGAGCGTTTTTATTACATAGGAATACTTTCCTGCAGCTTTTTATCTGCAGGCACATCAGCACCTCATCATGCAAGAACATCTCTGCCGTCATATCTTCACCGGTACCGGGCTGTCGATCTCCACGGTTCCCGGAAAAACCCGGCAGTCATACGCCAGAATGCGGACTCCCTGTAAGGATGCATACCGCAGGGCTTCCCCAAAAGCCGGATGCGTCTGCCAGTTTGGTTCAAGGCGCGTAACGCCTTTCATCTGCACCACAAAGAGAAGATAAGCTTCATACCCGGCCTTCACGCATTCCGCCAGCTCTTCCACATGCTTGACTCCCCTTTCGGTCGGCGCATCCGGAAAACGCGCCACGCCGTTCTCTTCCAGCGTAACGCCCTTCACTTCCATGAAAATCCGCCGTTCTCCGGCTTCTATGTAGAGATCAAAGCGCGAATTGCCGAAGACCTTTTCCCTCCTTACGGCTGTAACCCCCGGAATAAGGCCTCCGCCCCTCACCCATTCGGCGGCCATCTCATTGGGCGCCTGGGAATCCATGTTGACCAGCCGGTCCCCTTTATAAACACTTACCAGATCGTATGCCGTCTTTCTGGCAGGGTTGGCGCTTCCGGTCAGCAGAACTTTTGTCCCCGGTATCAGGAGCTCTTTACATCTGCCTGTATTTTTTACATGAACGGTTTCCTCCCTGCCTTCGATTTCCACCTGAGCGATAAAACGGTTGGGACGCGAAAGGAAAATGCCTTCGCTGATATTGCTGTACTGCATGGCTTCCTGATCCTCACTTTCTTTTTCGAATTCATCTTACCGTCTAAGCTATGGGCTGTCAAGGCATGTCTGGCTGTCACGGTTTTTTCGGGCGCTCATACTATATTATATCACCGAGCATCAGGCGGCCGGTGATCTTTACAGCCATCAGCTCCGGCCGGCTATCCGCGGTGTTTATAGATATAACTTCAGGAGGCTTTATGGATACAGAATATATTCCATTAAATAATATAGAAATCGGCGACAGAGTATCAATCGCAAAAGTAAAGGCCGGGGATAACATCCGCAGGCGTCTTCTGGACCTGGGTTTTATTGAAGGCACCGATATACAGTGCGTGCTCAAAGGCAGGCGCGGCGAATCCGCCGCCTATCTGATCCGCAACACAGTGATCGCGCTTCGCAAGGAAGATTCCGCTATGATCTGCGTACAGGAACTGAAATAGTCCTGCCGCAGCAATAAATAAGAGCTCTGTGCAATGGAGCTGAAGCACCGAAACCGATGCTTCAGCTCCATTTTAAGTTTCATAATTCATAAAAAGATCGGATATACCTGTCTGTGATCCTCCGTATCTGCGCCTCATCCTCCGCTGAGGTCTCGTCAAATACCCCCACCGTATACAGCCCGGCTGTTTTGGCTGTAAAAAGAGCAGTCCTGTTATCATCAAAAAATGCGATATCTTTCATATCTGCGTCCATTTTAGCAGCCGCCAGGCGGTAAATATCCGGATCGCTCTTTACGGTCAGAAAATCCTCACAGCACCAGGTCTGTTCAAAAAAAGACAACATTCCCAGCCTTTCCAGGCACGGCTCATACATTCTGCGGGGACTTGCCGTTAGTACATACAGGCCGATGCCCTTATCTTTCAACTCTTTGAGGCATTCACAGACCCCATCTTTTGCCGCAATCCAGTTTCGGTAATGCGGGAGGGCATAGCTGTCCATTTCCCTCTTCATCTCATCATCGCTCATTGTGAGCCTGAAATGTTCCCTGAAATATCGCAGTGTTCCGGCATCTCCCAGCGGTGTGATCTCCCGCAGAAGTCCGGCTGGCGGATCGATGTCCTGCAGCTTTAGCAGCCTGAACATCTTATCCCTCCACACAGGCATCGAATCGACCAGCGTGCCATCAAAATCAAACAGACAGGCTTTCTTATTTTCCATCACAGATTTTCTCCACCTCCAGTCTGATCCTGCCATTGCACCTCTCGCGCATATGGAGCAGCCACTGCGCTTCATGCGGATATTCACGGAAGGTGATCTCTCTGTCCAGCCCGCTCTCCAAAAGCTCAAGCACGGTTTCCCGGTCTGTCAGTGATTCCAGCAGCTGCAGCGCGCGCATGTCCTGCAGCCCTTCCATGAGGACCTCCTCCCTAAGAGATCCGATCGGTCCGTCCGCTCCCGGATACACCAGAAACGCGTCTCCTGAAGGGAAAGCGCACTCCGCATCCGTCACCTGGAACGGGTTGACCGGATGAGTGGACAATGCAGCGTTCCAGAAATTAAATCCCCAGTGCAAAAATCCCTTTATGCCGAACTTATAAAGCTGTACGCCCAGGATCCGGTTCCTCACCGACGGCATACTAAAAAAGCTGTTGGCCACCTCTTTATACTGGCCGCAGCAGTAATAGGTCCACAGATTTTCTGTCTTGTGCTCCAGAAACGGCCCGATATGGTCGCTGCTGCATATCGGCAGATCCACGCCCCCCTGCTCATAGAAATCATAGTCGGACAGCGCATCCATCACAGGCATGCCTTCTAGATACTTTTCCACCAGCTCCCTGGCGGACAGGTAGGCAGGAAGCTGCTTTTTTCCGGGCTCATCCGATATATGAAAGAAACACCGCGTTTTAAGACCGCGCTCCTTTATAAACTCTGTGAGGACAGGGAGGAAGGATTGCAGGAACTCCCTGTATTCCCGGCTGTCTGCAGGCGTATCCCAGCCAAAGATCCTTACCGGACGGCTGCCGGAACATACCTCTCTCTTTGAGCACGGGTATGCCATGATCTTAGGAGCAAATCCGGCTCCCCACTGCGTAAACAGATGAGAGAATTCCAGGTATTTCATCCCACAGCGGTCGCACAGCGCGATCCAGCGCTCCAATTTATCCAGCCCGAACTCGTATCCTTCCCGGGTCCTGTAAACATCCACCAACTGCACCGTTGTCCGTTCGCCGCCTGGAGCCGTATCCAGCGGCGGCGTAAACAGAGGGGTAAGAAGCATATTGACGCCGCAGGATGCGGCATTCATCATATATTTTTCCGTAAGCTCCCAATAAGCTTCGCTAAACACCGGCACCCGATACCAGTCGGCAATGCAGTCGGTATGAAACCACTGGGTATGAATCAGCGTTTGCTCCGGCAAAACGGCAGGAAGCCTTCGGATTTCGATGCTGCACGATTCCGACGGGTTGAAAGCCGCACCTGCCGGATCCTCTGGCGAGGTCTGCGTGACTGTAAGTGTCAGATCATAGACGCCCTCCAAAAGTGCGCAGTCTTCCGGAACTGTGATCCAGAGGCTGCGCCACTGCCCGGGAATCAGGGTCAGAACCTCAGCCGACAGATCCACATCCTCCACCCCCTCTCGGATGACATCCACAGGGTAAAGAGGATCGGGATACAACCCCGGCGTTTTGCGCAGCACAAAGTCATCCCCGTCCGGATAATTGGGCAGCTGGCTCGGCACCAGCCCCACCTGCCGCACGGTAACATAGGGTGCCAGGGAACCGGACAGCGTGATCTTTCCCTTAATGAGGCGGTCACCTGTAAGACGGTAAACCGCCTGGAAGGAGTACCGCTCATTTTTAAACATGGAGGCAAAGCTTAACGGCTGAATCGGACCAATATCCGCATCCGGAAAGATTTTCTCCAGAGAATCCGTAAAAAGCAGTTCTAAATATGGGTTTGTCATCTTGCAACCTCCTCTGCATATACCAATCATTCCACTTCAGCAGAACCGTATATGTCAATTATTCTTCTATGCGTCTCCGCGTCTGTATTTCGCCGGCGTCACCCCTGTTACGGCCTTGAACCGCTTTGTAAAATAAGAAATACTGCTGTAGCCAACCTTCCGGCATACCTCATCCACGGTTATATTTTCCTGCAGAAGCACCTTGGCCTCCTCTATCCGCAGAAACATCAGATAGTCCTTATACATTTTACCGGTATACTTAAAAACAGCCTGCCGCACCTCCGCCGTGCTGATATCCAGGTCATCCGCCACCTTTTCAATGGAGAGATCATATTCTGCAAAATGTTCATTGACATACTCATAAATCCGATAGGACTGCGCGTCCTCCACCTGACTTTTCATATTCCGGAGCATTTCACAAAAATCGCGGATCAGATCTTCGGCAGCTTTCTTGAAATTATCCACATTTTTTGCCGATACAATCAGGCTGATACTTTTTCTGGATAGTTTTATTCTGCACTTTCTCGCCTGTCTGGTCACCTCACTTAGGAAATCCGCAAAAATATACTGCTGCAGGATCAGTGATACCGTTTTCTTATTCAGCTGTATCACCAAACGGTTCAGGCCGTTAAGCGCGCCGGTCTCATTTGCAACAGCCATCGCGGCACAGATCCTGTAGAGTTCCTCCGAATCATAAACAAATTCCTGCGGCTCCCCAATTCTGTACTGATTTTTGCTGTACTTCAGGTTATCCATACTTTCCATCCAGGATGCCGGCAGACTGGACAATGACTGGCAGATACTTCCGCTGCCGGAAAGCGGCACGCAGTCAAAACTTTCTGCAACACCGCAGATATCCTCCGTAAGCTCCTCTACCTGGTTCCTTGCGGCTATGCTGCAGATTACGCCCAGTCTCTTTCTCTTAAAGTAGCATACCGCATAGACGTACTCCTGCTCTTCATCGCAGGAAAGCTCTTCCAGCTCCTTCTGCAGTCCCGACAGAAATTCTTCCGAAATGTCCTCTTCTTTTTCATATGAAATGCTGATCACATAATAGTACGGCCCCGGCAGCCTGATCTGGAGCCTGTCCAGGTATGACGTCACATCAAAGGTTCCGCTTCCTTCGATCAGCGTCAGCAGAATCTGGTTTTTCAGCATTTCCTGCTTTTGCTTGATCTGCGCCTGGATCATCATATTGCTTTTAAGCATGCTGGCCATCATATGATCGATTTCTTCCAATGTATTTTCACAGCGGACATCCTCGGCAACCGCAATCTCACTGCGGTATTTATCGGACATTTCCATAATCGGCCTGTAACTGCTCTCTGCAAATCTGTTTGCTATTAAAAGCAGCAGAATCATACCTCCCAGCACCGAAACAAACTGCGTTATATACAGACCGTTCTGTATATAGTTCCTATGATCCGGCAGATAGCACAGTGTATAGAGTCCATTTGAAGAATCAGCCATCAGCACATGTTTCTGTTCTCTGCCGCATGCCGCCTCCCGGCTGCTGTATAGCAGCTCATTCTCACTGTACAGGGAGAGCGTCCCTAAAATTCCGCCGCTCACCATTTGAAACCGTTCTTCCAGCTCGTTTCTGTTTACCACAAAACAGAGCACCGCCCTGGACCGTCCCGTGCTTTCACTCACCGAAAAGGGAATCAGCACATATATGTTTCCGGATATGGACAGTGTGTGAAACGTATCTCCGGCTGCCGCAGCGTCCCTGATATCTTCCAGTTTTTCCCACATCCGTCCCCGTTCCTTCACCGACAGCGTTTTCAGATATGTATTTAAATCCATCGTGTAACCGGAAGCGTGAAAAATAGTATTTCCGCCGTAATAGAGAAAGCATTCCTTTGTCAAGGTGGAATAGAACTGGTACTGTTCCAAATCCTGAAGCAGGACATGTTCATTGTATTTATTTTTCCGAAATTGGGAGGGCTGGTATTCATTGCTGATAGAGATTCTAAGCGAAACCTCCTTCATCAGGCCGATCTGTGTTTCCCAGTCCCCCATCAGCAATTCCGTTTTCTTCAGATCGTTCTGTATCTGCGCCCGTTTGCTGATCATATAATCCGTACAGTAGAATATAACACTGAGAGTCAGACAGCATATCACCGCAATACTAAGATAAGACAGTTTAAACGGATTCTTTTTTCTTGTTCTCATCCTTTTTCGCTTCTCTCCTTCCCCCTCCTGCCTTGGCCGGATCAAACAGCACATTGAGGCCATTGCATTTAACTGCAGCGGCCTCAATCCCGGGTTCTTTAATTTCTCCGGTTTCTGTTACTGAATCGCGTCATAATATTCCTGATAAACCTGAACATATTCAGCAGCTCCGAGCCTCTCTATCTCATCAAAGTAACTGTCCAAGTCCTCAAGGGGCCTTGCGCCGGTGATAAACTTCGCCGTTTCCTGTGAAGCATATTCATCGATGGCTGTCTTCATTCCCGCCAGCCGCTCTGTAGTATCGCCGTCCAGATATACGGCACCCGGGAAAACCTCGGTGGTCCGGTATGGGCTCAATGTCCGGTCCAGGCACATGATACAGTACCACCAGGTATTTTTCAGGAGTGTTTCATCGCTGCGCAGTGCAGAAATATCCGTAACGCCTTCATAATCCTTCACATAGGGATATAATTCAGTCTCTCTCTCATCCCCGTCCTCAATATAGCTGCCTAAATTTGCCGCCGGAATCAGACGGATCTTGTTGACAAGATATGTTCCGCCGTCCGCCCAGCCGTCCACGCCGTTCACCACATCATTGTGCACCCAATTGCCTGTTTCGTCAAGACTTCTGCCACCGGCTCCGCACAGCCATTCATCCGGATCCACATCCTTGATCGCACCGTTTGCAGCTACAAAATAGTTGTGATACGTATAAAACCAGTCCAGAAAAGCGCAGGCCAGTTCCGGTTCCTCACAGGCCGAAGTTACCACTCCCTGGCCGCAGGAAGATGCGTTGGCTCTCACGGGCCACTGTGCCGTATTGTTATACTCACTGGTCAGGGGAATAGCGCCCCACCACGGGCTCACGTCATTTGTATAAAGGGAAACCATTGAATCCCATGTCCCGAAACGCCCTTCCTTAAATGTTGCTTCCGCCGTATTGATATCCATGGTAAAGAAATCCGGATGTATCAGTTCTTCTTCATACAGCTTTTTCATAAATGTCAGATATGCGCCGTATGCTTCCCTGTCGGCGGCGGGCAGTACCACCTTTCCGTTCCTAAGAGCGATGGAGAGCCCTTTCTCGTCGCCTCCCACATATCCGAAAGCGTTGAGGATATAAAAGCCGGGATTATGGCCGTTCCAGGCTCCGCCAACCGGATAACTCTTCGCATCCAGCTGTTTGAACGCTGTCAGCATATTATAATACTCATCCAGGGTCTCCGGCACTTCCATATTGCATTCTTCCAGCCAGTCATAGTTGAAAAACACTTGGGGGATGACCGCTATTTCATCGGGATCGCGCACGAACCCGGTTGACCACACATGCCCCTCCGAATCCTCTACGATGGATTTAAGTTCCGGTTTTTTCTCATAGATTGCGGTAAGATTCGGCATATATGTCTCGTTAAGATAGGGGGCCAGATCCAGGATCTGTCCTTCCACAGCACCGTATTTCACCAGCTCGCTGGCGCTTAAGCCGGCGCAAAGGATGAGATCCGGAAGTTCATCGCTGGCAAATGCCAGACTGATCTTTTCATCCCGGTTTTCACCGCTTAAAGGCGTTATCTCCAGCTTAATATTCATAACGTCTTCAATGAAGTCAAACATCCAGAATTCTTCCGGATTACTGACAACACCGTCCGCCATCCTAAGGTACACCTTCAATGTCTTCTCCATGCCTTCCGCCACAATCGGAAGAGCTCCGGATGAATCCAGCCATGACAGATCCTTTGTGGAGCCGGAATTCTCCATCGAACCCTGTTCCGTCTTTTCCTGTTCTGTCTGTCCCTGCTGCGTTTTTTTCTGCCCGCAGGCGGCCGTTGCAGACAGCATAATCACAGTCAGCGCAAGGGCCATCCATCGTTTCCAACTCTTCATACAAACCTCCGTTCTGATTTAAACACCATAGTAGTTTATCTAAAAGCATGTGCTTTAAGATCTGTCACCTATCCCTTTACCGCCCCGATCATGACTCCCTTTTCAAAATATTTCTGCAAAAACGGATAGATTATCAGCAGGGGAGCGCTGGCAATAAAAATAATCGCATACTTCATCCCCTCTGCCGCATGGGCATTGGCCATCATCTGCTTCATGCTCTCGACATCTCCGGCTGCGTCAATGGTAATCGTCTGATTTGAAATCAGTATATCCCGCAGCACCAGCTGCAGCGGATAATATTTTGCCTTATAGATGTATAAAAGCCCGTTGTAATAGCTGTTCCAATGTCCGACCCCATAATAGAGAGTCAATACGGCGATAATAGGCTTTGCCAGCGGCAGCGCAATTCTGGTGAAACACTTCAGTTCCGATGCACCGTCCACATATGCGGCCTCATAGATATCCTGACTTATGCTTGCGGCAAAATACTGCCTAGCCACAATCATGTTATAGCAGTTTACTCCTGCGCCGACGATCATAGCAAGCGGGGAATCAATCAGCTTCAGATCCTTCATAAGGAGATAACTGGGAATCATCCCGCCGCTCACATACATGGTAAGGAAGAAGAACCACGATATCGCATTGTGGAAGGGCATCCGCTGCTTTGTCATCACATAGGCCAACGGAATCGTCAGCACCAGATTATACAATGTTCCCAACACCGTGTAAATAATAGTATTGCGGTAGCCGACCCACAGCCGTGATTCTTTGACTATGTTGCGGTAAGCCTCCAAAGAAAAATCTTTGATCCACAGAAGCGTCTTGCCTGCACCGACCTGTGTCGGATCGGAAAAAGAGGCGATCACACAGAAGTACAGAGGATAGGCGATCATAAATGTTATGAGCACGACTAAAAATGTATTGATCACATCAAACAGGGAAATCCCTTTTAATCTATGTCTGCTTTTCATGTTCGCCTCCTTTACCACAATCCGACCTCTGTCAGCTTTTTGCAGACCGCATTGGCCGTCACAATAAACAGGATGTTGACCAGATTATTGAACAGGCCGATCGCCGCCGAATAGCTTAACTGATGGTTTATAATTCCCACCTCATATGTATAAGTTGATATGATGCTGGACGCCTCCAGATTCAGAGGGTTCTGCAGCAAAAGCACTTTTTCAAACCCCACGGACAGCATAGAACCCATTTGAAGTATAAACAGCGTAATGATGGTGGGCTTTAAATGCGGCAGGTTTACATGCCATATAATCTGCATCCTGGAAGCCCCATCCATTCTGGCGGCCTCAATCAGCTCTTGTGATACGCCGGAGAGAGTAGCCAGATAGATGATGGTCCCCCATCCAAGGCCCTGCCACAGGCCCGTGATGGCGAAAATCGGCACAAATGCCGACGGCTTCGCCATAAGGTTTGACGCTTCACCTCCCAAAAAACCGATAATCCGGTTGATCAGGCCGTCACGGCTCAAAAACAGTATGGTCATGGAGCATACGACCACAGTTGATACAAAATGCGGCGCATACGTGAGCTGCTGAAAAGTCTTTTTCAGTTTCCCATCCTTCATTTCATTCAGCATAAGGGCGAAGATGACGGCGCAGGGAAAGGTAGAAAGGGAAACCAGGCTGATCCTGACAGTGTTCCACAGAATTTTTGTAAAATAGGGATAATTGAAAAAATTCACAAAATGTTTGATCCCCACCCATGGGCTGTCCCATATCCCCAAACTGGAACGGAAATCCTTAAATGCGATCTGCACCCCATACAGTGGAATGTAATGAAAAATGAACACAGCCGCAACGGACGGCAAAATCATCAGATAAAGCATTCTGCAGCGATACAGCCGTTTGCAGAACACCCGCTTTCTTGTCTGAAAGGGACTCGTTTCTTTCATGTTTCATACTCTCCTGTCTTGTTTCAAATGTAGCAGACGCCCGCTTTGTTTGCAATTGCGTTATCGTCTGCGGGATCTGCTCTTTTATGTTATTTTATCCCCCGATATCAAAAAGCGCCGCTTCTCCCAGGCTGCCAAAAGCAGTGATATACTGCGGGAGCACACCGCCCACCAGATCCTCATGCGAAAAGTGAAGATGCCCGCAAAGGATAGCCCTCACAGAAGGCGCTGCTGTAAGCAGCTCTGTGATCCGGTCCGCGCTTTCATCCAGGACGATGCCTGATTGACCCATCGTTATATCCCTCTTCCAGACCTTCACCGTGTCTTCATGCAGCGTATCACAGTACAGGGGGACATGCTGCAGAATGATCACATGCTCCGCCGACCCTAGCAGCGCCTTCAACCGACTGTCCGTTTGTGGACGGTATACATCCATGCTGTTGTCCAGCGCCGCAAAGGTCAGCTCTCCGACCTTCCGCACATGGAAATCTTCGTCCCCGCCGCAGAACCGTCTAAGCAACGGCCTGCAGCAACGAACGGCATCCTCTGTTTGATAATTGTCAAAATAGGACCAGTCATGATTACCCGGCGTGTATACATATGGCACCTTCAGTGCCGCCAGCGCATCGTCCAGAACAGCCAGATTTTCCGGTGAGGGGAAATCTATGATATCGCCTGTCAGCAGTACGCCGGAAACCCGGGCCTCATTCGCATACTCAATATAAGTCTGAAGCCTCTTTTCCGGAGCAATGCCGTCTATCGAAAAAGCTCTTCTTCGTTCTTTCGCATATTCAGCCCTCACCGCCGTTTCTGTTTTTCCGAAACATGCTATGTGTGTATCCGTAATATGCAGAAATGTATAGTGTTTTTTTAATCCCTCAATCCGTATTTTTCTATGCAGGATCCTCATGTTTTCCATGTGATATGCCGCCCTCCCCTCCTGTCTGCACCCTCTTATTTCACATCACCTTATCTTCACTATAGCAATCGCATTTGCGAAACGCAATTGCGTTAACGTTTCGGGTATCTGCTCTTTTATCTTTTTCAACTTTCATGCGGATTTTCAGTACTTTTCCTCCATCCGGAACATATGTATAAAACAAACGCATTTTTTTGTATAGACCCGTCCGCAGTGCGTCACAGCAAAACTTTGCGGGTTTATTTTTAATAAGGAGGATTTTATGGATTCTGTCTCCGAATTCAAGGTCGAAAAAAATTCTAACAGTGATTTCGTAATAGCCCTGGCCGGAAATCCCAATGTCGGAAAAAGCACAGTCTTTAATAATCTGACCGGTCTGCGCCAGCACACAGGCAACTGGCCCGGCAAAACGGTCACCTGTGCCCAGGGCAGCTGTATCTTCCATGACCGCCGCTATATCTTTGTTGACCTGCCAGGCACCTACTCCCTTTTGGCGCACTCCGCTGAGGAAGAGGTGGCCAGGGACTTTATCTGCCACGGCGATGCAGATGCGGTCATCACCGTCTGCGACGCCACCAGTCTGGAGCGGAATCTGAATCTGGTTCTTCAGATTCAGGATCTGACCGACAATTTGATCCTCTGTGTCAATCTTTGCGATGAAGCCGAAAAAAGGGGAATTGACATCAATTTCGACAAACTGTCCGAGCTGCTCGGCATCCCCGTAGTCCCCACGGCGGCCAGCCGCAAAAAGGGGTTGAAACATCTGATGGAGGTGACAGAAACACTCTGTCTTAAGAATGAGCCGGTCCATCTGTCGGACGCAGCCTTAGGTGTGATGAATATGAGCATTGAGCCGGAAGAGATCCTGTCCGAGGACCAGGCCATCCGCTACATTCAAAAGGCGGAGGACATCGCCGGGCAGGTAGTGACCGTACATTCCTCAAACTACCACAAACGGGAGGAAAAAATCGACCGGATTTTCACAGGCAAGTTCACCGCCGTACCGATCATGATCCTGCTGCTGATGGGCATATTCTGGCTCACCATCACCGGCGCCAACTATCCCTCCAAACTTCTGTCGGACGGCCTGTTCTATATCCAGGATCAGCTGCTGGCGCTGGCCCAGAGCCTGAATGCGCCTGACTGGCTCACGGGATCTTTGATACTGGGCGTTTACCGGGTGCTGGCCTGGGTAGTATCCGTCATGCTGCCTCCTATGGCCATCTTCTTTCCGCTGTTTACACTGCTGGAAGATTTCGGCTATCTGCCAAGGGTGGCATTTAATCTGGACCGGCATTTCAAGAAATGCTGTGCTTGCGGGAAACAGGCCCTGACGATGTGCATGGGATTCGGGTGCAATGCGGCCGGCGTCATCGGCTGCCGCATCATCGATTCCAAACGGGAGCGTCTGATCGCCATACTCACCAACTCCCTGGTACCCTGCAACGGCCGTTTTCCTACCATCCTCTCGCTGATCACCATGTTCTTTGTAGGTTTCGGAATCGGCCTGAAAAACAGCCTGCTCAGCGCCGCCATGCTGACCTTCGTGATCTTATTCGGAATCCTTATGACCTTTGCCGTCTCCTGGATGCTTTCCAAGACCCTGCTTAGGGGAGAGCCTTCCTCTTTCACGCTGGAGCTTCCGCCCTATCGGAAACCGCAGATCGGGAAAGTGGTGGTCCGTTCCATCTTTGACCGCACCCTCTTCGTGCTGGCCCGGGCGGTGGCGGTGGCAGCTCCGGCGGGGCTGATCATCTGGATCCTGGCCAACAATACCATCGGCGGCCAGAGCATACTGGCCCACTGCACACAGTTTTTGGATCCTTTCGGCAGGCTCATCGGCATGGACGGCGTCATCATCATGGCCTTTATCCTGGGATTTCCGGCCAACGAGATCGTGGTTCCCATCATCCTCATGTGCTATCTCTCCACCGGCACTCTGCTGGAGCTGGATGATCTGTCGCAGCTGCACGCTCTCCTGGTACAAAACGGATGGACCTGGGTCACCGCCGTCTGCGTGATGCTGTTCTCCCTGCTGCACTGGCCATGTTCCACCACCTGCCTGACCATTAAAAAAGAAGCGGGCGGATGGAAATGGGCTGCTCTGGCGGTCGCGATCCCCACCGCGCTGGGGATCCTGGCATGCTTCTTAGTGGCACAGATTTCAAGATTGTTTTGATTGTGGGAATAATGGCAAAATGGATTTGTGAGATATAATCGAAAACAGCCTGCAGACCGTTAATTTAACGGTTACAGGCTGTTTCATTTTTTGCTTGAGATTTTGCAGGATACTGTATTATCTTAATAGAAACGCAGATTGCATTCAAACTCCTGATTATGCAGTCCTATCTTCACCAAGATATTCTCCACTATATAAGTCAATCCATATTACTATTGATCTTACACCGGCATCTGTAGGATAATCAAATTTTAATATCCAGGCAAGTTTGGAAAACATTTCCGCCTTTCCTTCCATGATTGGCCGCACAGTTGATATTTCACCTTGCACAAAATACTCCGCATCCAGTTGTTTAAAGTCCAAAGCTTTCTGTAAGGCCACTGCCTGCGTCAATGGTACATCACTTGTTTCCTGCTGCAACGGATAGTTGAAACGTCTGCACTCTATAACCCGCTTACCGTCTGATACAGCCAACATTTTTACCGCTTCATGTGAAGAATAAATCCCATCGGTTATCTCGCGGCTAAAATAGGCTTCTATATAGTCTCCGGCATTTATCAAACTCGTAAGCACATACTCTTGCGGCAACGGTAGCTTATGATAGATCTCCAGTATATTTGTCCGTATTTTATCTTCATCATAATCTATTTCTGTACAATCATAATCTAATAATGAATAACTCACCAGCATGCCGAGCTCGTCAACTATTATATCGCCGTATTCATATTGAATTTCCACAAAATCTCCATATATGCCATACTTATTACCAGTAATTTTAGTTGTATTAATATCACTGATTATTTCTTCACTGCCACAGGCTAATGCAATATCGGCAGCTAATTCCTCATAATTCGGTTCTGTAACGCTTTCTTTATAGTTCAAAGTCGTTGTTTGAGATTCTTCTATACTGGAATTGTTCCATTCAGCATCGCTAACTGTGGGCTCAGGCGCAACAGATGCAGTACTCTCTTGCACATTTCCTTTTGCACATCCAGAAATAAATACCAAGGAATAAACGCTTAGTATATAAAACAGAAACTTTGCGGACGGGTTTACCGTTACTGCTCACACGCTGCCGATAAAGCAGCGTATGAGAGGGCAGGAATTTTTCGGTGACTGTGAACAGTAACGGTTTACCACAGCCGCAGCATCTCAGATCCGCCATTTCATTTTTCCCTTGCATTTGATATAATATAATTGTACCTGTTCGCGTCTGCGCGGATTAGGAACTACAAGACAATACATGAGGGGTATGAATATGGAAAGAGAAAAGTTTTCCTCCCGGCTGGGTTTTCTTCTGATATCCGCCGGCTGCGCCATCGGCGTAGGAAATGTGATGCGCTTCCCGTATATCACAGGACAATACGGCGGCGCGGCATTTGTTCTGATCTATCTGTTTTTTCTTCTGATTTTAGGGCTTCCGATCATGGTCATGGAATTCTCTGTAGGAAGGGCCAGCCAGAAAAGCGTGGCAAAATCTTTTGACGAGCTGGAGCCCCGCGGTTCTAAATGGCACTGGTACAAATTCGGCGCCATCGCAGGTAACTATCTTTTAATGATGTTTTACACCACAGTAGGCGGATGGATGCTGATCTACTTTGTCAAAACTCTGTCCGGTGAATTTCAGGGACTGGATCAGGCGGGCATTCAGGAAGTCTTTGCCGGCATGCTGGCCGATCCGGCACTCATGATTATTGCCATGGTCATCGTAGTCGTGCTCTGTTTTGGGATCTGCAGCCTGGGCCTGCAGAAGGGCGTTGAAAAGATCACCAAAATCATGATGGTCAGCCTTCTACTGTTAATGATCGTGCTCGCGGTCCGCTCCGTCACACTGCCGGGCAGTGGGGAGGGGCTGAAATTTTATCTCTACCCCAGTCTGGAAAGGCTCAAAGAGGGCGGCATCGGCAACTCGGTTTCAGCTGCTATGGGACAGGCCTTCTTCACATTAAGCCTGGGCATCGGCGCCCTGGCTATCTTCGGCAGCTACATAGGCAAGGACCGCGCCCTGACAGGCGAGGCCATAAACATCACCATATTGGATACAGTTGTGGCACTGCTGTCCGGCCTGATCATCTTTCCCGCCTGCTTCGCATTCGGAGTGAATCCGGACAGCGGTGTGAACCTGATCTATGTGACCCTTCCCAATATATTTAACGCCATGAGCCAAGGCCGTATCTGGGGTTCTCTGTTCTTCATCTTTATGTTTTTTGCCTCGGCATCCACCATCATCGCGGTGTTTGAAAATATAATTTCCTTCGCCATGGATCTGACCGGCTGCAGCCGCAAAAAAGCGGTGCTTGTCAACCTGTTTGTCATCATCGTGCTGTCACTGCCATGTGTATTCGGCTTTAACCTCCTAAGCGGTTTTCAGCCTCTGGGGCCTGGCAGCACTGTCTTTGATCTGGAGGACTTCATTGTCAGCAACAACCTGCTGCCTTTGGGAAGCCTCGTGTATCTGATGTTCTGTGTCACACGCTATGGCTGGGGATGGGACAGCTTTATAAAAGAGGCCAATACAGGCAGGGGCGTGAAATTCCCGAAGTGGATACGTATATATGTGACTTTCATTCTGCCGATCATTGTGCTGGTGATATTCTTACAGGGATATATAAGCAAGTTTTTCTAAGATGAACCGAAACGTGCGCCGCCAGGCGCACCACCAAAATCCCCGGAGATTTGCGGAATATGCGCAATACTGCCGGGGATTTCTCTGACCTTATTTTGTCATGCTTCGGGGATAAATGACATCTGCAGCATCCGATCCACATCCGCCGCAAGGAGATCCAATTCTTTGGTATCCATCACCCAATATACATAGAACGGATAGGATGTATGATCCAGTCTTTTCTTCAAATTTTCTGTATACTGCTTAAGCTTCCGATTTTCCTCCTCCACCTGAGCAAAGTCCGGGGGCATTCTGTCCTCCAAAGCCTTTTGCATATGGAAATAGACCCCTGCCATCCTTTGAAATCCTTTGACATACCAGACAAACAGATCCAGGATCTTCTTTATATCTTCCGCAAACTCCTCCGGTACTCCCAAATGTTCTATATCCAGTATGCTGCCAAGCCTCATAGCCTCTTCCACAGCCGCTGACTTTTCAATCATTATGTGTTCCAAATTTTCTTTTGTAGGGCGGATTAATTCCGCACAGGGCGGATCCCATTGTATCCTCTGATGGTATACGTTCATTACGTTATAAATGCTCTGGCACGCATGTTGAAAACGGCTGCTGTAGTTAAACACATGTCCACGCACATACAGCGCTTTTTCTATGACCTCACAGCAGGCATCCATGAACTGCTTCAGCCGCCCGGCCGCATCCGGCGCAGTCGGTCTCACCGGCGTCAGCTGCTTCGATTCCTCCTGAAGCGGTGACATAAGCCCATAATCTACCCATGCCTGGTAGATTTCCTCTTCAGTGCAATCCGTGTCCCAGGACAGCATGGCGGCCGCAATCAAATTCAACATACTGAATGTATTCTGGCAGCAGCTTTCATCCAGAAGTTCCCAGTCTGTTCTGACCCACATACCGCTGCAGCCATGCATCCCACAGTGGCAGAAACGCTTCATCATGTCCCTGACCAGACCGCAGGGAAATATACCCGCACCGCAGTACTGACCCCATGCATCGTACTCAATCCATTTTTCCACATTTTCATAATGTGAGATAGCAGGGTTATCAGGAAAGGTCGGCCAAAAATCATGAGGCACATTTTTAAGACCCATTACAATATCGCTGCCGCACTGTACGGATGCACGCAGCACAGAGCTTTGTGTTCCCGCAGTATATGCGAAATCTCTGACCACCAGTCTTTTTTTGCATTCCTTCAGAGGCTTGTAGACTGCCTGGATATATCCACGGTACCATTCTTCTTCGGATGTATTCCGGCATCTTTGGCAGCCACACCGGTTTGCCGACACGGACACCTTGCTCTCACGGGTGGCCGGACTTACTATCAGACCGGCCATATCGGGAAAATGCCGCAGCAGTTCCCTGGTTTTATTCTCAAGAAATTCAAACCAGAACGAATTGGACGGACATACGTGTCCGTTTTCCTCAATCAATTCCGGATACTTATCCACCAAAGCTTCCGGATACCAGATTTCCTTAACTTCAAAGTAAAAATCGATCCCCCGCTCTCTGGCTTCCCGGATCACCTTGCGGATATACGCGCCGTTAGTGCCCACCGCACAGTACCGTATGGGCCAATAAGCCCACATTTCTTCCTCTGTAAAGTATTGTTCCGGCAGCACCACCTGATCCATCAGATCATACTGGTGAAAGATCAATGCATTCATATGGAACATCTCCATAAAATCCAGCGCTCTTTCTACAGTTTTCCATTTCCACATATGGTTGTTACACATCTCAAATCCGCGAAATACATATCTGCTCATCCCTGCTTCCCCCCGGCGTTCACCTGCCCTATTGTTCCTGAACTGCCTCCCGCAAGCCTCCTTATATCGGCCGCAAGCAGTTTTAATTCCTCCGGATCCATCATCCAGCAAATATAGAACGGATAATGCTTGTTCCGAAGCGTATCCTCCAGCTCTATGCAGAATTCTTCCAGCTCTTCACAGCTCTTCAACGCATCACCTATGCTCCGCTCATCCTGCATCTCCACGGCTCTGTTCATATGAAAATATACCTGCGCCGAGAGCTGGAACCCTCTCACATACAGCACCAGCAAATGCAGCATTTCCTTTGTATAAGTCTTCAATACATCAGATACGCCCAGGGCTTCGGCATCAAATGTTTCCGCCAGGCGGCGGGCCAGATCTAGCGCTTCCTGTTTTTCCTGAAAGATTATCTCCAGATTTTCTTTTGTTGGCAATATTTTCTGCTTAGACGAAGGATCCCACTGATCCCGCCGGTGATACACATTCATCACACGGTATATGCTTTCATAGGCATGCTGATATCTGCTGCTATAGCTGAATACATGTCCTCTGACAAACAGGGACTTCATGAGTATGGTATTTCCGGTCTCCATCAGACGGCGAAGGCCGTTTACCGAACCCTTAGAAGGTATTTGTGGAGGCGATACCGCAGATTCTTCTATAAACGCGCTGTTTATCCCATATTGAATCCACAGTTGATAGATTTCATTGACTGTGCAGTCTGGATTTTTCGCATGCATCACCCCGGCAATCAGATTCAGCATGTTCAGGCTGTTAAAGCAGCTGCAGTCATCCAGCAGCTCCCAGTCAGTGCGGTACCATATTCCGCTGCAGCCGCATTCCAAACAATGCGTCTGCCGGCGTATGATATCCTCCACCAGACTGCAGGGAAATACCCCCAGCCCGCAATACTGACCCCAAACATCATATTCGACCCACTTTTCCAGCTTTGTTTTACTTTCAACAGCCGGATTGTCCGGAAATGTGGGCCAAAAATCATGAGGCACATTTTTCAAAGCCATGACAATGTTCGAAGAACGGTCCGCTGCCGCATCCATAACTGAGCTCTGTGAATGCGAATCATAAGCAAAATCTCTGACAACCAGGCGCTTTCCGGCCTTTTTCAACGGTTCATATACCGCCTGGATATACCGGCTGTACCACTCTTTGTCCGGCAGCGATCTGCAGCGGCTGCATCCGCACTGGCCCGCAGCAATGGAAACCTTACTCTCCCGTGTTGCCGGACTCACGATCATACCTGCCATCTGTGGAAAGATCTCTGTGAGTTCCTGCACCTTATTACTTAAAAATTCAAACCAAAACGGGTCGGAGGGACATACATGACCGTCAGTTCCCCTCAGATGAGGAAATTTTTCCAGCAAGGCCGGCGGGTACCAGATCTCCTTTACTTCAAAATAAAACTGTATTCCTCTTTTTGTGCATTCACGCAGCAGTCTCTCTATATATTGTCCGTTTGTTCCGATGGCGCAGTAACGGATCGGCCAGTAGGCCCACATTTCTTCCTCGTCAAAATATTTCTGGGGTAACACCACCGCATCCAGCAGATCATTCTGATGAAAGATCAGAGCATCCATGCCGAATTCATCTATAAAGTCCAGCGCCTTTTCCACAGCCGCCCATTTCCACATACGCCGGTTATGAATCTCCAATCCGGTGAATTTAAAATTTTTCATACACTTATCCTTTCAGCCCCGTAGTAGAAATCCCTTCCACAAAGTATTTCTGCATGGATAAATAAAACAGGGTACAGGGAATCAACGATACCACACTCATCGCCAGAATCTGATTCCAGGCGCTGGCCGCATCCGTATCCAGCATCATGCGCAGCCCCAGTGACATCGTATACCGATCCACTCCCGATATCATAATGAATACATTAAAAAAATCATTCCAGTTCCAGATAAACTGAAATACAGCCACTGAAAATATCACCGGTTTCAGAAGCGGCAGCAGTATACCCGTAAGCACTCTGACCGGACCGCAGCCGTCCATACCGGCCGCCTCATCCAGCTCTATCGGAAGACCTCTAAGGAACTGATAAACCATAAAAATGTGAAAAGGTGTAGTTGCAAGCAATGCCGGAACCCAAAAAGGCAGATAGGTATTCAGCCAGCCCAGACGGTTAAACAGCATATACCTTGGGATGATCAACACCGTATTTGGCAGCATCAGCGTGGACAGCATAACCGCAAAGAATGCCTTTCGCAATGGGAAACGGAACCTGGCAAATCCGTATGCTACAAGTGATGTGGACACCACACTGAACAAAACTGTAGGGATCACCAGTTTAAAAGAATTAATCATAAAAACACGAAAACCATACTGCCAATCACTTTTTACACCCAGACGATACCCATCCAGTGAAAACCGTTTTGGAAGCAGTCCAATCCCCGTAAGGATCTCCCGGTTATCCTTAAAGGACGAGAAAAACATCCACAGCAGCGGATAGAGCATAACTAATCCGACTGCAATCAGTACCAGATAACGCAACATGAGTCTGACGTTTTTCTTTTTCATCATTTCTCTCCTGTTCACTACGCCCCGTCTTTATAAAATACCCACACGGAAGATGACTTGAAGATTACGGCAGTTACCGCGGCCATAATCAGGAACAGCACCCAGGATTCAGCGCTGGCATATCCCATGTTGAGATACTGAAACGCATTGTCATAGATCATCATAGAATACAGATAAGTCGCATTTGCCGGTCCTCCGTTCGTAATTACAAAGGGCAGGGTAAATTCCTGAAACGCATTAATCAGCTGCATCAATAGATTAAAGAAGATCACCGGAGACAAAAACGGCAGAGTGATCTTAAAAAAGGATTTCCAGGAAGTCGAGCCATCCACTCTGGCAGATTCATACATTTCGGCAGGGATTTGCTTAAGGCCGGCCAAAAACAATACCATAGATGAGCCAAACTGCCATACGGACACCAGGCTGACGGTAAGCAGCGCCGTCTTCGGACTGCCCAGCCAGTTAGGGCCGGCAATATGAAAGAATTCCAAAATGTGATTTACCACACCGTCACTCTTAAACAGGAATCTCCACAGTATGGATATCGCCACGCTCCCACCGAAGATAGAAGGCAGATAATAAACAGTACGAAACAGATGGATGCCTCTTATCTTGCGATTTAATAACAGTGCGATCAAAAGTGCGGACAGAATCTTTGCCGGCACCGACATCAACACATATAGGAGTGTGGTAAGCATGGACGGAATTACCTTATTATCTTTGCAGAACATCTTTACATAATTATCTATACCGATAAAACGGCAGCCCTTCAACGGATTATAGTTTGTAAAGGAATAGTACAGTGAATCCAGCAGCGGGAAGAGCTGAAATATGGCAAATCCGATGATCCACGGTGAGATAAATATCAATCCCCACAGTTGATGCCTTCTTATTTTACTGTCTTTTCTGTGCATATTTCTCCTCTTTCCCGTGCTGGCTCTGCACTTATTGTTAGCTGTCAAAGGATTTCAGTTCGTCTAAAACATTTATCATATCATCATAGAAACTCTGTCCCGCAGCCTCCGGCGTCATCTGGCCATAAACCACTTTTTCAATATAGTCCTGCCAGATGGTTTCAAATTCCTTAATCTGGCTGACACCGTTATCCACGATGGAGCTCGCATTATCCAAAGCGATTCCTACTGCTTCCGTCACCAGCGGATCACTAATCCCCTCTTCTTGCAGCAGCCGGCGTCCGGCGTCAGTAGGCTGAGTGCTTCTGCACTCTCCCAGTATACGGATCGCCTCCGGATCCGTGACAAACCAGTTTATAAATTCCGCAGCCTCTTTCACATGGCTGCATTTGCTGTTGATACCAAACAGATTTCCGGTACTGACAGTCACTCCGGTATCCAGCATTCCGTCATAAACAGGGGTTGTGCATACCCCATAATTCAAATCCAGCGCCTGATATCGGGAGAAATTTGTAATATATTTTATCTGCATTCCATCCTGCCCGTTGATCCATCTGGGATTTTCATTTGACACGTCGGTATACAGCGACGCTGTTTCAAACGGCTCCGTCACCCCTCTGTCCACCATGGCTTTGGCATACTCAAATGCTTCCGTAAATAATTCCGGTGCAACATTAAGTGTATAATCTTCCGCTATCATTTGGGTGCCGATTCGCTGTTTTACAAAGCATTTCAGCAAAGTCCACATCTCGCCTGCTTCACACACATACAAATAGTGATCCGGATTCTCCTGATGCACACGTTCACCGATTTCCAGAAGATTGTCCCAGGTCCAAACCGTATCTTCCGCAATATTGTGCTCCGCAAAGAAGTCTCTGTTATACAGGAAGCATACGCCGGTCACCCCCAGAGGCAGGCCAAGAAGCTTTCCTTCATAGCTGCAGTAATCCTCTAAAAAGCTTTTGTCAAATGCATTCAGATCCACATAATCCGACAGCGTATTCATATCAACCACCGCGTTCATGCCTGACATAAAGTCATAATACCACCGGTCATTGATCTGCATGATATCCGGAGCGGTATCGCTGGCTATCTGCGTTACCAGTTTATCGTAATGACCGTTCCAATCGCTGTACTCGCCTACCAAAGTGATGTTGGAATGCAGCTCCATATAGCGCTCCATCGCTTTAAGGGTAGCTTCATGCCTGGCCTCAGGTCCCCACCAGCTGACCCTCAAAGTGATCTCCTCCTGATCTTCATCAGACATGGCCGTCCCTGCAGCAGGGGGTGCTTCTGTTTTCGTACAGCCTGCGGTAATGATCACCAGTATCACGGACAGTAAAAGCGACAGCACCTTATGGTAATTTTCCTTTTTCATATTCTAACCCTCCTATCTGTATTATCTGTAATTTGATTATATCATTATATATTTCGCTTCCATAGTCACTTTAACTTTATAAAATGTCGCCAAAATTATAGATTTTATATAATAATCAAATGACAGTGTATTTTTCTTTTGAAAGTATCATCTTTTCTTTATATTCGGCTGTGTTTTTTCACAATTTCTGCTATACTTAAAAATAACAGAAAATATGCTGTACATCGCTCAGGGGGGAGGATAATGATGTATAGATTAGTACTGGTAGATGACGAAGTTTCATCAAGAAATGCTCTCTGCAATTATTTTCCCTGGAATCAAATCGGTTTTGAAGTAGTCAGCCAGTTTACAGACGGCTGTCTGGCGCTGGATTATATCCGAAAAAATCCCGTAGATGTTATTTTCTGCGACATTATCATGCCGAATATGGACGGCCTGCTTTTGGCCAAGAAAATATACCAGGAGAAGATCGGCTGTAAAATCATATTTTTAAGCGCATATAAAAAATTCGATTATGCCCGTGAAGCCCTCAATTATGGAGTGCGCGACTACCTGGTAAAACCGGCAAAATACAAAGATCTGATGGAGGTTTTTCAGCGCCTCCGGATGGAGCTGGATGAAGAAAAACGTATGGCTTTTAACAGGCTTCCACCGGATATGGAAGCCATGGGACAGAGCGTCTGTGATAAAACCATTCATGCAGTAAACGAATACCTTTCCAGAAATTATAAAAATGCAACCCTGGAAAACACGGCTAATTATATTAAAATGAATCCCTCCTATCTGAGTCAGTATTACTATCTGAAGACAGGCGTTCACTTTTCTGATAATCTCTTAAAAATACGTATGGAAAGAGCCGCAGTACTGTTGGATAATTACCGTTACAAAATCAAAGAAGTAAGTGAAATGGTGGGGTATATGAATGCAAAAAATTTCACAAAAGCCTTTAAAAAATACTATGGAAAGCTACCGAGAGATTACCGGCAGAACATTTAACAGAAAACAGTTCCGCAGGACTTTCATCCGTTATCTGCTGATTCCGGCTGCATCTTTGCTGATTCTTGGCATATTCACCTGCATCATCGCTTACTATTCCGTATTTAGAGTCATAAAGCAGAATAACAACGGTACTATACATAGAATCAGCGACTATATGGATCAGGTACTGTATGAATGCGAAGAGTTGAATTATAGCTATAGCAATAGCATTTATTTGAACATTCTGTTAAAGCGTATCCTGCAAAGCGATGAAAAGGATTATGAGATCAGCAGTTCTATGTCCATACTCCAGTCGGTCATGTTCTCCCAATCCATACAGCCCCATATCCATTCGATCTATATATATTATAATAACCCCTACGGCCGCTTTCTCACCTCTTCTGAACAGTCCTACTCTTATCTGGATTCTTATTATGATACGGGCTGGTACACTCTCTGTCAGCAAAAGACCCTCGAGTACCGGCCCTGGAGCGCTGTACGCGAACTGAAGCGGTATTCCTTTGAAAAGGTGCCTGTTAGAGTGCTCACCATATTTATCCCGATCAAGAGCTCCAGTTCCGCCCAGACTTCTGATTACGCGATCGTTAATTTAAATGCTTCTTATATGGAAACAATAATCGAAAATACGCTGCCTTCTGCCGATGAAGGCCAAATGTTTGCGATAATGAATGAAAACGGTGAAATCGTTCTGCATTCTCCCGGATTAACTCTGACCGACAGGGAAATCAGCCGTCAGCTCCTCGCAGTAAACGGGCTTATAAGGCTGAAGATTGCAGGAAGACAGCATGTAGTGACCTCTGTCCGTTCAGCGCAAAATGGATGGACATACTATATCTACACTCCTCAAAATGTATTTTTTCATGTTCCTGCACTCATGCTCTCCCTGATCCTGCTCTTTGTTTTCCTGATGATTGTAATTGAAATTCCCCTGCTTGCGCGCTTATCAAAAAAATCGCAGAGCACTCTGGAAAACATTATTGATATACTGGATGCCGCAAAACACAATCAGATTCTGTCCAAAGAAAATATGCGGAAGGATTCCTATGAATATATCATACAAAGTATCCTGAACAAGTTTATTGAAAATAATCTGTTTCAGACCCAGCTGTCCGAACGCAGATATCATATGCAGGTGCTGGAGCTTCTTGCTCTCCAGTCACAGATCAATCCTCATTTTCTCTTCAATACCCTGCACTTTTATTGATGTGCGATAAAGAAGTAATAGAAGTGTAAAAAATTTTGCCGTTCCTATCCGGCACTTAGCTCTTGTGTCGGATAGGTCGGGCGGTTATTCGGGCAAGTCCACCTTGCCAACAAAAGAATA
>OGGQ01000587.1_pt1 | contig 52359 bp, 43 predicted proteins | sample 1571191 | NCBI WGS metagenome assembly OGGQ01 (sample SAMEA2582061, study PRJEB24529) | metagenome | biome: Human gut stool | place: China | collected 2011
CGTTTATCGTTGTCCAGCCTTAGGGTTCATTGTATCATAAATTATTTGTGGATTCTACTGGCTTTGAATGGTTTAATAAATAATTTATTACTAGTAGTAACCTTCCAAATATGCTGCCACGCAGACCTTTCGAATAGCGGTGTTTAATACTACTTACACCGGTTATATGTGCCGGTACACTCAGTTTCCCTGAACGCTGTGAAGCCGGCTGTAAAGGCCTTCATCCTTTAGCAGCTGTTCATGGGTACCCTTTTGTACAATTCGGCCTTCCTCCAGAACAAGTATCTGGTCAGCCCCCCGGATCGTGGAAAGGCGGTGGGCAATGGCAATGATGGTGCGCGTTCCCGCCAGCTCATTGATGGCTTGCTGGATCTCCTTTTCCGTCTCCACATCCACTGAAGCGGTCGCCTCATCCAGGATGATGATGGGGGATTTGCGCAGGATTGCCCTGGCGATGGCGATCCGCTGTTTTTGACCGCCGGATAGACGCATACCCCGTTCTCCAACCATTGTTTCATATTGATCCGGCATTTCCATAATGCTGTCATGGATGCGGGCAGCCTTAGCGGCCTGCACGATTTCTTCTTTGCCGGCGCTTGGGTCCGCATAGGCGATGTTGTCCGCAATGGTGCCGTTAAACAAAAAGGTGTCCTGCAGCACAGGGGAGATGCATTGGCGCAGGCTTTCCAGGGTAACACTGCGGATGTCTTTGCCATCGATCAGGATATGTCCTCCGGTGGGATCGTAAAAACGGAAAAGCAGCTGTGTAAGCGTGGTCTTGCCGACGCCGGTGGGGCCAACAAGGGCGATCATCTGGCCGGGTTCGCAGGAAAAGCTGATGTCGCGCAGCACGGGCACGCCGTTTTCATATTGAAAGGAAACCGAGTCAAAGCGAACAGCTCCTTTGACAGTTCCTATATCCCTGGCGCCGGGAACATCCTGTATTTCAGACGGTGTATCCAGAATAGCCATAACCCTTTCAGCGCCTGCATAAGCCTGCTGTGTATCTTCCAGCAGACGTGCCAGCCCTGAGATCGGTGTATAAAAGAGCGAGAGATACAGCAGGAAGGCTACGATATCCGATACGGAAATCTGATGGTGAAAGGCCAGCACACCTCCTACCCCAACCACAATGACGGTACCTATGGAGGAGAGAAATTCCACAGCGGGATGAAAAAAAGCGCTGATATTCAATGCGTGCAGCATGGCTCCGGTATAGGCGGAAGCCTGGCCGTGCACCTGACCGGTTTCGTATTCCTCCTGTCCGAATGCCTGAATTTCATGAATACCTGACAGATTGTCCTGAAGCTTCGCATTTAACTGGGCCAGGGCCTTTTGGGATTTTCGGAAATTCGGACGCACTTTGGCGGCAAAAACCCAGCCTGAGAAGAGTATGAACGGGATCGGTATGCAGGTCAGCAGCGCAAGCCACGCATTGATGGTGAGCAGTATGATCATGACGCCGACCACCGTGACCGCGTTGGTGATCATCTCCGGAATGATATGGGCATATAAGAGCTCAAAAGTGGCTGTGTCATTGACCACCCGGCTCATCAAATCCCCTGTCTGCTTATCATGGAAAAAGGACATGGAAAAGGACTGGATGTGCCGGTATACCCGGATGCGCATTTCTTCCACCAGATTCCAGGCCGCCTTGTGGGCCAGATAATTGCTCAAGTAGCGGAACAGAATTTTTGCCAGATACAAAGCGACCAGCAGCGCAGTCAGCCCTGCGATTTTATTGAGAGCGGATTGATCCACGCCCCGTTCCACATAGGAGGTCATGGTGGAGAGCACCTTCGGTGCCGCCAGGTTCACCAGTGTGAGCAGAAAAGTGGAAAGAATTGCAATAATGTAGAGAGTGCGGTAACGTATGGCCTCTTTACCAAGGCGTAAGAGCAGTTTCATGATAAATCCTCCGGTTTCCGGCACATGTTGCAGAAGAAGATCCGCGCCGGTTTATTCTATCAATATCTTCTTAAGTTTTTGGCGGCCGTTTCCATCAGTTTGGGGATGGGCAGGTTGAACGGGCATTTCTTTGTGCAGGCACCGCAGCTGATACAGTGGTCCGGCGTGCCCGAATCCGGGACTTCTTTTGTATATTCTTCGGTGATCCGGTGCATCTGGGACCAGTCCACCCCGCCGAATACCTCCCAGCGGTTCCAGTATTTCAGCACATCCGGTATGGGGATGCCCTGCGGGCAGGGGCGGCAGTAGCCACAGCCTCTGCAGTAATTTTTCACCTTAATATCCACCTTTGCGATAACGGCCCGCCGATTCTCCTCGGTCATATCTATATAGCTGTTTACCGCATGAAGGGCGATGTTAAGATACTCCGCCTTATCCAGTCCGGGTATGACGGTGGAGACGTAGGGACTGGACATGGCAAATTTCAGACATTCCTCTGCGGTGACGGAAAATCCCATCTGGCGGCTGCGCTCTTCGCTCAGCACCCCGCCGCCTAAAGGCTTCATGACGATCACGCCCAGATCCATGGCGGCGCAGAGCGGAAACAGTGTGTCTTCGGCTTCCAGATTCGTGGGGTTGTAGGCGAGCATGGCGGCTTCAAAGATGCCTGTGCGGATGATCTCTTCACCGATGCCGCAGTCATGGGTGGAGACGCCGATATGGCGGATGCGTCCTTTGGACCTTAGCTCCTGCACGTAATCCAGGATGCCGTTGGACCGAACCTTGTCCCAGTTCTCCCGCGTGCTCACATCATGGATGAACAGAATGTCCAGATAATCAGTCTGCAGATTGCTGAGTATGGTTTCAAAATCCTGCTGAAACTGTTTGAAATCCCGGTTAATGATCTTGGAGGAAAGATAAAAACGGTCCCGCAGACGAAGCTTTTTTAACGCATGGCCGAGGCGGATCTCACTCTCACCGTAGCCGCGGGCCGTATCTATGTAATTGATTCCGTTTTGATGAGCGGCCTTAACGATCTCTGAAGCCGTTTCCTGTGTGACGGAACCGTATTTCAGCGCTCCAATTCCCAGGGCGGATACCTGCAGTTCTGTTTTACCCAGACGTCTGTATTCCATTTGTTCTCCATTTCCGCGCCTCATTTGCGCAACATAATATATTGATGTTAGGGGGTTCGTAATGCACATGATTTCCTAGGGAAATTGTCTGCTGTGCAGACGGAAATCAGCGCAGGTATAATATCTGTCGATATTATATCATGTCAGCAAGCTGACATGCCCCTCCGGGGGGATGCGCATGATTTCCTAGAGAAATTGTCTGCTGCGCAGACGGAAATCAGCGCAGGTATAATATCTGTCGATATTATACCATACAGGAACACGGTGAAAAAGAATGGATATTGCACAATGAAAAAGATTTTTCAAACTATATTGATTATTTCGCTACTGTTCACACGCTGCCGATAAAGCAGCGTATGAGAGGACCATACCCTGCCCTCTCATACGCGGGAATTTTTCGGTAACTGTGATCAGTAACATTATTTCAGAAAGGAAAGGTCAGTCGGCCAGGACAAGCTACTCAAATGAAAAGTAATGTGCTAAAATATGAATCAGCATAGTGTGCATGGAAAGGTCAGGTAATGAATATGGAAATTTTATTCGGAACATCGAATCCTGCAAAGCTGGCGGCGATGAGAAAAGCAGTTGTGCCGTTGGAGATTAAGATAGCAGGTTTAAAGGATATGAACCGGCCGGTGCCGGCTATTGAGGAAAACGGTGCGGATCCGCTTGAAAATGCGCAGATAAAAGCAACGGCTTTTTATAGGGCCTTTCATATGCCGGTATTCTCCTGCGATTCCGGCTTGTATTTTGAGGGAATCGAGGATTCATTGCAGCCAGGTACGCATGTCAGAAGAGTGAACGGAAAAGAATTGACAGATGAGGAAATGATAGGCTACTATTCCAAATTGGCATTAAAATACAATGGCCGTTTAGTCGGTAGATACATAAATGCAATCTGTCTGATCTTGGATGAGGAACACATTTACTGCAGCATGGATGAGTCCCTGGGCACGGAACCGTTCCTGTTGGTTGGAACTCCCCATGAAAAACGGGTGCCAGGTTTCCCGCTCGATGCCCTGTCTGTGGATCTTAAAACAAATAAGTATTATTATGATCTGCCTGACCGTACGGTTGCGGAGTCAGATGTGGACGGATTTGTAGATTTTTTTATAAAGTCTCTGAATTGTTGAAAATTCGGTGCATGGCATTCACGTTCCAATACTCATGCCGGGCAAAGGAGTGTATAGTGACAAGCAGGGGCTGCGTATGCTATACTGACATCATCGAATCAGCGCTGTGAAAGCCTGCGCGGACACGGCTGCGGGCTGTGACCGGCAGACATAAATAGAGGCAGCACACTGAGGTGTGCGCAGGTCATCAACCTTCGGTTGGTGACAGGAAGCGGAAGCACACTGAAGTGTGCGTAGGTCATCAACCTTTGGTTGGTGACAGGAAAAGGGGGATTTAGCATGGCTAAAACAGATAAAAGCAGATACATAATCGAATCCGTCCCGTTGGAGACGTATGAGAAAATACGGTCTGGCGGGGCGGACTTTTCTGTCAAGCGCAGAGCACTGGCAGATCATTATCCCTGGGGCGGGGAGTATCGCCCGCTGACATGGGGGGAAGTGGCATTTGTGCCGGAAAGGGGATTTCTTGTACAGTTGACCTGTGTGGAGGCGGCGCCCAGTACAGTATGGAAAAATCCGCAGGATCCTGTATACAGGGACAGCTGTATGGAATTTTTCGTGAACTTTCGTCCCAAGCAGCCGGAATGCGGTTATCTGAACTTCGAAACGAATGCATCTTCCGCCATGCTGTGTGGTTACGGAAAAGGCAGGCAGGAGCGGCAGGCGGTTCCTTATCTGAATTATCCGGATATGGATATACGCACGGATATCAAGGAGGACCGCTGGAGCGTCCGGTATCTGATTCCGCTAAGCCTGATCGATGACTATTACGGGCCGGGAGAGTTTGGGCCGGGCAGCGAACTGCGCGGGAATTTCTATAAGTGCGGGGATGATACACCGATCCCCCATTATGGCTGCTGGTCCGTGATCGTGAGCGGAAAGCCGGATTTCCACAGGCCGGAGTGTTTTGGAAGCCTGATTATAGAGTAAGCACTACGCAAGGTACAGGAGCTAATTAAGAAAGTATATGTTGAAATGGTAAAGTGGAAAGATAAGCTACTTTAATACACAATTTTTGGAGGTGCCTATATGAGTTTGACTTTTTGTGAATTGTCAGATATGTACAGCGAGATCTTCCAACGCTTTCAGAAAATTGAATTAAAAGAATGGAAGGGAGAAGCAGCTACTTTGGAGCTAATGAAACAATGTGGTGAATTAGCCAAATGGGTAATGATGAAAGAAAAATACTATGCTTTTACAGAAGATATTAAGACTATCAATAGTCGTTTGGAGAATGAGTTAGCAGATGTTATGGCTCAACTGATCCGAATTGCTTATATTTATAATATTGATTTAGAAAAAGCTTATATTGATGCTAGAAAAGAGGAAGATCTCTATTTGAAATCTCGAAATGTTTAAATGAGATTATTAAAGGGTAGCACATGGATGCGCACAGGTTATCCACTTGGCAGTTGGTGACAATCTGCGCGCTTCACGGAGCGAAAGCGTGTCCAAATGAGGAGCATCCCCTGCCACTCTTATGTGCAGGAACTTTATGGTAACTGTGAATAGGCAGCACACTAGAATCGCTACAAATTCTGCTGCCGGTACTGGCTCGGAGTGATGCCATACTTACGGATAAAAACCTTTGTGAAATAGCTTTGATCGGAAAAGCCGCACTGCTCCGCAATGGCGTTGATCGGCACGTCGGTTTTATCCAGCAGTTTCCCTGCGGCATCCAGCCTGGTCCTGGTCAGAAAATCATTGATCGTTTCGCCATAGGCCTTTTTAAATGCGTTGGTCAGGGTGGATTTGCAGCAGAAAAAACGCTGGCACAGAAGATCAATGGTGATCCTGTCCTCATAATGCCGCGCGATATAATGCCGCGCTTTGGCTGCCATCCCTTTTCCGTCTATGTTCAGCTTGTTGCTCAAAGTGATATAAGCGGCGCAGATATTCATGATTGTCAGGCAGGATAAAATCTTATCTTTGGAAATGACAGGTATCCGGTCAATCAGACAGGCGAGCTGTTCATGGTCGCCGGAATAGGCCTTTGCGGCCGCCAGGGTCTGTTCCCTGCTTTGCGCCAGCGTATCCAGTGTCTGCCCCATCATCAGATAGCCAGTCAGCACGCCGAACTGGTAGAGGGGTGCCACCGCTTCATAGAGCCCGAAGCGGCACTGGTAAATGTAAGGCTCACCGGTTTCTTTGACCGTGGCAAAGGCTCTGGCATCACACTCATGGCAGAGCGCCCTTCCGGCTTTATTCTGCTGGATATGGCTGCAAAATGGAGAAATGACCGCAGGATAAGCGGCTATCTCCTTCCTGTCCGTATCATAGATACAGATACGCAGCCCGGATATCTTGTACAGCTCTTTCAATATCGTCTCAATCGTATAATCAGACCCCATAATTCCTCCTAATAAATGTCACCAACCGCAGGTTGATGACCTACGCGCACATCAGTGCGCTTCCTTTTATAAATGTCACCAACCGCAGGCTGATGACCTGTAATGGTAAAATAGATAACTGTGTCCGATAATACAAAATATTATACTATATTTCAGTGCAAAAAAACAGTCCGTTTGATATGATAATTACAACAAAAACGGCTGTAAACCGTAACTGATGACCGGCGCACAGTAAAAAGTTTTAAGAAGCGCAGAAAGGAAGACAAGGATGCAGAAAAAACCAACGTTAGTGATTATGGCGGCAGGAATGGGGAGCCGTTACGGCGGATTAAAACAGATGGACCCGGTGGATGAAAAGGGCAATCTGATTATTGACTTTTCCATCTATGATGCGGTGAGAGCCGGGTTTGATAAAGTGGTATTTATCATCACCCATGCGATTGAAGAGGAATTTAAGGAGCGGATCGGCAACCGGGTGGGACAGCATATAAAGGTAGAATATGTATATCAGCAGCTGGATCATCTCCCGGAGGGGATTCATGTTCCGGAGGGCAGGGTGAAGCCATGGGGAACCGGCCATGCGGTGGCCAGCTGTCTGGGCGTGGTGGACGGTCCTTTTGCGGTGATTAACGCCGATGACTTTTACGGACGGCAGGCGTTTGCGATGATCTGCGATTTTCTGAAACATGCGGAGGATGACGGTGTATACCAGTATGCCATGGTCGGCTATGAGCTGGAAAATACGCTGACGGAGAACGGTTCTGTTGCCCGCGGTATCTGTGAAATCGATGAAAACGGCATGCTTTCCGGCATCTGTGAGCGCACCCGAATCGAGAAACGGGGAGACGGCGCAGCCTTTACCGAAGACGGTGGCCAGACCTGGACAGCGCTTCCGAAGGACTGCACGGTATCCATGAATATGTGGGGATTTACGGAGAGTCTGCTTGGGGAGCTGAACAGTCGGTTCCGTCATTTCCTGGACACTGAGGCGGTAGAGAATCCTCTGAAGTGCGAATATTTTCTGCCGTTTGTGGTCAACGAACTGCTTCAGGAAAAGAAAGCGGTTGTGACGGTGAAAAAGACTGCGGATAAGTGGTATGGGGTAACCTACAAGGAGGATAAGCAGGTGGTGATGGATGCGGTCCGCGCCATGAAATCTTCAGGAGTATATCCGGATGTGCTGGACCTTGAAAAGGCAATGGTGTAAAATATAAGGCGACCTATAAAATAGAAGGAGGAAGATGAACATGGCAATTTTAGTGACCGGCGGAGCCGGATATATTGGAAGCCATACCTGTGTGGAGCTGCAGAATGCGGGTTATGATGTGGTTGTTGTGGATAATCTCTGCAATTCCAGCGAAGAATCGTTAAAGAGAGTGGAACAGATTACAGGAAAGAAAGCGAAATTTTATAAGGTGGATCTGTTGGATGAGGCAGGACTCACCAAAGTATTTGAACAGGAGGAGATCACATCCGTCATTCATTTCGCAGGTTTAAAAGCGGTGGGTGAATCCGTGGAAAAGCCTTTGGAATATTACTGGAACAATATCACGGGTTCCCTGATTCTCTGCAGAGTGATGAGAAGCTTCGGCGTTAAGAACCTGGTGTTCAGCTCCTCCGCCACTGTATACGGCAATCCCCATACCGTGCCGATCAGGGAAGATTTTCCCTTATCCGTGACGAACCCTTATGGCAGGACGAAGCTGATGCTGGAGGATATATTCCGGGATCTGTATGTGGCCGATCAAAGCTGGAACATCATCCTGCTGCGCTATTTCAACCCGATCGGCGCGCATAAGAGCGGAACGATCGGAGAGGATCCGAAGGGGATACCGAACAATCTGGTGCCCTATATCACACAGGTGGCTGTGGGCAAGAGAGAAACGGTAAACGTATTCGGAAACGATTATGACACGCCGGACGGTACCGGCGTCCGGGATTATATCCATGTGGTGGATCTGGCTAAGGGCCATGTGAAGGCTGTGGAAAAGCTGGCGGAGAAAAAAGGCGTGCTGACCTATAATCTGGGTACCGGCATCGGCTATTCCGTTCTGGATATGGTTAAGAGTTTCAGCAAGGTGGTTGGCAGGGAACTGCCGTACCGCATCTGCCCGCGCCGGCCCGGAGATATCGCCACCTGCTATGCGGACCCTTCTCTGGCAAAGGCGGAGCTGGGCTGGGAGGCGCAGCTGGGCCTGGAGGAAATGTGCGAGGATTCCTGGAGATGGCAGAAGAATAACCCGGACGGATACGTAAAATAAAGACGAGAGGTAGAGTGGTGATGGAGAGGGAACAGCTTTGCAGCAAGATCGCGGATGCGATTTTTAATATGCAGTTTAAGGGTGAGGTAAAAGAATACAGGGGTTACGGCAACGGGCATATCAACGACACGTTTCTGGTGACCGTTCTCTTGGAGGACGGAAGTGAGCAGCGGTATATTCTGCAGCGCATGAATCATGAGATATTCAGACAGCCGGAAGAGCTTATGGAAAATATCAGCCGGGTGACCGGCTTCCTAAGGGAGAAGATCATCCGCAATCAGGGGGATCCCAACAGGGAGACGATGAACCTGATTCCCACAAAGGACGGGGGATATTTCTACAAGGATGAGATCGGCAGCTACTGGAGGGCATTTTTATTTATCGAAAGAGCCACCAGCTTTGACAAGGTACAGAGTCCGAAGGATTTTTATGAAAGCGCTGTGGCATTCGGACATTTCCAGCACATGTTATCCGACTATCCTGCCCAGACGCTGCATGAGACCATTCCGGATTTTCACAATACGCCGGTGCGCTTTGAGCGCTTCCAGCAGGTGGTGAAAGAGGATATCTGCGGCCGGGCTGACGGTGTGCAGGACGAGATCCGTTTCTTTATGGAGCACGGGGAAGAGATGGGCACGACCATGCGCCTGCTTGAGAGCGGCAGACTGCCTCTTCGCGTCACCCATAACGATACCAAATTAAACAATATCATGATTGATAATGAAACCGGCAAGGGGATCTGCGTGATCGATCTGGATACGGTGATGCCGGGACTTTCGATCAACGATTTCGGGGATTCCATCCGTTTCGGCGCCAACACGGCGGCGGAGGATGAGCAGGACTTAAGCCGGGTTTCCCTGGATCTGGATCTGTTCGACTGCTATACGGACGGCTATCTGGAAGGCTGCTGCGGCAGCCTGACCAAGAAGGAAATTGAGATGCTTCCCATGGGCGCAAAGCTGATGACCATGGAGTGCGGCATGCGCTTCCTGACCGACTATCTGGAGGGGGATGTGTATTTCAAGACTCACCGTCCGGGGCATAATCTGGACCGCACCAGGACGCAGATCGCTCTGGTAAAGGATATGGAGAGAAAATGGGATGCGATGAGAAGCATCGTGTTCAAACACAGCTGACAGAGTGGAAAGGAATATGTTAATGACGAAAAGTAAGAGAGTAGAGGCCCCCCTGTTTCGGGATCCGATTTACGACGGAGCATCCGATCCGACGGTGATATGGAACCGCGAAGAAGGATGTTATTATATGTTTTACACCCAGAGGAGATCCACTTCCGTGCAGGTGGGCTATTCCAGCATCCACGGTTCGGTCATCGGCGTAGCGTCTTCTACGGACGGAACCGGCTGGCTGTACCGCGGGACGCTGCCCGGCCTTGATTTCGAGCCGGGGCACAATACCTTCTGGGCGCCGGAAATCCTCTATGCCAACGGGGAGTATCATATGTATGTATCCTATATCACGGGCATACCGACGAACTGGAACTATGGAAGGAAAATACTGCATTATACGGCGGACAATCTCTGGAAGTGGAAATACAGAGGGGAAATACCGCTGTCAAGCGGCCGGGTCATTGATGCATGCGTATATGAAGTGGAGCCGGGGACCTATAAGATGTGGTATAAGGACGAGGCCCATGGAAGCCATACTTTCAGCGCGGTGAGCAGGGACCTGTATCACTGGGAGGTGCTTCGAGAAGAGATCGCCGACTGCGCCCATGAGGGCCCGAACGTGTTCGAATTCGGAGGGGTAAAATGGATGATCACGGATTTCTGGAATGGGCTTGGCGTATACCGCTCGGACGATTTTACGAACTGGGCGCGTTGTGACAAGGCGCTGCTCGATGTGCCCGGCACCAGGGCCGGTGACGGCGCGCTGGGCCATCACGCGGATGTGCTGGTGGTCAATGGGGAGGCCTATATGTTTTATTTCTGCCACCCCTATGAGCAGAAAAAGGGAGATGAATTTGACGGGCGCCATGCCCTGACCGCCATACAGGCTGCCAGGCTGACTACGGATGGCTGCAGTCTTTTCTGCGACCGCAATGAGGAGTTTGAGTGGAGGCTTTGATCAGCTCCACTCTCTGCGGTATGCCAGTGGGGTGAGCCCCTCCCGTTTTTCAAACTGCCGGATAAAATGGCTGACATGACTCATGCCGCAGGCACAGGCGATCTCCCCCACTGTTTTGGCGGAATAGCAGAGCAGTTCCTTGGCATAGCTGATGCGGGCGGTGATCAGGGATTCGTGGACGGTGGTTCCGGTATATTTTTTAAATTCTCTGGACAGATGGTATTTGCTGACGCTGTATTTTTCCGCCAGGCTGTCCAGAGTGAGCTCATTTCTAAAATTCTGTTCTATATCCCTTGCGACAGCTTTAATATAATCCGGTATATCGGAATAGACGGCGTTTTCATCCGGACGCATAAACAGAAGCTCCGTCAGAAGGCTGACGATCAGACTGGAAGAGACCGCCTCGGTGAAGCGGTCTTTTCTTTGGTTTACCGCCACAAGGCGCCTAAGCGCGCTTTCAAATATAAAAGGCTGATCCGGCATAAACGGCGTAAAGCCGGAAGAAAAGATCTGTTCATAGTACCCCTTCGCGCTGCCTCCGTAGAAATGAATCCATAAAAGTTCCCAATGTTCGCCGGGCGGACATCTGTAGCGGTGATAGTCCATACAGTCAATCAGAACCGCGCTTCCTGCAGCCAGTTCCCAGGATTCTCCCTGATACTTAAGAAGTCCCCTGCCGGAGACTGTATAAATCAGCAGATAAGAGTGCAGATTCCGCCGCTCGGTATAGTAATCCTCATCGGTTTTAAAATAGCCCGCCTCCTGAAGATAGAAGAAAGTTTTTCTGGCCGCGTTTGTGGGCGTGAGGATCAGGCGCACGGAATCCTCCGACCAGGCCGGGGAATAGTGTTCAACCAGCCGGTTATCCTTTTCGGTTCTCATAATGATCTCCTTAATGTAGCAAGATTCTGTTATTTACAGTCAAGATCGGGTGATGTATTATTCATAATCCGATTATATAATAGATATAATTGAATCGCAATTAAATGTTATGTATGGGAGGTAGTGATTATGGGACTGGAGAAACTTAAAAAAACAAAGCGGCCGAGAATCGGCCTGTATTCCATGGGGCTTAGATATTACTGGGATCAGTTTCCGGGCCTTAGAGAACGGCTGATCGGCTACGGAACATTTATTGAGGAGAAGATCGCCGGATTTTCTGAGGCGGAAGTGTTTAACTACGGGCTGGTGGACTGCCCGGAAGAGGGGGCTAAGGCCGGAGAGTATTTTAACGCAAATCAGGTGGACTTGATTTTTGCCCATTCCGCCACTTATGTGACCAGCGCATCCGTTCTGCCGCTGCACCAGAGATGCAAAGCCCCTGTGATCATCCTGAATCTGCAGCCGGCGGTCCGGATCAACTATCCGAAGACCACCACGGGAGAGTGGCTGGCGCACTGCGGAGCCTGTCCTGTGCCGGAGCTGACCAACGCCTTTGCGCGCAGCGGGATAGATTACCGTGTGATCAACGGTCTGCTGGGATTGGAGCGGACGCCGGAGATCTCTCTTGCAGATGAAGCCACCGCAGGACGGCCGGAAGCGGTAAAGGCGTGGAACCAAGTGGAGGAATGGGTGACAGCCGCGGCGGTCAAGGCCGGAATCGCGGGTTCCAGATTCGGATTTTTGGGAAACACCTACTGCGGTATGCTGGATATGTACAGCGATTTCACGATGCTGCAGGCGCAGACCGGCATGCATGTTGAGGTGCTGGAGATGTGTGATCTGGACCGGATGTTAAGACAGGTGACTGCAGATGAGGCGGCGGCCAAGCAGGAGGAGATCCGGGAGTTTTTTGAGATCAGTGAGGATTCGCCCTCAGACCCCATAGCCAGAAAGCCTACGTCTGAACAGCTGGACTGGTCGGCCCGGGTTGCCTGCGCATTGGACCGGCTGGTGAAGGAGTACGATCTGGATGCGCTGACTTATTATTATCATGGGGCTCCGGACGGCGAATACGAGAAGCTGCAGAGCGGATTTATTGTAGGTCATTCCCTGCTTACGGCCAGGGGTATTCCCTGTTCCGGAGAAGGGGATTTAAAGACCTGTCTCGCCATGAAGATGTGCGATATCGCAGGCAGAGGCGGCAGCTTCTGTGAGATCGTGGTGACAGATTATGAGGATGGCACGATTCTGCTGGGCCATGACGGGCCGTTTCATCTGGCCATCGCCAAGGGACGTCCGATCTTAAGGGGCATGGGGCTCTATCACGGCAAACAGGGTACGGGTGTGTCCGTGGAAGCGAAGGTGCGCACCGGAGAGATCACTAACTTGGGCTGTACACAGACCGCGGACGGCAGGCTCAAGTTTATTATATCAGAGGCGGAATCCACCGACGGGCCGATCATGGCCATCGGAAATACCCAGACGCCCGTGAGATTTAAGACGGACCCGGACACCTATATGGACGCGTGGTTCGCCGAGGCTCCCACCCACCATTTCGCCATGAGCGTGGGGCATAACGCGTCCTTGTATGAGAAAGCCGCTTATCTGATGGGAATACAGAAGACGGTAATTTGAATTATGCGCCTTCTGAAGCATTATAAATCAGATGCCGTGTTACTATTTATGGTTGCCGATAAAGTAGCGTATGGTGGGGCAGAGTATGTTCCTCATAGGGATCCCTTGAAGCCCGCCGGTTCTTACGCTGCGTAGTTTGCAGCGTTAGAACCGCTGCGCGCTTCACGGAGCGAGAGCGTGTCCCAATGAGGAACATACTCTGCCCCGCCATACGCGGGAAGTTTACGTCAACTGTAATAGTAACACAGCCGTACATTGAGAACGAAAATACATGGGATTAGGTATTGACATTAAAATACAGTAAGATATACTGTTAATAGTAGTATTTAAAACTATGTATGTTTGATATGGAGGATCTGTAGATGAGTGATTATATGATAACCTGCTGTTCCACAGCCGATATGCCGCTGGCATATTTAAAAGAGAAGAATATCCCCTTTGCCTGTTTTCATTTTCAGATGGATGAGAAGGAATATCTGGATGACCTCGGGCAGACCATAACCTTTGAAGAGTTTTACAACCGGATCAGGGGCGGTGCGATGCCCGTGACCTCCCAGGTCAATGCAGAGGAATTCGTGGACCTGTGGGAACCGATCCTGAAGGAGGGGAAGGATCTGCTGCACATTTCCCTGTCTTCCGGCCTGTCCGGCGAGATCAACTCCGCCAGGATCGCACAGGAGGAGCTTAAGGAGAAATATCCCAAACGCACGGTGAAGGTGGTGGATTCTCTGGGAGCGTCCTCAGGTTACGGCCTGATAGTGGATACCGCATATGAGAAACGCGCTGCGGGCGCTTCCCTGGAAGAGCTGTACCAATGGCTGGAGGATAATAAGCTTCATATGCATCACTGGTTTTTCTCCACAGATCTGACCCATTATAAAAGGGGCGGCCGCATCTCCGCAGCGTCCGCCACCATGGGGACCCTGCTCAATATCTGCCCGCTGATGAATATGAACGATAAGGGAGAACTGATTCCCCGCAGGAAAATACGCGGCAAGAAGCAGGTAATAAAAGAGATCGTCCGTATGATGGAGGTGCATGCCGACGGCGGCCTGGAGTATTCCGGCAAATGCTTTATTTCCAATTCCGCCTGCATGGACGATGCCAGAGCGGTTGCGGAGCTGATTGAGAGCAGATTTCCCAAGCTGAATGGGAAGGTCATGATCAACAGTGTGGGAACGGTGATCGGTTCCCATACCGGCCCGGGAACGGTGGCGCTGTTTTTCTGGGGAGATGAAAGAGTGGACTGACAGAATATAATGAGACAAGGGGCGGGAATTCCCGCCCCTTGTCTTAGAGCGCGGCTGAACATTCATTCCCGCCATCTGCACGCTCTTAGCATTTTCAGGATCTCTTCAGTTTTGGGAGGGCAGCCCATACAGCAGGGCTTAAATCCGGACGCACACCGTCCCACCCCCGGACCGCTGCCGGAGCTGTTCTGATACTTCTGGCCGATTTTAACCGGGTGTCCTTTTAATGCCCGAAGTTCACCGCAATCCTCCATCCTTGCCAGAGCCTGGATCAGGTTGGCATAGCAGGCGGAGCACGCGTCTTTTGCTTCTGTATACTTTGCCAGGCTCTGGACACGGCGGGAAGAAGCGGGGGAGGCCAGGGTGGTGTCCCTGTTGAGCTCAATAATGTCCGCGCGGTCGATATCACAGCTGCCCACACCGATATCTGCGGCTATCCGGATATATTCGATGTCCGCAGGCCGGTATCCCATGCAGGAAGCGATATAACTGTCCGTCAGGACCGGGTCCGAACCGGCGAAGATCCGGTTCATACGGACCGGGTTGCCCCCCTCTTCAAAATCCAGATCGCCGCAGATCCCGTCGGCAACGACAAAATCGGGGCGCAGCAGTTTATTCAGATAGGCGATGGGCCTGTGCAGTCCCAGGGTATGGAAGTGGCGCTTCTCACGGTCGGAGATGCAGCCCTTCATATTTTTCAGCGCGCCGGTCACATAGGTCTGGCAATGCCCTTTCAGCACCGGCAGATCGATCAGAAAATCTGTTTCCAGCGCTTTATTGCAGATTTCCATGGAGATTCCGCCATAGCTTTGTACGCTGACGGAATCTTTTTTCGTATCGAACAGGGGAACGCCGTACTTCTTGGAGATGCGGTCATAGCCGCAGACCTTAAATGCCCTGCCCGTATCGTCCCCCACCCAGGAGCCTTCCAGTATCAGAAGGTTATGATAGCCGTATTTCTGCAGATATTCAATCACGCCCTCCACAATTTCGGGTGTGGTGGTGGCTCCTGTGGAGGAAGGTTTGGCGACCACCAGATTGGGTTTTAGTCCGATCAGGCTGTCATGGGAGGGAATCCTTCCTTTCAGATCAACAGCCTCCAGAAGGGAGGCTGTCATTTCCTTTATATGATCACCGTAAATAACATAAATCTGATTCTCGTTCATCTATGATCTCCGTTTTACCGTGTATTCCTCTGTAATATCCACAGGCTGACTAAGCGATGATCTCCTGTCTGGACTTACCGTTTATCTTCTTCATCTGATTATAGCAGAACTGCAGGATATCCTTCCTGGTGACGATTCCGATAAATACCCGGTGATCGTCAATCACAGGCACGAAATTCTGGTGCATGGCCATGTTTAAAAGATCTTCGATATCGGCGTCGATCCGTACCGGGCGGTTATCAGACCGCCTCGCGATCTGTGAGATCGGAGTTTTTTCCGCGTCGCGGAAATTGAGATAGTAGTGGTTTTTGATGGCGAACAGCAGATCGCCCTCTGTGATGGTTCCTATATATTCGCCCTTCTGGTTGATGATCGGCATGGAGGAGTAACGGTGATATTCCATCTTCTCTAGGACCTGTCTTACGGTATCATCCTGATTTATGTAAGCGACGTCACTTTTCGGGGTAAGAAAAAATAGGATGTTCATAACTCGCCTTCTTTCCTGTTTTATTTACGTCTTCATTATAATCCAGTTAAAGAAGATAGTCAAAAGCTCACAGAAACTTTAACAAAAAATTCAGTATTTAGTAAGAAATGCTGGTTAACCAAAATCACTTCTTTAAAACTATGGCTGTGAAAAAAGAATTTAAAAATTTCATTTTTTCACAGCCTCTATTTATCTGCAGCAGATTTGACAAACAGTTATTTCAACCGTTCTTCCAGCGCCTTCACCACAGTTTCCAGCACCTTGATGCGCGCATAATATTTATCGTTGGCTTCCACCACAACCCAGGGTGCATAGGTGGTGGAGGTGTGGATCAGCATCTCATCCACTGCGGCCTCGTATTCATCCCATTTGGCCCGGTTGCGCCAGTCCTCATCGGTGATTTTCCATTGCTTTTCAGGGTTTTCCTGGCGTTCCTTAAAGCGGCGCTCCTGTTCGTCCTTATCGATGTGCATCCAGAACTTGATCACAACAGTGCCGTGGCTGGCCAGCGCACTCTCCATCTCATTGATTTCGCGGTAAGCACGTTTCCATTCTTCCTCGGAACAAAAGCCTTCTATACGTTCCACCATCACGCGGCCGTACCAGGAACGGTCGAAGACCGCGATGTGCCCGTCCTTAGGAAAGTTCTGCCAGAACCGCCAGAGATAGTGATGGGACTTCTCAATATCGTTGGGCGCACAGACAGGATTTACCACATAACCGCGGGGATCCAGCTTTTCTGTCAGGCGCTTGATGGCTCCGCCCTTGCCGCCTGCGTCCCATCCTTCGAAAGCCAGCACAACGGGAACGCGCTTTTTATAGAGCTCGCTGTGGAGGATGGCGATACGTTTCTGAAGATCGTTCAGCTTTTCCTTATATACCTCTTTGGATAAAGATCTGCTTAAATCCACACCGCCCAAAACGGAAGTGGCATAGGGAAGCTTCAATGCTTCGGGGCTGTCTTTTGCCGCATCCTGTTCCTTTTCCAGGATCTTCTGCGTCTGCTTTTCTTTAAGAGCATCCTCCAGCCGGGCTGCAACTGCGGAGAGAATCTTGGCAGCTGCGTATTCTCTGTCGGTGGATTCCACAATGGTCCAGTGGGCATAGGCCTGGTCGGTGCGTTCCAGCATCTCTTCGTTCATCTGGAGATATTCGTCATAGTGTTTGTTTCTCTTAATATCGTTTTTGGAAACCCGCCAGGAGGTAGCTTTGGAGTCCAGCAGCTTTTTAAAGCGGGCTTCCTGCTCCTTCTTGGAGATTACCAGGAAAAATTTGATGATGATGGTCCCGTCATCCGTCAGCTGACGTTCGAAGCTGTTGATCTCCTCAAAAGAGTCATTGAGTCTCGCGTCATCGGTCAGGCCGTCAAAGCGGTCCACCAGCACACGGCGGTACCAGCTGCGGTCAAATATGGTGATGCGGCCCTTTTCAGGAAGCCTTGTCCAGAAGCGCCAGAGAAAGGGATGGAATTTTTCTTCTTCGGTTTCTTTCTGTGTGGTGAACACCTGAAAGCCTCTGGGGTCCAGCGGCCCTATGAGCTGGCTGATCAAAGTCCCCTTGCCGGCGGCATCCAGCCCTTCAAATACGATCACTACCGGAATCTGTGCAGATCTGCAGGCCCGCTGCAGCCGGGACAGCCGGGGTTCCAGCTGCTCCATCGCCTCTTTATACTCTTTTTTCCCCATCTTTTGGTTCAGCGCTACTTTTTCCAACATAAACGTTCCTCCTCTCACTGTAGGACCACATATTCTGTTAGCTTTAGTATGGCATATCCTGGGAGAATTATCAATCAAAATGTAACAGTTCAGACGGCGGGAAAAGTGATGCTATACACTATTTGATCAGTTGCTGTTGACTAAATTGGTCAATGATAGTACAATGATGATTGACTGATCTGGTCAAAGAAGAGGAGGCGGATCATATTGAACGAAAAATTTTACGCTTTGCCGTTTGCAAAACAGAATGCAATCATAAACGCCGCGTCGAAGGTATTTTCAAAATCCGATTACAAACACGCCACGACGGATGCGATTGTAAAAGAGGCTGGCATTTCCAAAGGGCTGCTGTTTCACTATTTTGGAAATAAGAAAGGGTTGTATCTGTTTCTGTACCGATACTGCATCGATTTTTTGCGCAGGGAAATTCCTAAATATGCCAATTCACAGGAAACAGACTTTTTTGATATTCTCTTTCAGACACAGCGGGCGAAAGTCGCAATCATGAAACAGCACCCTTATATGATGCAGTATCTGATGACCGCCTATTTTGAAAAAGATGAAGAGGTGGCGGAAGATCTGGGCCTGCAGAATACGGATATCATAGGGCAGAGCATCGAGGCTGTGCTTCGCCGCACGGATTATACAAAGTTTAAGGACGGCGTGGATGTCAGAAAGGTGCTTAAGATGATTGTCTGGACTTCGGACGGCATGGTCAGAGACGCCATCGCGTATGCTGAGAATGAAGCGCCGAGATTTGCAGTGACGGATGAAATGGAAACGGTGCCGGATGCAATCGATGTGGAAAAGTTGAATGAGGAGCTTCTAGGCTATCTGGAGATGCTGCGGAGATATCTGTATAAAGAAGAGGGATAATTAAAGAGGAAGCACACTGAAGCGTGCGTAGGTCATCAACCTGCGGTTGGTGACATTAAAGCGGAAGCACGCAAAAAGCGTGCGTAGGTCATCAACCTGCGGTTGGTGACATTAAAGAGGAGGGTGAAGGATGGATGTAATTGAAATAAGCCATATTACCAAGGACTATGGGCAGAATCGGGGTGTTTTCGATGTCAGCTTTGCTGTCAGGCAGGGAGAGGTCCTGGGATTTCTGGGCCCCAACGGCGCCGGAAAGACAACCACGATCCGGCAGCTCATGGGCTTTATAAGGCCGGACAGCGGCAAGGTATCCATACAGGGGATGGACTGCTTCCGGGATGCGGATAAGATACAAGGGCGGCTGGGATATCTGCCGGGGGAAATCGCTTTTATAGATTCCATGAGCGGCATGGAGTTCATCCGTTTTGCTGCGGATATGAAAAATATGAAGGATCTGAAGCGCGCCCGGGAACTGATGGAACTGTTTGAGTTGAATGCGGCCGGTAAGCTTAAGAAGATGTCAAAGGGTATGAAGCAGAAAATCGGAATTATCTGTGCATTCATGAATCCGGCGGCGGACATCTATATATTGGATGAGCCAAGCAACGGCCTGGATCCGGTGATGCAGAACCGCTTTATCGATCTGATCCTATCGGAGAAGAAAAGGGGCAAAACGATCCTGATGTCCTCGCATATGTTCGAAGAAATTGAGAGAACCTGCGACCGTGCGGCCATTATCCGCGAAGGCAGGCTGGTCGCGGTGGAGGATATGGATAAACTGAAAGAGGACCGTCAGAAGATTGTGGAGATCACATTCAGGGATGCGGCCATGGCCGAAGAATTTGCTGCAGGATGCAGGGAAGCCGTTTATGAAGCCGGCAGCAGGACGGTGACGGCCAAGGTGGGCAAGAATCTGGATGCATTTATAAAACGGGCGGGCGTATATACCGTGGCGGATCTGGATGTGCGCACACAGAGCCTGGAGGAATTCTTCCTGCATTTCTACGGAGAGGGGGGCAAGAAACAATGAACTTTACACTGTTTAAAAAAGAAAGTAAATCCAATTGGCTGCTGCTTGTCATATTTTTAGGCGTGCTCAGCGTATATGGCAGCATGATCACAATGATGTTTGATCCCAAAATGGGAGACAGCCTGAAGGCCATGGCGGACAGCATGCCGGATCTGTTCGCAGCATTCGGCATGCTCAACGTAGGCACAACGCTTCTGGAATTTGTATCCGGATACCTCTACGGGGTGCTGTTTATAGCGTTTCCCGGCGTATTTATCATAATCTTAACCAACCGGCTGGCGGCCAGATATGTGGATAACGGCTCCATGGCATATCTGCTGGCCGCGCCGGTGAAACGCCGCCGCATCATGCTGACACAGGCTGTGTTTTTGCTGCTGTGCCTGCTTGTCATGGTGGGCTTTGTCACCGGGCTCATACTGGCCTTCGGTGAGATGCTATTTCCGGGTGAGCTTGATATACCGGCCTTTCTGCGCCTCAATGCGGGGCTTCTGGGCCTGCTCATCTTTTTCGGCGGAGCATGCTTCTGCGCCTCCTGTTTCTGTAATGAGTCGAAGACGGCCTCCGCGGTCGGTACAGGGGTTGTTGTATACTCACTGCTGATGCAGATGCTTTCCAGAGTGGGGGATAAGTTTGAGTTTCTGAGATATGCGACTCCCCTGACGCTGTTTGATGTGGACGGGTTATGTGCGGGGGACGCGAAGGCATGGCTGGGATGCGCTGCCCTGTATGCGGCCGGAATTGCGTGTACGGTGATTGGGATTGTACGGTTTGACAGGAGGGATCTTCCGCTCTGATTCATGCGGAAAAGCCGGCAGATGGCCGCAGTACAAAGAATGCAGATAACAGGCCCGGATACAGTCATTACACAGACTGTATCCGGGCCTGTTATCTGCGCCTGGCGCTGTTCATCCGTTTCAGCGCCGGTGATTTACAGCATACTCCTCACATGCTTCGATCACATACCGCACCTTTTTCGGGTCCTGGTCAGTCTGAACCGAACAGTCGCCGCAGAGGATGGTGCCAGTCTGTCCAGCCAGTGTTAGCTGTGCGGCGGTATGTTCTTTGATCTGTTTTTCGTCCCCGAGGTATAATATACCGTTGGGAGTGTTGTCAAACCCGCCCATCAGAGCGGTATTCGGCTTGAAAAATGAACGTGCCTGCCGTAAATCCATATCTTTTTCAATCCCTGCCGACCAGTTCACGGTTTTGTAATCGTAGTTCTTCCAGAGCTCGAGATTATTGGGCACCCCGGTCCAGGAACACAGGTGGGTGATATTGTAATCGGACAGGGAATTAGCGTGCGCGAGAAGGCGGCGGTCCCAGGGGCTTAGATATTCCTCATACTCTTCTTTCGAAAAACGCCAGTCTTCGCCGTTCTGCAGGGCCACAAAGAGGCCGGTGATGCCCGTTTCCCGCATTAACAGGTCACAGAGCAGAAAGGTATTTTCCTCAATCACCTTCATGGCTTCGGTCAGTATATCCCTGTTTTCCCGGTACAGCTCCATGATGCGCGTTTCACCGCCTATGGTATGTTTGATGGTGGTGAATGGGGTGAAGACCATATAGTAGGTACATCCGCCGTCCTTTATCCCCTCCGTGATGCGGGCCGCCCGGTCCAGCTGTCCCGTGAAATATCGGTCGTTCCTGCTATAGCCCTTCAGGTCCTTCCAGTCCGCCAGATTCTGCACCGGCACTCCTTTCCGGTATTCCATATATCCGTCAGGCTCGATACATAGGAAATCCATATTGCAGTCATGATACCATTTCAGCTGTGCCGAAACGGCATTGTCTTCCAGATCTTCTTTTGTCATACAGTGAGTATAAAAGGTGACCGGCACCCGGTCCACCGGCTTACAGTCCATAGCGTTTAACAGGCGCGTGCGCTTATCCATGGGTATACCTCCGTTTTTAAAATGATGGAGCCATTATAGCATCTGCTGTCCTCCTGTTTCAAACTGAAAACATACAAAAAAAGTTAAAAATCGACCATTCAGCCGCAGGGGAATATGGAAAACGCCATGTCATTTTTAGTTACGGAACGGCTCTTTTTGCGCCACTGCAGGGGCGTGGTGCCCATGATCTGCGTGAAGTTCCTGTTGTAGCTGGTATTGCCGGAAAACCCTACCTGCAAGGCGATATCCAGCACGGTATCCTCGGTGCTATATAAGAGCTCACAGGATTTATTGATGCGTATGCGGTTGAGGTAATTTAAGGGGCCTTCCCCCATGATGGATTTAAACAACCTCCTGAAATGTGTGAGACTTAGACAGCAGCGGGCGGAAAGCTCTTCGATGCGGACCGGCTCCATGTAATGGCTGTCGATGTACTGGATCGCGGGATAGATCACCAGCTTGGATCTTAAATTGGAAAAATGGGATTCGGATTCCCTCGGCAGAAAGCGCAGCAGCTCGATCAAAAAGGAGATGCACAGACAGGCGGCGCTGATGCGGTAGTTTTCACGTTTCCCTTCCATTTCACGCAGTATCTGCTGCAGCAATAGCCGCATATGCGGATAGCTTTGGCCGGAGATGATGTTGGGAAAATCCGGCGAATCGAACATCAGGAGGGAGGCGTTTGGCAGTTCCCCGTGCAGATACTCCTTAAACAGGCGCTGCGTGTCAATATAGAGATATTCCCACTGGCTGTCCGTCCCATCGCAGCTTTTGGTTATGTGCATGGTGTTGGGGCAGACGATATAGAGATCGCCTGCGGTAAAGCCGCAGGTCTTCCCCTCCACGAGAGCAATGCCTTCTCCACGGTTGCAAAGGCCGATCTCCAGACAGTTATGGCAGTGCAGGAACGTGATTTCATCATCCGGTATGTTCCATTCTTCCGTAAATGCGATGACGGGAAAATCGGCGGGAATATTGTAGCGGCTGTATTCCAGTGAAAATTTCGATGATTGTTTATGCACTTTTTTGACTCCTTTGTATTTTATGCATTTGATGCGGCTTCCTGATAACAGGATATCATACCTGCCTGAAAGTTACAATCGGCTGTCTGAGTGAAATGGATGAAAATGAACTTTTTATGCATCCTTTTGGTTAGAACGGGAAAAAGCGCGATGTTATAATGTGACTATGAATTAAGAACAGCTGTCGACAGGTTCTTTGAAATGGTTAGCTTGGTATTTAAAATTTAAAAAGCGGATCCGGCGTACATAGGGCGGCGGAGCGCGATCAGGAGGGACTATGATTAAGAAGATTATGATGCTGGCGGCGATGGCGGCATGCGTGGCATGCCTGGTATGCGGATGTGCCGGCGGATCCTCTGCAAAGACAAGTGCTGCGGAGGCAGATGCGCAAGAATCGGAAGGCGGGAGCGGAGAAACGGATCTGTCGGGAGAATTGACGGTCTATGCATGGACACAGATGGCCACCGCTTTTACACAGACGGCAGAGCGCTTTATGGAACAGAATCCTGGCGTAAAGATCACGGTAGAACAGGTGGACGCATCCTATACGAAGCTGCTGCCGGAGCTGGCCTCAGGACAGGGTGTGCCGGATGTATTTATGGTACAGAATACGGATATCGGATCGTTCATGAAAAAATATGAAGGGCAGCTTTTAAATGTGAGCGATCTGGTGGAACCGGAAAAAGATAATTTTGTGGATTCCGCACTGGCAACCTGTTATAACCAGGCAGACAGCGGGTATTATGCGGTTCCGATCGACATCGGCCCCTGTGCGCTGATGTACCGTACGGATATCTTTGAACAGGCCAAAGTCAAGGCGGAAGAGATCAAAACCTGGGATGATTATATGGAAGCCGGCAGGAAGATACTGGAGGCTACGGGCGGGAAAACCAGGATGACCGGGTTTAACTTTAACGGCGCGACCAGCCAGGATTATATGAAGATGCTGTTTGCGCAGCAGGGCGGTTCCTATTACAATGAGGACGGTACGGTCAATCTTGCATCCGATGAAATGATCAGGGCAGCACAGACCCTGAAGGCCATGATCGATGCCGGAATCATGATGGATTTTCCGGATGAATGGAACGACCGTATCACCGCGTTAAACAACAGTCAGATTTGCACGCTGCCATACCCGGCATGGTATAACATTGTGATGAAAGATTCTGTGGCGGATCAGAGCGGCCTGTGGGCCTATGCGCCCATGCCCGCGTTTGAGGGCACGTCCGGCAATGTGTGCCTGGGCGGTTCCGTGGCGGCAATTTCCGCCTCAACAAAATATCCGAAGACCGCGAAAGCATTTGTGGAATTCTCTCTGATGAATGCAAATCAGGCGGACATCCTCTACGGGCAGAGCCAGTTTGAAGCTTATAAGCCCTACTATGATGCGGAATGCTATAAAGAAGTGGATGCATATTTCGGTGTGGCAATCGGTGAGACCTTTGCCAGGTGGGTGGATTCGCCTAAGATTGATTTCGGATACTATTTCACCGATGTGGCGGATGCGCTGGCGACGGCGATCGGAGAGATATTCATTAACGGAACCGATCCTGCCCAGGCCCTAAGTGCGGCCAATGAAGCGGCACAGAGGGCGATTGACAGTTATTGATGTGGATGGGGCCGCCGCAGCCGGTTTGCGGCGGTCCCTTTTTAGATGACAGGCAGAGCCTGACGGAGGTTTTTATGAGAAGGTCAATTTATCATAGGTCGGTACCGTATCTGTTTCTATTGCCGTTTATCGCATTCTTTTTTGTATTTATGGCTTATCCCATTGTGTTTTCGCTGATGCTCTGTTTCGGCAAATATAAGAGCGCTTCTTTTACATTTACCGGAATTGGCAATTTTTCCTTTGTTCTTTCCGATCCTCTCTTTTTTAAAGCGCTTTTCAATACCTTTCTCATGATGGTGATACAGGTGCCGGTGCAGACCGCCCTTGCGCTTATCCTGGCGAGCCTTCTCAATGTGAAAAAGCTCAAGGGCAAAGGGATCATGAGAATGGTGGTTTTTATGCCGGTTTTGCTGGATGCGGTGAGCTATTCCATTGTTTTCGGGATGTTCTTTAATTATGAAAACGGTATCGTGAACAATGTGATACGCCTGCTGGGAGGGGACGGGCTGCAGTGGCTGAATTTGGGATGGCTGGCGAAAACTGTGCTGATCATCGCCATCACATGGCGGTGGACGGGATATAATACGGTGATCATGTTAAGCGGGCTGCAGAATATACCGGAAGACCTATATGAAGCGGCTTCGATTGATGGGGCGGGGCGCATCCGGCAGTTCTTTGCCATCACGGTGCCCGGGTTAAAGCAGGTGCTGATTTTTGCGGTGATCCTGTCTGTGAACGGCATGCTGCAGCTTTTTACGGAGCCGTATCTGCTTACCGGAGGGGGGCCGGTTAATGAGACGCTGACCATCGTGCAGTACCTGTATAAGAAAGGCTTTAAATCCTTTGATTTCGGCGTCGCTTCCGCAGGCTCTTACATACTGGTCCTGATCATTGCCGCTCTGACCTTCCTGCAGATAAAAGTGACAAAGGAGGATAAAGGCAGATGAAAACAAAAAGAAACGGTTTCGCTTATGGCATCCTGTTAGTGAGCTGCGCCGTCGCGCTGTTCCCGTTTTTGTGGTCGGCGTTTGCGGCCACTCATACCAACACACAGATTTATCAGATTCAGTGGGCACTGCGCCCCGGCACCAGGCTGCTGTCCAATCTGAAAGACCTGACGGCCTCCTTCCCTCTTGGCAGGAATATGTTCAGCAGCCTTTTTATCGCTCTCGTCTATACCCTGGGGATACTGCTCATCGATTCTATGGCGGGCTTTGCCTTTGCAAAGTATGAGTTTAAAGGGAAGGGATTTCTGTTTGCGCTCTGCCTGATGGCTATGTTTATACCGACCCAGGTCACACTGATCCCTCTGTTTATTGAGATGACGGCGTTTCACATGATTGATACCTACTGGTCGGTGATCCTGCCCGGATTTGCCTCCATATTCGGCGTGTTTCTGATGCGGCAGAATTTCATGGCATTCCCTGGTGAACTGATGGAGTCGGCCAGGATTGACGGGGCGGGGGACTTCCGGATTTTTGCCAGAATTGTGATTCCGACCATGAAGCCGGCGCTGGCCTCTCTCGGAATCCTCTCGTTTGTAAATCAGTGGGGGAATTTCATGTGGCCGTTGATCACGCTGAATACGAAGGAAAAATACACAATGCCTCTGGTCCTTTCTCTGATGGTACAGCCGGGGTATGTGACAAACTATGGCTCCGTGATGGCCGGGGCCATGCTGGCGCTTCTGCCCGTGCTGGTATTCTTCCTGCTTTTCCAGAAAAATTTTATAGACGGCATGCTATGCGGGGCGGTTAAAGGATAAGAGCGTTAGGAAGATCCCCCGATTCCGGATTTTATACCGCATTTTCGATTTTCGGAATTTACACCGAAAACCGGTTTGCGGTATGATAAAAGGAAAATGGGGGGAGAATGCTATGCGGCGAAAATTTCGGTTGAACTGGATGAAGGACAGAAAGCTGTTTCTGAAGTTTCTTGTATTCATGGTTTCGGCAAATATCCTGATCATGGCGGTCATGTCCGTCCTATTTCATTATGAGTACAAAAAGAGCATCATGAAGAGCTTTGGTGAATCCGGTGAACAACTGCTGCTCGAAGTGAAAAATTCAGTGGAGCTGGTTTTTGACAACATCATGCGCAGCAGCATACAGGTCTATAACGACCGGTCGGTGAAGCGCTTTATGGATGCCGACGCCTCAAAACTCGGCAGCTATGATATTATGCAGCCGGTGAAGGAGAAGCTGCAGCAGCTTAGGCTCTCCTGCAATTATGTGCATTCCGTATACCTGTATGCGCAGCGCAGCGGCAGGGTGTTCTCCACCGCCTATGGCCTGGCGGACGCAGAAGAACTGCCGGATCAGGCATTCCTTGCATGGTATGAGGCGAAAACTCCGACCATACAGATTATGAACACCCATCCGATGCGCCTGTCCCGTTATACAAAAGAATCGCTGGATGCCATTTCGGTATTCACGCTGCTGCCGATCAGCGGCTATGAGAGCGCACAGGGGGCGATGGTGGTGAACATCGACCAGAAACAGATCTATGAGAAGATCCTGGACAAACTGGCCATGGATGAACGGGCGCCCTTCTACATACTGGATGACAGCGGACAGATCATTATGGCCAAGGACAGCGGCCAGCTTTACCGCAATATAGAAGAGTTGGATTTCTATAAAGAAAGGACTGAAGAGACATCCCGCCATTTTCTCGTCACCATAGAGGGTGGGGAGTATATGGCTATCACGGACAGCCTGCCTGAATACGGATGGCAGATTCTGTCCTTTTATCCCCTGGAATCCGTGCATACATCGACGGTCCGTATGGGACGCTTTCTGATCCTTTTCGATCTGGCCGCTATACTGATCTGCTTTGTAATGGCATGCCTGTTCTTTAATGAGAATACGAAGGATATCGATCAGCTGCTGACCAGGATGAATGAGCAGATATCCGGAAGCGGCCGGCCGGTTGACAGGGGCCGGATCTACCAGCAGGTGCGCAGGACCATATCCGAAAATGCGGATCTGACCAAGAGCCTGAATGAGACCAGAGGTCTGCTCAAAGAGAGGGTGCTGGTCAGCCTGATCCACGGCACGAAGAGCCGGGAAGAAACAGATGCGGACCTGGAGCATTATGAGATCGCTATGGCAAAAACAGATCTGCTGGTGGCGATCATAGTGCTGGAGGAGTTTGATGAGACTCTGAAAAAGCAGGATATAAAGCCGGATCTCGCATCCCTAAGCGTCACCAACATACTACAGAAAAACCGATTTGAGAATTCCCAGACTGTATATACGGATATCTCCGAAATCGTGCTTTTTATAGACGGAAGCCGTTATAAGGTATCCGAAATCAATGCGGGGCTTCTGGAGATCATCCGCCTCCTGCATCAGAATCTCGGAATCCGCGCGTTTGCCGGGATCTGTGATGAAAAAACAGATGTCTATCATATCCGCCAGGCCTATAAAAATGCCAAGGAAGCGGTCCGAAGCAGATATTTCTGTCAGGGCGATGTGGTGTATTACAGCGATATCAGAGGCGGAGACCAGACACAGTTTTATTATCCCTTTGAGTTAGAGAAATATTTTGAACAGGCAGTTTGTCTGGGAGATACAGGGGAGGCGATGCGGCTTCTGGATGAATTCATGGAGGATGTGGCGGGGCGCGCATATGCCAGACATTCCGGCAATATCAAGTTTCTGCTGCTGCAGTTTAACAGCTTTCTGATCAATACGGCCAATAAACTGAACATCCCCATGGATCAGATTTACAGCAATGACAATGTCATCAAAAATATCTTCTTTATCCGCGGCAAGGAGGACGCGAAGTTTTTCTTTTCCGCGCTGCTTAAAAAGATGATTCGGGTCTATGAACAGACGCGCAGCGACAAGACCTCCCGCTATTATGAGAGAATCATGGAGTGCATCCGTGAAAACTACCGGGACAGCGCGTTTAACATGGACCGCTTAAGCGATTCTGTCGGGATCAGCCCCACCTATATCAATCAGATTTTAAACGGGAGGGAGAACCGGCCTTTTAACCAGCTGGTCAACGAGATGAGGATTAACGCGGCGGTTGAGTGCCTGGAAAGCGGGGAATATAAGATCCAGGAGATCGCGGAAATGGTAGGCTTCAGCAGTTCCAAATATTTTATCAGCGTATTTAAAAAGATCATGGGAGTGACGCCCGGCAACTATCAAAAATAGCCGGCGCGCTTTGCAGCGGTCGGACAGCATCTCATAAGAGAGATGATGTCCGGCCGCTTTTTGCTGCCGCTATGCGGCCGCAGGCGGAGAATCCCGCTTGCCGGATTTTTTTCATCATGACTGTGGTGGAAAACAGTACATATTTTTGATTTGTGCCATATACAATTACTGGGATTTTCTATTGATTTCTGATAATTAGAATTTACGGCATATATTTTCTGCACTACAATAGAGCCAGTACAGCACCGGCGCAGCGGATGCAACAGATCCGCATACCGGCATATCACAGCAGGCGGCATGAAACCGCAGCATAAAAAGAAGGAGAGGGTAAGGCAGAGGATGAAACCACAGGGGCTTACAGCAAAAAGAAAAAAGCCGGGCGGCGGATACTTCCGCAAATACGCGTTTCTGCACCTTATGGTGCTGCCCGGGCTGATTTATTTTCTGGTATTTAAGTATACGCCGATGTATGGGCTGATCATTGCGTTTAAGAATTACAGAGGTGCGGCCGGAGGGCTGCAGGGGATCTTTCAGGCGGATTGGGTGGGGCTTGACAATTTCATTACGTTTTTTAAGTCCGTATATTTTACAAGAGTGCTGCGCAATACGCTGCTGATCAGCTTTTACCGCATTATTTTCATGTTTCCGGCTCCGGTGCTTCTGGCGCTCATGATCAACGAGATCGGAAACAGGCATGCAAAAAAAACGGTGCAGACCATCACTTATATGCCGTATTTCCTGTCATGGGTGGTGGTGGCGGGACTGATGAACATCCTGCTCTCACCGACCAGCGGCCCGATCAACGCGATTCTGGAAAAGATCGGATTGGAACCCATATATTTCATGGGGGATTCCCGGTATTTCCGCAGTATGCTGGTAATCAGTGAAATCTGGAAAAATATCGGATACAGCTCCATCGTGTACCTGGCCGCTATATCCACCATCGACCAGGAGCAGTTTGAAGCAGCGCGCGTGGACGGCGCGAACAGGCTGCAGCAGATCCGTTATATCACGCTGCCGGCCATCAGCGGCATCGTGGCGGTCATGCTGATCCTTTCCGTGGGAAGGATCCTGGACGATAACTTCGAACAGATCCTGAACATGTACAGCCCGGCCGTATATGAAGTATCGGATGTGTTTGAAACCTACATATACCGGTCCGGCATCGTGGACGGAAACTTTTCCTATACGGCGGCGGTGGGGCTGTTTAAGTCATTTATCGCGCTGCTTTTGATCTGGGGCACGGATCGGGTGACCAAAAAGCTCGGTTCCGACGGACTGTTTTAGGGGGTGGATGAATTGAAGAAAAAAGGTTTAAACGGGGACCAGGTGTTTAAGGCGGCAAACAGCGTACTGCTTCTCGTTGTCTGTCTGATCATGCTGTATCCGATGTTTTATGTGCTGGGACACTCGCTGATGTCGGACGTGGAACGTGCATCCAATCCTCTGCGGCTGGTGCCGAGGGCATTGGACTTATCCGGTTACCGGTTTGTCCTATTTTCCGGGACGAGCATCGGGACGGCCTATAAGATAACCATACTGCGGACAGCCGCGGGAACGCTGTTTAATGTGGCGGTCACAGCGCTGTTAGCCTACCCGCTGTCCAGGAAATACTATCCCGGCAGAAAGGCGCTGACGAAGATCGTTGTATTTACGATGTGGTTCAGCGGCGGCATGATACCGACCTTTCTGCTGATTAAGACGCTGAAGCTGACAAATAACTTCTGGGTCTATATTCTTCCGGGACTGGTAAATCCATTCAACCTGATTATCTTGCGCAATTTCTTTATGCAGCTGCCGCCTTCCCTGGAGGAATCGGCAAAGCTGGACGGCGCCAACGATTTTGTGGTATTTACAAGGATCGTATTGCCGCTGTCCAAGGCGTCCATCGCGACGATCGCCCTGTTCTACGCCGTAACGCACTGGAATTCCTGGTATGATTCCATGCTTTATGTGGGCGATAAATCCCTTTGGTCGCTGCAGTATGTCCTAAAGCAGATCATCTCCAGCGCCAGCGTGACCAACATGGCCACGGCCAGCACCGTGCTGGAGAACATACCGCCGGCGGAGACGGTGAAGATGGCTACGATCGTGGTCTCCACAATCCCGATCCTGTGTGTGTATCCTTTCCTGCAGAAATACTTTGTCAAAGGTGTTCTTGTGGGTTCGATAAAGGAGTAGGGTATTATTCACAGTTACCGAAAAGTTCCCGCACAAGAGAGGGCAGGGTATGGCCCTCATTGGGACACGCTCTCGCTCCGTGAAGCGCGCAGCGGTTCTAACGCTGCACATTACGCAGCGAAAGAACCGGCGGGCTTCAAGGATCCCTATGAGGGCCATACCCTGTCCTCTCTTGCGCTGCTTTATCGGCAGCTTTGAATAATAGTAGGTGTAACAAGGAGTGAAGCGAGAGCTGCAAAAAAGAAATGCGCATAATAGCGCGCCTGCCATCAGCCTTTGGCTGGTGACAAAAGAAAGGAAGGAGAAAGAGAATGAAAAAGAAACTATTGGCATTACTGCTGGCGTTAACCGTGACATGTGCACTCGCCGCATGCGGTGAAAAGGGCAGCGGCGCTGAAACAACGGCCGGGACAGACGGCAATGCGGGGACAGTTAAGACGCAGCAGTCCACAGAGGGAGAGGTAAAAACGGCAGACGAAGATCCCGTGATATTCGTGACCCGCGGCTACAACAATGTGGAAAACAAGGCGGATAATGAGGAAATCAGGCAGGCCATCATCGAGGCATCCGGCATAAATTTTGAATATGTGATTGTGCCAAGCGAAAACTGGGATGACCTGGTGAATATTAAGATCGCGGCATCGGAAGAGTTTGATATGCTCAATATCATTAATGACAACGGCGACTGGTCCAAGTATTCCAAAAGAAACGCCCTGGTGCCGATGAATGACCTGATCGAACAGTACGGACAGAACATTCTGAAGGTTATGGGCGATTTTGACAGCCCGGTGTGGAAATCCTGCAAGGATGCTTCCGGCAATATCTACGCGCTTCCAAGGCAGGAAAGCTGGACGAAAGGCGGAGTGCCCTTTATCCGTGCGGACTGGCTGGAGGCGCTGGGGATGGAGACGCCGGCCACGATTACGGAGCTGGAGGCCTATTTTGAAGCGGTGAAAAATACGGACTTAAACGGAAACGGTGAGAATGACGAGATTCCCTATATACCTTATGCATCCAGCCTGCTGTCCACCTTCCGTCCATATTTTCTGGGATTTCACGGAGAACGGTACCTGGCGGATGACGGAACTGTTATGCCCTGGTACATGGATGAAAACGCGTACCAGATGCTGGAAACTTTCCACAGATGGTACGAAAAAGGCTGGCTCTATAAGGAGTATCTGACGATTACAACCGAACAGATCCAGGATCTGGTGATGGCGGACCGCATCGGCTGCGGCGCCGGCTGGTACAACGCGCCCATGGCGCCTACGGACACGGTCAGAAAATCCAACCCTGATTCAAAGATGGACTGGATTTCTCTGCCGAACCTGACGGATTTCCCTGAAGGCGGCATGCCGGCCTGGACCACCAATCCCATCAATGTGGCGGCCGTTGTGATGTCGGCCACCAATCAGAATCCGGAGACCGCGGTCAAACTGGTGGACTGGATGTTTGCTTCCACAGAGAACTACATGCTCTGCACCTACGGAATCGAGGGAAAGCATTGGGAATGGACCGACGATTCGCATAAAACATTCCGCCGGCTGGATACGGAAAACTATAACATAGGATTTTATCAGTTCGTGGAATGGTTTGATACCGATATCTTCCCAAAAGAAGAAATCGACCAGGATAATTACCGGAACAACGCTATAGAGAAGATGCAGCAGGCGATTAACCGGATGGAAGTGGCGGAGACCTTTGACTATTATATCCCCTATGACTTTACAGGTACGGAGGCGGAGATGCTCAACAACGACGCGGATACGATTATTGAAGAGGCCGCGGCCAAGGTAGTCTCCGGGGAATTCGGACAGAGCGAATGGGAAAACGCGGTGAAGACGGCCTGGGATACGGATGGAACCGTACGTTCTAAGGTCTGGACGGAGCAGTATAAGGCATTTACAACCGAGTGAGCAATTGAAAGCCTGGGGCGGGGCGGTTGAACGGCATACCGCTTACCCGCCCCGAAAGAAGGAAGCGAAAATGGAACAGGTTAAGATCTATACACTGGAAAATGAAACGCTTGGAGTGTCGGTGAGCAATGCGGGCGCGACGGTTCTGTCACTGGAACTAAAGGAGGACGGACGTCCCCCCTGTGATGTGCTGCTGGGCACGCCGGATCCGGGGAGCAGACTGCTCCCTGGCCCGATGTTCGGCGCCACACTGGGGCGGACGGCCGGCAAGACGATGCCGCCCGCTTACCGCTGTCAGGGAAAAGAGATCCGGCTGGATCCGAACCGGCAGACCTATCACTGCCATGGCGGTTTCAAAGGATTTGACAAACAGATTTATGAAGTAAAACAGGAGAGCGCGGCATCCATAACCATGTGCCGCATGAGTCCGGACGGGGAAGGCGGTTATCCGGGAAATCTTCAGGTGAAGATCCGATTTTCGCTGGAACATCGGGCCTTGTGTATCGGGTACATGGCGAAATCCGACAGGGATACCGTTGTCAGCATCAGCAACCATCTCTATTTCAACTTGAATGGGCAGGGAAACGGGGACGTGCTGGGGCATACGGTCCGGATCCCGTCCGGCAGGGTGCTGCATATCGACGGGCAGGGCGTTTCCGACGGCGGCATCCGGCAGACTGCGGGGACGCCCTTTGACTTTACAAGGCCCTGCCGGATCGGTGAACAGATGGCAAAGGAAGATGAACAGCTTAAGTTTGCCGGAGGCTTCGATCATACCTATCTTCGGGAAGTAAGTGCTGCAGAACCTGTGCTGGAAGCATGGGGGGACCGTTCGGACATCCGGATGCGGGTATATACGGATCTGCCTGCCATTCAGTTTTATGTGGCAGATTTTGAAGGAACCGGCATCATGGGCAAGGGCGGCCGCTCCTATCGCGGCAGGGACGGCTTCTGTGTGGAACCGCTGTTCCCGCCAAATGCCATGAATACGGATTTGTCGCCCAAGCCCGTGCTCAAGGCGGGGGATACGTGGCACTACACGGTCAGATACGCGTTCGATATTGGAAATGAGGGATGAGATGAGAGAAAAACTATTAATGGATTATGGATGGAAATTCCATCCGGATGATCTTAAATATCCGGAACCGGTGAATTTCAGCCATTATTACAACCGGACAAAGGCGGAATCCGGCAAGGGGCCGGCCAATCCCTGCTTTTATGATCTGGATTGGCAGGAGGTGGATCTGCCCCATGACTACGCGGTGGAATCCGCGCCTGACCCGTCCTATACCAACGCTCTGGGATTTATGCGAAGGCAGAACGCCTGGTACCGCAGGCTCTTTTCCCTGTCGCCGGAGGATGAGGGGAAGAGGATCTGTCTGCAGTTTGACGGCGTGGCCACCCACTGCACGGTATGGGTCAACGGACAGCTGCTGATGCGTAATTTCTGCGGTTATACTTCTTTTACAGTGGATATCACCGACGCCGCCAATTATGGGGAGCTGTTAAATCTGGTGGCGGTTTATGTGGATACATCGGAATTTGAAGGCTGGTGGTATGAGGGCGCCGGTATCTACCGGCATGTATGGATGATCAAAACGGCGGATGTTTCCGTAGGGGAATGGGGCACTTTTGTAAAGCCCGTCCGAAAGGAAGACGGCAGCTGGGAGGTGGAAACGGAAACCCGGCTGCGCAATGACAGCCTGCGGGAACGGACGGTGAAGCTGACCACCGCTTTGGACGGTCCGGGCATGGCATCATCCGAGGTGACGCTCCCTGCAAAGGAAACGGTGACCGTGCGCCAGACCTTCTGTGCGGGGAATCCGCGCCTCTGGTCCTTGGAGGATCCGTACCTGTATCAGGCCGTATCTTCGGTGGAGGAAAACGGCAGACTGCTGGATCGGACAGAGACAGAGTTCGGGTTCAGGGAGATCCGTTTTTCTGCGGAGGAAGGTTTCTTCTTAAACGGAAAGCCGGTGAAGCTGAAAGGAGTCTGCAGCCATGAGGACCAGGGGAACCTGGGCACAGCGCTGCCGGATGATATCCGCAGGCAGAGGCTTGCCATGATCAAATCCATGGGCTGCAACGCTCTGCGCTGTTCCCATAACCCTCCTGCGCCGGAGACGCTTTCGCTCTGTGACCGGCTGGGAATCCTGGTCATGGATGAGAACCGGTGGTTCGGCAGCTCGGCGGAGGTCCTGGGAGAGCTTGAGAGCATGATCCGGCGGGACAGGAACCATCCCTGCATCATCATGTGGTCCATGGCCAATGAGGAAGCGCTGCAGACCACGGCCAAGGGGCGCAGAATCTTAAATTCCATGCGTGTGTTCGCGAGAAAGCTTGACGATACAAGGCCGATCATGATGGCCATGGATAACGGGCTGCTCTCCGATGCCACCACTACTTCGGCGGATGTCATCGGCATCAACTACAATGAAGGATTATATGACAGCATACACAGCATGTTTCCCAACCAGCCCATGGTGGCCTCTGAGATCGGCGGAAAGATTCTGGAGTACGGAGTGATGGGAGATGCCAGCGGCGAGGACTGGGAGGCGGTCAATACCCGGCCGTTTATGATGGGGATGTTTAAATGGGTGGCCTTCGGCTACCGCGGTGAATCCAGAGGATGGCCGCGCATCTATTCCAGGAGCGGTATCATAGAGATGAACGCCAGACCTAAGGAAAATACCTGGTTTTATAAACAGATGTGGGGGGAGCAGGAATTCACGAAGATCTACCCGATCCATTGGAACTGGCAGGGGAAAGAAGGGGAAACTATTCCTGTCCGCGTCTATACGGCCGGTGAGGAGACGGAACTGTTCTTAAACGGAGTATCCCTGGGGCGCCTCACGGTCAATCCGACCCGCAGAACCACCTGGCAGGTGCCCTATCGGGAGGGCGTCTTAACGGCGGTTTCCTACCGGTCCGGGAGGGCGGTCAGCGAGGATTCGGTCATGACAACAGAAGCTCCGGCAAGGGTGCGTCTGACTCCCGACAGGGATGCGCTGCATGCCGACCGGAGGAGCGTTGTCACTTTTGACGCTTCGCTGGAAGACGGAAAAGGCCGTCCGGTTCTGTGGGAGAATGCCTGTGTGGAATTTGAGGTGGAAGGGCCGGCCGTGCTCCTGGCTGCAGGTAACAGCGATCCATACGAACATCTGGGAGCCAGAGTGCCCAGACGGAAACTGCATAACGGAAGCTGTCAGCTGATTTTAAGGGCGGGCAGCACGGCGGGAGCGGTGAAGGTGACGGCGTCCTGCAAAGGCCTGGAGCCGGCGGAATATACGCTTCCGATACTGCCCTGCGAAAGAGAGCCCCATGTGCCTGTGGAGATCGAGACGGATGCGCTGACCTATTTTGCCCGCATGACGGAACAGAATTAAGGTGTGACCGGCAGCCTGTGGGATGCTGCGGAACATGGACAGAACAAAGGTGCGCTTTGCGCACATATGGGCGTATTCTGCCTGCATAACAGAAACAAGGAAGCGAGGAAAAGGAATGAAATATCGCAGTTTAGGAACAGACGGGCCGAAGGTGTCGGCGGTGGGCCTGGGAACCTGGGCCATGGCGGGGAATTCCTATGGGAAGGTGGACGATGCGGAGAGCATACGGGCGATCTGCCGGGCGCTGGAAGAAGGCATCAATCTGGTGGATACGGCGGCCAGCTATGGAGGCGGCTATTCGGAAAAGGTGGTGGGGATGGGATTAAAGGGCAGGAGGCAGCAGGCTTTCCTGTGCACGAAATGCGGCATCCATCCCAATAAAGAGCGTACGGCCCTGGAATATGACCTGAAGCCCGAAAGCATAAGAGGAGAACTGGAAAATTCTCTGAAGAATCTGCAGACGGATTACATAGACCTTTACCAATTCCACTATCCGGACCCGTCCACCCCCATTGCCGAAAGTCTGGGGGAACTGAAGCGGCTTAGGGAAGAAGGAAAAATCCGGTATATCGGGCTGTCCAATTTCAGCCTGGAGCAGATCCGGGAAGCGGTTTCGGTTTGGAAACCGGACAGCGTGCAGGTGCAGTTTTCTCTGCTGGAACAGTCAGGGCGTGAGATCCTGCACTACTGTAGGGAGCAGGAAATCGGGGTTTTAACTTACGGCTCCATCGCGGGCGGTATGCTTAGCGGTAAGTTTCAGGAGCCTCCGGTTTTTCAGCCGCAGGATACAAGAGAGCGTTTTTATCCGTATTTTAAGGAACCGGCGTTTAGCCGCTGCCGCAGGCTGGTGGACGTGCTGGAAGAGATCGCAGGATCCCACGGATGGCCTGTTTCGGCCGCCGCCATCGCCTGGGTGAATCAGCAGGAGGGTGTTACCTGCGCGCTGGTGGGAGCGAAAACTCCCCTGCAGGCTTCGGCCAATGCCGGGGCCGGGGACTGTGAGCTTAAAGAAGAGGAGCTTAAGAAGATCGAAAGGGCCTGGTTAAGGTTACAGGACGAGTCTGCAGAAACCGTAAAAGAGGGAAATGAAACTTAAAGACAGGAGGAGACGGCATGTTTGTTTTGGGAGTGGCCCCTACCAGGAGGGATACGAAGGATTTTGAGCTTTGTTATGCACATGAGCGCAAGGCTGCAGTGCTGGAAGCTATACGAAAGTTTGCACGGGAGCAGGGGGATATCCGGGTCGTGGATATCGATTTCCTGAATGAGGAAGGACTGATGATCGATCCGGAGGATGCGGACCGGGTATACCGGCATTTCCTGGAGCAGGGGGTGGACGCCGTGATCGCGCCCCACTGTAATTTTGGAGCGGAGGAGCCGGTGGCGCGCTTAGGGAGGCTGATGGGAAAGCCGTTTCTTTTGTGGGGCCCCAGGGATGAGGCGCCTCCCGCATCCGGACCGCGCCAGACCGACACCCAGTGCGGCTTGTTTGCCAGCGGCATGATGTTAAACCGCTATAACGTCAGATATACATATCTGGAGAACTGCCGGCTGGATTCTCCCGTCTTTTATGAGGGGCTGGATCATTTCATCCGGGTGGCCAATGTGGTGAAAGCATTTTTAGGCTTAAGGATCGCGCAGATCAGCCTGCGCCCCAGGACTTTTTTGTCGGTGAAAGTGAATGAGAACCAGCTGCTGGAGAAGTTCGGCATCGATATCGTGACCGTTGATTATACGGAGATTACATCGGAAATCCGCCGGGTGCTGGAGGAGGAAGCGGATGCGGTGAAAGAAAGGGCGGGCGGAATCCGCAGCCGGTATGACGCATCCTCCATGCAGGAGGAGACCCTGCACAATATGGCGGCCATGGAGCTTGGCATCCGGCATCTGGCAGACAAATACGGCTGCAGCTGTGTGGCCAGCGAATGCTGGAGGACCTTCAGCGTGCCCTTCGGCATCATGCCCTGCGCCGGATTCGGCGATCTGATTCAGGAGGGGCTGCCCGTCGCCTGTGAGGGGGATATCCACGGAGTGATTTCTTCCGTGCTGCTATCGGCGGCCGCTATGGGCAGAAAGCCGCATTTCCTGGCCGATATTACAATCCGCCATCCTAAGAACGACAACGCGGAGCTATTGTGGCACTGCGGACCGTTTCCTTCCTCCCTGGCAAAGAAAGGGGTGAGGCCCGTGCTCAATTCCTGCCTGGGACAGTTCGAACTGGAGAGCGGGGCGCTGACTCTGTGCCGGTTTGGGGATGACCATGGGCGGTACCGGCTGTTTGCGGATGAGGCGGTCACCACCGACGGGCCGCCCACCAACGGCAATTATGTGTGGATCGAAACAAAAGACTGGCCGGCCTGGGAGAGAAAACTGGTAACGGGCCCTTATATCCACCACATATCCGGCATACACGGCCGTTACGCTTCGGTGCTAAGGGATGCCTGCGGATATCTGGGAATTGAGGCGGACCGGGCGGAGTGTTAAACCCGTCTGAACTGTTACGAAATGACAGCAGATATATGAAAAAGAGAAAGCGAAAGGAGAGCTGAATAAAATGGCTTTGATAAAAGCATGCGATATTATGAAAATGGCGGATCAGGGAGGTTATGCGGCGATCGGATTCGACGCGTTTAATCTGGAGAGCATCATGTATATCATTGAGACGGCAGAGGAGCTTAACACGCCGGTCATCCTCATGATCTATCCGGCGATGAAGGCCAATATGCCCTACAGCACCTTTGCGGCAGTGACGAAGGATCTGGCCGAAAAGGCGTCCGTGCCGGTGGGTCTGATGCTGGATCACGGCCCTGATTTTGAGGATGCGATGGCGGCTGTAGCGGCGGGATTTACCAGCATTATGATCGATTATTCCCATCTGGAATATGAGGACAATGTCAGGCTGACGCGGGAAGTAGTAAAGACCTGTCATGCGCTGGGCATCGATGTGGAAGGGGAGCTGGGCCATGTGGGCATAGCGGCCAATGAAGCGGATTATACGGATGCAAAGAATTTTACGGAGGTGGATAAAGCGCTGGATTATCTGGAGCGGACGCAGGTGGATGCGCTGGCGATCTCTATCGGGACAGCCCACGGAAATTACGTTTCGGCGCCCAATCTGGATATGGAGCGGTTAAAAGAGATTAACGCTGTCACCGATGTCCCGCTGGTGCTGCACGGCGGCACCGGTGTGCCGGAGGAGCAGATCCGTGAAGCCATTTCGCTGGGCATCAACAAGCTGAATATGGCCACAGGCTATAACCTGAAAATGTATGATGTCATGAAGAAGTATATCGTGGAGGGAAAGGGCAGGCCACGCGCCACGGATCTGCTGCTGGGAACGAAGGAAGAGATTAAGGAATATATACGGCACGCGATGAAGCTGGCACGCCCCTGACGGTATGGAGGAAAAGCGGCATGGATGTGATTGGAATCGGAGAGTTATGCCTGGATATGGTGATGGAAGTCGGCCGTATTCCTGCTACGGACAGCTTTGTCCCTATGCTGGATATGAGCTGGCAGGGCGGAGGGAAGGTGCCTACCGCCCTGGCCGCCCTGACCAGGCTGGGAGCGGAGGCGGGGATCATAGCGATTACCGGCGATGACAGTTACGGCAGCTTCTGCCGGAAAGATTTCGAGAAAAACGGGATCGATACCTCCCGGCTTATAGTACAGGAACAGGCCGCCACAAATTTCTGCGTGTGCCTGGCGGAACAGGAGACCGGCGGCAGAAGCTTCATCGGCCGCCTGGGAAGCGTCAGGGAACTGACAGAGGAGGATCTGGATTTACATTATATTGAACAGGCGTCCATCCTGCATATATGGCAGATCAATCCTGTGATACTCACCGCAGTTTCCGGGGCCAGGGCGAAAGGCGTGAAGATCTCCATCGATGCGGACCGCTATTCGGACAGCATCCGGGACAATCTGGCGCAGATCGATTATTTTATCGGATCGGAATTTTTTTACCGCGGCATGTTCCGTGTGCAGGAAGCGGATGAGGAAGGACTGGAGGCGAATCTGAAGCTGCTGTATGACAGCGGGCCGGAGATTGCGGTGATCACACTGGGCAGCCGCGGCTGCGCGGTATACAGTGAGGAGGGCTACCACCGTGTGGAGGCCTTCCATAATATTCAGGTGAAAGATACCACCGGGGCGGGAGATGTATTCCACGGAGGATATCTGTATGCGCTGCTTAAGGGCAGGAATGCCGTGGAGGCGGCCAGGTTCGCGTCGGCGGTATCCGCGCTGAAATGTACGGTGCTGGGAGGCCGGGCCGGCATACCGGATCTTGAAGAGACCGAGCGTTTTTTAAAGGACGGCAGCGTGAGTAAAGACCGGTGCCGGGAATGGATCGAATTTTACCGTAAGGGGCCGGCAGGGGAATCGATGTGCGGAGGGAGCTATGAGACCGGAAGAAATTAAAAAAGCAGTATTTCAGAAAATAGATGAAAATCGGGATACAATCACAGGCTGGGCCAATGACCTGCTGCGGATGCCGGAGCTGGGCTTTCGGGAGGTGAAGACGGCCGGCTATATGAAGCGGCAGTTTGCCGCTCTGGGGCTTTCGGATATACGGGAGGGGCTGGTGCTTACCGGCGTCAGCGGCCGTTACGCCGGCGCAGAGCATGCCGGAACCGTGGGTGTTATGGGAGAGCTGGACGCGCTGGTATGCGAGGGCCATCCGTATGCGGATCCGTCCACCAATGCCGCGCATGCCTGCGGCCACTATGTACAGCTGACCTCTGTTCTGGGCTGTGCCCTGGCGCTGCGGGATTACATGCAGTATCTGGGCGGGGATGTGGAGTTTATCGCCGTTCCGTGTGAGGAGGGCGTCAGTCTGGATTACAGGGATTACCTGGAAAAAGAGCGGGGACTTAGGCTCTTTGGCGGAAAACAGGAGTTTATACGCCGCGGCTATGTGAATGATTTGGACGCTGTGGTCATGATGCACACAGCTCCGGTGCCGGAAACCGTGATCGATCTACCGACAGGCGGCAGGACATTCGGAGGAAAGAAGATTACCATAGAAGGGAAAGCCGCCCATTCCGGCGGTGAGAGCCATCTGGGAGTCAATGCGCTGCAATGTGCGAACCTGATCATAAGCGGCATCAATGCCATACGGGAAACCTTCCGGACAGAGGATCTGCTCAATGTCAATGTAATACTCACGGAGGGGGGAACCTCTGCAGGAATCATCCCCGGCCGTGCGGTGCTGGAAGTGAACATACGGGCCGGCAGCACGGACGCGGTTGAGCGGGCCGGCAGCAGGATCGACCGTATTGCAGAGGGCTGCGCCTATGCGCTGGGGGCCGATGTAAAGATCAGGGATTATCCGGGCTATCTGCCTCTGCATGATGCGGGGTATCTGGTGGATGTGATGCGGGAGAACGCGGAAGCGCTGATCGGAAAAGAGCATGTCAGCGTAACGGGGGGAACGCCGGCGATTATGACGGACACCGGCGATCTAAGTCATTGTCTGCCGGCGGTGCAGGCAAGTATCGGCGGAGGGTTTTATGGAATGCATCACTGCAGGGATTTTGTGATGAAGGATGAAGAAGCAGCCTATATTCTTCCTGTAAAGCTGCTGGCCGGCGCCGTGGTGGATCTGTTGGCAGACCGGGCGGAGAAACTGAAACGGGTGAAGGAATCCTTTGATTACCCCTTCGGGCAGGAACCGGCCGAAGAATATGCCAAAAGGTACGGCGTATCTGTTCCCGCAAGCAATAGAGGCAGTCAGAAGCTGCCGGATAGGAGCTGTGGCAGCCAGGCGCCGGACAGGCGCTGTTCTGCCGGTACTGCGGAAGAAAGCCGCGGCACCGATGCATCGGAAAGGGGCGGCGGAAGATGAAACATGCAAAAAACACGGCGGTGTTTGCTTACGCGTTTTCATTTGCGCTGTTCTATACGGTGTCCGGCATCTTTCTGCCGTATTTCAGGGAGACCTATCAGGTCTCCCTGTCGCTGTCGGGAACGGTTGTGTCACTGCAGAGTCTGGGGGAGCTTGCCGGCATGGCATTAGGCGGACTGCTGGGGAAACGGATGGACGGAAAAAAAGGGCTGTGCCTGTCTGCCGCGCTGCTGGCGCTATTGTTGCTGCTGATCGGTATCAGGCCGCCCTTTCCCGTGTTAATGGCCGCATTTTTCCTGACCGGAATCTGTTCCGGCATCTATATCTTAAGCGGGAGCCTTACTATTACACAGGCTTATCCGAACACTATTTCCCGCCATATGAATCTCCTGTATGCGTCATTTGGAGCGGGCTCTTTTTTGGGACCGTACCTGCCGGCGTTTTTGTTTGGGCGCGGACTGCTGTGGGCCGGCGTGTACAGGATATACGGGATCTCCTGTGTCCTCATCGCTGTTGTGTTATATGCAGCTGTCGGCAGGGAAAATGAAGGTGCAGAGACCGGCGGCCGGATTTGCTCCCGGCTGGAACATGAAAAGGGGACAATTGGGGAGAAGAAAACTGGAAAGAACAAACCTGGGAAGAACAAATCCGTACCCGCAGGAAAGCTGGTCCATCCATCCTTTCTTTTACTCTGCCTGGCCGGTTTTCTCTACATCGGCCATCAGATCGGAGCGATATCCTGGATTCCTTCTTACTTCCGGGATTTAAGAGGGATGGGACAGGGGGCGGTCAGCATGCTTCAATCCGCTTATTTTTTAGGTATGATTGCGGGGCGCCTGCTCTGCAGCGTGCGTTTCACCGGAGAAACCATGCAGAAATACTGCCTGACTGCCGGCAATATCGCGGGTGGGCTCTGCTTCGCGGCAGCGGTTTACCTGCAGACACCCATAGCCTGCGGAGGACTGCTGTTTTTAGCAGGAACCATGACCGGAGCCACGTATCCTCTGCTAATTAGCAGCGGATGTGCCGCACATCCGGACCAGGCCGCCAGAATCACATCGATTTTAGGCGTAGTAAGCTCTTTGGGCGGAGCTGCCGTGTCCGCCACAGCGGGCATGGTGGCACAGAGATTTACCTATACTCCGGCAATGTTATTTATCGGAGCGCTGCCTGTACTGTGCGGTTGCTGTATGCTGATTAGAAAGCGGATATCCGGCAGTTAGGCCGGTCCACAAATTATAGACTTCCTCTGCAAACGCATCCCTGCTATAATCGGGAGAAGAACGTGTTATGGAATTATGAGAAGCAGGAGGAGATGTGAGATGTTTCAGCCGGATTACCGCAATTTAGTGGACTGTGCCAGAAATAAGGAAGCGGCGAGACTGCCGCTGTACGAACACAATGTTTCGTTTGAAAAGATCGGTGAGATCATGAATGCCGATATGATGTCTTTGTATCAGGGGGATGAAAAGGACATCCATGAGTTCTTTCGGGTATATAGCCGCTTTTTTAAGGAGTACGGATATGATGCGGTGACCTTTGAGATATGCATCGGAGAGGCTATGCCGGGATCGGGAGCCCTGGGAGACTGCAGGGTGACACCGGTGATTCAGAGTGAGGAAGATTTCCGAAACTATCCGTGGGAAGAAGTGCCGGAATATTATTTTGAGAAGTTCGGCAAATATTTCCGGGCTCTGCGGGATGAAATGCCGGAAGGCATGAAAGCGGTCGGAGGCGTGGGAAACGGGATTTTTGAATGTGTGCAGGAACTGACCGGCTATCAGAACCTCTGCTACATGTCTGTGGATGAGGAGGAGATGTATCAGGGCCTTTTCCGGAAGGTTGGAGAGACAAACCAAAAGATCTGGAAGCGCTTTATGAAGGAGTATGGCGACATTTACTGTGTGTTAAGGTTCGGGGATGATCTGGGCTATAAGAGCAACACTCTCCTGTCCACGGATGATATCAGACAACTCATTTTGCCGGAATACAAGCCGATTGTGGATCTGGTGCACAGCTATGGGAAACCGTTTCTGCTGCATTCCTGCGGCAGGATATTCAGTGTGATGGAAGATCTGATCAGCTGGGTGGGAATAGACGCGAAGCACTCCAACGAGGACCAGATCGCTCCGTTTTCGGTATGGGTGGAGAAATACGGAGACAGAATCGGTAATTTCGGAGGTATAGATGTGGATGTGGTCTGCAATTACACAAAGCCGGAATTAAAGGAATATATACTGGATGTTATTGCAAAAAGCCGGAATCACGGAGGGTTTGCCATTGGAACCGGCAACTCCATCCCCTCCTATGTGCCTACGGACAATTATCTGAATATGATTGAGATTGTAAGAGAGTACAGGGGAGATTTCTAAACGATTGACAAAATCATTCAACAGGCCCGCCCGCTTTACCGGCATAGCTTCGGTAAAGCGGGCGGGCCTGTTCTGGCCGGAGCTGTAACAAAAGAGGTAACGGGAGTAATCACCCCCTATACGATAAGAATGTCAATAAACGCCACCAAATATCATTTTTAGCCATATATTTGATTGTTAAAAAGTGTTATTATAATATGGATAAATACTAAATTTTTGTTATATATGTATAGATTGAGCGGAATATAAATATTCAAAAGCGATTACCTGTAAGGAAATCTATATTGGTACTAAGCAACTAATCTATGGAACGAACCGCAGTAAAGTCTGATTTCAATATCAATTGTGATAATAAAATCAGACTTCCGGAAGATCAACAGCAGGAGAAGGAGAATATGAATAAAGGTGTAATAAACAATATGTGGTATGTACTATTCAAAGCATGGAAATATGAGAAAAGGCTGTTGATCGTTATTGTTTTACAGACCGTGATCGGCGTGATCCTGCCTCTTGCCGCTGCGGCGCTTCCGGCATGGGTGGTTGATGGTATCGGAAATGGCATGGATCATATGTCAGCAGTAAAGATTGCTGCGGTACTCGTATTATTATTGGTCAGCAATACCGCGATAACATATCTTTTAAGTATGCATGGAACATATTTACTTAACAGTAAGATGGGGTTCCTATCCTCTTTATTCAGAAAAGAGATGGAAATAAATTATGCATATGCAGAAAGTCCGGAAGGTCAGAATAAGTTTCAAAATGCACTTATGTCAATATTAAACGATCATCAGGGAATCCCGGGGATGCTTTCTTTGATCGCTCCGCTTACAAGTAACATTTTAGGGTTGATCGTAAATATGATCATTATTGTTGAATTTAATGTGTGGATCGTCGTTGTGCTTACTGCTACGGCGTTCATCCATCTTTTGATAGCGGCTGCGGTTCGCAAAAAACAGGATACCCTGAGAGAGCCTCTTGCAGATTCATCACGAAAGCTGGGCTATCTCTATGAATATATGTGCGGAAATATAAGCGCCAGGGAAATAAAGATCTTTGATATGCACAAATGGATCACAACGGTCCTTGATAATGTGACGAAAAGACGTCTCGGGTTAGCCAAAAAAGTGCAGGATTTAACTTGTTCCTATCTGTTTCGGACTGTGTCATGTTGGCGCTAAGAGATGCTTTTGCATATTTTGTAACATTTTGGGCCGTCTATACCGGGAAGATAGAGGTTTGGGAATTTGTTTTTTATTTTGGGATTATAACCTGTATATCTTCTTTTTTTACAGGGTTGACCAATACATTATCTTCTTTTGGACAGAGGAATCTGGAGGTCCATACGTTCCGGGAATTTATGGATCAGGACTGCAAGGATGAAGGAATCGGACCGGATGAGAGGAAACCGGTCACAATTGAACTTAGGGATGTATCCTTTCGGTTTAGTAATGAGGGGCCTTACATATTAAGGCATATAGATTTGACGCTGCATGAGAAGGAGAAGATCGCTTTCGTCGGGGAGAACGGGGCAGGAAAGAGTACATTGGTCAAGATCATCTGCGGGCTGTATAAACCCACGGAAGGGAAGGTGCTGGTCAATGGGGTCAATCTTGAAGAAATAAGATTGTCAGAGTATCACAAGCTTTTGGCAACGGCTTTCCAGGATATACATATAATGCCGATGACAATTGGTGAGAATATCGCTTTTGGAGAAGCGGATTCTTATGTGGAAGAGATTCGAAGATGTTTGGAAGCGGCCGGCTTAGGCAATGAATTTTTGGATGTCAAAAAGCCCCTTACAAGAATATTGGATGCAGACGGATTGGTGCCATCCGGCGGACAGGAACAGAAGCTGATCCTGGCAAGGGTAGCGTTCAAGCTTTTATATAAAAATGCACAGGTCCTGATTTTGGACGAACCGACGGCGGCGATGGATGCAATATCCGAAAAAGCGTTTTATGAAAAATATCTGAGTCTGTCGCAAGATAGGAGTTGTATATTGATCTCTCATCGATTGAAGTCAACAAGCTTCTGTGACGTTATTGTCGTTATGGAAAAAGGTCAGATCGTAGAGCGTGGAACGCACGGGGAACTCATGGATGGGGATACGCGGTACAGAACGATGTATGAACTTCAGAGCAGTTATTACCGGTAAGAGGATGAGAGGCAGGTAGATTATGAAGGAAGTAAAGCTTTATATGAATCATCTGACAAGGATGTTTTCCCGCTTGTTTTGTTTAGTTCCGCAGGCGTTCGTCGCAGTACTGTTTATAGCTGTGTTTGAGGCAGTACTGCCCTATGTAAATGTGATTGCTATGCAATTGATGATTGACGGTCTTATGGGTAAAGAACCGGTTAAATCATTAATGACCATTGTGCTTGTCACGATAGGAATCAATGTGTTCCTCAGACTGGTCCTGGGAGAATTGAAAAGACGGCGCGAGATTTTGGTAGTCCGGTTAGAGCTGAAATTTCAGAAGGAACTTAGTATTCACGAATCGAATTTATCGCTTGTGGATGTTGAATCTGCAAGAGTCAAGGAACTGAAAAGAAATATTGAGCAGGCCAAGATGAGAAGCGGCGGGGTGGAGAATGTTATTTTTGATTTTGAAATACTCGTAAGGAATGCGGTGTCGTTGATAACGGCGGCTGCTGTCTTTTCACGTATATTCCTTATGCAGACAAATGCGGGAGAAGTATCCTTCTGGACATCTCCGTACCCGGTGTTCATTTTAGTATGTATCGTTATCATCAGTACATTGGTCACCTTCCGGCTGCAGTCGGCGCAAAACATCCGTGTGTCTGAGTTGAATGATGAGGTAAACCGGACAAATGGAAGTGCTTTTGCGTATATGCAGTTTATTTCCAATTATCATTTTGGGAAAGACATCCGTGTGAACGGCCTGAAGGATTATCTGTGCGGTTTTTTTGATGGCCTTTGGACGTCCTCGATCGGATATACGCTTTGGCAGAAGCTTGGAAAAGAAAAAGCAAAGATACCTTGTATCACCGTTGTCTGCAACGGAATCTTAAACATTTTCATATATATGCTGGCCATAGGAAAAGCCTGTGCCAAAGAGATCTCTGTTGGTAATGTCGTAGTATATATCAATAGCATCCAGTCATTCATCCAGTCCATTGTTGAGCTGATCGGGTCGGGTGGAGAAATCGTTGGCCATGGCATGCTGATGAAGCCATTTCTTGAGCTTTTAGATATGGAAGAAGAATTGCCGGTGGAAAAAGGGAGAACGGTTCCGCCAAATTTCCGGGAACTGTCTTTTGAACATGTTTATTTCAAATACCCGGAGCAGGATCAGTGGGTGCTTGAAAATGTCAGCTTTACTTTAAAAAGGGAGCAAAGGATGGCTCTGGTAGGAGAAAACGGTGCGGGAAAGAGTACGCTGATCAAGTTGATCTGCCGGTTTTACGAACCGAATCGGGGCAGCATCAAGATCGACGGCGTTGATGTGCGCGAATATGATAAAAGGCAGTATTGGAATTTAATCGGAGCTGTTTTTCAGGATTTTTCGCTGCCTGCCCTTGGAATTGGGAATGTAATCTCCTGCATGAACGATTTTGATGAGCAAAAAGAGCGTGCTATTCTGCAAAAGGTCGGTATGGATAAATGGCTGTCAAAGCAGGAACTTACATTTGACCGATGCGTCTACAATGATTTTTCTGATAACGGCATAGAAATATCGGGGGGCGAAAGCCAAAAAATAGCGATTGCCCGCGCCGTATACAAGGATGCGCCTATTATGATCCTGGATGAACCCACCGCGGCGCTTGATCCTATTTCCGAGGCGTCTATTTACCGGGATTTCCATGAGATCTGCAAAGATAAGTCCTGTGTTTTTATTTCACATAGACTGTACAGCTGCAGGTTATGCGACTTTATCCTGGTACTCCATAACGGGAAACTAATCCAGCAGGGGACACATGAGGAACTGGTAGGATATGCCGGAAAATATAAAGAACTTTGGGATTCGCAGGCGGGATTGTATAACGAAATAGGGTGAAGATCCGAAGGACTGACAGACGATAAAATCATTCAAAAGGCCAGCCCGCTTTACCGGTATAGCTTCGGTAAAGCGGGCTGGCCTGCCCTTAGCTTATGCTTTGGCCTGCATGGAGAACTTTTGTTTCATCTGTTCTACCTGTTGCTGTGGTGCCTGTTCCATAGGATACCATCCTTTGGCCGACATTTCCTTATACAGTTGATCCTGCATTTTAAGCGAATCGTTTAAAGCACATTCAAATGCCTGATGAACATTCTGGGTGGAAGATTCAATGGTGCCGTGCATAAATAAATCACAGACACCTTTTTCCAGTAATAAAATATCCTGCATTAAATTTTTGTCATCCATGGACAGCCTCCTCACTTTAGATCACCTGCCGTCTGACCGGTGATACTTTCACGCATCCGTGTATTTTCTTCCTTACAGTAAATTATAAAACTGGCCGAACATTTTCTGATGTTCCTGCGCCATCTGTTCCACGCAGTTCTTCAGGTTCTGATCCTGAAGCTGGCTTGCTGTTTCTTTACATTTGGTCTGAAAGTACTGTTCATGTCCTAATGCATCTTCAATATAGAGAAGTTCTTTGCTGGTCATCGCTTATCACCTCCGGGCGTATTGAAGGTCTGTGAAATCCTTCTGTAATAGAATAACCGGAGAGTGCAGATGGCATACTGATGAGTATAAGGTAAGAATGTTAAAATTTTGAAAAAGTCCAGAAGATGCGCCATCTGGACTTTTACTCAAAGTTACCGATTACAAAATTGTGCATATTTAGCTGGACATGAGTTCCTTCAGATGCTCCAGCACGCCGTGGCCTCCTGTGATGGAGATGGTGCCGACCTTATCGCAGATGCGCTCCAGATACTCCAGCTCCTTGAGCTGATAAAGCGTCTTGTTCTCCTCCATCAGCCGTGCAGTGTTTAACAGGCTTCTGGTGGATGCCACTTCCTCCCTGCGTGTGATCACGTTGGCCTGGGCCTTCTTTTCCGCCACCAGCACTGTGTTCATGATATCGCGGATCTCACCGGGCAGGATGATATCCTTGATGCCTGCCTGCAGGATTTCCACGCAGTAATCCTCCTGGACCTCTTTTAAGCGGTCAAAGACGTACTGTCCGATCTCTTCTTTCTGTGCCAGCAGATCATCCAGGCGGAAACGGCCGATATACTCGCGCATCACCAGCTGGGCGCAGGTGTAGAGCTGGTCTTTTAGGCCGTCTATCTTCTGGACAAGCTTTAGAGGATCGGTGATCCGGTAGGAGAGGATGACATTTAAACGGATCCCCACCTTATCGGCTGTCAGGATCTCCTGCCCGTTTATTTCCAGGCGCTGCATCTTCATGTTAAAGATTTTACAGGATACCTTTGCAGCATAGTTCCAGAAATAATAGGTGCCGGTTGCCAGCTGCTTTTCAAACCGGTTGTCGAAATACAGAAGGCCGGTTTCGCCCTCGCCGATCTCGATTTTTTTGTACAGCCTGGAAGGCATCAGATCACGGTAGATCTTGGGCAGCGTATCGTCCATATAGGGCGCGGTGATATCGATCAGGCGGAATTCGTTCTTTTCGAATACATTCCAGCACAGGGCTTCCCTGTCGGTCAGAACCGCCTTATAGGTATCGTTTACAAAATGCAGGGCGATGCAGTTGTCCGGAATCTGTACGCGCATAACCCTGGAAGCGAAATCTTCATGCTTCATCAGCAGCTCCACAGGGATGTCGCAGGTTTTGACATATCCGGTCATGGGAACGGTCTTCACATCATAGCCAAGAGCTGCGGGATAGCGGTACTTTCCCGCGGTCAGCAGTTTCTGATATACTCCGTTGCGGCACAGATAGCCGCATTCATTTTCTTTAATTATGTATTTCATATGTTCCTCCATACTGCCTCTTCCCGGTGTACCGACACATATATATGCAGTCAAACAGCACACTGGAGGCTTAAAAATTGATGTTGCAGTCCGCTTCGCACAGGAAATGCGGATGATACCGGGGATATCAGCCGTTCACGGCCGCCGGAACCGGACGGGACAGGGCTGCATCGCGCTTTTTTGTTTCAAGCGCGTTCCCGGGCGGTCTGGGCGGCTTAGAAGGGCCGTCCGCAGCATCATGCTGGCATTTTCCCGTGCTTCTGTCAGAGGCGTCCCCGGTACCGCGCCTTGCGGCGGGAACCGGGAGGCGGTGCAGAGTGTGCACCGGCTGCCTTTTCAGAAGGAAGCTTTCTGCGTTTTGCTGGTTCCATTCCTTTGGGGAGATGGATCATAGAATGATTGCTATACCACTTAGCTATCTGTCTTTTCTGACAGAGGAGGATTCGAACCTCCGACACATCATGAGCGCCCGGCTGCCTGGAATACCGCATCGGCAGAGCCGCCGGTACCGCGGAGGAAGCGTGGAAAAGGTTTCATACGAACCTGATCCATGCATAATCCCCGGCGCACAGGCAGTGTTCCCTCTGTTTTAGCAGAGGGAGAGCACGCCCGAAGAACAGCCGCGCATATATAAAAAACTGTATTCGGCCGTCAGATATTCCGGCCGGCAGTTCTTTATCCTTTCACAACGCCCGCTGTGCGCAGACGTTTCACCGGTATGACCAAGTCGCTCTGACAGGCCATCACCGCATCAATGTCTTTGTAAGCGAAGCGGCTTTCCTCCGCCACATCCTGCTTATTTTTCTTCCCGAGCACCACGCCCCGGCTGTTTAAATCCAGCATCACCTGCTCGCAGGAGAAGGCGGCCATGGCGCCTTTTCTGGAAAAGCGCCTGCCGGCGCCGTGCGAGGAGGAGCAGAAGCTCTCTTTATTGCCCGTTCCCATGACGATATAGCTGTAAGAGCCCATGGCGCCCGGTATGACGGTGATTTCACCGTTGTTCGCCCGGGTGGCTCCTTTTCTGTGTACCCAGACATCCCTGTCATAGTGATGCTCCAGCGCGGCATAATTGTGGTGGCAGTTGATCTCGCCGGAGAATTCCAGAGTCAGATCGGTATATTTGCCGATCCACTTTTCAAAGACGGATTTTACGGACAGCATCATCTTTTCACGGTTTTCCCTGGCAAATTCCAGGCAGAGATTCATCCAGTTTAAGTAAGCCCGGCCCTCTTTGCTGTCTGTAGGTAAAAAAGCCAGACGGTATTCATCAGGCACATCGCTGTACCATCTGCGGTTTAGCTCTCGGGCTTTCGTATGGAAATAATCGCATACGCTCTTGCCGAAGTGCCGGCTGCCGGAATGGATCATAATACCCAGGTATCCTTCGTCATCCACCTGTACCTCGATGAAATGATTGCCTCCGCCCAGCGTCCCAATCTGGAAATAACCGGCATCCAGCTGGCCTAAAAGCTCCCCGTCCTTTTCATACAGATCGAACTCCTCAAAGGCTTTATCCAGCGTGTAGCAGGGCATCGCCGTCTTATGATGGGCAAACCCCACAGGGACATTGCGCAGTATATCGCCGATGATGCCCTGCAGCAGGGTACCGTTTCCGGTGGTGATCCCCTCAATTTCCTCCAGACGGATGTTGGTCTGGGTGTAGGCCATGCCACAGCCGATATCCACGCCCACAGCGTTAGGTATAATGACATCGCAGGCAGCGATGACGCCCCCGATGGGCATGCCCATGCCGGCATGGGTATCCGGCATCAGGCAGACCCACTTATGGAGGAAAGGAAGCCGGGAAAGGTGGTATGCCTGTGTCAGACAGGTCTCTTCCAGATCCTCTTTTCCGTTCAGCCAGACCCGTATCGGGTATTTCGTAGATTCATCAGAGATAACAAACATACAAATCACTTCCTTTCCTAATATATTAGCCGCGATCCGGCAGCTCATTTCCCATCCGGGATTAATTTGTTTGTTGTTTGCTATGGCTATATCATACAGGAAGATAATGGATGAATCATTTAAAAAAAGTTGCGAACATTAGAAGCCGGCTGTAGCTTTACGGCATCTATGAACAGATTACTGTTCACACGCTGCCGATAAAGCAGCGTATGAGAGGACAGGGTATGGTTCTCATAGGGATCCCTTGAAGCCC
>OGGQ01000593.1_pt1 | contig 52159 bp, 51 predicted proteins | sample 1571191 | NCBI WGS metagenome assembly OGGQ01 (sample SAMEA2582061, study PRJEB24529) | metagenome | biome: Human gut stool | place: China | collected 2011
TCCTGTGGTGGATGATGCCTGTGCCCATATCGTATGTGAGGTAGTCGACACCATGGAAACGGAAACCCACACCGTATTCCTTGGACGTGTCATCGATGCGGATCTGGCCGAGGAAGGCGAGGCAATGACCTATGCCTACTATCATAATGTCATCAAAGGAAAGAGTCCCAAAAACGCTCCCACCTATCTGAAAGAGGAGCCGGCGGAAGCTGCCCCTGCAGCCAGATATGTGTGCAGCATCTGCGGTTATGTCTATGACGGGGAAACACCCTTCGAAGAGCTTCCGGATGAGTATCGCTGCCCGGTCTGCGGTCAGCCCAAATCCGTCTTCCGGAAACAGGGATAACCTGCAAAAACAGCGAAAAACAGGGCAGCATGGTATTTTCCATGTTGCCCTGTTTCTGTCAGACCGCATTCCTGCGGGTATGCATTTCACCGGTTGCCGGTGCTGCCGCACCGGCCGTCCCGGGACAGCTTTACTGATTTTTCTCCCCGATTCTTTTGAATACCATATCATATCCGTCATTTCCGTAATTCAGGGACCGGTTCACCCGGCTGATGGTGGCTGTGGACGCGCCGGTACATTCCGCAATATCCAGATATGTTTTCTTTTCCCGAAGCATTTTTGCCACCTCATATCTCTGGGAAAGGGACAATAACTCATTTACAGTGCAGACATCTTCAAAAAATGCATAACATTCTTCCGGTGTGCGCAGGGTCAGAATTGCCTCAAAAAGATGATCCACGGCTTCTGTCTTGATTTTCTTGTTCATTTTGATTTCCCCTTTTGGCATCAAATTTGGATACAGGACCTTTTCCGAACCATTACTGATATTTTAGCACACTAAAGTTGTTAAGTCCAGCATTTCCCACTAAATTGACATAAATTCTTCCACGACTCTGGCAATGCCGTCGTCATTGTTTGAGGAGGTGATATAGTCAGCTTCTTTTCTCACCGGAAGAACCGCATTTTCCATGGCCACTCCCAGTCCTGCAAACCGGATCATGGACAGGTCATTGTAGCCGTCCCCGCATGCAATCATTTCCTCGCGGCTGATTCCCATCCGCTCCAGCAGCCAGGCAAGACACTGGGCCTTATCGATTCCCCTGGGAAGAATCTCCAGAAAAAAGGGTTCCGAACGGTACACGCTGAAATCCCTGCCAAGAGCCGCCTTGACCCGCGGCTCCACCGTTGCCAGATAATCTCCGTCATCCAGAAACAGAAATTTGGGAACCTCAAACGTCACATAAGATGCCATATCCGCCGGTTCCACCATTTCCATATGGTTAATGGTGCTTTCCATTGCGGCATAATGGCTGTTTCTGTTGTTGACCACAAGATGGTCTTTTTCATATGTAAGATAATCCACCCGGCTGTCTTCTGCCAGTCCGATGATTTTTTTATTAGCCTCCCGGGGAATCTGCCTGGAGAAAATCACCTCCCGGGTACGGCAGTCCGTGATATTTCCGCCGTTGAAGGAAAGGATGTAGCCGCCATGCTGTCCCAGCATCAGTTCTTCGGCCAGCGGCATCACTCCCATGGTGGGACGGCCGGAAGCCAGGACCACAATCTTTCCGCGGTCCTGGGCTTCCATAAGGGCTTTTCTGGTCCTGGGTGTAATGATTTTGTCTCTGTTGGTCAGCGTGCCGTCCAGATCCAGAACTATCATTTTGTATTTCTGCTTTTCCATACTGTTTCTCCTGTATCACCTCTGCAGGTCCGTGCATTCTTCTCCGGACGCAGATCCTTTTTCTTCACATTTCTTCTTGCCGGCAGTATTTTCTTTTCCTCCGCCGCTCTTTTCTCCGGCTCCTTCTTTTTTTCCATAGGATGCCCGTGACCTGCGGATGGCTTTTCTCACAGGAAGAAGGAACGAAGGAGAAACTGACAGCTCATCGATTCCGATCTGCAGAAACCATTCTGTCAGCTCCGTATCCGCTCCCAGTTCCCCGCAGATTCCTACCCAGCATCCTTCCTCGTGCGCATTCCGGGCCACAAATTCAATCAGGCGCAGCACTGCCGGATGACGTGCGTCATAATAGGCATCCAGTTTTTCATTCTGACGGTCGATGGCCAGCGTATACTGGATCAGGTCGTTGGTTCCTATGCTGAAAAAGTCCACTTCTTTTGCCAGTTCACGGCTCATGACCGCGGCTGCCGGAGTCTCGATCATGATTCCCACGGACACATCTCCGAACGGAATGCCCGCCTCCTTCAGTTCCTGTCTGACCTCATCTGCAATGGCCCTGGCTCTTCTTACCTCGTCCACGGATATGATCATGGGAAACATCACGGAAATCTTTCCGTATGCGCTGGCCCGGTAAATGGCCCTCAGCTGTGTCCTGAAGATCTCAGGCCTGTCCAGGCAGATCCGGATGGCCCGGTATCCCAGTGCGGGATTTTCTTCCGTATCCAGGTGGAAATATTCCACTTTTTTGTCTGCTCCGATATCCAGGGTGCGGATCACCACTTCTTTTCCCGCCATCATTTCCGCCACCTGACGGTATACGGCAAACTGCTCTTCCTCCGAGGGGAAGTCTCCCCGTTCCAGATAAAGGAACTCACTCCGGAACAGTCCGATACCGGCCGCATGGTTTTCCAGAACCGCCGCCACATCCGCCACACTCCCGATATTTCCGTAAAGACGCACTTTCCTGCCGTCCAGAGTCACATCTTCCTTGTCCCGGAACATCTGCAGCATCTGCTGCTTTTCTTCTTCCTTCGCCTTTTCCCCTTCCAGCTTTTCCAGGGTCTCCGGATCCGGATCAATATAAAGTGTACCGGTATTCCCATCCACTGCGGCCATGTGTCCGTCCCACTCTTCTTTTACGGGAACGGATACCAGTGCCGGAATATTCATGGTTCTGGCCAGAATCGCCGTATGGGAATTGGAAGACCCCTGGGCAGTCACAAATCCCAGAAGCATGGACTTGTCCAGCTGCACCGTCTCACTGGGCGCCAGATCTTCTGCCATGAGGATCACCGGCTCCGTCAGCACGCGGCAGTCCGTGCTGTTTCCCGAAAGGATGGCAAGCAGACGTTCCGACACATCTCTTACGTCCGCTGCCCTTGCCTTGAAATATTCGTCCTCCATGGAGGAAAACATGCGGACAAAGTTATCCTCTGTGACTGCCACGGCATATTCCGCATTGACTTTCTGACCTTCCACAATGTTTCTGACGGACTCCTGATAATCCTCGTCCTCCAGCATCAGCCTGTGTACCTCAAAAACCGCGGCGTTTACCGCCCCCACTTCTTTCATGGCCCTGTCATAAAGCAGCTCCAGCTCCTCCTCTGCTTTCCGGACCGCCTCTTCATACCGCCTCAGTTCCGCGTCCGTGTCTTCCGCGGTGCGCCGTTTCACAGTTCTTCCGTCTTTTCTGTAATAAGAAATTTTTCCGATGGCTATTTTCTTCAGAATGGACTTTCCACTGAAAATCTCCATATTTCCACCTGCTTTTCACAAATTTCCGGCCTGTTCCTTCCGGCATGTCTCCGTCACCGGCATTCCCCCGGAATCCGTCAGGTTCGCCGGTTTCCTGCCGGATCTTCGTTCTCCTGTAATTGTATACAAAAAATTTCTTTCCGGCAACCTTTTCCTTCCGGATTTCCTGTTTCCTCTCAGCAGCTCTCTTATGCCCCGCTTTCCGGACCTTCCACCTCCAGAAACGGTTCTCCGGCCATGATCTTTCCCCGTTTCAGAAGCCGTACCCGGTATTCTTCCCCCAGTTCCGTAAAAACCACGGGAGTCGCCGGAGACAGATCATGACTCCTGATATATTCCAGATCCGCTGTCATCAGGACAGTTCCCTCCCGGACCTTCTCGCCTTCGGAAACCGCAAGGTCAAATCCCCTGCCGTCCAGACTCACCGTATCAATCCCCACATGAATCAGCATGTCCAGACCATCTTCCGTTTTAAATCCCAGCGCATGTCTGGTGGGAAACACAAAGGTTACCGTTCCGTTCTCCGGTGCCCGTACCACACCGTCCTCCGGAAAGATCACTCCTCCTCTTCCCATCATGCCCTGGGAAAAGACAGGATCCGGTGCCGCCTCCAGGGAACCGGCCGTTCCGGTCATGGGACTTTTCACCAGCCACCGGCACAAATGCCCTTCCCTGTTTCCGGTGGTTTCCTCCGTTTGCTCCCCGCCGGAGGCTTTCTGTCCTTCCATGGAAACAGCATTCCGGAAAGCTCCGTCGCTCTCCGCATGTTCCAGGTATTCTTCCACCATGGACCGGATCAGCGTTACCCCGGGTCCATAGACAATCTGTACGCCGTTTCCTTTCCGGATCACTCCGGAAGCGCCTGTGGCCATCAGCTGTTCCCTGTCCACAAGAGTTTCATCAAATACCGTGCACCGGAGCCGGGTGGCGCAGCAGTCCAGATCAGATATATTTCCCGGGCCGCCCAGTCCCAGACAGATTGCCGCCGCCTGCGCCAGGTCTTTTCCGCCGGCATGGGGGCTGCCGGCTTTATGTCTCTTTTCCTGTTTTCTTTCCATATCCGCTCTTGTATACAGTCTGACTTCTCCTTCTCTGCCCCGGCCCGGAGTCTGAAAATCAAACCGCAGGATCATCCACCGGAACAGGAGATAGTAAATCAGGAAATAAAAAATACCCGCTGCCGCAATCCAGATCCACCCGGTTTTTCTGTTTCCCTGAAGAATTCCAAACAGAAACAGATCGATCAGCCCTCCGGAAAATGTCATTCCCACACCGACTCCCAGCATATGCATCAGCATGTAGGACAGTCCCGCCAGAATACAGTGCATGCCGTAAAGAAGCGGTGCCGCAAACAGAAATGTGAATTCCAGCGGCTCCGTAATGCCGGTCACCATGGAGGTCAGGGCTGCGGAAAGAAGCAGGCCCGAAACAGCCCCTCTTTTTTCCGGAAGTGCCGTCCGGTACATGGCCAGGGCGGCCCCGGGCAGGCCGAAAATCATAAACGGAAATTTTCCCGCCATGAACCGGGTGGCGGAAACAGAAAAATGCGTGACTGACGGATCCGCCAGCTGTGCAAAGAAAATATTCTGGGCGCCCTCCACCATTCTTCCGCCCACTTCCATGACACCGCCCACAGCCGTCTGCCAGAACGGAATATAAAAGACATGATGGAGTCCGAAAGGAATCAGAGCCCGTTCCATCAGTCCGTAGAGCCATGTGCCGCCATAACCGGAATTCAGCACCAGACGGCCGATTCCGGAAATCACATTCTGTACCGGAGGCCAGATAAAATACAGCAGGATTCCCACTGCCACATAGGCCAGCGCGCTGATCACAGGCACAAACCGGGAACCTCCGAAAAAAGACAGAACCTGGGGAAGGCGGATCCGGCAGAAACGGTTGTGGAGTGCCGCCACCCCCAGTCCCGCCAGAATGCCGCCGAAAACTCCCAGCTGCAGGGAAGAAATCCCCGCCACAACGGCTCCGGCTCCGTCCGCCAGCGTATCTGCTCCGCCGTCAATGGAAATCATGGCACTGATGGATGCATGCATGATGAAAAAGGCAATGACCGCCGACAGCGCCGCCACCTCTTTCTCCTTTTTTGCCATGCCGATGGCTGTGCCCATGGCAAACAGAACAGGAAGATTTTCAAATACAATATTTCCTGCACTGCTCATGACTGTAAATATCATGTTTGGTATCGTTCCCGGCCCCATGTATTTCATGAGTCCGTATGTTTCCAGCATGGTCGTGTTGGAAAAAGATCCTCCGATTCCCAGAAGCAGGCCGGCTGCCGGAAGAATCGCAATGGGCAGCATGAATGACCGTCCCACCCTCTGCAGGACTCCAAAAATCTTATCTTTCATACCAGTCACCTCACGTTTTTGGTCTGTCTGGACAGTATTGGCATTTTCTTCAGGTTTTATCCCCCGGATGTACATTTTCTTTTCTGCAGTTTCTTTCCCGGTGCCGGCCTCCGGCCGGCGCCCGCTCCCCGGTTCTTCTTCTCTATGCCGGCGCCTCCCTCTGCAGTCTCCGTACCGTCCCGTAAAACGGTTGACATCCTCCCTGCGGAAGAATATACTGAATTCCGTCAGAAATTTTCAGAAACTGTGAGGCATACGTATGAAACAATGGAGAAATCCGCGTCTGATGCTGATGGCATCCACGGCAGTTTTCGGAACCCTTGGAATCTTTGTCCGGAATATCCCCGTATCTTCCGGAGAGCTGGCCTTATACCGCGCGATTCTGGCATCTCTGATGATTGCGCTGTACCTGACTGTCTCCCATCAGAAAATCCCATTCGGAGCCATCCGGAAAGAAATCCCATTCCTTCTTCTTTCAGGCGCTACCATGGGAATCAACTGGATCCTGCTGTTTGAGGCATACCGGTATACCACGGTGTCTGCCGCCACGCTGAGCTACTATTTTGCTCCGGTTCTGGTCACCGTCCTGTGTCCGTTTCTCTTTCACGAAAAGATGACGCCGCGCCAGATCCTGTGCTTTGTCATGTCCACTTCCGGCCTGATCCTCATCACAGATGCAGGCGGCTCCGGACGCGGAACCGACTTCATCGGCATCCTGCTTGGCCTGTGTGCCGCCGTGTTCTACGCTGCCGTCATTCTGTTAAACAAATTTATCAGAAATGTGGAAGGTCTTCACCGGACATTCCTTCAGTTCATTGCCGCTGCCGCCGTACTGATTCCCTACGTCGCCGTCACCGGCGGCGTTACCCTGAACCGCATGACTTCCGCCGGCTGGATCAGCCTGCTGATTGTGGGGTTCTTTCATACCGGTCTGACCTACTGCATGTACTTTTCGTCCCTCAGCCGGCTGCCCGGCCAGACCGCAGCCGTTCTCAGCTATATTGACCCTCTGGTGGCTGTGCTCGTTTCCGTCACCGTCCTCCATGAGCCGCTGTCTTTCCGGCAGGCGGCAGGCGGTGCCCTGATTCTGGGATTCACGCTCCTCAATGAGCTGTCCCCTGATGCGAAGCAGTAAAAACAGCGGCCCCGGAACATACCGGCTGCCGCTGTCATTGTTACCGTCCCCCGGCCAATGCGCCGCGGGGATCCGGTTCACTCATCGGTATTCTATTTTTCCCACTTTACGATCTTTCCGGTGGTTCCGTCGATCTCAAATTCATATTTCCCGGAGTCGCAGACAAACTCTCCCTCATACACAGAGCATCCGTCGTCCTTTTCCAGTTCCATTTCCAGAAATCTCACATCTGACGGCTCCAGGCCTGCCCTGGCAGCCGCGATTTTCTGCACCTCGGCAGTCTCCAGCAGTTCTCCCTGCTCCTGTGTGCCGCGGCCGGAGTTATCTTCAAAATCATACCCTGCAATCTCTCCGCTTTCCGTATCGATTTCAAATTCGTATTTCACATACCCGTCTGTGCGGAATTCAATTTCATACACCTGACGGCCGTCTTCATATCCGGTTTTCTCCTTCAGGAACACGGCCTGGTCTTCGCGGACGCCTGCAAAATCAAGGGCTGTCTGCCTGGCTTCTTCCATACTCACCTTCCCCGGTTCCGTCTGCGTGGACAGCGATCCGTTCAGATATCTTCCCTGTTTCTGTGCCTCTGCCGCATCATAGTATTCACTCTCGCTATCCCAGGAAAGAATCTTTCCGCTCTCCGCTTCAATCTCATAGTCATATTCTTTGTAGTCCGTGGTATAAAACTCCACTTCATAAACCAGACGTCCGTTTTCATAATCGGACTCCGTGCGGATAAACGCCACCTGGCTTTCCGCCACACCGGCATGTTCCAGGGCCGTTTTCCTGGCGGATGTCTCTCCGGTTCCGGCTGATGCCGCCATGGAATAAAACGCTGCAGGAACAAACAATACTCCGGCTGTCAGGACAGATGCAAGAATAACTGTGGATTTTTTCATATAATGACTCTCCTTTTCCTTTATGATTCTCTGCGGCTTCCGGATACCGTCCGTTTTTTGCTGCCGCTGTCTTTTTTATGTCTGTGCGTTCATCATACAGGAAAAAGATTAAAGCAATATTAAAAAAGACTTATCATGCAGAAAAGGCAGCGGTTCCGTTTCCGCTGCCTCTTTCATCACAGATTTACAGTTTTTCCACCACATCTGCGGCGTGGCTCATAAGTTCCGCATTCACATATTCCACGGTTCCTTCGTCCACTGCCTTTGCAATATCCGGCTGAATGGGAATCTGGGCAAGAACCGGAATTCCGTATTCCTTCGCTACTTCTTCCAGATGGCTTTCTCCGAATACGGAAATTTTCTTTCCGCAGTCCGGGCATACCAGATAACTCATATTTTCAACCAGTCCCAGAATCGGGATATTCATCTTCTTGGCCATGTTCACCGCTTTGGCAACGATCATGGAAACCAGCTCCTGAGGTGATGTCACAATGATGATTCCGTCCACAGGCAGGGACTGAAATACAGTCAGCGGCACATCTCCGGTTCCCGGAGGCATATCCACGAACATGTAGTCAATATTCTGCCAGAGTGTCTCGCTCCAGAACTGCTTTACGGCGCCCGCAATGACAGGTCCGCGCCAGATGACAGGATCCGTCTCGTGTTCCAGCACCATATTGGCAGAAATAATCTCAATTCCTGTCGCCGTGGTTCCCGGAATCATCAGTTTTCCGTCGGGGGTAACCCCTGCCGGCTCATGAAGTCCGAATGCCTTGGGAATGGAAGGTCCCGTAATATCCGCATCCAGAATGGCTGTACGGTAGTTTCTGGCTCTCATGCTGCAGGCCATCAGGGAAGTCACCAGAGATTTCCCCACGCCTCCTTTTCCGCTGATAACGCCAATGACCTTTTTTACGGAACTTGCGGGATTTAACTTTTCCTCAAACGTATTTTTCTGTGTTTTTTTACTGTCACAGTCCAGAGAACATGTACTGCAGCTTCCGCTGCAATTTGCTGGTTCGCTCATTTTTCTTTCCTCCAAATCAGAATATCTTCTGTGTCCGCTAGTCCTTAAGGCCGGCGGTGATCAGTCTGCACACCTCTTCCAGAGCCTCTTTCTCGTCGTCGCCTTCACAGCGCACCTCGATCGTGGTTCCGCATTTGATTCCCGATGCCATCACGTTCAGTACGCTTTTGGCATTGATCTCTTTTTCCTTATAATAGATCATGACCTTTGACCTGAATTTCATGGCTGTCTGGCAGAGCATGCCTGCAGGTCTCAGGTGAAGGCCGGATGGATTTACCACCTGTATTGTTTCAGATACCATAATTGAATCCCCTCCTATCCTTGAATTCTATAATAGAATCCCCCTGCTGTCAAGAAGCCCCGGAGGGAGCCCGAACGTCCGGATACAGACAGACTATTTCTTTCCTGCCTCTGTCTCTTCTTTCTGTCTTCTTCTCTCTTCTCTGGAAAAAACGCAGCCGCAGTAGTCCTGACGATAAAGATGATGGAGGGCGGACAGTTCCAGGGAGCGTTTGTATCCGTTCCTTTTTTTGAAGTCCGAAGGAAGAAAGGCCACACCTGCAGCCCTTCCTTCTTCTTCCCCGATATCATTGAGCCTGCGGGCGTCTTTCAGCGGACTGATGGTCAGCGTGGTGGCAAAGAAGTCATATCCTCCTGCTGCCGCCTGCCCGGCGGCTTCCCGCAGTCTGAGTCTGAAACATTCTGTGCACCGTCCGCCTCCTTCAGGCTCTTTTTCCAGCCCCTTCACCGTCCGGTAAAACACATCGGGATCGTAGGTTCCTTTTAAAAAGCGCACCGGATGGCAGACATCCATTTCTGCGATGAGCCGTTCCTGCTCCCTCTCCCTTTCTCCATATTCCTCCGGAGGGTAGATATTGGGATTAAAATAAAACACTGTAATGGAAAAATAACGGGACAGATATTCCAGCACATAGCTGCTGCAGGGTGCGCAGCAGCTGTGAAGAAGAAGGGACGGAACCTTTCCCTCCTGCTCCAGTCTGTCCAGAATTCTGTCCAGTTCTTTCTGATAATTTCTCTGATTCATACTCACCTCTGACCGTGAAAAAGGATTCTGCTCTGCAGGAAGTCTTTTCACGCTGCATAAAAAAGGCAGCCGGTCATGCCTGCTGCCTCCTTTTCCTTACAGAAAGTCCCGGATCCGTTTGCTGCGGACCGGATTTCTCAGTTTTCTCAATGCCTTGGCCTCAATCTGACGGATTCTCTCTCTGGTAACATTGAACTCCTTGCCTACTTCCTCAAGAGTTCTCGGATGTCCGTCTTCCAGACCGAAACGCAGAACAATCACCTGACGTTCTCTTTCTTTCAGATCTCCCAGCAGCGCATCGATATGCTCACGCAGCATCACCGACTCCACATTGCCTTCCGGAGTCAGCGCATTGCTGTCTGCCACGAAATCCCCCAGATTGGAGTCATCTTCTTCGCCGATGGGAGTTTCCAGAGATGCAGGCTCCCTGGCGATCTGCATGATCTCCATGACCTTATCTTCAGACATCTCCAGTGCTTCCGCAAGCTCTGTCACAGACGGTTCATAGCCCAGCTCCAGAGTCAACTTTCTCTGCATCTTCGACATTTTATTGATGGTCTCCACCATATGCACCGGAACACGGATGGTTCTTGCCTGATCAGCCAGGGCTCTTGTCACCGACTGTCTGATCCACCAGGTTGCATATGTACTCAGCTTATACCCCTTGGTGTAGTCGAATTTTTCCACGCCTTTGATAAGACCGAGATTTCCTTCCTGGACCAGGTCCAGGAAGCTCATTCCACGTCCTGTGTAACGTTTTGCGATGCTGACAACAAGTCTCAGGTTTGCCTCGATCAGCCGTTCCTTTGCCGATTCATCGCCTTCGGCTTTCCTTTTGGCGAGCCTCAGCTCCTCATCTGCAGACAGAAGCGGGACCGTACCGATTTCCTTCAGATACATGCGGACCGGGTCTTCCGTGCCGATTCCGTCCAGGAGATCGATGGCATCCAGATCGATGTCCTCTTCATTCTTGTCGATAAAATCTCCGTCCAGGTCGTCCAGCAGCAGGGAATCATCATCCACAAGCAATGTGTCATCGATTATCGGAACCACATCAATGTTGTTGTGTTCCAGATAATTATAAATCTCTTCCATCTGCTCCGGGCCCAGATTGTCTCTGGCAAAAAAGTCATTGATCTCCGTCACATCCAGTGCGTTCTGTTTTGACTTTCCCAGCTCGACAAGTTTCTTGAGTTTTTCTAAAAATACTTCTTTCTCCACAAAAAACGTCCTTTCAAGTGGAATCTGCCTCTAAGTTCTTCCACAACGGTTCATTATATACTATCTAATTACATTTTTCAACATTTTTCTTCTGGATTTCCTCCCCGTTTTCCCCGGTCAGAAGGGAGACTGCTCCCGGGAGATTCCGGATCGTCACACCGGTCACGGAGCCCCCGAATTCACCATCCAGAACCCAGTCCACCGGCTCCTGAGCGGTGACTGTAAGTTCAGCGGTTTTGAATTTGAAAACATATTCGTTTTCTTCTTCCCTGAGAAACATATAGGAAATAATATTGGAAAAATCCACCGGTGTTCTGGGCGTCCGGATCAGAAGCACCTCAAACAGCCCGTCGTCCATAACCACGTCCTGCGTCACCAGACCTTTGAATCCGGCAACACTGATGGAATTGGTCACCATTCCGAAAATAAAATCTTCTTCCAGAGTGTTTCCGTCCCATTCCACCTTCATCCTGTGGGATTTCAGGGATGAAAGATGTTTGACGCACTCCAGCATGTACGCCTGGTGGCCCAGCACGTTTTTTGTTTCCTGTGAAGTCTTGTACGATACCTCCGTAAACGCTCCGAAAGCCGCAATATACACAAAATATCTGTCTTCTCCGAATGCACCGATATCCAGAGTCCTGGGCGTTCCTGTCACAATGGCCTCCGCTGCCTTCATGATATCCGGCGGAATCCTCATGCTCCTGGCGAAATCATTGGTGGAACCGGCCGGAATATATCCCAGCCTGGGAATTTTCCTGGCCTTCATAAGTCCTGACACAACGCTGTTGAGAGTTCCGTCCCCGCCGCTGCATACCACCAGGTCCACATGGCCGCCCTGCTTTTCCGCCTGGACTCTTCCGTCCCCGGGTTCCTGCGTAATATAGACCGACGGCATGTAGCCTGCCCTGCAGAACCGGTCCAGTACACCCATCAGCTGATTTCTCATCAGTTCCTTCCCGGAACGGGGATTCACGATAAACAGCATTTTTTTCATATGCTTTCCTCCTGTCTCTGGTCCAGAAACTTCTTATACGCCGCAAATGCACTGGGAACGGCATACCTGCTTTTCAGCTCTTCCCGTTCCGCAAACAGGATCCCGCCGGGCAGTTTTTCCAGTTCTTCCGTTCCGGGAAGACGGGAAAAAAAGATTCTGTAGCAGGTCATATGCCATTCCGTGTGGCTGAAAATATGGCGGGACGGTTCCGCCGCCTCCAGTCTGACAGGAAAAGGAAACAGGGCTCTCACATCCTCTTCAGGGAGATGACCGCACAGATTGGGAAATTCATAAAGAGAAGCCAGAAGGCCCTCGCTTTCACGTTTTCTTATGGCTATTTTGTCCCCATATGTCATGAATAATACGGTTTTTTCCTCAATTTTCCTTTTTTTCCTGGCCTGTCTGACGGGAATCTCCCCGGTCATTCCTTTTTCTCTGGCAGCACAGACCGTGTGAAAAGGGCATTCCCCGCACAGAGGCTCTCCGTTGGGAATGCAGATCACCGCCCCGGTCTCAATGAGTGCCTGATTCAGATCACCGGCCTCTCCTTCCCGTAGAATCCCGGTCACCAGTTCTTCCATTTTCCGTCTGGTACTCTGTTTCAGAATGTCCTCACGGCTTCCGGTGACTCTGGCCAGAACACGCAGCACGTTGCCGTCCACGGCAGGAGCAGGAATTCCATAGGCAATGGATGCAATGGCTCCGGCTGTATAACTGCCGATTCCCGGCAGAGAAAGCAGCTTTTCTCTGGAAGCGGGAAGCTTACCTCCGTATTCTTCCATCAGAATCTCCGCAGTCTTTTTCAGATTTCTGGCCCTGCTGTAATACCCCAGCCCTTCCCAGTATTTGAAAAGCTCTTCTTCCAGAGCGGATGCCAGCGCTGCCACATCGGGAAACCGTTCCATGAACCGGGCAAAATAAGGCTTTACCGCTTCCACCCTGGTCTGCTGCAGCATGATTTCAGAAATCCAGATTTTATAGGCATCTCCGGACCTTCTCCACGGAAGATCACGCTTGTGTTTCCTGTACCAGGAAAGAAGAGGCCCTTTTGCCGCCTCCAGTCTTTCCCGGTCCGTGGGCTCGCTGTCTGCGGGAAACAGCACCTGCAGGCTTCCGTACAGATCCCTCCTAGACGTATCCATAAATCCCCCGTACGGAAACCTCTCCGGAGATCACTTCTTCCACGGTTCCGTCTTCTCTTTTCACCAGCAGTGCTCCCTCTCTGTTGATTCCTTCCGAAATCCCCCGGAATTCTCCGGAAGGCGCCAGAACACATACTTCCTGGCCGAAATTCACCAGGCTGCGGTTGTATTCCTCCATAAGTCCTGACATATCCTGTGTCTTTTCAAAGATCCCGTAATACTCTTCCAGAGCTTCCATGATTTTTCCGATCATGGGGCTTCTCCTGTACTTCTTTCCGGTTTCCATACAGAGGGATGTGGCAATTTTACGGATCTCTTCAGGAAAATCCTCTGTATTCACATTGATGCCGGGTCCCACAATCACATACTGGATCTCCGTCATTTCCGTACTCATTTCCGTCAGAATGCCGCAGATTTTCTTTCTGTTGAGTACCAGATCGTTGGGCCATTTGATTCCGGTTTCAATGCCTGTGGCCTCCCGGATCCCCTTTCCCACGGCCAGCGCCGCAATCAGGGTCAGCATGGAGGCGGAAACGGATTCGATCTGCGGTCTCAGCAGAATGCTCATCCAGATTCCCGAGCCTTTGGGAGATACCCAGGCCCTTCCCCTTCGTCCGCGGCCGCCTTCCTGATGTTCCGCCACCACCAGAGTTCCATGGGGTGCCCCCTGGTCAGCCAGACGTCTGGCCTGAATATTGGTGGAGTCTGTCCTGTCAAAAAACACCACATTTTTTCCTGCCCATGCGGTATGTATGGAAGATTCCAGTTCCTCTGCCGACAGAATGTCCCCCATTCCTTTCAGTACATATCCTTTGTTTCTTACTGCCTCGATCTCATACCCTTCTTCCTTCAGCTGGTTGATCACTTTCCAGACCGCTGTCCGGGACACGCCGAACCGTTCGCACAGTTCCTGCCCCGATATATATCCTTCTGCTTCCTTCAGCAGTTTTATGATCTCACTCTTCATTCCTTACCTCCACCAGATGCTGACTGCACTTACAATGCACAGTATCAGAAGAAGAAGTCCGAACAGCATCTGCATTGCCGCCGATACCTTGCGCTTTCTGTCCCTGCCACTGCGTCCCAGACGGTAATTGCCCGTAACCAGGTTCAGAGCAGCCGCCAGCAGAAAGATCACCGGAAACAGGAGCATATGATCCTCGGGATTGATAAATGAGATCACAGCCAGCACCACCACCGCCAGTCCGATTACAATATGAATGGCATCAAGGGCCATGGAACTGCTCCTCATGTTTCTGTTTCTTTCTTTTTCCGTCATCCGGCATTTCTCCTAACTGTTTTCCATTTTTTCCTTTTGCGGATCCAGCATGGCCTGCAGATTCCCGTCCCCCAGAACCCTCTGTATCTCTCCGCTCAGTTCCTGATCCGTATAGATCCTGAAGGGATCAAGCCGCATCCGCTTCGCGCATGATTCCAGAAGAGCCGCATACATATCACGGTAATCCCATCCGGACGGCAGCTTCAGCCGTTTTGCCATGGCCGGAAAGATCTTTTCCGTATATACGCGGTAGCCGGAAAGCTTCTCTGTTTCTTCCCGGTCCATGACAGATTCCGCATACAGCCTGAAAAGTTCCATTTCCGACATCATTTTATCAAAATAATAAGCCTCTGTATATGGCATGTCAATATAATAATTCCTGCCTGCCAGGCCGTACAGAAATCTTTTGATGTCAAAATATCCCATCAGAAGATTTCTTCTGGCACGTTTTCCGGTGAATTCCAGAATCCCTCCAAGATTTCCCGAGGGTCTGATCTGAAGCACGGAAACGGATCCGGCAATTTCAGGTGGCAGCGGTTTTTCCACGCCGATTCCGAAAATACGGACTGCCAGAATATCCCGGTATCCCCGTTTTGCCAGCACATCCACCGGTACATTGTTGACCCTGCCTCCGTCCATGTACACCTTGCCTCCCAGTTTCTCACTTTTAAAGCCAGGAAAAAAGGCGCTGGCCAGCAGAATGTCCTTCATGGTACCCGGAGGCACTTCCTTCATATTGACATCGATTTCTTTTCTGTCCGTGACCGAATACGTGGTCACGTAAAACTCACAGGGAGAATTCCGGATCTTTTCCTCGTCCACACAGCCTGCGATCAGCTTTTTCAGAGGCGTGATGTCCACACCTTTTTCCGTAAAGACGCGGCGGGCATCATTTAAAAGTCCGTACAGATCCAGGGCTTTCATGTCCATCTTTCTCAGACTTTCCATCATGGCATCGTCCACATCCATGACTCTGGAATATGCCATGGTCTTCCATATGGCTTCCGCAAACTCCACATGATCCATACAGATGAGGGCGCCGTTTAAGGCGCCCACAGAAGTTCCGGCAATTCCCTTTATTCTGACCCCTGCTTCCCGGAGGGCTTTCCATGCGCCGATCTGATAGGCGCCTCTGGCTCCTCCCCCTTCCAGAACCATTCCGTATTCTCTGGAGAGATCAATCTGTTCTTTCATCGTCACCTGCAATTTCCTTTATGCTCTTCACAAGCCCTGCCATGGACTGAATTTCCGACGGAATGATGATCTTGGTGGCCCTTCCGTCAGCAGCCTTGGCAAAGGCTTCCAGGCTTTTCAGCCTCAGAACGGTTTCATCGGCTCCGGCTTCCCGGATCATCCGGATTCCCTCGGCATTGGCCTGCTGTACTTTCAGGATTGCCTCAGCCTGACCTTCCGCCTCCCGGATCCTCTTTTCTTTTTCTGCCTCTGCATGAAGAATGGCCGCCTGTTTATCCGCCTCCGCATCCAGAATCGCGGACTGCTTCTTTCCTTCCGCCACAAGAATCGTGGATTTCTTCTCGCCTTCTGCCCGGAGAATGGCCTCACGGCGCTCACGCTCGGCTTTCATCTGTTTTTCCATGGCATCCTGAATGGCTGCCGGAGGAATGATGTTCTTTAATTCCACACGGTTCACCTTGATGCCCCAGGGATCCGTGGCCACATCCAGGGCAGCGCGCATCTTGGTGTTGATGGTCTCTCTGGAAGTCAGGGTCTGATCCAGTTCCAGGTCACCGATAATGTTTCTTAAGGTGGTGGCTGTCAGATTTTCAATGGCCATAATGGGGTTCTCCACGCCGTAGGCATAGAGCTTCGGGTCCGTAATCTGGAAAAACACAACGGTATCAATTTTCATGGTTACGTTATCCTTGGTGATCACCGGCTGCGGTGCAAAATCCACCACCTGTTCCTTCAGAATCACCCGTTTTGCCACACGGTCAATAAACGGCATTTTAAAATGAACGCCCACGGACCAGGTGGCCAGATAGGCACCGAGCCTTTCCACCACAAGAGCCTGCGCCTGGGGTACGATGCGGATGCAGGAAACCAGCACCAGCAAAATCACCACCACAAGAATCACTGTCAGAATGAATCCCACACTCATCACACTGTTCATACTCTATCCCTCCTGAATTCTGTCTACAATCAGTTTCACGCCGCGGATATCTTTTATGACCACCATTTCTCCCGCCGGCAGAACCAGTCCGTCATCCACAGACCGCGCCGTCCATTCCTGTCCGTTGAGAACCACGGCCCCGGCGGACAGGCAGTTATTGATCTCCGACGTAACCCTGGCCTTTTTTCCAACCAGGCTTTCCGCATTGGTTTTTACGGTGCCTTTGTTGATGTACCTGGCGGCAAACGGCCTTGTAAAAATGAGAAGCACAAACGAAACCGCCAGAAAGACCACCAGCTGGGTTTTTACGGACAGATCGGCAACCGCCACAAAAAAGGCTGCCAGGGCTCCGCCCGCAAACCATATGGTTGTCAGGGCCATTGTCATGATCTCAATCCCCACCAGGATCACAAATACCACCAGCCAGACAACTGCCGTCATACTATCACTCCTTTATCTGCCCAAGCCGCTCTTCGCTGCCGTGCCGTTTCAAACATCATCACCGATGCCGCCACCGCCGCGTTGAGCGACTCCACGCTTCCTGCCATGGGAATCCTGACCCATGCATCCGCCAGTTCTGCCAGCGCATCACTGAGCCCGTTTCCCTCGTTTCCTATGAAGAAGCCGGTATTACCAGTATAATCTTCCTGCTCATAATTATTCTTTCCCAGCAGATGGGCCGCATACAGACGGATTCCGCGTTTCTTCAGATCTGCTGCCGTCCGGTTCAGGTCATCCGCATAGAAAAAGGGTACCCGGAAAACAGATCCCATGGTGGAACGGATCACTTTCGGATTATAGATATCCACCGTGTCACGGCTCATAATGACTCCGGTAATCCCCGCTCCTTCTCCTGCCCTGACAATGGTTCCCAGATTTCCGGGATCCTGAATATTCTCAAGAAGCATCAGGTGAGCCGGCCCCGGCGCAGCCAGAATATCTTCTGCGGTATACGCGTACTGGCGGACCACCGCCAGAATTCCCTGGGGTGTCCTGGTATCCGACATGGAGCGGAAGACCTGGTCACTGACCTCCTCGGCATTTCCCAGTTTTCTGAGGAGTCCTTCATTTTCCGGCTCCTTCAGGAAGCTTTCCGACACATAAACCCGCTCCACCCGGTCTGCCGGGAGTTCCGAACACATCCTGAATCCTTCCGCCACAAAGACCTTTTCCTCGTCCCGGGTTTTTGCCCGTTTCATAAGCTCCGCCACATGCCGGATCTGCTCATTTTTTGTACTGGTAATCATACATTATCCTCCGGACGGATCTTTTCCAGTTCTTCCATCCATATTCTTGCCGCCGCGTCACTGGGCATTCTCAGATCGCCTCTGGGTGATACGGCCACGGAACCCACCTTGGGTCCGTCCGGCAGACAGGACCGCTTGAACTGCTGGGAGAAAAATCTCCGGTAGAATGTCTTCAGCCATTTCCAGATCACGGACTCCGGATATACGCCGTCAAAGGCAATGCATGCCATACGGAAAATCTTTCCGGGCCGGTACCCGAATCTGAGGATGTAATAGAGGAAGAAATCATGGAGCTCATAGGGGCCCACCAGGTCTTCCGTCTTCTGGGAAATGACGCCGTCTTCCGGCGGAAGCAGCTCCGGACTCACCGGTGTGTCCAGAATATCCAGAAGCACATTTCCAAGCTCCTCATCCTGACAGGTATCCGCATAATACCGGACCAGATGGCGCACCAGGGTTTTCGGTACCGATGCATTGACACCGTACATGGACATATGATCCCCGTTGTAGGTGGCCCATCCAAGAGCCAGCTCCGACATGTCTCCGGTTCCGATGACAATGCCGCCTGTCTGATTTGACAGGTCCATGAGCACCTGGGTTCTTTCCCTGGCCTGTGAATTCTCGTACGTCACGTCATGTGTTTCCGCATCGTGTCCGATATCCCTGAAATGGGTCATCACCGCTTCCTTCAGGTTCACTTCCCGCAGTTCGGCCCCCAGTTTTTCCGTAAGGACGCAGGCATTGTGATAGGTCCTGTCCGTGGTGCCGAAACATGGCATGGTAACGGAAAGAATATTCTTCCTGGGGATCCCCAGCATGTCAAAGGCGCGGGCCGTCACCAGAAGAGCCAGTGTGGAATCCAGGCCGCCGGAAATTCCCACCACTGCATGGGTGCATCCCGTATGTGCCAGCCTCTTTTTCAGGCCCATGGCCTGAATGGTGAGGATTTCCTCACACCGTTCCGATCTTGCCTTTTCGTCCGACGGCACAAAGGGTGCCGGGTCAATGAACCGGTTCAGCACCAGATCTTCCTTCTTCAGGTCAAATTCCGCCACCGCATAGGATTCCGCCAGCTCCGTACGGAATGTGTTCATTCTTCTTCTTTCATTTCTCAGACGTTCCAGATCCAGATCCGCACAGATCATTCCGTTGGAAAACCGCCTGGAGGAAGCCAGAATGGTTCCGTTTTCCGCAATGATGTCATGTCCGCCGAAAACCAGGTCCTGGGTGGACTCTCCTTCCCCTGCGCTGGCATAAATATATCCGCAGACCAGTCTTGCCGACTGTCCGGTGATCAGGCTGTTCCGGTAGGCGTGTTTCCCGGTGGTCTCGTCACTGGCAGAACAGTTGACGATGACTGTGGCTCCTGCCCTGGCATGGGAAATGCTGGGGGGATCCATAACCCAGACATCCTCACAGATCTCCGCCGCAGCCACCACCTCCGGCATATTCCTGCAGCAGAACAGGATGTGGCTTCCGAACGGTACATAGCCGTCCCTCCACTCCACCAGTTCCGGCTCGTCATTGCCCGGAGTAAAATGACGCAGTTCGTAGAATTCCGAATAATTGGGAATGTTTTTTTTGGGAACCAGCCCCAGAAGCTCGCCGTCTTTTACGGCCGCTGCCGTATTATAAAGCTTTCCGTTTTTCACCCAGGGAAGCCCCACAAATACCAGAATGTCTTTTCCCTTTGTAAAATCCACCAGCTTTCCGAACTCCTCACGGGTGCTTTCCAGCAAACTGTCCTGAAGGAACAGATCCCCGCAGGTATAGGCTGTCAGGGACAGTTCCGGAAATACCATGATTCTGATGCCTTCCTGCACTCCCTGATCTATCATCCTGCAGATTGCCTCCCGGTTGGAAACCGGGTCTGCAACTGTGACATCCGGCGTGGCTGCCGCCACCCGGAGAAAACCGTCTTTCATACGTATACTCCTTTGTCTATTGATAATCTATGGTCTTTATTTATGTGAATCTTCCATTTTCGGAAGCCACTTTCCTTTCCAGGCATAAATCACATCCATGGCCGCCGTGCTGATCCAGGTGATCGGATAGCAGAGCATAACCGCTTCGTAACTTGGGAACAGCGGCACCAGGAAGTTTATGTAAATCATACGCAGGATACACATGTTTCCCACGGAAATCAGCATGGATACAAATGTTTTTCCTGCCCCGCGCATGGTTCCCATCAGAATCTGATGGACAGGCATCACCACGTAAAACGGAATCACCAGGCGCATGGTCAGCGTTCCGTACCGGACCACCTCCGGCTCGCTGCTGAAAATAGCCGTCAAGGACGGTGCGTATACATAAAGCAGGGAACAGACGCAGCCTGCATACAGGAAGCAGATGGCCATGTTCTGGAAAATTCCCGACTTGACGCGGTCATAACGCTCTGCCCCGATATTCTGGCCTGTAAACGTCGTGGCTGCCAGACAGAAGCTCTGCATGGGCAGCTGGGCAAAACCGTCGATTTTCAGGTAGGAACCGAATCCTGCCATGGCCATGGCTCCATATGCGTTTACATTGGCCTGAACGATTACGTTTGACAGGGAAATGATGGACTGCTGGATTCCCGCAGGAAGGCCCTGCGTCATGATCAGCCTCACCATCAGCGGATCCAGAGACAGTTTCCTGAGGTTCAGATGGTAGATATCCTCTGTCCTTGTGAGGGTTCTCAGGGCCAGAACCATGGAAAGGCACTGGGAAATCACAGTGGCAATGGCCACACCGGCCACGCCCATATGAAGGACCACCACAAACACAATGTCCAGAATGATGTTTGTGACGGAAGAGGCACAAAGATAATACAGCGGACGTCTGGAATCGCCCACGGCCCTCAGAATGCCGGACGCCATATTATAGGTCAGGTTAAACAGAGAACCGCCGAAAAAAATCCGGAAATAGACGACAGAATTGACCATGACTTCTTCCGGTGTTCCCATAAGTGTCAGGATCATCGGTGAAAACACGATGCCCGCAAAAATCAGGATCACACCGCCGATGAGACAGAGGGCAATGGCGGTATGAACCGCCTGCTGCATTTTTTTCTCTGCGCGGGCTCCGTAGTACTGGGATATGATCACTCCTGCGCCGGTGGAAATCCCCATGAACATACCGATGATCAGGTTGATCAGCGAGTTGCTGGAGCTGACTGCCGCCAGAGCCTCACTGCCGATGAACTGCCCCACTACGATGGAGTCCACCGTATTGTACAGCTGCTGCAGAAGATTCCCGATCAGGAGCGGGACTGCAAAGGCGATCAGCTGTTTCCAGATCACGCCTTCTGTCATCATTGTCGTCTTCGTTTTCTGATTTTCCCCCAAAACAAACCCCTCCCTGTTTTCTCTGCCGGCGCGCCGTTCCCCCAAACTGCGCGCCGGAACTGCTGTTTCCCATCCGTTTCCGGAAAACGGGTCCGGAAAAACGGAAAGATGTTTCAACACTTTCTTACATTATACACGTTTTTACAGAAAAAGGGAAGTTTTGAATTGTTTCCGCGGCTGTCCTGTGATACACTTGGAGACGGACTTTATTGTATTCTGACACAGAAGGAGAAGATTCATGACTGATGAAATTTTTTCCAGAACCATACAGCTTCTTGGAAAAGACGGCTTTGAAAAAATCCGCACTGCCTCTGTGGCCGTATTCGGTCTCGGCGGCGTTGGCTCCCACTGCGCCGAGGCTCTGGCCCGTACCGGAATCGGCTCCCTGTTTCTGGTGGATTCCGACACCGTAGCACCTTCCAACATCAATCGTCAGAGCATTGCTCTTTTAAGCACTGTGGGGCGCCGAAAGACAGATGTCATGAAGGAAAAGCTGGCGGATATCCATCCGGAATGCCGGATCTGCACCAGTGATGCCTTTGTGCTTCCGGACAATCTTCCGGAAGTGTTTGCCTCCTTTCCGGAGCGGCCGGACTATATTATCGATGCCATCGATACCGTAAGTGCCAAAATTGCTCTGGCCTCCTATGCGGCGCAGCAGAACATTCCTCTGCTTTCATCCATGGGCACAGGCAACAAGCTCCATCCCGAGCTTTTCCGTTTTGCCGACATTTATGATACCAGCGTATGCCCGCTCTGCCGCGTCATGCGCAGGGAACTGAAAAAAAGGGGCATCGCTTCCCTGAGAGTCCTGTATTCTGAGGAAATCCCCAGAGTTCCGGCGTGTCCGGGCGAAGAAAAGTCACCCGGAAGGCCTGCTCCGGGAAGCATCGCCTTCGTTCCTCCCGCGGCAGGGCTGATGCTGGCAGGCGAAGTCATACGCACCCTGTCCGGTGTCTCATAACCGGCAGAACAGGGCAGCCCCGCTCCGGTGCCTTATAGCCGGCCTGCGGAGCGTTTCCCGGATACCGGTTCCCATTGTACGGCAAAAGGCTGCATTCCCCCATGAATGCAGCCTTTTTTCACGTTCCGTACCCTTACATCATACAGTTTTCCCTGAAATAGTACCTTTTTCCTGTCTATCCTACAGCAATATATCACATTTTTCACAATTCGTCAATATTTTTTTAGTGAATTCTGCACAATCTCTTCCCTTATTTCTTCCCTCAGGACCGATCCGCATTTTATGCATATTTTACAGGATTCCGGGACAGCCTAAAGCATGATCAAACATCTTTCAGATTGCCGAAAGGATACCCATATGAAGATTTCATCTGATATTCATGCAAACATGGACCGGTTCCACAGTCTTCTGGACGTGTCCACCAACTTCGACATTGTCTACCATACAGTGGAGATCGGAGGAAAGCAGGCCTGCATTTATTTTGTGGATGGTTTCACCAAAGACGAAGTCCTGCAGCGTCTGATCCAGAGCTTCATCCCGGTAAAGCCGGAAGATATGCCGGAAAACGCCCATGATTTTGCCAAGAAGTATGTGACTTACGGGGAGACAGGTCTGGTATCCGACGAGGAACAGATTCTCATCCAGCTTCTGTCCGGACTTTCCTGTCTGTTTATAGACGGATATGATCAGTGCATTACCGTTGACTGCCGCACCTATCCGGCCAGGGGAGTCTCCGAGCCTGAAAAGGACAAGGTTCTCCGGGGTTCCCGGGATGGTTTCGTGGAAACCCTGATCTTCAATACGGCTCTGATCCGGCGCCGGATCCGGGATGTCAATTTTACGGTGGAAATCATGTCCGCCGGAGAAAGTTCCCATACCGATATCGCCATCTGCTACATGAAACGGCGGGTGGATGAAAACCTGCTGGCCACCATCAAGGAGCGCATCGGAAAACTCCATGTGGATGCCCTTTCCATGAATCAGGAAAGCCTGGCAGAATGCCTGTATCCCTACAAATGGTATAACCCGTTTCCGAAATTCCGGTTTTCGGAACGGCCCGATACGGCCGCTGCATCCATTCTGGAAGGCAGCATCATCATTCTGGTGGACAACTCCCCGTCCTGCATGATCCTCCCTTCCTCTGTGTTCGACATCATTGAAGAAGCCGATGATTATTATTTTCCTCCGGTCACCGGAACGTATCTTCGTCTGTCACGTATGACCGTCTCGGTCCTCACCCTGCTGCTGACTCCGGTCTGGCTGCTTCTCATGCAGAACCCCGCCTGGATTCCGGACTGGCTCCAGTTCATCCGCCTCTCCGATGAGATCCATGTACCTCTGATCTATCAGCTTCTGCTTCTGGAATTTGCCATTGACGGTCTCCGGCTGGCCGCAGTCAATACCCCCAGCATGCTGACCACCCCTCTGAGTGTCATCGCGGGTATTGTCCTGGGAGAATATTCTGTCCGGTCCGGATGGTTCAACAGTGAAACCATGCTCTACATGGCTTTCGTGACCATCGCCAACTATTCTCAGGCCAGTTTTGAGCTGGGCTATGCGCTGAAATTCATGCGGGTTCTTCTGCTTCTTCTTACCTCACTTTTCAATTTCTGGGGATTCCTGGCCGGACTGGTCATTGTGGTCTGTGCCATCGTGTTCAACAAAACCATCGCAGGAAAGAGCTACATCTATCCTCTGATTCCTTTCTCCTGGTCCGAATGCAAAAAACGTTTTTTCCGCGGCCGTCTTCCTCATACGGAAAAATGACCGGTATCTTTCCCAAAACAGATCTTTACCTCCTTCCATCTTTTCAGCCTCCCTCCGGGAGGCTTTTCTGCGAAAATTCTGTGGACTTTTCCTTTCAACAGGAGTATTCTGAAGACAGGACCGGAATCTCCTCCGCAGTGCTTCTCAAACCTGCACGGATATTCCGGATTATGATGACTGGAGGTAACAGGTATGTTTCTGGAACGGATTTCATGGATGCAGGCACAGGAATATTTTAAACACGGAGACCTGGCCGTCATCCCGGTGGGCAGTACGGAAAACCATGGTTCTCAGCTTTCTCTGGGAACGGATTTTCTGATTCCCCGCCGTCTCTGCGAGATGATGGACCCGCGTCTCGACTGTCTCATTGCTCCTACGATCCCCTTCGGAGTCGGGGATCAGCACACGCATTTTCCCGGCACCATCACCATTGGCCCCGACGGTCTCTATGATCTTCTGAAACGGGTGACGGATGAGCTGTACGGCTGGGGAATCCGCAGATTTGTCTTTCTCAACGGACACGGCGGCAATACTCCTGTCATCCAGCGGATCTGCCTGGAGCTGGACGACAGAAACGCCCTGGGATGCATGTTGAACTGGTGGATCCTGGCAGGAGAGCTGAATCCGGACTGGAAGGGAGGACACGGCGGTGCGGAAGAAACCGCAGCCATGATGGCCATCGATCCTTCCTGCGTCCATATGGACCTTTTCATGCCCTTTGAACCGAAGGATCTGACTGCGGACCTGAAGTTTGCAGGCTCCTTCAACGTTTCCTTCAACGGCGTCACCGTTCCTGTTCCCCGCCATGTGGACCGGTATTCCTCATGCGGCTGGTACGGTCCCGACTCTCCGGAGACCGCCACCGAGGAATGGGGAAAAGCCATGCTGTCTGCCACCGCAGACTTCTGTGTGGATTTCATCAGGAAATTTCAGGAGGCTCCGATTCCCGGAGCACCTTCGGTTCCGGAATCCCGATGAGTTCCCGGACCTTCCCATGATTCCCGGCACCGGGGCCGGATGCATCTGCGCCGGATCCTGCGCATCATCGTAAAAACACATGCTCCCTGCAGGCAGACGGGGCCGTAAAGGTCCGCCTCCCGGCAGGGAGCATGTGTTATAGATTCAGAAAATGCCGGCTTTTATATTTTCAGAGACCACTGGCTCAGGTCCCAGATTTTTGATACAAGGCCATCGTAAAATTCGGGTTCATGGCAGATCAGCAGCACGGCGCCTTTGTATTCTGCCAGGGCTCTCTTCAGTTCTTCCTTGGCATCCACGTCCAGATGGTTGGTGGGCTCGTCCAGCAGCAGTACATTGGTCTCCCTGTTGATCAGCTTGCAGAGCCTGACCTTGGCCTGTTCGCCTCCTGACAGGACGCGCACCTGGCTTTCAATATTCTTTGTGGTCAGTCCGCATTTGGCCAGCGCAGCCCTGACCTGATACTGGGTATAGGAGGGAAATTCTTTCCAGATTTCCTCAATGCAGGTGGTGGTGTTTCCCGGTGCCATCTCCTGCTCAAAGTATCCGATGTACAGGTAATCCCCAAGCTCCACCGTACCGGACACCGCCGGGATCATGCCCAGAATGCTTTTGAGGAATGTGGTCTTTCCGATTCCGTTGGCTCCGGTGACCGCAATCTTTTCCCCCCGCTCCATATAAAAATTCAGCGGTCTGGAAAGCGGCTCCCCGTATCCGATGACCAGATCTTTTGTCTCAAAAATCATCTTTCCTGCCGCCCTGGCATTGAGGAAGCAGAATTCCGGCTTCGGCTTCTCCCTGGCCAGTTCAATGACCTCCATCTTGTCCAGTTTTTTCTGGCGGGACATGGCCATGTTTCTGGTGGCCACCCGGGCCTTGTTTCTGGCTACAAAGTCCTGAAGTTCCGCAATCTCCTGCTGCTGGCGCTTGTAGGCAGCCTCCAGCTGGCTTTTTTTCATTTCGTGTACTTCCAGAAATCTGTCGTAGTCCCCCACATACCGCTCCAGTTTCTGATTTTCCATATGGTAGATCAGGTTGATGACGCTGTTCAGGAACGGAATATCATGGGAAATCAGAATAAAGGCATTTTCATATTCCTGAAGATACCGTTTCAGCCATTCGATGTGCTGGACATCCAGATAGTTGGTGGGCTCGTCCAGCAGCAGAATATCCGGTTTTTCCAGCAGAAGTTTTCCCAGAAGCACCTTGGTTCTCTGTCCGCCGGAAAGTTCCGATACATCCTTGTCCAGGCCGATCTCATCCAGCCCGAACGCATGGCCGATCTCCTCCACCTTGGCATCAATGACATAGAAATCATGGGCCATCAGAAGATCCTGAATGGTCCCCAGTTCTTCCATCATTTCCGCCATTTCGTCTTCCGCGGCATCTCCCATTTTCTCACAGATCCCGTTCATCCGTTCTTCCAGTTCAAACAGGAAGGCAAAGGCACTTTTCAGCACATCCCGTATGGTCATGCCTTTTTCCAGCACCGTATGCTGGTCCAGATATCCGGTCCGGACATTTTTGGCCCATTCCACCTTTCCTTCATCCGGCATGAGTTTCCCGGTAATGATATTCATGAAGGTGGACTTTCCTTCTCCGTTGGCTCCAATGAGCCCGATATGTTCCCCCTTCAGAAGACGGAATGAAACGTCTGTAAAAATAGCCCGGTCTCCGAATCCATGGCTCAGATGTTCTACATTCAAAATACTCATGAAAAAATCCTTTATCCTTTCTGAAATCGTTCTGCCCTTTTTCCTATACAAGAAGTGTCATCAGAGGAATCGTCACAAGAGAAAACAGTGTATTGGTCAGAAGACACTTGGAACCGTAAACCGCATCTGCCCCGTATTTTTCCGCCAGAAGAGCCGTGGTGCTTCCTGCCGGCATGGCTGTCAGAATCACCGCACAGGCAGTCATCACCTCATCTCCGCGGAGCAGACGCATGAGAACCAGGGCAATCAGCGGCAGGGCAATGAGCCGCACAAATGCCAGATATACGGTACTCCAGTCTTTGAAGGACTGAAGGGTGAGAGCCGTCATCATGGTTCCGATCAGCATCATGGAAAGCGGCGTCGTGCTGTTTCCCAGTCCTGTAAGTGCCTGCTGGACAAAATCCGGAAGGGGGATCTCCACCAGACTCCGGATCATTCCCAGAAATACAGCTATGATACACGGATTCACCAGAACCTTTTTCAGGGCTGATTTTTTATCCGCAGAATCCGAGAAAATGGAAACTCCGGCCGTCCACATGAACACCCGGTTGGGTATGATGAAAATCGTGGCCAGAAGAAGTCCTCTTTCTCCGAGAACGGCGGCCACTATGGGCAGCCCCAGAAAACCGGAATTGTTGACCAGCGTCGCATACTGAAGAATGCTTCTCTTTTCAAACGGATACATGTTATAGATCCATTTTCCTCCCAGCCATGCAATCAGGCACACCAGAACAGCCGCCAGAAGGCACAGAGACGCCTGCATGAGAATCTCGGGCGTCAGATGAGTGCTGAAAGAATTGAAAATCATGCACGGGAGTGTGACTCTCAGAACAAAATCCGTCATTTTGGACTGGGTGTGTCTGTCCACAATATTCCGTTTGCTGCAGTAAAAACCGACACACATATAAATCAGCAGAATCATCTGCGTCGACAGCATCTTTATAAAATTGTCCATGAATCTTTCCTCCGAAATGTACTGCTCCGGAAATTCCGGACACATAAAAAGGGACCGGTGCACGGTCTCCTGCGTCCTGTCCGTTCCCGCGGCATCCGTTCCGCGCCGGAGCACTCTTTCCCGGGTCAAATCCGGGAACCTTCCTTTTCCTGAAGCGACAAAACAGGCAGCCCGGCGACGGTCATCCCGTCTGCCGCAGCTGCCTGCATATCATCCTTCACGGATACCTGTTTCCTTACTCGTCAATGCTGTAGTTCGGAGCTTCTTTTGTGATATGGATATCGTGGGGATGGCTCTCTCTGAGGGCAGCGGCTGTGATCTTGATGAACTGGCTGTTTTCCTGCAGTTCCTTGATGGTATGTGCGCCGCAGTAGCCCATGCCTGCACGGAGTCCGCCAAGCATCTGGAATACGGTGTCTTCCACATATCCCTTGTATGCCACACGGCCTTCCACGCCTTCCGGCACCAGTTTCTTGGCGTCCGTCTGGAAATATCTGTCCTTGCTTCCGTTTTCCATGGCAGCAATGGAACCCATACCGCGATATACCTTATACTTTCTTCCCTGATACAGTTCGTAGGTTCCCGGGCTCTCATCGCATCCTGCAAACAGGCTTCCCATCATGCAGACACTTCCGCCTGCTGCCAGAGCCTTGGTCACATCTCCGGAATATTTGATTCCGCCGTCTGCGATAATCGGAATTCCGTATTCCTTTGCAACCGCATAGCAGTCCATAACTGCCGTGATCTGCGGTACACCGATACCGGCCACCACGCGGGTCGTACAGATGGATCCCGGTCCGATTCCGACTTTCACAGCGTCCACACCGGCCTCAATCAGGGCTCTGGTGGCTTCTCCGGTTGCCACGTTTCCTGCGATGACCTGAACATCCGGGAATTTCTCCTTGATCATTCTGACGCAGCGGATTACGTTTGCGGAATGTCCATGAGCGGAATCCAGCACGATCACGTCGACTTTGGCATTTACCAGCGCCTCCACACGCTCCAGGACATTGGCTGTGATTCCCACTGCCGCACCGCAGAGCAGTCTGCCCTGCTCGTCCTTTGCGGAGTTGGGGTACTTGATCTGCTTTTCGATATCCTTAATGGTAATCAGACCTTTTAAGTTGAAATCATCATCCACAATCGGAAGTTTTTCCACCCTTGCCTTGGCCAGAATCTTCTTTGCTTCCAGCATGGTGATTCCTTCCTTGGCTGTCACAAGGTTGTCTGATGTCATGCATTCCTTGATTTTCTTTGTGTAGTCTTCTTCAAATTTCAGGTCACGGTTTGTAATGATGCCGACCAGTTTTCTTCCCTCTGTAATCGGAACACCGGAAATCCGGAATTTTGCCATCAGTTCATCTGCATCTTTTAATGTATGTTCCGGGGACAGATAAAATGGGTCTGTGATGACACCGTTCTCGGAACGTTTTACCTTATCAACCTCTTCTGCCTGAGCCTCAATCGACATATTTTTATGAATGATGCCGATTCCGCCCTGTCTGGCCATGGCAATCGCCATACGGTGTTCCGTTACGGTATCCATTCCTGCACTCATGAGCGGAATGTTCAGTTTGACTTTTTTCGTCAGGTATGTAGTAACATCAACCTGATTCGGAATTACTTCGGAATATGCCGGAACCAGCAGCACATCATCAAAAGTAATGCCGTCTCCAATAATCTTACCCATTCAGGTTCCCTCTCTTTCTTTTGACTGTAACATGAGTTCTCACACTTATTCTGTAATCGCTCTGAAGTATTCTATAGAGTATAGCAGTTTTGTCCTGTTTCTGCAACATCCCTTATGCAACATTTCTTATAATGGTTTTATTATTTTTTCTTATAAAAGGCAGTCCATCATTCCCAGAAACCTCTGGTTCTCTTCATGGCCTGATACACAGATCCGGTAATACCGTCCGTCCAGTCCCCGGTAATTGGCGCAGCTCCGGATCAGCACTCCGTGTTCCAGACACCTGGTGTAAAGTTCTCCCGGCTTCCGCCCGGTCCGGTCACGGAAAAGCAGGTAATTGGCAGCGCTTTCGAACACCCGGAACCCTCTCTGACTGAGCCCCGAAGCCAGAACAGGCCTTTCTCTCTTCAGATATTCCCTGGTCCGCATCAGGAATTCCTCTCTCTCTTTTCCGAAAGACGCCTTGACCGCCGCCTGGGCCGGCACCGAAACGCTCCAGGGCTGACGAAGGGTTTCCATCCTCTCCTTCAGTTTCCGGCAGGCCAGGAATCCATATCCGGTCCGAAGGCCCGGAACTGCAAAGGTTTTTGTGGCAGCCTGCAGGACCAGAAGGTTTTCCGCTCCGCTTTTCACCAGGTCCAGCACCGAATATGTTCCGGGTTCCTCCAGAAATTCCAGAAAGCATTCATCCACCACCGCCAGAATTCCTTCTTTCCGGCAGTATTCCAGAATCCGGTTCATGGCCGTCTTTCCTGTCAGAACACCTGTGGGATTGGCCGGATTGCATAAAAAAATCATGTCCGGTCTTTTCTCCCTCAAAAACTCCGTAAACGCCTCCGGATCCAGTGAAAATCCGTTTTCCGGACGCAGCAGGAAGAAATCGGTATGAACTCCGTTTCCTGAAAGGGCGGCCTCATATTCCAGAAAAGACGGTGCCGTAATCACGGCCCGGCGCGCCCCGGATGCCCGCACAGCCAGATGGATCAGCTCCGCGGCCCCGTTCCCAAATATTAGTGTATCTTCTGAAATCCCATACAGGGAAGCGGCCGCTTCTGCTGCCTTTCCGCACCGGACATCCGGGTAGCGGCTGCAGTCTTCCAGGCTTTCCAGGACGGCCTTTTTCACAAAGTCCGGCATGCCCAGAGGGTTGATATTGACGGAAAAGTCCATTGTGATCCCGGGATTTCCATAGATATCTCCTCCATGCACCGCCTTCATGATTCTCCTCCTCTCCTGTCAGTTTCCCGGACAGCTTCTGCTTTTTTCCGGTTTTCTTCCTCCTTTGTTTCTCCCGTTCTTTTTTCTTCAGGTTCTCCTTTCAGTCTCACGGGAATCCCGCAGCTGACCCGGTACACTTCGGAGGCGCTCTCCGCCAGAATCCGGCAGGCCCTGCCGCACAGATCACGCCATAATCTGTCCTCTCTCTTCACGGGAACGATCCCGCATCCCACTTCGTTGGAAATGATGACGGCATCGGGATTTTCCGTCATAAGGCGTTTCAGCCACTGCTCCATATGCTGTCCGGCCTTTTCTCCGTCGTCTTCCTCTGAAAACCGCCTGATATATTCATGCAGCCGGTATACCACCGGCCGTTCAAAGACATCTTCAGGGCAGCCGTCCTGTTTTCCTCCGTCGGCAATGATGTCTTTCCCGGCAGGATTCTCTTCTGTTTCTCCGTATCCCAGAAGTTTCAGACCGAATGACAGCTTTCCCTGGGAGGCGCCTCCCACAATCAGTCTCATCTTCGTTTCCTCCGTTTTCATTTTCATTTCAGACGCACCGGAATTCCGCAGACCACTTCCACCGCCTCATCAGCCATGGCCGCAGCTTTCCGGTTGAGTCTCCCCAGCAGATCCCTGTATTCCATGGTTTCTTCCGTATAGTTTTCCCCGTCGGAAAACACCTCGCAGGTAACCACCACCAGATTCCTCGCCTTTGCCTTCAGACAGGCCAGGCCCTGCAGAATCCGTTTCTCCGGATCTCCCTTTTCCTGCCTGATATCCTGCCGGTACATTTCATTGGCTGTCAGATTGGAAAGGCATTCCAGCAGCACATCCTTCCCCTCAAATCCCTCTGTTTCATGAAGATCCACAGGACATTCCACCGTCTGAAATCCTTTTCCTTTGCGCATTTCTCTGTGTTTTATGATCCGTTCCCTGCACTCTTCATCCCACGGAATCATGGTGGCGGCATAAATTCTTCTGCCGCCCAGCTCCATAAGGCGGTTCTCTGCCCAGGCAGACTTGCCGCTGGAGCTGCCGCCTGTCACCAGTATCATCATATCCATTTCCTCTCCGGCTCTCCGAACAGCTGCGGCGTAAAACAGGCCGCCGCTGCCGTCACTCCGTTTTCCGCCCGTTTTGAAAACAGCAGTCTGGCATGTTCCGAAACTTCAAGACATGCCGCCATGGCTGCTCTCTCGCATACATTTCCGATTCCTACTGTTTTATATACAAACGCAGACTCTGAAAAGGTTCCCGGCACGGCTCCCAGCTCTTCTCCTGTATATGTAAGGAAAGGAACCTCAAGCCGGTCGGCCAGTTCTCTGATCCCTGCCTCTTCTTTTTTGATATCGATACTGGACAGGGCACAGATACTTTTCATGTCCAGTCTGTTTTCTTCCATTACTTTCTCGACCACAGCCCGGATGGTTTCCTCTCCGGTTCCTCTCCGGCAGCCGATCCCCACTGCCACACAGGCAGGCACCAGCCGCAGCATGCGGTCCCTGGGACTTTCGCCGGAAGCCCGGCAGCCGATGGTGATCCGGATATTGTGACGGCACATGGTATCCGGAAGCAGTCCGTCCGGAATCGGTCCTCCTGTGGGAAAATCACTGAACAGCCCCACCGGCTGCCCGGAAAGCAGGTCTGCAGAAATGTATTTCGCCGTTTTCAGATCATCCATGGCCAGTCCGTTTTTCCTGGCAAACACATCCACGGAAAACATCCCCCGGCAGTCCGTCGCCGTGGTAATCACCGCCTGGGCCTCCAGAGCTTTCGCCGCAGCGGCAGCCAGCTCATTGGCACCACCGATATGTCCGGAAAGCACCGGAATCACATAGGCACCGTTTTCATCGGTCACCAGAACCGCCGGGTCAGTGGCCTTGCTCTTTACATAAGGTGCAATGGCACGGACGGCAATGCCTGCGGCACCGATGAATACCATGGCGTCCGCCCCGGAAAACCACTGTCCGGTCCAGTGGGAAAGCCCTCCTTCCTTTACGGCAAAAAAACTGATCTCGCGGTCTCTGGCAGCTGCCTGAAGGGCATAGGTTCCCAGCACAAATGCGATGGGATCATGCCCTGCCTCCCGGAACGCCTGTACCAGCTTTTTCTCTGTTCTGAATCCGTATTCCGTAAAACAAATCAGTACTATTTTCACAATATACTCCTGTTATCCATATTCCCTGACTATTATATGGGATTTTCAGGAATCTTTCAACACTTCTTTCTTCTGTTCCCTTCTGCGCCTGGTAATCATGCCGCCGATCCGGCCGCTTTCTTTCGCGGTAAGGCTTCGCCATCCTCCGGTCCTGACTTTCTCGTCCAGCCCCAGTTCCACGGCGATCTCATATTTCATTCTGTCTTCCGGTTCTATTTTTTCCGGATCAAACGTTTCTTCTTTTTTCTTTCTGGGCATATGCCAAAACTCCTTTTCTGTTGGTATTTAAAGTATTTCCTGTTTTTCCCCTCCTATACAGAAAGGAGCCGCACAGGCGGCCCCTTTTTCATGCTTCCTTTATCCTCGTCCGGGCGCTTTGTCTGTGCCCGTTTCCGTTTTTGTTTCCTTTTTCTCTCCCCTTTCCGGCAGAAAAATTTTTCCGCCGTCTTTCCTACAGCACGTTTCTCTCGCTGGGAATGATGACAGCCGCAATGATGTAAGCCACAATACCGGTTCCGGAGCAGGCCAGAACCGCCCACAGCAGCCGGATCAGTGTCGGATCCACATTGAGGTATTCACCAAGTCCTCCGCATACGCCGCATAATACCCGGTCTCTCTCTGAACGGTAAAGTCTCTTCATATCCATTTTCCTCCTCCTGTCTTTGATCACTGATTCAGAACCCGGATCTTTCCGTCCGCGCCGGTCTTTACAATAAAGAATCCCAGGTTCTGATCCATTTTTGCCGTATCCATATCCGCATATCCGATCAGCAGTCCGTCTTCTTCTCCGGTGTTTTCTTCCCTGACACCGTGATCATCCTCATACGAAATGAAAATCTCCCGCTTCCGGAACAGATCTGCCAGTCTGTGAACGCTGACCCCCATGGCCACTGAGACGGCGGCCACTCCTGTTCCCACCAGGATCATGAGAATTCCCGCAATCATACCGATCTTGATGAACTTACTCATGCCGCTTTCCCTCCTTTCTTCTTCCCATAAGGCTGTCCGCGGCCTTCATCAGGCATCTCCACAGGAAAGGAAGAAGCATTCCGATCAGCGCCACCGTCACAACCAGTCCCAGAACTCCGCATCCCAGGCTTATGAGGGAAAGCCCCAGCAGAAGCAGTCCTTCCAGCGGGCTGCCCATCATGAACACCGCGCCGAATGCCGCCAGCACCACTCCTGCGATGAATGCTGCCGCAGTGAGAAGCAGCACTGTCACGATTCCGCCGAACAGCAGGGACAGAAATCCCACAAGAATTCCCAGTATGGTTCCGCCTGCTCCCAGAAGAAACGGACTGGCAATCACCACAAGAATTCCGATCAGCAGCCATCGCAGCGGCTGGTTTATCTGTTTTTCATCCTTGCCGCGGCAGTATCTTCCGGTCTCTCTTCTCCTGTTTCCTTTCTGGTTTCCCGCTGTTTCCGTCTCTTGTTCCTCCGGAAGATCATATCTTCTGGCCACCTGATAGCCCGGATCCCGGAACCGTTCATCCTCATAGCCTGTCTCGGTAAAGGAACCTCCGTCCTCCAGATTCCCCATGATATCCGCCCGGATGATGGCTGCCACCCGTTCCGGGCTGCCGAATTCCGCAATGACCTCTTCTTCCTTTTCCGGACCGGCTTCTTCCACATAATCCCGGTAATACTGCATTGCTTCCTTTTTATCTTTGTCTGTCATATCCTGAAGCAGATATTCCAGACGGTCAAAAAACTCTTCCTTTCTCATATCATTGCCTCCTCAAAAATCCGGGATATTTTTTCCGAATATCCTGCCCACTCTCCCTTATAAAGTCTGAGCTGGGCTCTTCCGGTCTCCGTCAGTCTGTAGTATCTCCGGTTTCTTCCGTCGATAGCCAGATCATAGACCTCCAGGCATTCCTCTTTCTGGAGCCTCCTCAGCACCGGATACAGGGTAGATTCCGAAATATCAATGGCCTTCCTCACATCCTGGGTTATTTTGTAACCGTACGTCCCGTTCTGTTCTTTTGAAACCGCCGCCAGTACAATGGCATCCAGCAGCGCTGCTCCTGTATTAAAAACCATGAATGTTTCACTCCTTTCCGGCCTCTGTATATAAAACGAACCGGCCGCCCTGAAATCTTCATCTTCTTATATTTTTTATAATACTATATGTCATATAATATTATGGCTATATTATACGCTATATAATATTATATGTCAACAGAAATATAGACAGAAAAACGTCTGCTTCACCGCAGCAAAAAAGAGCAGAAACGGTACTCCCGTTTCTGCTCCTGTTTTCCGCTTTACACCGGCGGATTTCCTATTTCTTCTGTGCAAAAATCTCCCGTGCTTTTTTCATGTTTTCCCTGATTCTGACACCAAACGGACAGTTGGATTCACATTTTCCGCACATCAGGCAGTCATCTGCCGAAGCCGGAAGCGCCCGGTAATGCTGTGCCACGGTTTCCGGCACAGAACTCTGCTGCATTGCCAGATCCAGAAACTTGGTTACGGCGGCAATGTCAATATGCGCCGGACATGGCTGACAGTGATTGCAGTACATGCAGCGTCCTGTCATGCGGATTTCTTTCTCTCCGCTGAAAATATGGGCATAGCTGCGTTCTTCCGCAGCTGTATCATAATATTTCACTGCCTCCAGCACTTCATCCACCGTATGGCATCCTACAATCACCACTTTTACACCGTTGCGGTCCAGACAGTACTGAATGCACTGCGGCACTGTCATGGCCACGCCAAACGGAGAGCTTTCCGCCTTCAGCAGAGTTCCTGCTCCCAGCGGCTTCATCACTGTAATGGCCACACCTTCGGCCTCGCAGGCCGAATACAGTTTCTGACGGGCTTCATCCACCACGAGACCGCTTTTCTCCATGCCCTTAAATTCCATCAGGTCATAAATATCCGTATCGGCGGCTTCCATATCGTAGGCAGGGTTCACACTGAACATCAGCACATCGATCCACCCGCTTTCCACGGCTTTTAAGGCAATGTGGGGATTATGGGAGCTCATTCCGATATGGTGAATGATCCCTTTTTCCTTCAGTTCCTTTGCATATTCCAGAACAGGTCCTTCAAATACGGTCCGGAAATCTTCTTCACTGTCAATGTAATGGATCATGCCGATGTCGATATAATCTGTATGCAGCCGCTCCAGAAGGTCTTCAAAAGAACGCTTTGTCTTTTCAATGTCGCGGGTGCGGGTGTACTGGCCATCCTCATAAATGGTGCAGAGATGCCCCTGAATGATGAACCGGTCTCTGCGCCCCTCCAGCGCTGTACCCAGGTTGTCACGGGTGGGGGCCTGCGGCATGAAGATATCAATATAATTGATGCCGTTCTGCTGCGCCGCATCCACAATAGCAGTACTCTGGTCCGCGTCCAGGCCGTTGAACCATTCGCCTCCCAGGCCGATTTCGCTGACCTTCAGCCCCGTTCTGCCCAATATTCTGTATTCCATACACAGTTTCCTCCTTTTCAGTTCTGCGGTCTAAGCCATTCCGGCACAGATGCGGAAGCAGAATTCCGAAAACCGGAGAGGTTCCATGAAACGGAACCTGTGTGCCGCAGGAGAAATTAAGTATACCTGTATTATATACGTCTGTGCTTTTCCGGCAAGTACGCACATTGTTTTCAGAAAGTGAAACAGATTTCACTATTGGCTGCGTAAGGCAGACATAAAAAGAATCCTGCAGAAAAGGAGTCTCCCCCTGCGGCGGCCGGCGCAGAGGCGCTTTCTGCCGCAGGGCATTCCATGCAGAGCATTTCATGATGCAGGAACCGAAGTTTTCTGTATATAAAAAACGGCATGGCCTCTGAGCCATGCCGCCCGGACATCCGGACCCTTTTCCGCGTATATGTCCGGATGTTTCTTTTCCGTATCCTGATGTTTTAATGAAGAGCTCCGTTCTCATCCGGCGTGAAGACTCTGGCCTCTGTCAGCATTCTTCCGTCTTCCTGAAGGAAATAGGTCTTTCCGTCCAGGGTCACAAATCCTGTCTGCATCTGTCCGTTTTCCGGATTCAGATAGTACCAGTCTTCTCCGTCCAGCAGCCAGCCCTTTTTCACCTGATTCTGCTCATAAAAGTACCAGCAGCCGTCTTCCATGATCCATCCCTGCTTTTCAGCAGAAGTTTCCTCTGTATTGTTTCCGCTGCCCTGGCTCTGGAAAATAACGATTTTGGATGCCGTCTCCGCATCTCCCTGAGCGGTCCAGACCAGGAAGTCCGTTCCCTCTGTAAGATCGGTCACATAAACCATATTTCTGGTGAGATAAGGAAGAAGAACCGTTTCCTGGTTCACCTGATAGGCAGTGCCGGACGCGGTGGTCACGGTATGGGTGCCGTCTCCGTTGTCTGTCATCTCCGCCACGGTTTCATATGACGGAAAACCGAAATCCGCCGGAACGTCTGTCAGTACGATCTCTGCCGTGGTCATCGGCGGTATGCTCATGGTCATGGCCGGTCCCGCATATACCCGGACAGCCTCGCCTTCTTCCAGGTTCTCCGCAGTTACGGGATACCCGTTGACAGCTTCCAGAATCTTTGTATCATCGCCGAGCAGAATCACTACTTCATCTGTCTGCCCGCCGTTTCTGCGCTCCATTGTAAAACGCCCGTCTTCCAGTTCAGTAACCCGGCCGTCCATGCAGACGGGACCCAGGGTCTGGCTTCCCGTTTCCGCCAGAGCGGAAAATGCCATTCCTGCGGTCAGTGCCGCAGCACACATGATTCCTGTCCATTTTTTTGCTGTTCTCATCATAGTCTTCCTCCCTGTGGGTGTTTTCTGTATGGCTTAAAGATACCATATATTTCTTGAATTTCCAGTCACATTTTATTTACAAATCCATTAACGTTTCCTGTACGTGTTTTAAGAACCGGAGGAGGGCACCCTGATGCAGATTTTCTTTCCATTTTCCTCTGTGCCGCCCCTGCAGGACCGCCGTACGGAGGAACCGTCCGGGGCTTCTTTTTTACTGTCTCTCCTCCGAACGGCTGCGGAAGGCAGCACAGATCATATTTACACATTCGTCTGTGCCAAGGGCACTGCTGTTCAGGCAGATATCATAATTCTGCGCGTCACCGAAACGTTTTCCCGTATAATACTGATAATAGGCGCACCGATTCTTTTCCGTTTTTTCCAGTGCGTCTGCCGGCTCGTGATAGACATCCCGGACGCGCTTTTTTCTGCTTTCGGAATCCGCATAGATGAATACTTTCAGTACATTGGGATTCTTCCCAAGAATTGCATCTGCACAGCGTCCCACAATCACACAGCTTTTTTCCGCAGCCAGATCCTCTATGACTTTCTCCTGCCGGAGAAACACCTGGTCCGTAACAGGCATCGTAAAGTGCACGCCGGCCGAAAGCTCATTCAGCAGGCCGCCGGCATTTTTTACGTCGCTGTCCTCAAAAAAGCTTGCATCTATGGAACTGTTTCCGGCGGACAGTTCTATGATCTGCCGGTCATAAAAGGGAATTCCCAGCCGCTGTGCCGTCTTCTGTCCGATCTCTCTTCCGCCGCTTCCATGCTGCCTGCTGATGGTGACAATGGTGTGAGCCGCTTCCGTTTCAAGATCCGCACCGGATGCATTCAGTTCACCTGCCCATTCAAAGGCCTTTTTTGCAGCCACCACGGCGATCACTTCATTAATGACGGCCGCAGCCGCAATGGTACCCTGGACAATTCCTGCGCATTCCGGAGCAGGTGCCGACAGCACGGAAACAGCAATGCCGGTAAAGACCAGAGAAACACCGGAATGCGGCAGCAGAGTCAGTCCAAGAAACTTTTTCACGGATTCCGGCGCTCCGGTGACTGAGGCACCGAAACGGGCACCGGCATATTTTCCTGCCGCCCGGGCCAGAATGTAAACGGCCGTAAACAGACCGGCTCCCAGAATCAGATGATAATCCAGCGGAGCTCCCAGATTGAGAATCACAACAATCATCGCGGCTCCCAGCACAGGGTTGAAGCTGTCCATGATCTGCTGCAGACGTACCTCCGGCACCATGTTGGCAAACGTTGCGGAAAACGCCATGCCGATCAGCATGAAATTCAGCACAGGCGCAGGCAGTATCCGCGTATTGAATACAAAGCCCGCTGCGGAAGCCGCCGCGATCATTACCAGAAGGAGTGCCAGAGTCTCTGTTCTGCTTCTCTCCTTCTTCAGCAGTTTTCCTGCCAGAAGACCGGCTGCCACACCGATGAGCAGCGGAAGAAGGACCACCAGCGCGATCATGTACGGCGGAAGCGCACCGGCGGAAAGGGTTCCTGCCGTAACCGCAATCGTAATGAAAAATACGATGCAGCCCACAATATCATCCAGTGCCGCCATGGGGATCAGCGTCTCGGTAACGGGTCCCTTTGTCTTGAACTCACGGACAATGGACAGAGCCGGCGCAGGTGCTGTGGCCAGCGCAATTCCCCCGAAAATAAATGCCAGATAAAGCGGAATGTCACAGAGGGAAAATACGATTCCAAAGACCAGGGAAACCAGAAAAAACGTCCCCAGCGACTGGGTCAGCGTCGTAATGATAATGGATTTTCCCGAGCGTCTGATCTTTTTCCAGACAAGCTCTGTGCCGATCATCAGACCGACACTGCATTCAAGAATATGCACCGCTGTCTGGTACCACGCCGCATCCAGAATCTGCTGGTTCATAACGGAACACGCATGGGGGCCCAGAACCATTCCCGTAATAAGCCACCCCAGGATTGAAGGCAGCTTCACCTTTGAAACAAGCTTCCCCGCCAGGAAAGCCACACCTATGGTAATCAATAATCTCAGCAGCAATACACCCATTCTGTCTCACCAGACCTTTCCTTCCGATTTTTTCTGTATGAAGACTTCATCTGTTTCCGTCAGTCTTCCAAATGATGTGCGGCAAAGTGGTCTGTATTGTTCTGAAGGCATCTGTCAAAAACCGGCCGGAGGTTCTCCGGTTTCATGATGATTTTTTCCCGGGTTCTTTTGCGATTCCGTAAAGCATGATGTCAAAAATCTCTGACATCCATCCTTCATGATCTTCAATCAATGCATGATAGTCTCCGTTCTGGTCCGCTTTTTTCTGGAAATATCCGTTGAACATCTCCCATACAACAGAGAAATATTCCAGTGCCATATCCGTGCTGATTCCGTCCCGCAGGGTAAGACTGTGCAGAATTTCCAGATAGCGCTGTCTGAAGTATTCATCAAGCTCTCTTCGCAGTTCTGCAAGTTCCTGTGTAAGATGTTTGGGCGGCTGAATCACCGCATTGAAAAAAATGTTTGCACAGCGGGGATGTTCAGAAAAGAATTTCTGGCGGACCAGAAGGAATTCCTGAAGGCTTTCTCCTGCATCATGCAGTTTGAAGGAATGGGATTTCAGGGAGGCCAGGAGCTGATCATAGCAGATTTTCACGCACTGCAGGTACAGTTCATCCTTATTCCTGAAATTGTGATAGAGCAGTCCTTTGGAAATTTCTCCGGCCTCACAGATGCTGTTGACAGAAGCCGTATCGTAACTCTTATTTCCGAATTCTTCCATTGCCGCAGAAAGAATCCGCTCCTTTGTCTTCTGTGTCTTTTCCTGCTGTTTCATGGCAACCTCCATTTCGAGTTACAGACCACATGGTCTATTATATTAAAAACAGACCATGCGGTCAATAAATAAACTATGAACTTTCTGTGTCTTTCCCCCGGACATCGGAATCAGGCAGACCGCCGTCCGGTTGCAGGTACAGGTTGTCTCCCGGCTCACAGTATGATAAACTGAGACTGACAGGAGGGATCAATTTGGATCAGGTCCGTATACATTACAGATTTTACGGTCAGGTACAGGGTGTGGGCTTCCGTTACCGTGCTTCCCACGCCGCAGGACTCTGGGGTGTCACCGGCTGGATCCGCAATGACTGGGACGGCTCCGTGGAAATGGAGCTGCAGGGCAGTCTTTCTTCCATCGGAAAGGTTCTCAGTTCTCTGGCCGCCTCCCCCTATATCTGCATCGACCGCATGGAACGGTCTGAAATTCCGGTTATTCCGGAAACAGGTTTCTCCGTCCGGGGATAACAGCCGGGCGGCCGGCCGCAAACCAGACGGGAAAACCGGAGATATATCTGAAATTCCGCTGTACCGGCTGCATGCGGACACCGGAAGACATTCTCCATGCCGGACGAAAAAAAGGTACTGCAGACCATCACGCCGGACGGTTTCTGCAGTACCTTCTTTTTTCATGTAAATTCCTCAGGCACTTCACTTGGCCCGGTCAGGAATTATTCTTCTGTTTCTCTGGCAACAGCTTCCACATCCACATCTGCCACATCAGCATCCTCTGCCGGAGCTGCCTGAGCCGGAGCTTCCATTGCCTTGATGCTGAGGCTGATCTTTCTGTCTGCCTCGTTGAAGTCTACGATCTTGGCAGTGATCTCCTGACCGATGGTCAGAACATCAGCCGGTTTTGCCACGTGCTCTCTGGAGATCTGAGAAACATGAAGCAGTGCGTCCACACCCGGCTCCAGTTCCACAAATGCACCGAAATCTGTCATACGTGCCACTCTGCCTGTCACGATGTTGCCTGCTGCATATTTCTCTGCAGCATTTGCCCACGGATTGGTCTCCGGGAACTTCATGCTCAGGGCAATCTTCTCACCATTGATATCCTTGATCAGGGCTGTTACTTTCTCCCCTACCTTGAATACTTTCTTCGGGCTTTCAATTCTGCCCCAGGACATTTCGGAGATATGAAGCAGGCCGTCAGCTCCGCCCAGATCGATGAATGCACCGAAATCTGTCACGTTCTTGACTGTACCTTCCACTCTCTGACCTACCTGAATTCTCTCAAACAGTTCTTTCTGCATTGCTGCCTTTTTGGCAACGATCAGCTGCTTGCGGTCGCCGATGACTCTTCTTCTCTTGGGATTGAATTCTGTGATGACAAATTCGATCTCCTGGTTTGCATATTTGGAGAGATCTTTCTCATAAACATCGGATACCAGGCTTGCCGGAATGAAGATTCTTGCTTCATCCACCAGCACGCTGAGACCGCCGTCCAGAACCTGAGCCACCTTTGCAGTCAGAACTTCATGATTTTCAAAGGCTTCTTCCAGTCTCTTGTTTCCTCTGTCAGCTGCAAGTCTCTTGTAGGAGAGAGCCACCTGGCCTTCGCCGTCGTTGACCTTTACCACTTTGGCTTCCATTTCATCGCCCACATGCACAAGGTTCCGCAGATCCACATTGGATTCATTGGTATACTCGCTGCGGGTAATGATACCGTCTGACTTATAGCCTATATTCAAAACGATTTCATCTTCTTTTACGTCAATGACCTTACCAGTGACAACCTCTCCTGTACGTATTGTTTTTAATGATTCTTCCAACATTTGTTCAAAACTTAACTCGGACATTAGTATGAACCTCCTCGATAATATTATTCGGGGTGGATGCCCCGGCCGTAATACCTACACTGCGCACAGAACTAATACATTCAGGATCTAAGTCGCCGAGAGTCTGGAGGTAGTATGTGTTGCTACATTCCTGCTGGCAGATCTCGTATAGCTTCTGGGTATTGGAGCTGTGCCTGTCTCCGATGACAAGCATCACATCCACCGAAGAAGCTATCTTCTTTGCTTCCACTTGTCTTTCCTGTGTTGCATTGCAAATCGTATTTAAAACAAGTATATCATAACGCTTTTCAGAAATTTTTTCAACTAAATCTTGAAATTTATTGTAATTAAATGTCGTCTGGGAAACGATACAGAGTCTTTCCCCTTCCGGGATCCTCAGATTCAGGAAATCCTCCTCGTCGGCTATGACCTCCGTACTTTCATTGCCCCAGCCCCGGATTCCCTGTACTTCCGGATGCGCGCCATTTCCCACAATCAGGACACGGCGGCCTTCCCGGCATTGTTCCTCCACGATTCTGTGGATTTTTTTCACATACGGACATGTGGCGTCCACAATCTCCACGCCGCTTTTTTTCAGGGTCTCATAAACCTCTTTTCCGACTCCGTGGGAACGTATGACCACCACGCCTTCTTTCAGTTCCTGAAGTTCCTCCATGGTGTTGATGACTTCCACACCTTTCTCCCTCAGGTCCCGGACCACTTCCTCATTGTGGATGATGGGCCCGTATGTATAGATGGGCTTTCCGGTCTTTCCTATCTGGTCATATACTTTTTCCACGGCACGTTTCACGCCGAAACAGAATCCGGCGGTCTCTGCAACGATTACTTCCATGGCTCCTCCCGGCTATTTTCCCTGCCTGTCCCTGATCATGCTCTCGATGGTGTCCACCACCTGGCGGAGCGTCATGTCAGAGCTGTCCACCAGAACCGCATCCGCCGCCTGCACAAGGGGGGAATGTTCCCGGTGCATGTCCCGGTAATCCCGCTCAATAATATCCTTCTCAATCTCTTCCAGGCTGCAGGACACACCTTTTTCCTCCAGCTCCCTGTGGCGTCTTTTCGCCCGCACCGCAGAGCTGGCTGTGAGATAAACTTTTACGTCTGCTCCCGGAAGCACGCAGGTGCCGATGTCCCGTCCGTCCATGACCACATCTGCCTTCTCTGCCAGCTGTTTCTGGAGTTCCACCAGTTTCTCCCGGACCGGAAGATATGCGGAAGTGGCAGATGCCATGTTTCCCACTTCCTCGGTGCGGATCAGCCCTGAAACATTTTCCCCGTTAAGGAGCACCTGCTGCAGACCGCCTTCATAGGCAATGGTAATCCCCACCTCTCTGCAGGCCTTTTCGATGGCCCCGCTGTCTGACGGTGAGATCCCCTTTCTGAGAAAATACAATGCCATGGCCCGGTACATGGCACCGGTATCCACATAAATAAAGTTCATTTCCGCGGCAACGGTTCTGGCCACGGTACTTTTTCCGGCTCCTGCCGGTCCGTCTATGGCTACATTGAAAGACATGGTCTCCTCCTCTATTTTATTTCCGTTTCCGGAATTTTATGCATATTTTTCTGCCTTATCCCATTATATCCAACTTGGCCGGACAGGGCAATTCTTTTTTCCGGCAGATTTCATGCTGCCGGCTCTGTTTCCGTTTCTTCCGCCGCCGTATCTTCTCCTGAAATTTCTCTCAGTTCCAGAAGGTCTCCGGGAACAAAGCTGATGCACAGCTGCTCTTCTTCCGTAAGTCCGTGATACCATTCCAGCCAGTCCAGGGTCTCTTCCGACAGGCCGGAAACAGAATACCATCCGTCCATGAATTTTACCTGGAGAACCACAGCCGCCGCTTTCTGGCTGTTATTATAGCTGACTTTCAGTCTTTTTCCCGGCCCCATCTGCCAGATGTCCTCATATTCTGTCTGCCGGTCCGGTTTACCCAGCGCCGTATTCACATGGTTTCGCAGATGTCCCTCCAGCTTTTTATGGGCAAATGCCTCGTCATGTTCTCCTAATGCCTCCAGAGACGGGATCGCTGCGGGGTTTCTCCATATTTTTTCTGCAATCAGGGAACCGGTGCCGAGGATCACCAGGCAAAGCAGCCCGATTCCCGCGATTTTTCCTGCTTTTTTCATACTCTGTTCCTCCTTTCCTTCATGGCTGTTCTGCTCCGTTCCGTACATCCGGAGCTTTTCGTATCGTTTCCCGGATTCCATCCTGTATTTCAGGGTTTCATGTATTTCTATTATAGCAGACAGCTTCGCCGATTTTTTTACACCCCTCTTACATTTTTATGAAAAGCAGCGTTTTCTTCCTGTCATCCGGAAGGTTTTTCTTTTCCCTGCCTTCATCCGGACCGGGATCCGGCATTGTGGAAAAAATATAGTTCTGTTATAATCGGCAGTGAATATTTCTGCAAAAAGGAGGATTCCCATGTGGCAATGTCCCCGATGCGGACGCACCTTCCGGCGTACAGGCCAGAGTCATTACTGCGGTCCGGCACCTGAAACCATCGAAGAATATATTCTGCAGCAGCCGGAACATGTGCAGCCTTATCTGTTCCGGATCCATGAAACCATCCGGAATGCCCTTCCGGATTCCACGAAAAAAATATCATGGAGCATGCCGACATACTGGAACCGTAAGAATCTGATCCAGTTTGCCGCTTTCCGGAATCACATCGGTCTTTATCCCGGTCCGGAAGCCGTAGAGGCTTTCAAAGAACGTCTTCAGGAGTTTAAGACGTCAAAGGGAACCATACAGATTCCCTACAGTACCCCCCTTCCTCTGGAGCTGATTGCAGATCTTGCGGTCTGGTGCGGAAAACAGATCCGGCATAAATCGTAAGCAAAATGTAGGAGAAATTTTCCAAATATTAAGCAAACAGTAAAGAAGCGCCGAAGAATACCTGCTACAATAAAGTCACAGAGACCGAAGAAAGAGGGGGATAAAATGAGAAAGAAATTCAGCATTTTTTTACATGCCTCTGCTGTGTCTGTAATGGCCGCAGCTCTTCTGATCGGCGGCTGTTCCCGTGTTCCCGGGACATCCGCATCCACAGAAGAATCCACGCAGGCTCCAGAAAGTCAGGAGACGCCGGATCCGTCCGGAGAATCCGGAAGTGAAGCCCCGGGGATCCCGGAACTTCCCGGAACAGATACAGGCTCTGAAGAAACCGTATTTCTTCATCCTGTGGTGGAGGAACATCTGTCATCAATTTATTCAGAAGACGGTTCCACACTGCTCTGCCGCGGCAGTTCCGCCTCTGTTTCCCTGCGGGAAGACGGATATGAGTCCCTGAAGAATGCGCTTTCCGGTTACAGCAGCCAGCGTGAAGCAGCTCTGAACCGTGAAACCGAGGCGCTCAGGGAGGCCGCCGAAGAACAGCTGGCTGCGTTTCCTGATGAATTCCGCCCATATGAAGTCAAAGATTCCGTAAGCATATGCCGTGCGGACCAGCAGGTTTTTTCCTTTAAACAGGTTATAAGCAGCAATACCGGAGGCGCACATTCCAATGCGGGCGTCATCGGATATACCTTTGACAGCCAGACCGGAGAGCAGCTTACTCTGGAAGACGTGGCAACGGATCCGGACAGGCTCTGCGAATATCTGATCGGATTTCTGAAAAACGATGAGCGGCACGCGCAGCTGTTTGAAGGCTGGGAAGAGACCGTGCGGCGGAATGTCTTCGGAGAAACGGCGGATGGCTTTCCCTGCACGCTCCGGTGGACTCTGACCGCAGACGGCATGAACGTATATTTTGATCCGTATGAAATCGGTCCGTGGTCCATGGGTACCATTACGGTTCCGGTCCCCTGTGACGAAGAGCAGGCCGGAATTTCCTCCCGGTGGGCTCCCATGCAGGAAGAAACCGTATGGCAGCTGGAACCCAGCCAGGATCTTTCTCTGGATATCAATGGTGACGGGAAAGAGGAAACCATCCGTTACTCTCAGCAGCAGGCGGAAGCCACAGAAACAGTCTGTACACTTTCTGTCAATGAACAGGCTGTGGAAATGGCCTGCGGCTACGGAATTACCCGCGGCTATCTCATGAAAAATACTGAGGGTGCCTTCTATTTTTACGCTGACTGCCGCTCTGACAACGACTATCATTTCCTGAACATTGTGGATCTTTCCAGGCTGGAACAGAACGGTTCCGGCACAGAACCGGCCGTATCCCATATGGCCTTTTACGATGATGTTCCTGTGGACAGCAGCTCCTTCTGGCTTTCCTGTCCCGGAACCCTTTTTTCCACGTTTCCCGTCCGCAAGGAATTTTTCATCGGAAATGACGGCATGCCGGAAACCCGTCAGACGGAATTCACCGTCAGCCGCTGGCGTATCGTGACCCTGCAGGATGTGAATGCGTATACCGGAACGTCATTTCAGGAAAAAGCCGTGATCCCTGAAGGTACGGAGCTTTTTGTGACGGCAACAGACGAAGCTTCCTGTGTCACGGCAGAAGCCGCCGACGGCACTATATACCGGATTCTTCTTGACGGGACCCAATGGCCCCGTACCATTGACGGAACCGATATTCAGCAGCTGTTTGAAGGTCTGTTCTTTGCAGGATAATGCATTGCCGGCATCTGTCTTTCCTCTCCGCTCAGGCGGAAAAGAGGCAGATGCCGGCTTTTCTGTACCCTTATTTCTTTTTCCATTGTTTTTCTGTCGTAAATTCACCTGCATTTCTGCATTTTTCAGTCTTTTCCATATTTCGCTTTCAGTGCCATAATGTCTTTCCTGTCGATCCACTCTTCCGAATAACCGCAGCCGCAGCAGACATATCGGTGTACCAGTACGGCTGAAAAATTCGTCCATCCCACCGGTATATTGTTTCCGCTTCCGTAAGCCCCTGCCTTTCCCTTTACTCGCAGAATTTCCCTTCCGCCGCATTTGGGACATACACCCGTGTTTTTCATTTTATCACCTCCGTCTTCCGGAAAACACGTTCAGAACCGCCTCGCAAAAAAAGACGCTGTGTATGATATTGATGCATTCTCTCTGTGCCGGTCTTTCCGTCATAAAGGTTTCTGTCAATAGATTCACAGCGTCTTTTGTTATATGTTGTATGGCCTTATTTCTTCCACTTGGCCATTTTTTGTATAAATGGTCACTTTTCTTACACCGGAATAATTCCGCACATGAATACTCCCATACGATGAGCTATAACTTGATGCATTAATTCTCCATTCATATTTTGTACAATTATTCTTCAATAGGCTCCGACTATACCCAGTGCCCATAATATCTAGCATTTTATCTTCTGGCATTCCTATTTTCACATCCCAATACCTCTGTAATTGCCTAATCCTCTTATTATTCTTTTTAGCACAGCATAATCCCAAAACTACTCCAACTATCATACTGATTATAACTGCCCAAACTAAAAAATGCATTTTTTACACTTCCCTATATCAATACCTTATGATATTTTATTGTACTCTAATTAACCAATATTCTCATTTGCATATGGCATCGGTCAGCCCCATACCATATACCCAGAGCTGACCGACATTAATAAAAATACTGAAACACCAAAAAATGGTACATTCACGTTCTACCTTGGATACTCTCTTTGTCTCAAAATAGACTATTACTCAACAGCTGCGCCCTGCCAGCATTCCCGTGGACCAGGCGATCTGGAGATTGAATCCGCCGGTAACGCCGTCAAGATCCAGCACTTCGCCGGCAAAATACAGCCCCGGGACTTTTTTAGACTCCATGGTGGAGGGATTGACCTCACGGACACTGATGCCTCCCTGGGTGATAATGGCCTCGTTGAAGCCTCTGAGACCTGTCAGTGTGACCCGGAATGCCTTGGTCAGCTCCAGCAGGCGCCGCCGTTCTGCGGCTGTGACTTCATTGACTTTTTTATCCGGATCAATGCCGCTTCTGGCCACCATGACCGGAATCAGTTTGGCAGGATAGAGACCGGACAGAGCATTCTTAAACTGGCGGTTTTTTGCTTCTTCGAAATCCCGCAGGATTCTGGCGTCCAGCTGTTCTTGGGAAAGGGCCGGCTTCAGGTCAATATCCAGGGCCAGGGGATGCTTTTTCAGGGCCTTTGCCGCATAGCTGCTGGCACTCAGCACCACGGGGCCGCTGACTCCGAAATGGGTAAACAGCATTTCCCCGAACTCTTTCCAGAGGATCTTTTTCCCGTCATGCATGGTCACCTCAATGTTGCGCAGCGAAAGTCCCTGAAGTTCCCGGACATCCTGTTCTTCACAGACAAAGGGCACCAGCGCCGGGGACAGCGGTGTGACTGTATGACCTGCGGACTCTGCAAACCGGTACCCGTCTCCGGTGGAACCCGTGGACGGATAGGAAAGTCCTCCCGTGGCCACGATCACGGCATCTGCCCGCACCGGTTCCCGGTGATGTTTCAGGATGACTCCCGCCACCTTTCCTTCCTCAAAGAAAAGCTGCTCCACCGGCTCATTGAGGTGAATCTCCGCTCCCTCCTGCTCCAGCTTTCTTCTCAGAGCCGCAATCACATCCGAAGATTTGTCGGAAACCGGGAACACACGTCCTCCCCGCTCTGTTTTCAGGGGACAGCCGCAGGACTCCAGAAGATCCATCATGTCAAAATTGGTAAATCCATATATGGCACTGTACAGAAATTTCCCGTTGGTCACCATATGGGAAAACAGTTCTTCTGTCTCACAGGCATTGGTCACGTTGCATCTGCCTTTTCCGGTGATATAAATTTTTTTCCCCAGTTTTTCGTTTTTCTCATAAAGGACGGCTCTGTGGCCGCACTGAAGAACGCCGAGGGCGGCCGCCATTCCGGCTGCGCCGCCTCCGATGATAATGATCTTATTCATGTTTTTTCTTGTCTTTTTCCACTTCTTTTATTTTCTTTTCCAGAGCTTTTACCACGGTTTCCAGAACCTTTACCCTGGCATAGTATTTGGAATTTCCCTCTACCACAATCCAGGGCGCATAGTCCGTTGAAGTCTTCTCCAGCATCTCATTGACCGCTTCTTCATACTGGTCCCATTTTTCCCGGTTGCGCCAGTCTTCATCGGTGATCTTCCACTGCTTCTCCGGATTTTTCATGCGGTCATTGAACCGGCGTTCCTGCTCATCCTTATCGATATGAAGCCAGAATTTCAGGATTACGGCGCCGGAATTGGCCATATGCTTTTCCATGTCGTTGATTTCCCGGTATGCTCTGTGCCACTCCTCTTCCGTACAGAATCCTTCAATCCGTTCCACCATGACACGGCCGTACCAGGTTCTGTCAAAAATCGCAATATGGCCGGCTTTGGGCATATTGTTCCAGAACCGCCACAGATAGTGATGAACCCGTTCAATGTCATTGGGTGACGCGGTAGGACACACCTTATAGCCTCTGGGATCCAGATGACTGGTGAGCCGGCGGATGGCCCCGCCTTTTCCTGCGGCATCCCATCCCTCAAATCCAAGAACCACCGGAATCCGCAGCCGGTACAGCTCGCTGTGGAGGATTTCCAGCTTTTTCTGGAGTTTATCCAGCTTTTTCCGGTATTCCTCTTCAGGCAGATTCTTCTTCAGATCCACTTTTGAGAGAATGCCTTTTTTATACTTGTCCGGAGGCAGCGGCCCTTCGAAAATTTCCGGCGGTCTGCCTTCCTTTTTCTCTTTCAGCGCTGCTTCCAGGCGGTCTGCCACGGTGGTCATGATTTTTATGGCCGCATGGTTTCTGTCTTCCGCCTCTATGACTGTCCATGGTGCATAGGGTGTATGGGTGCTTTCCAGAATTCTGTCGTTGAGCTTTCTGTACTTTTCATAATGCTCATTCCGTTTCCAGTCTTCTTTTGTCACCCTCCACGATGTCTCCTCACAGTCTGTCAGTTTTTCAAAACGGTGTTTCTGCTCCTTTTCAGAAATATCAAGAAACAGCTTGATCAGCACGATGCCTCCGTCCGTCAGCTGCTTTTCAAATGCCAGAATATCCGAAAGAGCGGGCTCCATCTCATCCTTGCCGGTTTTTTTATCAAACCGGTCCATCTGCACTTTCCGGTACCAGCTGGTGTCGAAAATCACAATTCTGCCGGCCGCCGGGCTTTTGGTCCAGAATCTCCATAAAAACGGACGCATGCATTCCTCTTCCGTGTCCTTGTCCCCGGTATAGACATCAAAGCCTCTGGGATCCAGAGGCTGGATCAGCCGGTTGATCTGAAATCCCTTTCCCGCCGCATCGAAACCGTCAAACGTGATCAGAACGGGAATTCCGGCTTCTTTGCACTGCCTCTGGAGCAGTCCCAGACGGACGCCGGTTTCTTCCCGGAGTGTTTTATATGTTTTCTTATCCATCGTAAGGGAAAAATCGGTGTTTTCCAGCATAAGCTTCCTCCTTTTCTTACTCAAGAAGCAATATGACACTGCCTGCCGGAACGGCAGGCAGCATTGGTTTATTCAAAGGCTTTGGCAACCTTCGGCATCATCTCACTGATTTTTATATGCTGCGGACATTCCTGCTCGCAGTGATGGCAGGCCCGGCAGGCATCCGCCTTTTTCTCCAGAAGTCCGTAAGCTTCCTTTGCCCTGGACATGCCGTGGCTGGCAGTCATATTATAGGCAGCAAACAGTTCCGGAATGTTGAGTCCGAAAGGACAGGGCATACAGTATGCACATTTGGTGCAGTTCACCAGAGCCATCTTGTCGAAGATATCTTTTGCCTTTGCATACAGGGCTCTCTCTTCTTCCGTTACCATGCCCACATGGCTGCGGGATGCATACTCCAGGTTTCCTTCCACCTGCTCCGGTGCGCTCATGCCGCTTAACAGAAGGCTTACCTCCGGCTGATCCCAGATCCAGTCAAGAGCATACTCCACCTGGGATTTTCCGTTCTCCGGGAATACCTCTGCCACATGGGGCGCAAGATTGGCCAGCTTGCCGCCCAGAAGCGGCTCCATGATCACAACGCCCAGCCCCTTGGAGGCCGCATATTTCAGTCCCTCGGTACCTGCCTGATAATCGGTATTGATATAGTTATACTGAATCTGGCAGAAATCCCATCCGTCATAATAGTCGATGATTTCCTTGAAAAGATCCAGAGAATCATGGAAGGAAAAGCCGATATAACGGACTTTGCCGCTGGCTTTGGCTTCCTCCAGTTTTTTCGTCAGGTTCAGTTTCTTTACTTTTTCCTCAAACCGCTCACGGCTCAGGGCATGGAGCAGATAAAAGTCAATGTGATCTGTTCCCAGTTTGCCCAGCTGCTCGTCCAGATATTTGTCAAAGTCTTCCTCAGTTTCCAGAAGCCATACCGGCATTTTGTCTGCAAGATATGTTTTTTCTCTGTATCCGTCTTTCAGGGCCTTCCCCACCACCAGTTCGCTGGTTCCCTGATGATACGGATATGCGGTATCCACATAGTTGACTCCGCTGTCGATGGCATGGCGGATCATGGCAATGGCGGTTTCCTCGTCAATGGTCTTGTCCTCATGAATCGGAAGACGCATGCATCCGAATCCCAGTGCTGATACCTCGATCCCTGTATTGCCGAATTTTCTGTACTCCATAAAAGTACCTCCCTCTCCTTACTTCTGGTTGATTTTTGCTCCGCTCATGGCGGCATGTTCCCTGCTTATTTCCCCATACAGCCTGACTGAATCCCATGTCCGGTTGGTGGGCGTCAGAACCGCCTTATAATCGATCCGGCCGGCTCCGGCCTTCCTCAGGCTCAGAATGACCGCATCCACTCTGGAGGAAGAAAGGCCTGCCATTACCATCATTTCCTTTTCGAACTCTTCCCCTTCATAGACTTCGGATGCCGGTTCCATATCTTTTTCCCCTGCAAGATAGCCCAGCGGATGAAGATACTCTTCCTTTTTTACCAGCTTCAGACGCAGTCCCAGCGGAAGCAGGGCCCGTTTCACCTGTCCCAGGCGCTCAGAATCCCTGAAATTATACAGCAAAACCGTTTCTTTCATTTCCTTCCGGTCCTTTCATAAACATTTGTTCCCTTTCATAATACCTTATTTATATATTTTTTTCAACTTCCCATTGATTTTTTTCAAAAATCTGTTATAATAATCTTCGTTGCGGGGTATGGCGTAGCTTGGTAGCGCGCTCGGCTGGGGGCCGAGAGGTCGCAGGT
>OGGQ01000594.1_pt1 | contig 52134 bp, 35 predicted proteins | sample 1571191 | NCBI WGS metagenome assembly OGGQ01 (sample SAMEA2582061, study PRJEB24529) | metagenome | biome: Human gut stool | place: China | collected 2011
GGTAGTTCATCATCTCGGCTGCAATCTCCTCCAAAACCTCCTCTGGCATCATCGCTGGTCCTGCTGAAAAGTTATAGCTCCGTCCGTATTTCATCGCTTCTTTCCTCCTTCTTGAGAGTCCGCGCTACATGCAGTCTGCAAGGTGCTCCAGTGCTGCGTTAAATTCGGCATCCTGGAAGCAGTAACGCATCTCGGTATATCCGGCGCGAAGCGCCTCCACATCACCGGACACGTCCTGATTTCTCAGAATGCACTCCGCCATCAGCTCTGCCAGCTTTTCAAACTCCTCTTTCCCAAAGCCAAAACGTGTCATCTCACTCACGCCCATTCTAAGCGCGCCGGAGGCGGTGAAGCCCTCCTCATCCGGCGTTGCCTGGTAGTTGACAATGATCCGATTCTCCTCCAGCCGCTCCGCGATCTCCGGACCCACGCCATAGCCCACCGACACAAGAACCTGGTGGGTTTCCGTGTATCCAATTTCCGGGTCTCCCAACACGTGCAATCCCTGCTGTTTTAAGCATTTTGCAAAGTGCTTGGCGTTTTCTACCACAGCCTTTTGATAGCTGTCCTTAAAGCAATTCATCTCATAGGCCGCCATCAAAAGCCCCAGCTGCGTACCCAGGTGGTGGTTGGAGACACTACCCGGAAAGGTCCTGGCCTCGATCGTCTCCCAAAGGCCGTACTCTAGCTCCTCCGGCTGGTAATTGACGCCGATAATCCCACGCTGCGGGCCAAAAAAGGTCTTGTGCGTAGAGCCGGTGACAATATTGGCCCCCTCCTCAAACGGCTTCTGGAAATACTCGCCAATCAACCCCAGCACGTGGGCCATGTCATACATAATGGTGGCGGGAATCTTTTGCTCTGTCAGAAATTGTCGGATTTCCGCCACAGGCTCCTTATGCAGCACCATGCTCTTACCAAAAACAATCAGCTCCGGCCGGTATTTTTCAAGAACCTTCTTGGTCTCCTCCACATCAATTTTAAAGAGATTGTCTTTACAAACCGGGAAATTCACAACTGCCGGGCGCTCCGTTACCGGGTCCACGGCGATATAATCGTGCAGCGCCCCCATTGGCTGCGCGCTGAGATGTCCACCTTTGATGATATGGTTATTGAGCACGTAGCCTAGGCGCTGCGGCGTATGCTTTCGGTCCAGGCGGTTTTTCCAGTCCATCAGAGCAGAGAATACCGCCATATTGGACATCTGACCGCTGGTCACACGGGTCTCCACCTCTCGGCAGCCCAGGTATTGCCGCATCTGTTCCACCAGGAGCTGCTCCACCCGGTCAATGAATTTTGTTCCCTGGTAATAAAACACGTCCGCGTCATAGAAGGACTTGATCTTTTTGTGCTCCGCGTATCGAAACGCCGGGTCCGAGGCGCAGAGGAGCTGCACCGCGCGGCTGGCACTGTTCTCAGAGGGAATCAGATTCACACAGCGTCTTTGCCGCCACTGGTGATTTTCTGTGGCCCGGGTGATCAGCTCCAATGCCTTGGCCGGGTAGTCCGTGGTCTCTGGAAGGGGCTGTACAGTCTCCTTTCCCTGGTACAAAATCGGCCTTGCATAGGGAGGTGTAGTGACCTGCATATGATAGGGCGGAATGGCCGCTCTCAGCCGCCGACCACGAATGTCCACCTCCACAATATCGTCCTCCAGAGTGTCACTGGCAAGATAGGCAAGCCCGATCGCGCGCTTGCCGCTCTCCTCCAAAATCACTGTCTGCAAGCCCTCGCCCTCGTGACAGTAATAGGGGACCATGGTGCCGCTGGTAATCCAGCCGATCTGCTTCTCTCCCCGGTAGACCGACATGCCCGCGCGCATCACGCCCCGGTCCAACAAGGTGATGGGAAAAATCCGCTTCGGGAGTGCGGAGAGGTCTCGAAAATCCCGGTTCATGATGCGCTGGAATGCCTCATACTGTGTTCGGAGTGCCTCCCGGCCTACAAAGCTGCCTTTGCGCTCTGAAAAGCTTACCGCAAAGCGGGCCAGAGACACAGCGAAAACCGGTATCTCCTCGCCCGTCGGGTCCAATCCCATCTCATGCCCGTAGAGTGGCAGTCCCGCCTCCAAGCGCAAGGTATCCCGGGCGCCCAGGCCGGCCGGCCTTGCCCCCAGTTCCAGCATTCGATTCCAAAACCACACCCCATCTGCACTTTTCAGATAGACCTCATATCCCAGTGGCTCTCCTGTGTATCCGGTTTTTGCGATATAGGCCTGACGCCCTTCCAGCAGGTGTGTACCCAGGGCGTTTTTCACCGGCTCCGTAATCTCCGCCCCGCCAGTGAGGGTCAGCAGCATCTCCCGGGACTTAGGACCCTGCACGGCGACCGCCACATAGTCCGTCGTCACATTGGTGATGGTGCAGTCATAGTCTCCCAGATAGCGGCTCAGATGCTCCAAGTCCTTTTCCGTGTTGGCGGCGTTGACCACCAGAAGAAAGCGGTCCTCAAAAAAACGGTAGAGATAGGCATCGTCCACGGCGCCGCCGCTCTCCGTCGGGATGATACAGTACTGAGCCTGGTCGAGGTCCAGCGCCAGAACATTGCTGCTCAGGACATGCTGTAAAAAGGCCACCCGGTCCGGTCCCTCCACTAACAGCCGTCCCATGTGGGAGACGTCAAAGAGGCTGCAGCAGCTGCGGGTGTATAGGTGCTCCGCCACAATGCCGCCGGGATACTGGATCGGCATCTCCCAGCCCCCAAAATCCACCATCGTGGCACCGGCGGCCACATGGGTCTTGTAATACTGAGTACGTTTTAGCTCGCTCATCGGGCTTTTCTCCTTCATTTCAGTGTTCGGCGCCAGAGAGTTTCCCCAGCACCGCCTCCAATGCGTCCTGTACGCCCTCTTCAAAGGTAGGGTGCGGACGCATGACGCGCAGCATCTGCTCTACAGTCAGGCCGTTGACAATGGCAACCGTCATCTCGGAGATCATGTCTGTCGCATGCTCGCACATAAATTGTGCGCCAAGGATGGCATGGCTTTCGGCGTCCGCGACAATTTTTAAAAACGCCCGTCCTCCGTCCTGGATCACGGTTCTTCCGTTCGCATACATCACATATTTGCCGACCGCCACGGCACGTCCCTCCGCCTTAGCCTCCTCCGCCGTCATGCCGACGCAGGCAATCTCCGGCGCGCAGTAAATGCAACTGGGAACGGCAGTGAGATCAATCCGTCCAGCTCCTCCCATCATGCGCTCCACAGCGTCTATTCCCTGGGCAGCGGCCATGTGTGCCAATTGGATGTTTCCAGATACATCCCCAATGGCATAGATTCCCGGGAGGGACGTCTCATAGTTTTCATTCACGGCAATAAACCTACCGTTCATTGCAACGGCAACGTCCGGGGCAAAGAGCCCCTCCGTGTTGGGCCGCCTGCCAATGGCGCAGAGGACAGCCTCCCCGGCGGCGGACTCCTCCCCGCCCTTTCCGTGGAAGCAGACCCGCACGCCTCCCTCCGTTTTCTCCAGGCGGGTGACATCCGCTCCGGTGTGCACAGCAATTCCCCGCTTTTTAAAAATCATGCCGAGGTTTTGTCCCAGCTCCCGATCCAGCGCCGGCAGCAAGCGGTCCATTCCCTCAATCACTGTCACCTGACAGCCAAGATCCGCGTAAAACGTGGCAAACTCCACCCCGATCACACCTCCGCCGATCACGATCAGAGACTGGTAAAGCCGCCCGTTCTCCAGCAGGTCATCGGAGGTCATGACCTCCGGCAGGTCCAGCCCTGGAATAGGCGGGCGAGCGGGCACCGCCCCTGTTGCCAACAGGATGTGTCGGGCAGTTAGCACCTGCTCGTTCTCTCCAGTAAGCCGCACCTGGGACGGACCCAAAACCGTGGCGTTTCCCTGAAGAAGTTCCACCTTCTCCGCACGCAGCATGGCCTCAATTCCGCCGGAGAGCTGTGCGCTCACCTGGCGCTTGCGGGTGAGCATGGCTGCCATATCCAGCCGTACCTGCTGCGCCTCTATACCAAATCTGCCTCCGCGGATTCCTGCGGCAATCTCAGAGGCGTGCAGCAGCGTTTTGGTCGGAATACAGCCCCGGTTGAGACAGGTTCCTCCCACCTCCCGCCGCTCGATCACCGCTGTCTTCCAGCCGCGCTTTGCTGCCCGCAACGCCGCCGTATAGCCGCCGGGGCCAGCTCCTATCACAATCAGATCATAGTGAAACATGGTAATCTCCCTCATCTAAATCTCTTCTTCCGTCACCCACGCGCACAGCTCCTCCACCACCGTGTGTTCCAGCGGCAGTCTGCGAATGCAGCCACAGAGCTCCTCCGGGACAAACCGGCAGCCCCGCAGCGCATCGGACAATATGGTTCCCAGCGCGGCGTCCATGGCGTCTGTGTAAGCCCTGCTCTCCAAGAGGACTCCATCCCGCACCAGGCACTCCAGCGTCACCTCGCCCCAAGAAAAACGCTTGGTAAAGGAGGCTGTAAAAGCGAGTCTCTTCCCATAAATCCACTCCCAGCGCGCAAAGTCCGTCCTAAGCTGCTCCAGGGTCTTTTGATTCCACCGCTCCGCTGAAAAGGTCTCAGACGGGAGCTGATAGATGCTCTCCAGCGCCTTGGTCATTGCCCTGCACATGTGCTCCACCGTCAGTCCTGGATGAAGCTCTGCCAAATTCACCACCCGGGAACGGACGGAGTCCACCCCCTTCCCTTCCAGCTTCATCCGGGAGGGGCTGAGGTATTTGCCAAGGCATTCCAAATCAGCATCCACCAGCAGCGTCCCATTGTGGAAGGCATACCCGTTGTGGTTGTAAAAGGAATTCCCGGAAAACTTTCGCCCCTCCGCCAGAAGGTCGTTCCTCCCGGACAGCTCCGCCCCGATGCCAAGCAAATGACATGCCTCTAAAATCACACTCTGCTGCCGGCGCAGGTCGTAGTCCATCCCCTGCACGCAGAAAGTAAAATTTAAATTTCCCAAGTCGTGATAGACCGCTCCCCCACCAGAGAGCCTACGGGCAAGGCTTCCGCCATCTCTTTGCAGTTCTGTCAGGCGGCACTCCCGCCAGGGATTCTGATTTCGTCCGATTACCACTGTACGGCGGTTTTGCCAGAGGTAGAGGATCAATTCTCCCTCCTCCACAGCTTCCATTAAAAAGCGCTCTACAGCGAGGTTTTCATAGGGTTCTGTCCCCGTCCCAAGATAGCACGTAATCCTCTGAATCATAAGAACGCATGGCGCAAAACCATGTTGCGGGCCGCGGCAACCTCGTCCAACCGTCCCACCGGCGTGCGGGAGGGTGCGCTATGCAGCGCCTGCGGGTCCTCATAGCCTAGACGGTGGAGCTGGAGATAGATTTCACACGCCTCGTCTATCGCATCCTTGCTCTCCGTCTCACAGGGCTCCACCATCAGCGCCTCATGCACGATCAGCGGGAAGTACATGGTGGGCGGATGCATGCCGCAGTCCAGCATTCCCTTGGCCAGATCCAGCGCTGTGCATCCGGTCTCCTGATGGAATGCGGCAAGACTCATCACAAATTCGTGCATACAGAGCCCAGGATAGGCCATGTCATAAGTCCCGCTGAGTCTTGCCTTCATGTAGTTGGCATTAAGAACTGCATGCTTTGCGGCCTCTGAGATTCCCTGTCTGCCAAGCGTCAGGATGTAGGTCAGCGCCTTGATGGCCACCGTGAAGTTTCCATAGAAGCTCTTGACCCGCCCGGCGGATTTCTCCGGGATGTCAAAGTCAAACTGGCCGTCCCGCTCCACAACCAGCGGCCCAGGCATATACGGGCGCAGAAAGCTTTTGCAGCCCACTGCTCCGGCGCCAGGGCCGCCGCCACCGTGAGGCGTTGCAAAGGTCTTGTGCAGGTTGGAGTGAACGCAGTCAAAGCCCATGTCACCGGGGCGTACAATCCCCATAATGGCGTTTAAATTCGCCCCGTCATAGTAGCACAGGCCGCCGGCATCGTGGACGATTTTGGTGATCTCCAGAATGTTTCTATCAAATATTCCCACGGTATTGGGGTTTGTCAGCATCAGTCCGGCTGTATCCGGCCCCACTGCCATCCGCAGGGCGTCCAGATCCACACAGCCATCCTCTCCAGAGGGAAGATTCACCACCTCAAAGCCGCACATCGCCGCCGTGGCCGGATTGGTTCCATGGGCGGAGTCCGGCACAAGAATTTTTCGCCGCGTCGTATCTCCCCGGTCCAGGTGATAGGCCTTGATCAGCATCACACCGGTAAGCTCACCGTGGGCGCCAGCGGCAGGCTGGAACGTCACCTCGTCCATGCCAAGAATCTCTCTTAGCTCCCTGCCCAGCAGGTGCAGCGCCTCCAATGCGCCCTGAACCGTCTCCACTGGCTGCAAGGGATGAAGCTGCGTGAAGCCCGGCAGGGCGGCCATCTCCTCGTCGATTTTGGGGTTATACTTCATCGTGCAGGAGCCTAGGGGATAAAATCCGTCGTTGACACCATAGACCTGCTTGCAAAGCGCGGTGTAATGCCGGAGCAGCTCATTCTCAGAAACCTGGGGCAGGTGCAGCGGTATTTCACGCGCCTCTGGCAGACATGCCTCCGGCACATCGCAGGCAGGCAACAGGCTGAGACCGCGCCCCTCAGCGCCCCGCTCAAAAATCAACTTCATATCAAAGCGCCTCCTTTACAATCGCCGCGGCGCGGTCCAGCTCCTCCCTGCCGACCACCTCCGTCACGCACCAGAGAAGGCCGCCCTCCACCATCTGGCCGCCCAGGATTCCCTCCCGGGCCAGGGCATCCAAGATTCTCTCGCCGCTCTCGGGATCTGGCAGCTTGGTGACAAACTCATGGAAAAATTCTCCCTGGTACAGAAGATCCAGGCCGATCTTTTGCAGCTCTTGAGCAAAATAGTGCGCCTTTGAAGCACAGAGGCGGGCACACTGTTTCATTCCTCTTTCCCCCATGGCCGCCATGTAAACACCAGCGGCGAACGCACACAGTGCTTGGTTGGAACAGATATTGGAAGACGCCTTTTCACGGCGGATATGCTGTTCCCTGGCAGAGAGGGTCAGAACATAGCCTACGTTTCCGTCCCCGTCATGGGTCTGACCCACGATCCGCCCTGGCAGTTTTCTCGTCATGGCAGAGGATGCCGCCATAAAGCCAAGGTAAGGTCCTCCAAAGGCCAAGTCCAGTCCCAGCGGCTGCCCATCGCCCACGGCGATGTCCGCTCCGCACTCACGAGGTGTTTTGAGCAGCGCACAGGCAATGGGGTTCACACCCATGACAAACTTTGCGCCCTTTTCATGAACCAGGGCGCCGATGGCGCTGGCATCTTCCAGCATTCCATAATAGTTGGGCTGCTGCAGATAGAAGCACGCCGCGTCAGCACCCAGCGCCCCTCTCAGCGCCCCTACATCCGTCCTGCCATCTCTGGCCGGAATCACGTGCAATTCCGTTCCGGAGGCAAAGCAGTAAGTCCGCATGGTCTCAATCACCTGGGGGTTCACGGCGGCACTGACATAGGCCTTGTTCCGCCTGCGGTCCCTGCACATAGGGATCGTTTCCGCCGCAGCCGTCGCTGCGTCATAGTGGGAAGCGTTGGCCACATCCATGCCGGTGAGCTCGCAGATCATGGTCTGAAACTCAAAAATTCCCTGCAGCACCCCTTGGCTGATCTCCGCCTGGTAGGGGGTATAGCAGGTCACAAGTTCCTCCCGAGACATCACCGCCTTGACAACGGAGGGAATCATATGGCGGTAAGCGCCCGCTCCCCGGAGGACGGTTTGGAATACCCGGTTTTTCTGCGCATAGGAACTGACCTTGGTCCGCACCTCCAGTTCGCTCATGCCTTCCGGCAGGTCCAGGCCAGCGCTGAGCAGCATCTCCTGCGGAACTGACCGATAGAGTTCCTCTATGGTATGAACGCCAATGGCCTCCAGCATCTCTCCGCGCTCCTCCTCGGTATGGGGAAGATAAGAACCCATTGTCATCACTCTCCTTTCTCCCGGAATCCCCCGGGCTGTCCTCACACCCCGCGGTAAGTCCGGTATTCCGCCGCGTTCATCAGCGCCTCCTGGTCGCTGATGTTTTCAACCTTTGCGATCCATGCGCCATAGGGGTCCTCGTTGAGCTTTTCAGGAGTGTCCTCCAGCCTCTCGTTCACCTCGGCAATCTCTCCAGTGACCGGGCTGATGACATCGGAGACAGCTTTGACTGACTCAATATCGCACAGTGCCTCCCCCTTCATTACCGTGTCCCCGGCCACCGGGAGATTGATAAAGACCAATCCCCCCATCTCATTTTGGGCATAGTCCGTGATTCCCACCAGGGCCGTGGTCGCGTCCAACATCTTCACCCATTCGTCGTTCCTGGAATACTTCAGCTCTTCCGGAAATGTCATGTGATGTTCCTCCTTTAAAAATAACGTTTTCTTGTTTTTATAAAAAGCAACGAGACACAAAGGCCTCACGGCCTTTGTGTCTCTGTCCTTTTACCTGAGAGATTCCCGCCGCTTGGCGGCGGTTGCCCCGACGGTGCATGAACCAGGTCTCATGCTCTCTAGAGTTTCGTCCGGAACCAGTCAGCGTTCTCCCGCCTTCTAACCCCATCATCCGAGTCCGTATGCACTTTTCAGCCTTTTCCATCGGTTAAGCGTATGCTTTGATCAGCTCTTTGATGACCTCTTTCATATCCGCTGCCACGCCGTAATCCACGTAGCCAAAGATCCCCGCCTCCGGGTCCTTGTTGACGGCGATGGTGAGCTTTGCACCCCGGACGCCCTCCGTGTGCTGAATCGCGCCGGAGACGCCGAGATACAGGCAGACCTTTGGATGCACTGTACAGCCGGTCTGCCCAATCTGCCGTTCAAAGGGGAGCACTCCGTCATCCACTAGCGGCCGCGTTCCTCCGATCATGGCCCCCAGCTTCTGGGCAAGTTCATTTGCTGCGGCGTAGTTTTCCCCCACGCCGCGGCCCAAAGAGAGAATCCGCTCCGCACCGGTAATGGATTCCTCGCCGTCTTCCACCATTTCCAGGATTTCTATCTCAGAGGTCGGCTGCGGAACCTTCAGGCTTACATAGGCGCCGTCCCCTCCATCTGGTACGCTGGGCGCATGAACACCCACCTGCACGCTCACCAGCTTTGGCGTGCCAACCTCCGCAGTCACGCACATGGCGTTCTCTCCGAAGGCACTCTTCCTCTGCAAAAATTCACCGCTCTCGTTTAAAAACAGCTCAGAGCAGTCCGCCGTCAGCCCCACATCCATTCGGGCCGCCACCCGGGAGAAGAGTGCGCGGCAAGTGCGATTTGCCGGAATCAATACACTGGAGGGGGCAAGCTGCCTCAGAGCCTCCGCCACACAAATGCTCAATGCGTCATCCTGCAGCGCGGAGATTTCCGTCTTCACGGCTGCCACCTGTACGTCCTGGAAGGAAAGCTGCCGTGACAGCGCATCCGGGTCCTGGCCTAAAACCAGCGCCATGATATGCTCTCCGCTTTGAGCCGAGAGCGCGCGGGCAGCTGTGATCAGTTCAAAAGCGCTCTCCTCAATCCGGTTTTCATACTGCTCCGCATAGATGCAGATCCCACTCATTTGCTCACCTCCTCCACCAGGGTTTTGATCTGTGCTGCAATTTCCGCAGCGGAACCGGTCAGCATCTTGGCATGATGCTGGCTGCACTCCCTGGCATAGGTATCCGTTACCAGAGACTTTGCACCCCGCTTTCCGATTTCTTCCGGGTTTAGTCTCAGCTCTGCATTGGTCAATACGGGAATTTCCCGCCGGTTGGCCTTCATCTGAGAACGGATGGTCGGCAGGATGACCTGGTTGCTGCCAAGCCCCACCGTCACCATACAGGGCAGGCCGATCCGCACCCGGACTTTTTGATTCTTCCACGGGCGCACCACGGTCAATGTGTTTCCATCCATCTCGATTCTGCGGGAATCCGCCGCGCAGGGGATTCCCAGCAGCTCCGCCGCCATATGGCCCACCTGCCCGGTGGCGCCGTCGGAGGAAAGATCGCCTGCCATCACCAGGTCGTATTTCCCGGTATGGTTCAAGGCCGCCACCAGCACCTTGGCTGTGCCCAGAGTATCGCCGCCGCCAAAACAGCGGTCCGATACCAGATATGCCTCATCCGCCCCCATGGCCAGCGCCGTATGCAGCGCCTTTCCCGCCTCTTGTGGCCCCATGGAAAAGACGCTCACCGTTCCTCCGCACTGACGGCTCAGCTCAATGGCCGCGGTCAATGCATGGAGGTCCGACGGATTCACAGCCATCTCTGTGTTTTCCCGAATCAGGCAGTGAGTCACCGGATCAATGGCCACGTCGTTGGAGGCAGGAACTTGTTTGATCAATACTGCAATCTTCATCTTATTGTTTCAGCAGACGCTTGAACGCCCACTCCTCCAGCAACGGGGTGCTCTCGCCCCGCATGATCAGCTTTGCCAGGTCCCGGCTGACAGCGGGAGCCTCAATCACGCCGTTTCCTCCGTAGCCTGTAGCCAGCAGATAGTTTTTGACAGGCGTCTCCCCAATGATCGGCAGAAAATCCCGGGGTTCCGCGCGGTAGGAAAGCCAGGAGGATACCAAACCGCTGTCCGCAAGCCCAGGCACATAGGTGTCCATCTGGTCAAAGAGGAATTCAATGAAGTAATCGTCTGTGCCGCCCGTCTGGGGCAACTTGTCGGGGTCCCACTGTCCTGCATGCATGGGGTCGTCCAGATTCATGGAGAGGTGGGATTTGCAGATAAACACATTCTCGCCGGCCCGCAAGGCGTAGAACGCAGGGTATTTCAGCACAGGGAACACATATCCCGGCCGTTTCACAGGCGGGCAGAGGAAAAATGCCTCGGCCTTGGTGTGCCAGATAGGGACATCCAAGCCCGCCAGTTCACCGGTAAACCGGCTCCAGGGTCCAGTACAGTCCACAATGGTGTCAAAATCATAGCGGGTTCCGTCCGCCGTTTTCAGTCCAACCGCAGCATCTCCCTTCCGGATGATTTCCGTGACCTCCATGTCGGTCTTCACAATGCCGCCGTTGGTCTGCATCTTCTTCACAAATGTATTGGAGATCATGGTCCCGTCAAAATAGCCGTCATCCCTGGTGTAGCCGGCGCCGAGAACATTCTCTGTGTTGATGCCTGGCAAAATCTCCTCAATGCGGGACTTATCTGTGATATACTCCCCTGAGTATCCGGCGGCTTTAGCCAAGGCAATGCCCGCCTTGATCCGCAGCTCCTCCTGCTCCGAGAGGGCCACCACCAATGTGCCCGTCTGATCAAAGCCAGCAGAGCCCTTCTCCTCCCTTTCGAAGCGGCAATAGGTCTCAAACCCATACAGGCGGACATCCCAGTAGCGGTTGCTCAGGGAGTCGTCAAAGAGGCACACCGTGCCCGCAGACTTTGCGGTGGTTCCGCAGCCAATGCGGTTTTTCTCAAAAATGGTAATGTCCGCCTCCTCGTAGAGGCTCAGATAGTACCCCAGTGCCGCGCCGGAAATGCCGCCGCCAATAATACCAATCCGTTTCTTTTCCATGTCTCTCATCTCCTCAAAATGTGATTGTCTGTTCCATCCTGATCCAGGCTTTCCAGGTTGGCCACGTGCAGCAGCGCGTCTGCCAGCACCTCCGCGCCCACCTTCATATCAGCGCAGTCCGTCCACTCCTGAGGGCAGTGGGAGAGGCCGTCCCGGCTGGGCACAAACAGCATGCCGATGGGGGCAAATCTCCCGACAAACAAGGAGTCATGGAATGGGCCGCTGATCAGTTCGCAATGGGAAATTCCGCGCTGCTCACAGCAGTTCGCCAGGAGCGTCCTTAAAGCCGGGTGGCTGGAAACCGGCGCGTCATTGTTCTGCAGCCTCATCTCCAGGGCGACCCCGCGCCGCGCCGCGATCTCTGCGAACTCCTCTCGTACTTTGTCACAGAGCTGGTTCTTCGATGCCGCGTCGCAGTCCCGGATATCCACCGTGAAATTTACACGCCCCGGAATGATATTGGATGCGTTGGGCTCGATCTGCAAAAAGCCAATGGTCCCCGTACAGTACTCGCTCATCCGGTTTTCCCGCGTCATCCGTTCCAGCGCCAGAGACATCTCACTTACCGCTGCGAAGGCATCCCGCCGGCTCTCCATCGGCATCCCACCGGCGTGCGCCGCTGTGCCCGTAACCGTCACCGTAAAATTCAGCGCTGCGCAGATGGCCTTTACAACCCCAAGGCGCACCCCAGAGGTCTCCAGGACGCTGTTTTGCTCAATGTGCAGCTCCACCGCACAGAACACATCTCCCGGCTTTTTGCGGCAGCTCTCAATATCATCCGCCGCCAATTCTCTGGCTCTCAGTTCATCATAGAGGGACGGGCCGTCCAGCGCACGGGTCGTCTTCAGGTCTTGAACGGATAGAGCACCTGCCATCGCGCGGCTGCCGATGCAGCCGATTCCAAAGCGGGCCGGCTCCTCCGCCGCATAGGCAACGCAGGCAAGATTTCTGCGGTGGGCGGCGCCGGAGTCCGCGATCAGCTTCAGTGCCTCCATGCCGGCCACCACGCCGGCCACGCCGTCAAAGCGGCCGCCGTGAAGAACCGTGTCAAAGTGGGAGCCGGTCCAGACGGGAGCCAGTTCCGGCTCGGTGCCGGGAAGCGTCCCGATCAAGTTCCCCATGCAGTCCATTTCCACTACAAGTCCGATCCGCTCCATCTCGCCCCGGAGATACATCCGTGCTTCCCACTCCACATCCGTCAGGTACTGCCGGGTCGTTCCGTTTCCCGGTGTGGCGTTATATTGGTCAATCTCCTCAATCCAGCGCTCCATCCGCCGCTGGTCCGCCTCCAGTTTGATCGGCGGCTCGTGACGGTCACAGCACGACATCGCGGTTGCAGTCTTTGCTGTAGATATAGGTGAACGGCTCCGTACCAACACCATACGCGCACTGGGCTGCATATGCGCCAAACCAGATGAAGTCATCCTTTTTGATGCCCATCCACACATCGTCCATCAGGTACATGCCCTCCCCCTGAAGGATATACATGCCATGCTCCTGCACATGAGTCTCCACGATAGGGTGGCACCCGCCCGGATCAAAGGAGAGAATGTGCATGTTCATATCAAAGTTCAATTCCACCGGAAGCAGGTCTTTGATGTGGACATTCGCCATATCCTCGTAATCCCGATAGGCGATGTCATTGACATTTCCAGAATAAAGATAGGGGAAAAACCCTTCGCAGGGAACATACAGCTGTTTATAAAGCAGGACCTTCGCCGCCTCGCTACTCTCATTTTTAAATTGCAGCCCCGCAGACGGCGGTGTGAAGAGATAGCCTCCCGCTGCCAGAGAAAACTCCCTGCCCTCGCCAGAAGCCTTCACGGCACCGCTGATCACATAGAGAAATGCCTCTTCGCCCTGGGCGTTTCCAAAGGAACCGATGGTTCCGCCGCCTGGCTGCACATCGCAGATATACATCACAAAGCTGGCCCCCATTTTGGGCGATGCCACAATACTGGTTCGGCACCCATTCAGGCAGGGCAGAACGTTGTTCACTAAGCCGTCTTTCGGAATTACTGCGTACATCCCAGGTTTTACAATCGCTCTTGTGGATAACAAGTCTTTCGGATATGCCATGTGAATACTCCTCTCTGTTAATCATGCCCACCATAGAGCTGGCGGAAATTTTGATAAAATTTTGTCCGGTATTTCCATGTGTTTTCTGATCTTTATTAAACAAAAGCTTCCCTCACTTGTCAATTCCATCGCTCTTTTTCCACGTTTTTTCCCCCATCTGCACAAGGATGGTGTGCAACATGCACACCATCCTTGCTTTTTCTCTGTCCCATGTCTCCCTACCTCTTTACAACCACTTGCACCCTATGCTATGGTTAAAGAAAATGATAGAAGGGAGAAGAAACCTGATGTCAACTACTCTCCGCTGGCTCATCGAGAGCAGTTCTTTGGAAAATCTGCACTGTGTCGCCTGCAGCGACAAGCTGGACACGCCGATTTCCAGCGTGAATGTGCTGGATAACCTGGATGTTGTCAAGTGGATCAAACCCAATGAGCTGGTTTTGAGCAGCGGGTATTTGTTTATGGACGACGAGTCACTACAGCGGCAGCTGGTTCAGGAGCTGCATCAGGTGGGCTGCAGTGCGCTTGGCATCAAGACCCGCCGCTTCTTTCAAACCATTCCGGAGGCCATGCTTCAGGAAGCGGAACGGGTGGGATTGCCGCTGTTGGAACTGCCCTTTTTCTATTCCTTTTCCGATATCAGCCGCGTGGTCTTTCAGCGGCTTTTTTTACAGAGCTCCTATCGCGTACGCAGCGAACAGCGGCTGCTGATGGCTCTGAGCAACGCCCTATTTTCTGGGGCCGGTCTCTCCCATATGCTCCAATGCCTTGTCCAGCAATACCGCACGTCTGTCCTTTTGCTCAGCCGCTCCGGCACCTGTCTGGACGCCGCTTATACAAGCGGTACCGAGCTGCGGGGTATGGAGCGGTTTCATCCCTTTGCCATGCCCGCCTCCGGTGAAACCATCTCCCTCTCCTGCGCAGGCCGGCAGCACCTGTTTTTCTGTGTGACTCTCCCGGGCGGCTACGGCGGTCTTTTCTTCTTAGAGGACCCTGCCAACTCTCTGCGAGGCGCGCTGACCACTTTGCAGCATGCCGCCGTTTTGATCTCCCTGAAACTGGAGCAAACACGGCTCCAGCGGCTCTCCTCCGGCGAGTGTGAGGGCGGCTTTCTCAGTCTTTTGACAGATGCTGCTGAGGATCTAGCGGATGAGGAGATTCTTCATATCTGCCATCTCCACCACTTTGACTATCAAAAAAAGCGCCTTTGTATCGCTCTTTTCCCAAAAGACGCCGCTTTTTCAGACCCTTCAGCTCTGTCTGCCCCACTACAAACGGCGGCAGAGGCTCTTTGCCGCAGTACTGGTCCGGTTCAGTCCCACTTCCTATGCATGGATGCCCGCCAATGCTGCCTGTTCCTGCTCTGTGATGCCTCTGTCAGCAATCCAGAGCTTTTGGCGCAGGCCAGAGTCCTAATCCGTTCCTTCCAGGACCAGCTTGGCGAGGGCGCCTTCACACAGCTTCGGATCGGGGTTGGCCACTGCCATCAAAGCGTTTCCAGCATCCCTCACGCCCTGAAAGAGTGCGCAGATGTTGTTCATCTGATGCTTCCTGTCTTTCCAGACCGAAACGTTTTTTTTGCCAGCACAAACACCATCTACCATCTGCTTAACCAGCTTCCTCCTGCTGAGCTCCGCCGCATCTATCTCAACACCATCGTGGGGCTGTCAGAATATGACCGTGCCAACGGTACGGAATTTCTCAAAACCCTAGAGGCCTTTTATGCCCACCAGTTTAACGCCTCTCAAGCCGCTAAGGAGCTCTATGTGCATCGGAACACGCTGCTTCACCGAATGGAAAAAATTAAGGAGCTTCTTCACTGTGATTTCAAGGACACCAATGACCTCATGACGATATATCTGGGAATCTGTGTGGCAGAAATGCTTGGATAACTGCAGAAAAAGCCGCTTCAGGGGGAATCCTGAAGCGGCTTTTTAATTTCTGTTTGCCGTGAAAGGGTACAGCCCGCCAGGCGGCTTCTCATCGCATGCCGCCTAACGGCACACATGCCCGTCCCACGCTGTTTTTACAGGCGCAGGTTCTCCGGCAGCACCGGGGGCGCCGCATAGGTGCGGCGGCTGTACCGCAGCCCCATCTTGACAAGGCTCTCCGCCAGCGACACCGCGCAGTGTGCCGAATCCACCACCGGCAGTCCGATCCGCTCAGTGAGGGCCTCCCCCATCCCGGTCAATGCCAGACAGCCAAACACAAAAGCATGGGCCCCGTCCTGCCTCACAGCCTCCTCCGCCACCTGCGCCAACTTCTCAAGCGCCGCCTCCCGGTCCGTGCGGAGCTTCTCCACCGACATCTGGATGCCCCGGATCGACACCATGCGCCGCCCCAGCCCAGAGCGGACTGCCACGTCATAGGAGGTTGCCGCCAAGTCCTCGTCGCCGGTCAGCAGGCAGAAATTCTGTGCCAGGTGATAGGCGAACAGCATCCCAGCCTCTCCGGTTCCAATCACCGGGATATCCACCAGCTCCCGGGCGGCATCCACGGCTGGGTCCCCAGCACACCAGACTATTGCCGCGGCACAGCCATCCCGCTGCGCCTGACAGCTCAGACGCATGACCTCATCTCCGGCCAGCTGCCGGTCGCATCGGGACTCAATTGCTCCAGGCCCCCGTTGGCTCTGATAAATATGAAATTGGGTTGTAGGCAGGGCCTTTTCTCGTAAAAGCTCAATCCGTGCCCGAATCATTTCGTCGGACATCGCCAAAACAGGAATAATTACCGCTAATTCCATGGTATGCTCCTCTCTCACCAACGGGACAAGGGCCCGCCCATGTACAACAGGCAGGCCCTGTCCAACACAAGGAGAAAATTTGATCTTACCGGCCGGACAGGATCAGATCGCAGATGTCAATCGCCATATCCACCGCGTCCGTGATTTTGTTGCGCTCCTTCCTGGCACGGTTCAACCACAAATAAAATTCGTGAGTGCCCTCCGCATGCTTGGATAACTCCAGCACGGAGACACTGTTGGGAATGATGTACTTGAGCCCCGTCAGGCCATACCGGTCCTGTTCAAACCGGCCCGTCACCGTGGTCAGCATGGGCATGACCACCCGGGAAATCCGCATCAGCAGGTAGTTCAGCCGGTCGTTGCGCTCGCCGCTGGCCTCTTGTGCCAGGCGGATTTTTTCCACGGCTGCGGCCTTCTCCTCAAAGGTCCTGGACATCGCCAGCGCGCTGTCCAAATCCAGTCCCTCCTGTGCTTCGGGCATGTCTTGGATATATTCCTTCATCTCGCTGATCCGCTTGGAGATCTCCGCAGCCATCACGGTGAAGTCCTGGGGCAGCGTCTTACGCATAGCCAGGTCAAAGACAAAGGCCGCATCGTCCCGGACACCGTAGTACATCACGTTCTTGTCCAGGGTGTCCATCGTGTCATCGGCGCTGTGATAGGGCAGGCCCAAGGTTGCGTTGCCCCAGGCCGTGCGGAGCTCTGGTGTGTGGTAAATCCAGTTATAGCAGGAGGGCACGCCGATTCCCAGGAAAGACATGTCCGCGTTCTTGAAGGGGAAGCAGTAGTCCTTTTCCCACCCCGGCATGGCAAACTCGTTCATCTCGTGAATCCAGTTCCACAGCTCAAAGGCCGGCTCGCTGTGCAGCACGGTGGCCCCATCGCCTAGGCCGATGGCGTCGATGTTGACATACATGACACAGTGCTTATTCAGGTCATCCCACAGATTATCGCAGTACCAGGTAGACCCCTCCATCTGGCCGCCCTCGTGCCCCTGCCAGAAGAGGAAGCGGACATCCCGGCTGAGCTTGTCCCGGTTGGCGTTTAAAACGCGGGCCAGTTCCATGGCAGTGGCATTTCCGGCGGCATTGTCGGAGGCCCCCACAGGCCAGGAGTCCATATGGCCGGCGACGAGAATAAACTCGCCGGACTGGTTGTCCGGGGCCTTGACAGTACCACTGGGCAGATAGAGCGGGTCCCAGCCCTGCTTTTGCTGATAATTCATGAAAACATCAATTTTTTCGCCTGCCTCCAGCAGCTTGCGCAGCCGGACGCCCTCCGCCTTGGAGATGGAGAAGACCGGGATTGTCTCATACATAAAGTGCTCGTCCTCCGGCGTGGGATTTCCCCAGACGGATTTCGAGGTGCCATAGGGCACGGAGGTGCTGGTCTCCGGCCCCCAGTTCATAATGACCATGGCAATGGCGCCATGAACCATGCCCAGGCGCATCTTCTCGGAGCGTGGCGGCGCATAGGAGAGCTCTGTCAATATCACCTTGCCCTTGGCGTCCACGCCGTCATAGTCATCCTCACCGCCGGGGCCCACATAGACCAGTTCGCCGGAAAAACCACCTACGGGCGTATCGCCGCACTGGGCGTTGGCGTTGCACTCCAGTTTCTCCTCTTGGCCGCCGATGCGCAGCCGGACGTCAGCGGGGCCAGGATTTTTCAAAAGGCCCATACCCACATGAATTTTTACGTCATCCAGGCCGGTCTCCCTGTAATAATCCGCAACATATTCCGCATACTCCTTGGCGCCCGGGGTACCGGGAAGCCGGTCCGGCCAGGTATCGCAGATATGGGAAGCACGCTCCCAGATCGTGTCTACATTAATCTGATCCAAGAGCTGATTCAAAACTGTTTTGTCAGACATATTTGTTACCTCCACCTTATTCTACTCCAAAAATTTCAAGTTATAGCTGGCGCATGTCATGACTTGCTTAACACGGTTCTGCTTGAATGCGGCACTGTAAGGGATTCTTTCGATGATCCAAGCCTACAGTCTCACACAAAGATCAGGCTCAGTCCGGGGACAAAGGCCAGCATCACGCAAACGAGGAACAGAGCAACAATCTGCGGAATCACCGGCTTCACAATTCTCTCCACAGGAAGTCCCGTCATATTCGACGCCACAAACACATTCATGCAGACAGGAGGCGTTACAAAGCCAACCGCCAGGCACACAATCATGATCACCCCGAGGTGAATGACATTGACGCCCAACGGGCTGAGTACCGCATACAGGATGGGGCCAAACACCACAATATTAGAAGTCGTGTCCAGGAACATCCCGCCGATCATCAGAATGATCACCACAATGAAAAGGATAATATAGATGTTGTGGCTGATCCCCAGCAGCAGATTAGAAAGCTTCGAGGTAACACCCAGCAGAATCAGCGTGCTGCCTAAACAGGCAGCCGGTGCGTAGGCCAGCATGAATCCGCCGATTTTCGTGGCAGTCCGCAGTGTGAGCTCCCACACATCTTTCCAGGTCAAATTGCGATAGATGAAAATTCCAACAATAATGCCGTAGGCCACCGATACCACAGATGCCTCGGTAGGTGTAAACACGCCGGAATAAATGCCGCCCAAAATAATCACCGGCATCATGACAGCCCAAAAGCCGTCCTTAATGGCCCGCAGGCGGCCAGCCCAGTTTACCCTTGGCTTTTTGTCCACGTAGCCGTGTTTTTTTGCCTGGAATGTATGAACAACCATCATGACCACGCCAACAATAATACCAGGAACCACCCCAGCAATAAACAAGTCACCCACAGAGGCGGATGTAGCGCTGGCGTATACCACAAAGGGAATGCTGGGCGGAATGATGATGCCAAGAGAGCCCGCGACCGAGGCAAGCCCTGTCGCGTAAGCTTTATCATAATGAGACTCTTTTTCCATGGCCGGGATCATATTTCCGCCGATAGCGGAGGTAGTGGCCGGTGCCGACCCGGAAATTGCGCCAAAGAACATACTAGCCAGCACGGTTACATTTCCCAGGCCACCCGCGGTGTGCCCAGTAAAGGTCTTTGCGATATTGACCAGGCGCTCTGTCAGCCCACCCCGCAGCATCAGATCTCCAGCCAGCATGAAACAGGGAACCGCTAAAATTGGCAGTGACTCCTGCCCGGTATACATAGCCTGGGAAATAAAGCTGACATCAATGGTGCCATAGGAAAAGGAGAGCGCTAGGAGGCCGCAGCAAAGGGCGATACCAATGGGGACACCAATTGCCAGCATGGCAAGCGCTACAAGGACCAAAATCAGAATTTCCATACTCACTCCCCCTCCTGATTCGCACTCTTATTCACGGAAGCGGACTCCGGGTTGTCAAGCTCTTTGATCTTTTTTATTTTTTTGCCGATATTCTGCAGCAGTTTAAAATCCATGGTTACAAAGCAGATCGGAAGCACCATATAGGGAATCCACTTGGGGATGTGCAGCATCGCGGTCGTCATTCCATACTTTTTCAAGTTTAAGGAAACTGTGAAGATACCGTATGCCAGGATCAAGTTGGCAACAGCAAATACCACATCGCCAATGATCAGCATCACCAGCCGTCCCTTGGGACCAAACAGGTTAATCACCATTTCCATCTTCATATGCTCGTCATTCCGGGTGGCTCCAATTGAACCAATATAAACCATCATGACAAAGCATGTCACAGCCAGTTCCTCCGTCCAGCCAATGGGATTGTTCAGGACAAAACGAAAAAACACCTGTATGAATAAGGCAACTAACATAATGACGAAAAACACCGCAGCCAAAATGTATTCCAGGTTGTGCCACAGGTACTTGATGCCGCGCATCTGGGCTTTATTCTCTTTCATGTACAACACCTCACTTAACAGGAAGGGGGGCGCAAAGCCCCGCCCCCTTGGCATCGCCGCAATTTTTTATTCAACACTCAGACCAGAGGTCTCCAGGAACTGGTTAAAATACTCCTCGCCAATGTATGCGGCGGCCTCTGTCCAGGCGCTCTTGGCTGCTTCCTGGAACTCATTCAGTGCAGCGTCATCCAGCTCATTGACTTCCATCAGGCCCTTCAGCTCCTCCAGCGTGGCATCGTTCTCTGCATGCCAGGCTTCGCGGGCATAGGTTTCGGATTTTTGAGCAGCCTCTTCAAACGCAGCCTGAATTTCAGGGTCTAGACCCTCAAACCAGTCATTATTGACAAACAGGCCTGCAACAGCCACCAAATGGTTGGTAATTGTCAGATAGTCCTGCACCTCGTAATAACGGTGCTGCAAAATGGTATCAAGCGGGTTTTCCTGACCATCCACAGTGCCCTGCTGCATGGCAGTGAACAGTTCAGAGAATGCAACATTTGTCGCACTGGCTCCCAGCGCCTTCATTCCCATCATATGGAGCTGGTTGGACTGTACACGCATCTTCAAGCCAGACATATCGGCAACGCCGGTAATGGCATGCTTGCTGTTCGTCATATTGCGGGGTCCCAGGATACCATAGGTGAGATTTTTCAAATTGGTATCTGCGGTAAACTGCTCATTCATCATGTCACCCGCAGGACCATCCAGCAGTGCGCCCATCTCATCAAAATCCTTCACTAGATAAAATAGGTCCAGCGGCATATACGCTTTAGAAAATTCTCCACAGGAAGTCGTGGTAAAGTCCGTCATCTCGATGTTGCCCATTTGCAGGTTGCCCAGCACCGCGTCTGCGGTACCACCGACGCTGCCGTTCATAATAAACTGCACCTCAATCTGATCGCCCAGCGCATCCTTCAGCCATTTCAACATCATGACATAGCCGCGGGTGTATGCCTGTCCATAAAGCGTATCCTCTGAGGCCATGGTAGCGTAACGGATTGTAACCTTATCCGGATTATCGGAAGGAGTCTGAATGTATGCGTAAATGTCCTGATATGGCGCGTCATCTGCAACAGCGCCTTGAACCGCTGTGCTATTCCCGCTTGTATCAGTGGTACTGTTGTCAGGAACTTCCGCACTCTCAAAGCCGCATCCAGTGGCAGCCAGGCCAAGCGCCATACATAGCACAAGCAAGAGCGCAATTCTCCTCAAAAAGTTTCTTTTCATACGATTTTCCCCTTTCCATATATGTTGCTTGCTTCTTTTTTCGATATCTGGTTCTGCAAACCGGGTCCGTGAAAGAAACGCGACATCCCTCCTATCTGAAACACTGCTTCTTTTTACATCCATGCATCACAGGGAAATGTTTTCTTTTATAAACAGCGCTTTGGCAGATCAGCAAGTCTCCCCTCCGAGATACCATGATCAACCTGCAAGATAGCTATGATATATGAAAGCGTTTGTACTCATTTCCCTTCCTGTGTTGCCATTGAAGATGTATTTATCATAATGTTCCTGTGTGTATTACAAAATACTGCAAACGTAGTATTTTGGCCCCTTTTTGGGCAAATCAACCCATTTTCTGTTAATTACCCAATTTTTCTTTAGCATTTTTGTTATTTTTGACAAATTTTTGTCCTTTATGCAGAAGCTCCCTTTTATGCGGTAAAGGGCTGCGGCAATTGCCGCAGCCCTCCTTAAGTCTGGTTGTCCTATTTATGGGAGACACCCATCAGATCCGCCAGGTTTGCATGACAGTCCAGCCTTCCCTCAATCACCGGTGTCTTCGCAGAAAACATTGTGCTTACTCCGGGCCCATGCCCCATTAAAATACAGTCGCCATGAATCACAACCCCAATACTGACGGCTCCTTTCAAATAGCCGCGGCCATAAGTATTATCGCAGTTCTCCAGCAGTACAATGTCCCCATAGCGCAGCCGGTCCAAATGTAGCCGGCGAATCTCCTCCCGGTCCGCCGTCATGATATCATAATCGCCCTTGACTGCGCTAAACTCCCCCATTCCGCTTCCCATCAGGTGCGCGGGAATCCGGGCCGCAACCGGGATTACCAGCCTGCCATCTTCCACCATGATATCCATCTTTTCAAACAGCTGCGGGTCTACACTGATGCAGTGCACTGTGTCCTCAAAACCCTGAATCTTCATCCCCCGGCCCTGCATGCGGACCTGGACCTTATCCTCCACGGTCATCTTTTCCAGAGTCTCTCGAGGGAAGTAAATCAGCAGATCTTCTACGCCGCCATGAGAGCCGGTGACAAACCCCTTTTCTCCTTTTGCGGCACCGGAGATCACGGTGGCCGGATTGCCGATGCAGGAGAGCAGGTTCAGGGCATTGTTCTCCTCCTCCCCCGGGTTCTTGATGCTGACGCCGGGCTCCACATGGTCTCCCTCCATACTGTAAACACTGTCTCCGATTTGGACATTCAGAGTAATAGATCCCATTCTCGGCAGAATCATAGGGACTCCCTCGTGGCTGATCTGCCAGGGCATCAAGCGCAGATATGGCTGGCGAACCACCCCCATTCCATACTGAATGACCAGTCTCTCCGCATTACATATTGCCTTTGTACGCATGGGTTGCTTCCTCACTTTCTTTTTTATAAACCGGGTGTCCTGTTTGCTAACGCCGCTTCTTCAGGACAAAATCAAGAACGTCGGTCTATATTCCGGTTTTTTTATAAAATCTCTTTGTAATTTCGACGAAAAATGCTATACTGATTTCAATTGGGTTCCTATGGCCTTGTTTGGCTGGCCTGAGACCCTCCTCTTGTTTTCTGCAGCACACCACAGGTACGGCAGGTTGTTTATCCACAGAAAGGAAGTACTATGACCACCTCAAGCCATGCTTTAGATGAGTTGATTACAACGCCGCAGCAGGATCAAGCTCTTTTAAACATTTTTCGCTATCCACTGACTATCATTGCCGCGCCGGACGGCTACCGCAAGGTCTCCATCCTCAGACACTTCGCGGCCCAGCACGGTGCTCTCTTCGTCTGGGTTCGCCTTTTCTGGAGCCAGGAATCCGGCGAGGGCTTTTGGAGGGAGTTTGTCACTGCCATTGGCAAGCTCTCTCCCACTGTTGCCAGAGAGATGTCAAAATTTCAGTATCCGGACTCTTTTGAGGCTTGTTCCACGGTTGTCGGTCTTCTGGAAGGGCTATGCAGGGACGGGCACCTCGTGATTGTTCTGGAGGACTTTGACCGCGTGGAAACGCAGAGGGTTGATAAACTCCTGCAACGTATGCTGCAGTGCGCCTCCAGCCAGTTCCATCTTGTCACGATCAGCCAGAGCCCGCCGCTTTTGTACAGCGATGGTTATCTGCTCTTTCCGGACTGCAATTTTATCGGCAAGGACATTTTGCAGTTCAGCAGGGAGCAGACAGACCGGCTGGCCACTTCCCTCAACAAGCGGTATGCCGCCTCAGACTCTTTCTGGCTGGCGGAGTATACGGGAGGGTGGCCGCATCTGATTGTCTATATCCTTTCGGAGTCCCGTGACAAGGTTTTAAACCGCTATTACGCCGCGCGCCTGGCCTCCCAAATGTACAGAATCGCCTTTTCCCGTGAGCTGGACCCGCAAATGGCGGATATTCTGCTGGTACTTTGTGAGCTCCAGCAGTTCACGCTGGAAGATGCCATTGAAATTCTGGATAAATATGAGGATGCCGACACCATCCATCAATGGCTGGACACTCTGGCGTCGGAAACCGTTTTTCTCAGCCGCCAGGAGACCACCTATATCATGTGTCCCTCTGCTGTTGAATTTTTGCAGGAGGAATCCCGGAAGGTCCACTCCTCCATGGTCCGGATCGGGCTGCAGAACATCGCCTTGAAATACTTTTCCGCCGGCAGTCCCTCCCTGGCCATCTCCCTGCTGTTTCGGCACCATGATCTGGACGGACTGCTGAGCCTGCTGGATCAGCACGTGGTGGAGGAATTCAGTGAGTTGGTCATCACAACGCTTTTCCAGTGCAGCGAGGATATTGGAATTCCCCAGATGGCGGTTCACCCCATCGCTGTTTGCCAGATCGCCTTCATCCTTTTGAAATCGGACCTCTATGCGCAAACCGGCATCCGCCTTCTGGAGAGTCTGCGGGAGTATACACTTCATACAGAAACCTTGTCCTATGACCGGGAGGCCGTTCTTGGCCAGATTGAACTGACGCTGGCCAACCGGCAGAGCGGGCAGATTTACTCAAAGGGGCTCATTCGGCTGACCGCCGCCTCTCCTCAGGGAGGTGTCTATCCCTCCTGGATTGCACCGAGTCTTCTCGGAAGTGTCCACAGCTCTGTTGGCAGTATGGTGGAGGAGGTGGCTGCGTTCCAGTCCCTTTGCGCTTCGGACGGGGCTGATTACCTCTCCCCCATCAAGTGTGCCAACATCACCCAGGCGGAGTACCAGCTGGAAACTGGCTATCCCTCCAAGGCCATCTACTATGCCCTGGAGAGCATCACAGATTCTGACCGCAAATCCGCCAGCCTCATCTCCCTCTATGCGTATTTCATTATTGGGAAGGCCTCTATCATGAATGGCGACCCAGCCAAGGCTGAGGAGCTGGCCGACCGGATTGGTTCCATGTTTTCCTCCTCTCGGGACGCGCGGCTCTCCAGCCTGAGCGATATCTGCCGCGGATATATTTATACTTGCCTAGGTCAGTGGGAAAAGGTCCCTGAATGGATTCACAGCGAGCACGCCAATCGCCTCTCTCAGCACTCCTCCTACGCTTATATTATCATTGGCAGGATGATGCTTCACCGGAAAGATTTCATTGGCTTTGAGATGATGTCCAAGCAGTGGTTAAAGGTGCTGAAAAGCAGCAGTAATCTGCTGACAGAAATCCACTATCGGATTGAAAAGGCTATTTCCGCCTATGCTCTCTACGGCACCGCCCAGGCAGTGACAGAGCTCAGCGCCGCTTTATCCCTGGCTCTTCCTGACGAAATCTGCGCTCCATTTGCAGAGAACGGGAAAAAGCTGCTTCCGATTCTTCAATACGCCATTGCCAACCACTTCATTGACCTGCCGCTGTCCTACTCCGACCGGCTGAATTCATTGATGAGCCATGTGATTTGCAGTCCCACGGATATCACTGGGGAAGGAGCCTCTTTGACTCCCCGGGAGAAGGAAATTCTCTCTCTCCTGTGCAAGGGAATGAATTACCGGGAGATCGCCAACACGCTAGTCATCTCGCAATTCACAGTACGCAAGCACATTCAGAATATTTATGCGAAGCTCAATGTAAGTGATCGTGTCAATGCACTGATTCGCGGCAAGGAGATTCTGTTTGACAGCGACCTGTAGCATTTGCCGCAGTATGGGGATGCGCCGAATCCACTGCTATTTTACACCGGTTTTCCCCAGTTGATAATACTCTCTTTGCAGTAACTTTTTTCAAGAGCAATTTTTGCTGTTTGGCACGCGCAAAAACGCAGGAGGCGGGTCGAAAATCCGCCTCCTGCTCTATTGGGTAAGAGACTCCCCTACTTTAAAAAAGCTTAATCTGTGGCGGCGGCAGCTCCTTTGCCAGTGCCCTCTGTAGTGGGAATCCCGATTCACCAGGCTGTGGGAAAAGGCGAAGCCTCATTCCTGAATCATTCAGACATCCGTATCAGGGGCCTTTCCACTGAGGGGCAAACCCTTCCGCCACCTATGGCCGCTCCGCTCCAGAATAAGTCCTCCCCAAGCGCCCTTGCCAGCAGGACTCTGAAACTCAGCGGCAATGGAATCGTTTTTCAGACCTTTCATCGCTACGGTTGTCCCAGAAGCAACTGCGAGTGTCCAGATATGGCTGGACAACGCCCTTTTTGAATAGACAAATACACCATTTTGCCCTTTACATACCGTTCATGATGCATCATAATAAGTAACAAACTCTTTTGAAAGGAGGATGCCTGCGCCATGCAGAATGCCGTTCGGCCTGCGGCCTGTCCATTCGGTTCCCATCGCAGCATTGACCCTGAGGGCACACTGCCCCACCTGGCCTGGAAATTGGACACATCCCTTCCCATTTTTGAAAACGAGCTTCTCATTCGCATGAAAACTCTGAATATCAATGCCGCCAGCTTTTCTCAGCTGCGGTTGGATGCCAACGACGATCCCGCTCAGCTGGTTCAAAAAATCTGCAGCATTGTCTCCATGCGGGGCAAAATGCAAAATCCCATCACAGGCTCTGGCGGCACTTTGTCCGGTGTTGTAGAGGAAATCGGCCCTTGCCATCCCGCCTTTGGCATTCTCAAGCCTGGAGATGAAATCTGCACGCTCATCTCCTTGAACCTGACGCCGCTTGTGATTGAGCAAGTAAAGAGCGTGGATATGTATACTGGCCAGTTGGAGGTGGACGGGTACGGCATCCTCTTTGAAACCGGTCTCTATGCCCGGATTCCGCCCGCAGTCCCCGCCCATGTCTTTCTGCCCATCGTAACAGAGGCTGGCTCCGGCTATCAGGCCAATCTGCTTTGCCGTCCCGGGATGGTGGCGATGGTCGTGGGCGCAGCAGAGAAGGTCGGTCTGGTCAGCCTGTTCTCTCTTCGCCAAAAGCTGGGCAGCACCGGCCTTCTCATCGCCGTGACCATGCGCCCCGAAATTCTGCCGGAGCTTCAAGAGCTGGATATTATAGATCGTGTTCTTCTGGTAGACGACAGCAATCCTCTCACCGCCTGCCGCCAGATACAGGACGCTCTGGGAAATCTGCCCATTGATTTGATCGTGGATTGCAACAGTCTCCCCGGCTCTGAAATGCTCAGTATCCTTGTGATCCGAGAACAGGGAACCGTCTATTTTGCCAATCCTGCCGCTCATTACTCCGTGGCCGGCCTGGGGGCCGAGGGCATCGGTAAGGAGATGAACCTTCTTTTTTATCGGGGTTATATCAAAGGCCACGTAGATTTCTGCACACAGCTTCTGCGGCAATATCCTGCCCTGGCTCAATGCTTTCAGCCCCGCTCCTGTTCAGGCCGCTCTCAGACCCTTTATTATTGTCAGGAAGAGCGAGGTGCTCATCCTGATAATCTCCCTGCCAATATTGTGATCCATGGCCCGGAGATGACGGAGATTCTACGCATCGCTAAGCGAATTGCGGCCTTTAACACCACCGTTCTCATCACTGGGGAAACTGGTACTGGAAAGGATGTCGTCGCCAACATCCTGCACCAGTTCAGCAGCCGACGGGATAAACCCTTCATTAAAATCAACTGCTCCGCCATCTCTGAAAACCTTTTCGAATCCGAGCTCTTCGGCTATGAACGCGGCAGTTTCACCGGCGCCCTGAAGGATGGCAGAGCCGGCTATTTTGAAGAGGCCAACCACGGGACATTGTTTTTGGACGAAATTGGCGACATGTCACTCTCCAGCCAAGTAAAATTGCTGCGAGTCCTCCAATCCAAAGAAGTTGTCCGTATCGGCAGCAGCAAGGCCGTCTCTGTGGATGTCCGTGTGATTCTGGCTACAAACCGGAATTTGAAAAATCTGGTGGACCAGGGGCGCTTCCGCGAGGATTTATATTATCGTATCAATGTTGTGAACCTGTATGTGCCTCCCCTGAGAGAACGAAGAGATTCCATCTTCCCCCTAGCCCAAAACTTTCTCCAGCAATACAGCGAAAAATACGGGATACAAAAGCACTTTTCCCCTCACGCCAAAAATGCTCTCCTTGAGTACACCTGGCCTGGAAATATTCGGGAAATGGAAAATATGATTCAACGCCTGCTGCTATGCTCCGAGAAAAGTGTCATCACGGGCGAGGATCTGCGTCAGGAGTTTCAGAAAAACGAATGCGGCAGATGGGAGTCCCATCCCCGGCAAGCGTCCAGAGCAGATGACGAAGAGTCCCGATACCGCGCCGCGGCTGCCATGTGCCATTCCACTCGGGAGATGGCCAAGGCACTTCAAACCAGCCAATCCACCATCGTCAGGAAACTGAAGAAATACGGTCTCCAACTGATGGACACTTAACATCTTTGGTCGAGTCATCTGAACCAAATCGAGTCATATAGTCGAGTTAAAAGACTCAACTATATGACTCGATTTTTATTTTTTGCATGCTTGGATACCTGGAATGTGAAGTTTTTCCTTGCTCATCTTGTTCTCAGGTCATTTTATGTCGTAAATCTACACAAAAAATCTCTTTCTAAATTGTTCATTTCTAAAGATAAAATTTGCTTCTTCCTGACAGCCCTTTAATTGGCACAAAATTTGCTTCTATAGTTAAACAAAGGCAGGGCAACCAAAAAACACCCACAGTGATCGGTTGGTGAAATCATGAAACGAAGTCATACTACCAGTACCCAAGAGAGCCAGAAACCATGAGAAAAACAATTTCAAATGTCTCCATGTCCGCTATGGTGCTGCTGTATCTGCTGGATGTCCTGCTTCCCTTTTCCCTGTCCAGCGCCGCATCTGTTGCGGCAGCAGTCGTCCTAGCTGTAAACCTTCCCTTCATAGGCAAGACCTTCCGCCTTCCGGCCTGGGCCTTTTTCCTGATCGGCGCAGGGGTGCTGCTTGCGTGCCGCGCCCCCCTTGGTCAATGGTCCCAGGGGCTCCAGTCCATGATGAAAACAGCGGTCATCCTCATTGTTATGCAGAGTCTCTCCCTGGCGATGGGGCGGGGCGGCTATGAGGCGGCCGTGGCGGAATGTCTTCGGTCTGGTACCAAAAGCCTCGTGAGTCTCTTCTGCCTGGTCATGCTCCTGGCTCATTTGCTGGCCAGCATCATGAGCCTTGGCTCCGTGGTTGTTATTCTGGCCGCCATCTCCCCCGCTCTGTCCAGCCGCCTCACAGGGAGCCACCGCTTTATGGCCTCTTCGGTATCTTGGGGCTACTGCACACTCTTTCTTTGGGCCCCGGGGACTGTCACCGTTTTAATGAGTATGCAGATATTTGGTCTCAGCTGGCAGTCCTATTTTCCTCCAGCCTTTGCTCTGTCGACTTTAGGCTTAGCATTAGGTGTAGGAATCTCTTTTCTTCGTTTTCATGGGCAAACCCTTTTGGGGAACCATCCGCCTGCTGCTCCTGCCGCTTGGAAGCAGGTGAAACGTCTGATCCTGATCCTGATCGTCATCGTGGCGGCCATTACCATTTTGGAACGCTTGGGGTTCAGCACCTCTACCGGTCGGCTATTGATTACGATTTTGATCGTTGCTGCTGTTTGGCTGTTGGCTCAGGGACGTGTCCCGGAGATGCCGTCGGTATTTCAGCTCTGGTGGCAGGATTACCTGCCCCGCAATCAGGACCTCTCTGCCTTTTTCCTCTCCATGGGCGTCTTTTCAGCTGCAATTCAATACTCCGGCTTTGCCGTGAGGCTCACCGACTTCTGCGCAGCCCGCCAGGATCTGCTTGGCTCCCTGGTCCTGCCACTATTGCCCATGAGTATTGTAGCCTTTTCTCTGGTGGGACTTCACCCTTTCGTCTCTGTATTGATGGTGGGTCCCATCCTGGCAGAAATGATCCTGCCGGTGTCCTCCCTGCAGTTGGGTCTGGCGATGTCTCTTGGCTGCTGCCTCTCTTATATGCTCTCCCCCTTTGCAGGGCTCATCCTGACCCTGTCCCAGGAGCTGCGAGAATCACCCGCCCGTATCTGCCTGCGGGCAAATCTTCCCTTTGCGATTCCCTATTACCTGCTTGCCACATTTGTGATTGTGCAACTCCGCTGAACCAGTCCTAATAAAATACCGGATATTGAAAGGAGGTGAGCTGTGATACGTCTGGATTTCCAAAACACCCCTGACAAAATTTGAATGGAGAAGATGAACATGAAAAAGCTGCTTACCTTCGCGCTGTCCCTCGTAATCATTGTAAGTCTCACTGCCTGCGGAGCTGTTGTGAACCAGCCAAGTGGAAACTCCAGCAATAGTGACTCTACAAATGACCAGAATGATACTGCTTCGGCTGAAATCAAAATTGTTATGGGTCATGCAGGTAATGACACCTTGGCAGATGGCATTATGGGCCTGAAATTTAATGAACTGATTGAAGAGAAAAGCAATGGCCGAATCGTTGTGGAATATCACACGAATGACACTCTGGGCGATGAGGACGAGTTGCTTCAGCAGGTGATCAACGGGTCAATTCAGGCGTCCTGCTGCTCGACCTCTACCTTTTCCAACTACACGAACGAGTTGGATGCATTGCAACTGCCATTTTTATATGACTCTTATGAGGACGAAAAAATTGCTCTGACCAGCGACGAGGCTCGGGCTCTTTATGCGGATATGGAAAGGCTAGGAGTCAAGATTACGGATTGCGTCGAGATCGGCTTTCGAAATTTTGCCAATAACATCCGTCCGATCACATGTATGAGTGATCTGAAAGGAATCAAAATGCGGATCGTTCCTTCGACGCTACTGACAGACGTCGCTGCCGCTATTGGCATGACTAGCACGCCGGTTTCCTATTCTGAAATCTATTCCAGCCTCCAATCAGGAGTGATTGAGGGAGAAGAAATCAATCTGGTTTCTATTGCGACCCAAAGCCATTATGAGGTTTTGAAATATGTTTCCATCATCAACTTCTATGCCTTTACTTCCGCGATGACATTCAATCTAGATTGGTTTAACAGCCTGAGTGATGCAGATCAAATGCTCATTCAAGAGTGCTCCACAGAAGCCATGGAGTATGCGATGGAACAGACAGAACAGATCGCCGAGGATTCCCTCCAAATCTGTCTGGACAACAAAATGGAGGTCAATTATATCGAGGGAGCGCAGCGCCAGGAATTCATTGATGCTGTGCAGCCGATTTATGAGAAGTACACAGCCGAAAACGACCATATCAAGGCCTATATAGAGATGGCTCAGGCCCTGCAGGAATAATTTTTTGATAGAGAAATACTCACTGGCCAAAGGAGAAGTAAAAATGCTAACGAAAATCGGCGATGTCTTGGAAAAGCTGATTCTGGCAGTCGTAGCTCTGCTGATGGGTGTGATGATTGTCGCAACCGTGATTGCTGTTGTGCAGCGCTATGTTGTAGGCAGCGCATTTAATTGGGCGGAGGAATTCTGTGGCTATGATATGGTCTGGTGTGCGTTTTTAGGAGCGGCAGTCGCTTTCCGTCACCACGATCTGGTTTTGCTGGACCTCTTTACCAGAATGCTGCCACAGAAGATACGGAAAGCCGTTCGACTCATCACACATGTGATTTGTCTGGTGTTAATTGCCTATCTGGCCTACACTAGTTTGCGCTACAGCTTATCTCCTTCTATTTTTATGCGCAGATGCACAACACTGCCATTTACAATGTTTGTCCCCTTTGTGAGTGTTCCGATCGGACTGTTTGTCATGTTCTTATTTGGATTAGAGAATTTGCCGGCGATTCTTTCAGATATTGTCGGCAGAGATGATACCAAGACAAAGGAAGGAGCCTGAGATGCTGACTGCTTTGCCAATTATTATTTTTGTAGTTCTCCTGGTGGCAGGAGTTCCTATTGCATTTGTCTTGGCGCTGACTGGAATTGCGCACATGGTATCTTTTGGTTATGCGGACATCGCGAATATCATTTCTCAAAAGATGTTTTATGGAATTGATGTATTTAGTTATACCTGCATTCCCTTTTTCATCTGTGCCGGACAGATCATGAACAAGGGCGGTGTCACGCAGCGGATCGTCGATGTGGCGCAGGAATTCATCGGACACAAACGCGGCGGCCTTGCTTACGCTGTCGTATTGGTTGGAATGGTGCTGGCCGCCATTCTGGGCTCTGCAAATGCGGTGGCTGTAATTCTTTGTTCTGTCATGATTCCGGCTATGGTCGCCAGCGGCTATGAAAAAGAGTTTGCCGGAAGCCTTGTGGCAGCTTCCGGTTGTCTGGGATGCATCATTCCTCCCAGTGTGGACTTTGTGATTTATTCCGTACTGGCGGGTGTTTCTGTTAAACGTATGTTTGTTGCCGGCATAGTACCGGGCGTCTTCCTAGGCCTTTGCTTTATGACGGTGGTTTTTTTCCGGGCGAAGCGCCGAAACTATCCCAAATACAGGGAAAAGTTTGCGCCGAAGGAGGCCTTGAAGTCACTGCTCCATGGCCTGCCCTCTTTGATGGTTCCCGTCATTATCGTGGGCGGCGTCTTAGGCGGCGTGTTCACCCCAACGGAATCAGGTGCCATTGCGTGCGCAGCGGCCACTGTTCTGGGCTTTTTTTACAAAAATCTCCGGCTACGCGACTTCCCGAAGATTTTGGCAGAGAGCGGAATGGTTTCTGCCGGCATCCTTCTAATTATTGCCTGCGGAAATATTCTTGCCTGGTCTCTGGCCTATGATGCAGTGCCTGAGCGGTTGGTGGACGGAATTCTCTCTATTACGGATAACGGCAACCTTGTGATGCTACTGGTACTCTTGTTGCTGTTTGTGGTAGGGTGCGTAATGGAGGCCTTTGCGGCCGAACTGATTCTGGTTCCTGTTTTGAAGCCATTGGGGGATGCAATGGGGTTTGATCCCATTCATTTTGGAATTATCGTCATTATCATATTGACCCTCGCTCTGATGACTCCACCTGTTGGCATGCTGTTATTCACCACGTCCAAAGTCGCCAGAATTGACTTGAATAAGCTCAATCGGAGCATCTGGCAATTTGTCGCGGCAGGAATGATCGGAACCGTTATCCTCGCATATGTGCCACAGTTTACTATTTGGCTTCCCAATTTGCTATATCCGGCAGGATAAAAAACCAATGTAAGGAGGAGCTTGTATGGCTCTCGAAACTGCTATTCAGGGGCTCTGTGACCTGCATATCCACGCGGGTCCCTCCATCTCCAAACGGTGTGTGGATGCTTTGGATGTCTTCCGGAACGCCGCTGCCAAGGGTTTTCGCGGCCTGGTCATCAAGGATCACTACTTCCCCACTATGATGAGTGCGCAGCTGGTCCAGAGCCACTTTGGTCAGGAGGAGGGTACTCCCCAAATTTTTGGCCAGATTGTCCTGAACAACGCCCAGGGCGGCATCAACCTCAAAGCCGTGGACGCAGCCTGCGGCATGGGCGTAAAGCTGGTCACAATGCCAACCGTCTCCGCAAAGCACCATATCCAGGCCTATGCCGGCAAGGCCTTTGTCGGGGGTGGCAGAGAGAGTATTCCTGAGACCCCTATCTACTATTTGGATGAAGGCGGTGCTCTTCTGCCGGAGGTGAACGCTCTCCTGGAATATCTGTCAAAACGACCCGAGGTCGTTTTAGCCACAGGCCACGGCTCCCCCGCCGAGATCGACGCTTTGCTTTCAGCGGCGGTGGAAAAGGGAATTTCGCGCATCCTGGTAAATCATCCCTTCTGCATGATTAATGCCACCCTGGAACAGATGTCCCGCTGGGCCTCCATAGGCGCGATCCTGGAGCTGAATGCCTGCGATATCGACCCAGTTTCCAGCTTTGCCGACGGCGATCCGGGTGTGGTTGGAGCCATGCTGGAAACTATTCCTGCCGAACGGCTGGTGATCGATTCCGATTACGGTCAAAACGGCAACATCGAGCCAGTGGAGGGGTTGATCCACTTTGCCCAATTCCTCCGCGATAAATTCGGAGTCAGCGAGGAGCAGATCCATCAGATGGGCGTTGTCACACCCGGTTGGCTTCTGGGCCTTCATGATTAATCAAACAATCAAAGGATAGAAAGGTGAAAAACAATGAAACTGTGCAGCTTTAACGTCGGTGAGATCAACCGAATTGGTGTGCTGATGTCCAACGGGCAGGTTGCGGACTGCAACTACGCCTATGCCGCATACCAAAAGGCCAAGGGCGCCCCCAGGGCACAGCAGCTGGCGGATGTGGTGGTTCCCTCCGAGATGGTTCCGATGATTGAGTGCGGTGAACACGGCAAGGCTGAGCTGCGTCTGGCCATGGAGTATGTGGAGCAGCACCTGGACGCAACGGGCCCCTGCGGCGAACGCATTCTATACAACTGTGAGGACATCCACTTCCGCGCCCCTGTGCCCAATCCCGAGAAAATTTTCTCCATGGCGATCAACAACAAGTTCGAGTTTGAGCGCTGCATCAAGCCTGAGGGGCCCGCTCATCCCCTGTACTTCAGCAAATATAACTCCTGCCTGTGCGGCGCTTATGACGACATTGAAATCCCCGATATCGGCATCGTGGGCACCGAGGTCGAAATGGTATTTGTCATTGGCAAGGGCGGTAAGAATGTCCCTGAGTCCCAGGCCCGTGACTACATCTATGGCTTCACGGTGCATAACGACATCACGGCCTTTACGCTGCGGATGAACCGCGAGTGGCTGATCTGCGTCAACGGCGAGGGCAAGCAGGAGAAAGTCATGTATCCGGGCCGCTACAAGTGCTTCGACACGTTCGCCCCCATGGGCCCCTGGCTGGTGACGGTGGACGAGCTGCCCATTGACAAGGCGTTTGACCAGACCATGGAGGCCTATCTGGACGGCAAGAAAATGCAGGAGGGCTCCACCAATGAGATGCTCTTCCAGGTGGACTACATGATCCCCTATCTCAGTCAGGCCCATACCCTCAAGCCGGGCGATCTCTGCTCCTGCGGCACTGTGATCTCCTTTAACGAGAAGGAGTTCGATAATGCCGACCTTAGAAGCTACGACGGAAAGGTTCTGGAGTCCTATATTGAGCACATCGGAACCATGAAAAACCACATCAAGGCGATTTGATCTCTGTGCCGCCGTACGAGGAGCGGTCCTCCCGACTCCCGTTTCAGATGCTCGCGCCTCGCCTGCGGTGGCTGTCTCCTAAATTTCATTACAGCTTGCTGTGTGGGCATCCTTTCTGTGCCCCCAGCGCAGCAGAGAGGAAGGATCATTCAGCATGAGAGAAGCTGTGATTGTATCCATGGTACGCACGCCTGTGGGCAGGGTAGGAGGGGCTCTGTCCTCTATCACCGCGGCGGACCTGGGCGCCCTTGCTATCCGGGAGGCTGTTCGCCGCGCCGGTATTGACCCCGCGCTGATTGACGACGTCATCTTTGGAAATATCTTGAATAACGACTGGCAAAATATTGCTCGCGCCGCGGCGCTGGCTGCCGGCCTCCCCATGGAAGTCCCTGCCATCAAGGTGGACCGGGAGTGCGGCTCCGGCGCCAACGCCGTGGCCTTTGCCGCCATGTCCATCCAGTCCGGCTTTTATGACGTGGTGGTAGCCGGCGGCGTGGAGAGCGACTCCACACGCCCCTGGATCATGGCAAAGCCCAAGAAGGCCTTTCAGGTTCCCTGTCCTGAGATGTTCTATGATCCCCCCAGTGTCACGGATGCCATTGGCGAGTGTCCCATGGTGGACACCGCGCAGAATGTAGGGGAAAAGTTTCACATGACCCGTCAGGAGTGCGACGGGTTTGCCCTGCGGTCCCATGAGCTGGCCGACGCCGCCTGGAACCGTGGATTCTACGACGAGAGTGTGATGGAAGTCTCCGTTCCCCAGCGCAAGGGCGCCCCCATCCGCATCAAGCGGGACGAGACCATCCGTCCGGAGACCACGATGGAATCCTTAGGACGACTAACTCCCGTTGCATACCGAGGTGATCTGGTAACGGCGGGCAACAGCTCTCCCCTTTGCGATGGTGCTGCTGCCCTGGTCCTCATGGATAAGGCGCTGGCGGATCGGTTGGGTCTGAAGCCCCTTGGCAAGATCACCGGCTATGCCGTGGCCGGCGTCCATCCCCACTTTATGGGTATGGGGCCCATGGCCGCGACGCCGAAGCTCTTGAAGAAAGCTGGAAAAACCCTGAGGGATATTGACATTATCGAGATTAATGAGGCTTTTGCTGCCCAGGCGGTTCCATGCTGCCGGGAACTGGGCTTTGACATGGCGAAGGTCAACGTCAACGGTGGGGCAATTGCTCTGGGGCATCCTATGGGCGGCACCGGGGCAATCCTTACCATCAAAGTCCTGGATGAGCTCCGGGACCGGGGCGAAAAAACCGGCCTTGTCACCATGTGTATCGGCGGGGGCCAGGGAATCGCCATGTTGGTGGAAAATTGCAGATTTTAATTTGGAAAGGTAAGATATCATACTATGAGGCCATTAGAGGGAGTGAGAATCCTCGACTTATCTCAGGCATACGCCGGCCCCTTTTGCACCATGAACCTAGCAGATCATGGCGCAGAGGTCATCAAGATTGAACGTCCCGGCGTTGGCGACCAGGTCCGCACTTGGGGCCCCATGAAAAACGGTGAAAGCGGTTTTCATGCTTGTTTGAACCGGAATAAATCCGGTATTACCCTGGACTTGAAGTCCGAAGAGGGAAAAGAGGTCTTTCGCCGGCTTTTAAAAACCGCAGATGTGGTCTGCGAGAACTACAAGGTGGGTGTGCTGGAAAAGCTGGGCTTTTCCTATGAGGCCATGAAAGCCATCAATCCCCGAATCATTTACGCCAACATCACCGGCTTTGGTCTGAACGGCGAGCTGGCGCACCGCCCCTGCTATGACATTGTGGCCCAGGCCATGGGCGGCATGATGGATGTCACTGGCTTTGCCGATGGACTGCCCACCAAGGTGGGCCCCGCAATCGCCGACAACTATACCGGCGCGCTTCTGGCCATCGGCATTCTCATGGCCCTCTACAAGCGTGAGCAAACCGGTGAAGGCGGCCATGTGGACGTTGCCATGGTGGACACCATGATCCACATCATGGATCACTTCGTCATCGACTACACCATTTTGGGGGAGCTCCACTCCCGCAGCGGCAACAGCGATCAGGCCATCGCCCCCTTTGACTCCTTCCAAGCAAAGGACGGCATGTTTGTTCTCGCCTGCGGCACCAATGAGATGTTTGCCAAGCTCTGCGACATGATGGGCCGGCCGGAGCTGCCTCAAGACTCCCGCTTTGTCACGAACTTTGAGCGCTGCAACCACTACGCCGCCCTCAAGCCTCAGATTGAGGCTTGGAGCACCACCAAGACCGTCCAGGAGCTGGAGGAAATGATCCTGGCAGCGGGTATCCCCTTCGGCCGTATTCAAAATATTGAACAGCTGGTGAACCATCCCCAGACCAGAGCTAGAAATATGCTCTGGGAAGTTGACCAGCCCGGTATGGGAAAGATCACCATCACTGGAACTCCCATTAAAATTTCCTATGAGGAAGACAGCATCATGAAAGCCGCCCCGATGCTGGGAGAAGATACTTCAAAAATCCTGGCCTCCATCGGCTATACTCCTGCGGAGCTCTCTGCGCTCTCTCAAAAGGGCGTCATCTAAATCTGGCAAAGCACACTACATAGCTCGCCAAAAAGGACTCCTGTCCGAACCTCCAAACAGGGTTCGGACAGGAGTCCTTTTCATATTCTGAACAAATGTTGTCTGCTAATTGCCAAAACCCCGTTTTTCATTTGCTAGGATAGGAAAGAGACAAAATCAGAGGCCGACTTCCAGGATTTCTCCCGGCTGCCAACAACCCCTGCCTGCTCAGCAGCCCCGGCTCACAAACTCACGCTTGGGAGCAGTAATGTCCTGACCGGGCGCCCGTTTGACGGCCTCATCCTCTGCTTTGAGCCAGCCTCAAGGTCTCCTCCTTCATATCCCGCAGGATGGTTCGGCGCTCGTCACTCATCCCTATGAAATCAATCTTGAAATCTGTAAGGATGTGAAGTTCTTCCGGGCTCAGGGTCTGGTGAGGCCGGCTTCGCAAAAATGTGTAGATGGTCGCAATGTCAAAGGCCCGGAAATAAAATTTCTTTTTCTCTTTGGCTGTCATATCGGAAATGGAATCCGGCAGTGGAAAGGCAAGCCGTTCCATCCGCTTGGCACGGGCAAACGACCACGAGTTTTCCGCATGGCGGTCCCGGAATGTATCAAGATTGCTGTCTGGCACATCGGAGTAATACACCAATGTGTGGGAACGGTTTGCCAAATCATAATTCTCGTCATACGGATAGGTTCCAAAATCCAGCATATGCCTGATATAGTCCAGTTCCACTCGCTCTCCTCCAAGAAAAGATGCACTGATTGCACAGCATCGCTTCAAAACCGCTTCGAAATAGGGCTGATCATACTTTGCACCTGTGTTGGTATCATATTCATAGACAAACTCCAGAAAACGGATACGCATATCCCGTTCGATCTCCGGCGGAAACCGCCCCATGCGGAAGATAATCTCGTATTTCAGGGTCAGAAACGGATTTTGCTTTTCGCTGACTGCAGACAGCGTGTCATTCATGGAGTCGGACAGTGTTTGGTCGCAAAGATTCTCGATTGCAAATTGCCGCTGAAGCATGTCCCTAACAGACGGCAGTAAGGTATATGCATAGAGCCGAACCATCAATTTCATTGTAAGAATCTGCTGCTCTTCCGAGTCAGCGGAAAAGGCGTCTGTGATAAAATCCGCAAAGTCATTCGAATAGGGACTTTTCATCACGTCCACGCACTCTCTGGACAACGTATCCTTTTGAAATTGGATGTGATAGTATCTGGCCACAAGATACTCATAAAAGGTCTCATGGGTAAGCCCTACCTTCTCATCTCTCTGGCCAGATCTCTGCTTTAAAATCGGTGCCAAGGACGGAAAAGACGAAACCGTTTTTTCCCCATTCGTATACGCATCGAAAACCGCTTTAGCAACCTCGTCAATCTCATGGTCCACATCATAGGAGGCATGGTGGTTTCGGCCTTGATAAACACTGATCAACGTACGGAAGAATTCCGAGTAAAAGGAAAACTTGTTTGAAGTTAGCGCGATATCGTGCTGCCCATACAGTTTCATATAAAGCAGCAGCTTTAGCAGCAGTGGAGAGTTGATAAAGTTCCACGGAATTTCTCCATGCCTCATATCATTTCTGACAGCTTGCAGCCTGGGAAAGTGCTCCTCCTTCAAACTGTCGAGAATCCGGTCTGAAAGGACGGCCAGCTGTACCTGTTCCCAGGGCTTTACTGCATATCGATGGTCAAAATGGTTCTCCTGTAAATGTTTATTGGCAAATTCTGTGCGGCAGCTGAACCGTGGAACCAACACCTGCACACTGTCCTGGATTTCCGCCAGGATCTGCCGGAACCGCTCCATATTGTCATCTGTCAGTTCATCCACACCATCAACATACAAAAGCAGTTTACGAAGTCTTGCCGCTTTGATTCTTGCCAAAAGCTCCTCTCTTCTCCGTCTACCGTCCTCCTTGAGCAAATTCAATATTGCTTCCGCGTCAAAATAATAAGTGCCTGTCTTGGCAGAGAGCCGGCGCCTCCTGCATTGCCGACGCCAGCATGTATGAAAATCATGCTTCAAAATTTCGGATTTCCCACAGCCCGCCTCACCGGTAATCAAATAGGACCCCTCAAAATGTGGCAGCTCATTCGTATACTGACTGTCCGTGTCCACATTGATAAGCGTCATATTCTTTGAAAAGCTCTTTTGCAGGGTGCGGTCCTCTTGAAAAAAGACGCTTTCCCGCTCATGACTCTTGACAATTTCCTGTGCGTCATGGTGGAGCTTGTTATATGCGTCAATCCGCACAGTTCGCTCCGCTCTGTGCCTCCACCTGTAAATCAGAAAGATTCCCCCTGCAAATGCAATCAGCAAAGGAACAAGGATTGCTACGACGTCAATGATCTGATCTGTTGTAAGGGAACTGGCAGCTAACACCTGTGCTTGAATCAACATCTGTGCGCACTCCTTTCCTGTCCATCCCCGATCAGGGGGTCAAAATCGTATTCTCTATAGAAAACAATCCTCCATACTCCCTATTTTACTACAGTTCTTTATTCTCGACAAGCACCAGAAGCCTTGTTGAATCCTGGTTTCTCCCATAAGTATCTGTGATGAAATACATGTTCACCCAGCTCAGGGTTCTTCATGAGCGGCTCATTGCTTCTGGAAGCCGGTGGAGTGCCAGCGCATGGTTTCTATCTTATCAGAAAGCAAAATCTCAAAAACCTTCCATCAACGATCATTTGTCTCTAAATATGAAAAGGGGCGGAGTTTTCACTCCGCCCCTTCACTATTGCAGCTTCGAAAGCTGACAATCCTTCATTGTGCAATACTCTGGCAGAAACGGCTGAGGATCACCGCCGCCTGAGCCCGGGTTGCATTTCCGCCGGGAGACAGTGTAGTGGCACTGGTGCCATTAACCAGCCCCTCGGCATTGGTCCACTGAAGCGCCTCCACTGCATAGGAGCTGACCGCGCCAAGATCAGCATATCCGCTCAGGTCGGCTCGGGCAGATGTGTCATAGCCCTGCTGCTGAGCAAACCGATACAGGATGGCCGCCAGCTGCTGACGGGTAATGGTGTCATTGGGGCCAAATCGACCGTCGCCATAGCCGCCCACAATTCCTTCGCTGGCGGCCCAGCGGACGGCTTCCCCATAGTACGCCGTCGGCGCTACATCGTTAAATTCCATCAGGTAGTCCACTGTGGGGCTGCCGGCCTGCCGCCAGAGAATCGCCACGATCATTCCTCGGCTGGTGGTGGCATTGGGGGTAAAGGTGGTGGCTGTGGTGCCGTTCATCAGGCCGTTCTCATAGACATACTCCACCGCACTGCGGAACCAGGCGTCCTCTGCAACATCCGCGAAGGGCAGGGACGAAACTCTGGTGAAGGCAACCTGAACCTCCACGCGGGAGTTTGGCATCTTGAAGGTATACTGTCCATCGCCCTTTTCAGTCAGTTTCACCTCATTGCCCTTACGGTCCGTAACGCTCAGGTTGTCCAGCTCATATCCGGCGTCCGGTGTCACTGTCAGGGTCACTGTCTCACCGGACTCTGCATAGCGGGGGCTGGCCTTGACAGTCCCACCAGGGGTCCTGGAAGGCAGAGAGATGGTGTAATCAGAATCATGATCGGAGGAGCTGCCGCTGTTATTGTCATCAGGCGTCACCGGCGTGGGGGGCGTGTAGACGCTGACCGTATAGGTATTGCCGCTTCTGGTGAGGACAAACCCGCTTCCGGCAGCAATGGTGTCCTTCATGGTAAAGGTTTTAGGGTCCAGCGTAAAGGTCACTGCTCTGGAGATCGTAATGGTCCCTGTCGTATCGCTATCTTTCAACAGTGTGATCGTCTGCCCGCTCTGCACCGTTTTGACAGCAGCCGCCAGGGTATCAAAGTAGGCGGTCTGGCCGTTTGCGGTAATCGAGGCGACATAGGTTTGTTCGGGATTTTCGGGTTTTGCAACGAGCTTATAGACCGTATTCCCGTTTGCGTCCTGCTCCGTGACGACCACCTTCTCACTCTCACCTGAGGTCACGTCGGCGGTCAGCTGCACGCCGGGCGCTACCACCAGAGTGATGTTTTCTTGCAGCTCTACATCCGTGGAAATCGTGGAATTGCCAAAAACAGAGATTTGTGTCTTTTCCGTAGCGTCGGGGTCCAGACTTGCAATCGCCTGCGTGACGTTAGCAAAATAAGCTGTGCTGCCACCCGCGTCGATAGAGGCAGGAGCCACGCTGCCGGAGACCGTCAATGTTGTGTTGGACTTGCTGGTAGTCTGGGTGTTCCCGTTGGTGGTCACTGTATTCTCACCTGTGGTCACAGAGGTGATTCCAGACAGTTTGCCATTGACTTGCCCACCAGACACCGTGACATGGGTCGTCTGGGCCGTGTTTTTTTCTGTATTGTAGACAGTCACAGCATTGCCCTTTTGACTGGTCAGGGTGCCACCGATAATATTGACCGTCAGCAGATTGCTGGTTTGATACTGTCCCTCTGCGCCATACATCTGCGAGGTAAGCAGCAGGGCAGAACCCTCAGGGGACGAACCACCGTTTGTAGGCTCGTCAGCCTTATATGCAGCTGTTCCGATAATCTGCGCGTTCTCTTTGACGGTGATGGCACCCATCTTGGCCTCAATTCCTGTTCCTCCAGTAATAACTGCATCACCGCCGACTGTCAGTTCACCCTCCATAGGCCAGTAAATGGCGGTATACTCTTCACTGGCTGTCAGGGTACCACCTGTGATGGTGGCTTTTGTACCAGCCGACCGCTGATTATTCCCGGATACTGGATAGTAGACCACGTCAATAGAACCGGCCGTCATCACAAACTCCGCACTCTTATTTTTTTCGTGCGTACTGTTTGTGACTGCCGAGCTGGCATTGAAGTCAAAGGGATAGAAGCTGTTGAACAGCCCCACGCCAAATGCCGTTGTGCTTTTCAGCTTTGCGCCCTGAACGGTGATCTTACCTCCATAGGTATTCACAACTCGCTCTGTGGTGGTCAGGGTAAGACCCTGATCCAATACCACATTTCCAAAATAATTGAGGATTCCCCGATAGCCAATCACGGCTCCATTCGTCAGGGTAAGCGTGCCGCTGTTGGTATACTCACAATCTTCGGGCTTGGCCGCGCCGCCCTTATCAAAGCTTCCAAACTGGATCGTGTACCCACTGTCCGGCCCCCGCAGAGTTTTGCCGCCCAGGTCCAGGGTCACGTTCAGGTCCTTATTGATCTGAATAGTCTCAGTTACGATCTGGTCCTTGCCAAGACTAACCGTGATGCTGCCTCCTGCACTGGCTTTGTTGACTTCTTCAATCGCGGCAGCCAGGGTATCAAAGGACTTGGCCTCGCCGCCGTTGATGGTCACGCTTACAGGATCAGCAGGCGTTTCACCGCTGCTCTCTCCCACGATCAGGGAGCCATCGGGCTGGATCTGAATCTCTTTGTCCGTATCTAAATACCGATCCAGATCCGGAACGGCCTTTTCAAAAGTGCCGCCGCTGATGGTGATCTTGGAATTGTCATTTGTCGAAGCCGCTATGTTTTGAATATCAAACGTGCCGCCGGAGACCGTGAGGTTCGATGCCTCCTCTTGCGTATAAGATTTCGTCAGCGCGGGAGCAGTAAACTCGCCGTCCACAATCTTGTTATTGGATTCGCTGAACGTATAGAAAACAGCACCTTCGCTGTCTACGCTGACTGTTTTGCCTGCGGCAGGTTCAATGGTCGTGTTGCGGGTCTGAAACGCATGGCTCTCCGTCTGGAAGGTGCCGCCAGTCACAGAGACCGGAGTAAACGCGGCATAGACGCCCATGGAATTGGACACGACCTCTCCGCCGGAAATGGAAACGGATGTGGCACTATTATTCGCATAGATGGCGGCGGAAGAGCTATATGTAGATTCCTGAGTAACCTTGCCGCCCTCCATGGTAAAGGTGCCGGCGTTACCATTGACATAAACAGCATTCCCGCCGTCCACGGTATTTTGGATCTCGCCGGCCGTCATAGTCAAATTGGCAGACGAATTGACTTGCACTGCAGAGCCACCCTTTGCAGTGTTGATCACGGTACCGCCAGAAAGGGTGGCTGTGCTGGAAGAGTTCAAGAAGAGCGCATAACCGTTGGAAGCGGCGTTTTCCAATGTTCCACTCTTCAGCTCAAAGCTGCCACCGACATAAATCAAATTAGAAGAACCCGCATCTTGATTGGTAATCTTGCCATTACCCTTACTATCCTCAATGACCAAGCCACCAGAGGTCTGAACAAAAAACGCCTGTCCATCGGTTGCCGTAATGGTGTGGCCATTCAGGTCCAGTGTTAAAACCTTAGCTGGAGTCTCTGGGCGAGAACTGGCCCATCCGCCCACAGTGGTTTTTTCTGTCACCGTCACATTTGTAGCCAGGCGGTAGGTGCCGCTCGTCGGCAGGGAATCTGTACTTGTCCACTCTGTATAACCGTCTGCTGGTTCGTCCAGCAGCACCGTGGGGTCATTGCCGTCGCCACCACCGGCAGGATCTGCGGCCGGACAGCCTTCCTCATGGGCCACTGCTGTGCAGCCTTCCGTCTTCGTACACTCCGCCTCTGTGGCAAAGGCCATGGTTGGCATCATGGATAGCAACAAACACAACACCATAATGCCTGCTAAACACTTCTTCCGCATCAATTCTTCCTCCTTCATGTGATATGAAATCCGCGACTATCCAGGGTCCACGTTGTTGAGGCTCTACCGGGCAGCAGTTGTTTTGCGTCACTCTGGGGCCTGAGCAGTTGTAAATCATGTGCTACTCCACAGTGCCCGGCAATGACAGCCCCCAGCTGTATACAAAATGATTATTTTGTTTTGGCCCGCAATTTACCTCATAAATATATTGCAACAAAATGATTATTTTGACATTTTAAACCGGCGGATATTATAGACTGTAGTCGCATTGTAACGCGGTTTTTGCGAAAAAGCAAGTTTTTTTGCATGAAAACTAGGCCGTTTTTGAGGGTAACTTTCAAACGGCCTAGTTTTTACGCCCTTTTTTGTGGTATGTACGAAAAATTGTTAAATAATTTATGGTTGATTAGTCTCTGCCTGTATTGACAAAATAATCATTTTGTCTAGCACACCAGACACAGACGATCCAGGGTGCGGGCGTGTTCAGCGCCTGTGGAAATCAGGTAAATGCGGGTCGTCTCAATGGAGCTGTGCCCCAGCACGTCGGCAAGACGGGCTACGTCCCGGGTTGCCCGGTAAAACAGCCGTGCGAACAAATGCCGCAGGTTGTGAGGAAATACCTTGGATTCTGCCACTCCCGCCTGCTTGCACAGGCTCTTCATCTCCGCCCAAATCTGTTTTCTTGACAAGCTTCCGCCGCCCTTGGTGAGGAATACCTCGCCAGAGGCGGTGTGGTTTTTTCTGGCATACTTTATGAGCTTTCGCGCCAGCTTGCCGGGAATCAAGATCGTACGCACCTTGCCCTTGAGCCTGACCTCCGCTCGTCCAGCATAGGCCGCTTCCACTGTGATATAGCGCACCTCGCTCACCCGAATCCCAGTGGCACAGATCGTCTCCAGCAGCAGGGACAGCCGCTCCCTCCCCTGCGTCTGTGCTGTGGTAACCAGGCGGTCGTATTCCTGCCGGGTCAGCTCTCTGTCCTGGTCCCGAAAAAGGCGCCGCTGAATCCGCAGTGGTTTCACCCGGCACTCAGGCCAGCCCACAAATTGAAAAAAACGGTTGAGGGCCGCCAGCATGGAGTTCACAGTGGCCGGCGCATAACCCAGCGTTACCAGGTGTTCTCTCCAGGCAGATGCCTCCTCCCGACTGACCGGCCGCTCGGCAAGCCACGCAGCAAAGGCTCCCACGTCCCGCTGGTACTTCTCCACAGTCCCCGCGCTGCGCTCCTCTTCCCGCAGCTGACAGACAAATGCACCCATTTGATCTAAGTCTATGTGTCTCATGTCAGAATCTCCCCCTTTGATTGATGTGTCCTATTGTATCTTACAAATCTCTTCCTATTCAAAGGGGAACGGTATTTTCTTTGCCAACAGGTATCTGAGGGCGGCGTCCATCTTCTGGCCAAAGGAAAAGCGCCGGCTGCCTCTCAGGGCAGCCGGCGTGCGAATATGCTGTTATTTCTTCTCTGTAGGCTCCTCCGTCACCGCGGGATTAGGGAGTTCCACACCGTTCATTTTCACCTCATAATCAGAGCCGAAGGGGTTGGGGAACATAGCAGGCTTAGCGGCGGCAATACCGGCCTTGACCTTGGCATCGTAGTCCTTGCCCCAATAGGCCCGCAGATACAGCTCCCGAATCTCGGAAATCAGCGGATAGACAGGGTTTGCACCGGTGCACTCGTCATTGAAGGCATTTTCGCTCATCTCATCCAGGCCGTCCATAAAAGCCTTCTCGTCAATGCCATAGTCATGGATGCTGGCAGGAATGTCAATGGCAGCCTTCAGGTCCTCCGCAGCCTTGATGAAGTTGTTGAAGGTCTCTTGATCGTTCTTACCCTTCATGCCGCAGTACTCGGCAATCTCCACATACCGCTCAAAGGCATGGGGATACTGATACTGAGAGAAGGTCCCCATCTTGGTGGGTGTGCGCTGGGCGTTGTACTTGCAGATTTCTGTGAACAGCAGCGCGTTGGCGGTGCCGTGGGGGATGTGGTGCCAGCCGCCCAGCTTGTGGGCCAGGGAGTGGTTCACGCCCAGCATGGCGTTGGCAAACGCGATACCAGCAAGACACGAGGCGTCCGCCATCTTGATCCGGGCCTCCGGGTCCTTGGCGCCGTTCTTATAGGCTCTGGGCAGATAGTTGAAGACGCTCTTGATGGCCGTCAAGGCGAAGCCGTCCGTATAGTCGCTGGCCATGATGGAGACGTATGCCTCCACTGCGTGGGTCAGCACGTCATAGCCAGAGGCGCGGGTCACGCCCTTAGGCATGTTCATCATATTGTCCGCGTCCACAATGGCCATGGTCGGCAGCAGCTCATAGTCCGCCAGGGGCCACTTGGCACCAGTGTTGGCGTCGGAGATGATGGTGAAGGGCGTCACCTCGGAGCCGGTGCCAGCGGTGGTGGGGATGCACACCAACTTGGCCTTAATGCCCATCTTTGGGAACTCATAGACGCGCTTGCGGATATCAATGAACACAGTAGCCAGGTCCAGGAAGTCCTCTTCGGGATGTTCATACATCAGCCACATAATCTTGGCTGTATCGATGGCGGAGCCGCCGCCGATGGCGATGATCACGTCCGGCTGGAACTCGTGCATGGCCGGCAGGCCCTTCATGGCGTCCTGGATCTGGGGATCCACCCGGATGTCGTAGAAAATGCTGTTGGCAATGCCCATCTCCGTCAGCTGGTCGATCACCGGCTGGCACATGCCCATCTCGAAGAGGTTGGCGTCGGTGACGATGAACGCCTTCTTGCAGTGGTAGTAGTCCTTCAGCTCCTTCAGGGCCACGGGGGTGCAGCCCTTCTTGAAGTACACCTTCTCAGGCAGTCTCAGCCACAGCATATTCTCTCTCCTCTCCGCCACGGTCTTGATGTTCAGCAGCTGCTCGATGTTGGTCTGGCCGGCGAAGGAGCTGCCGCCCCAGGAGCCGGGGCCCAGCGTCAGAGACGGAGCCGTGTCGAAGTTGTAGAGGTCGCCGATGCCGCCGAAGGAAGTGGGCATATTGATGAGGACGCGGGCGGTCTGCATTCTGGCGCCGAAGGCGTCAATCTTCTCCCGCTCCGTGGGATCCACATACAGCGCGCCGCTGTGGCCGGCGCCGCCCTCGCTCACCAACTTGTAGCAGATGTCCAGCGCCTGCTGGAAATCCTTGGCACGGAACATGCCCAGCACGGGGCACAGCTTCTCGTTGGCCCAGGGGTTGTCGTGGCTGGTGTCATCCGTCTCCGCGATCAGCACCTTGGTGTCCGCCGGCACGGTGATGCCCGCCATCTCCGCCAGCTTCACCGCCGGACGGCCCACAGCGGTGGGCTTCACGCCGTGGTTGGCGGGGTTGAAGAACACCTCGCCCACCTTCTTGGCCTCCTCCGGGTTCAGGAAGTAGCAGCGGCTGTTCTGGAACTCCTGCTTCACCTGGTCATAGATGCTGTCCAGCACCGTCACGTGCTGCTCCGCCGCGCAGATCATGCCGTTGTCAAAGGTCTTGGAGTGGATGGTGGACGCCACCGCGTTCTTGATGTCGCAGGTGTCGTCGAAGATCACGTTGCAGTTGCCGGGGCCCACGCCGATGGCCGGGGTGCCTGAGGAGTAGGCCGCCTTCACCATGCCGGAGCCGCCGGTGGCCAGGATCAGGTTGACCTCCTTCATCATCAGCTGTGTCATCTCAATGGAGCTCTCGTCCATCCAGCAGATGATGTTCTCGGGCAGGCCAGCCTTCTCCGCCGCCTCCCGCATGATGCGGGCCGCCTCGATGGTGCAGCGCTTGGCGGTGGGGTGGGGAGAGATCAGGATGGCGTTGCGGGTCTTTAAGCAAATCAGGATCTTGAAAATGCAGGTGGAGGTGGGGTTCGTCGTCGGCGTCACGGCGCCCACGATGCCCACGGGCTCGGCGATCCGCTTGGTGCCGAAGGCCTTGTCCTCGGAGATCACGCCGCAGGTCTTTTTGTGGCGGAAGTAGTTATGGACATGCTCGGAGGCGTAGTTGTTCTTGATGACCTTGTCCTCCACCACGCCCATGCCCGTCTCCGCCTGGGCCATTTTCGCCAGGGGGATTCGAGCCTTGTCGGCGGCCATGGCCGCCTGCTTGCAGATCTCGTCCACCTGCTCCTGGGTAAAGGTGGCAAACACTGCCTGGGCCTTCCGCATTTCCGCCAGCTTGGCTTCCAGGGTCTCAACAGAGTCGATCTTGCTGATTTTTGCTGCCATAATTTACCTCCTCAAATTTCCTAAGCAAGTTTTTTCATGGTACCCGATTTGCAAAATCATGCTCTACCTTCGTTATAATGCCGTCTGCGCGCTATGTCAATAAAAGTTAAAAAATAAACCAAATTATGTGAAAACAGCTATAAACGTCCATTTTTTATTTGTGAAAATCCGCAAATCGTTAATTTTTTGTCTCTCCGTTTACGGACCGTCCACCACAATATTTATCCAGGCCCTTCCGAATATTTAAAACCGGCATCCCGCCCCCCTTTTGGGGCCAGCATCATCCTGCTGTTTTTCCGAGTTACAGAGGTCGTCCCCTTTTTGAATCTATGCGGGCGGGGCCCGCAAATAGAACGCACCGCAGGTACCTGAGTCGTGGCCGACAACGGCCTCGTTCCCGGTCGCACGACTGCGCCCAGACGCCGGGCTCCTCAGATAGCTAAGGCAGTCTGCCGCCGCTGCATCAAACGGCGGCAGACTGCTTATTTTTCATATCTCTACAGGCAGCAGAGGCCGCTCAATCCACCACGCCGGCGGAGAGGCTGCTGGAGGAGGGCAGGAACAGCACGGGCTCCTTCTGCGCATACTCCTCGGGCCACACGCAATACAGCTCGCCGTCAAAGTACTGGTTGATGAAGGCCTTGGCCTCGATGTTCTGCCCCACGTGGGAGTTGCCCAGCACGGGGTCCACAAAGGGCTCGTCAGGCGTGGAGAACTTGACACCGGCGCCCATCAGGCTCTGGGAGGCGTCCAGGTCCAGGGACAGGATGGCGTCCCGGCAGGCAGCGGCGGAGAAGGTGCCGCTCTGCTCGATGGCGAGGGGCGCCACCTGGGTGAAGAACAGATAGGCCTGGGCAAAGGCGCGCATCTCCACATGGTGGGCCGGCTTCACGCCGTACTTCTCGGTCCAGCGGGCCTCGAAGTCCTGGAACACCGTCTGCAGCTCCTCAGAGAAGCTGTCCAGCTTGGGGTTGCAGGGCACGGGGTCCACGGTCAGCAGGTAGTTCACCTGGTCGCCCACGGCGTCCACGAAGGCCTGCACGCTGTGGCCGCCGCTGTGGGTGATCAGGATGGGAACGGTGAAGCCCAGCTCGGCGGACTGCCGGATGAACAGGGACCCGTCGTTGACATAGCCGGTCAGCAGCAGCACGTCCGGCTGGGCGGCGATCAGCTTCATGATGACGCTGGACAAATCCAGGGTGCTGGAGGAGTAAGCCTCATAGACCACGATGTCCATGCCGGCCTCCTCGGCGGCGGCATAGTTGCCCTCGCCCACGGCGGTGCCGTAGGAGCCGTCCTCATGGACGATGGCCACCTTCAGGTCCTGGATGTCCTTGCCCAGGACGTCCTTCACATAATCGGCCTCAGAGACAATGTACTCCACGGAGGTTGCGCCCCACAGGGAGGACATGGACTCCGTCCGGAAGGTCCACTCATAGCCGTTCTGCAGCAGGGTGTCGGCGGCGCCGGACTGCTCCCACAGCAGCGTCTCATACCGCTCGCAGACCTCGCTGACGGCGGCGGCGATGCCGGAGGCATAGGAGCCGATGACGACGGGCACGCCCTTGGTGGTGATCAGCCGCTCCACCTCGGAGGAGCCGGTGGCGGCATCGCTCTGGGTGTCCACCGTTTCATAGGTGATGGGATACTGGCCGGCCACGCCGCCCTGCTCGTTGATCATCTCGATGCACATCTCGATGGCGTTGTACTCGGCGGTGCCCAGGGAGGCGTTGGCGCCGGTCAGGGGCTCCTCGATGCCCACGTAGACATTGACCTCGCCGCTCTCTCCACCGCTGTCGCCGCCGGACGTCTCCTCTCCGCCGCCGCACGCGGTGATGCTCACAGCGAGCGCCAAACACAGGACCAGGCAAAATAGCTTTTTCATGCGTTTCATCTCTTGGTGCTCCTTTTCATCGAATTTTGTATCTGCGGGACAGGGTCAGATGCCCAGATACACTTGCTTGATATAGTCGTTGCCCAGCATGGCCCGGCTGTCCTCCTCCAGGACGATCCGGCCGTCCTCCAGCAGGTAGCCCCGCTGGGAGATGCCCAGGGACTGCTCCACGAACTGCTCCACGAAGAAGACCGTGATGCCCTTCTCCCGCAGCTTCAGCAGGATGTCGAACACCTGCTCCACCACGATGGGCGCCAGGCCCAGGGAGGGTTCATCCAGCATCAGCAGCTTGGGCTTGCCCATGATGCCCCGGGCGATGGCGCACATCTGCTGCTCGCCGCCGGACAGGGTGCCGGCCAGCTGCTTGCGGCGCTCCGCCAGGCGGGGCATCAGCTGGAAGATCCAGTCCAGCGTGTCCGTGTCCGCCTTTCCCTTGCCGGCGGGGATGAACAGGTTCTCCTCCACGGTCATCTTGGGGAAGAGCTTTCTGCCCTCCGGGACCATGATGAGGCCGTGTTCCGGCCGCTTGTGGGGCTTGATGGCCAGCAGGTCCTCTCCGCAGAAGGTGATCTGGCCGGACTTCGGCTTCACCAGGCCGCAGATGGTGCGGAGCAGCGTGGTCTTGCCGGCGCCGTTGGGGCCCAGGAGCGTGACGATCTCCCCCTCCTCCACGTGGAGGTCCAGGTCCCAGATGACCTGGGTGTCGCCATAGGCGACATTCAGATGTTTCACTTCAAGCATGGCTGGCGCTCCTCCCTAAATACGCCTCGATCACCTGCGGATCGTTCATGACCTCCTGGGGAATGCCCTCCGCGATCTTGGTGCCGTGGTCCAGCACGATCACCCGGTCGCTGATGGTGTTGATGACCTTCATGACGTGCTCGACGACCACGATGGTCATCCGCTTCTTCAGGTCCATGATGAACGCCATCATCTCCTCCATCTCGTGGGGCTTCAGGCCGGTCATGACCTCATCCAGCATCAGGACCTCCGGCTCCGTGGCCAGGGCCTTGCCCAGCTCCAGGCGCTTGCGCTCCAGGGTGGTCAGGCGGCCGCCCATCTCATCGGCCTTTTTGTCCAGCTTCACCATTTTCAGGATGCCGTCCACCTTGGAACGGGCCTCCTCCACGGTGGCGGACTTGGGCAGGCATCCCACCAGGATGTTGTCGAAGATGGTCAGGCCGGAAAAGGGCTTTGCCACCTGGAAGGTCCGGGTGATGCCCAGCTTGCAGATCTGGTCCGGCATCAGGCCCACGATGTTCTTCCCCTTGTAGAGGATATCGCCCTCATCGATCCGATAGAAGTTGGTAATGAGATTGAACAGGGTGGATTTCCCGGCACCGTTGGGTCCGATGATGCTGAGGATCTCATTTTGATGGAGGTCGAACGAGACGCCGTTGGTGGCCTTCAGGCCGCCGAAGCTCTTGGAGATGTTCTGGACCTGTAAAATCGTCTCAGCCATTGCCTTCCCCCCTCGCTTCCTTGGCGGACCTTGCCGCCAGCTTGTGCTTCAGAACGCCGGGGATGCTGATGACGCCCTTCGGCATATAGATGATCATGACGATCAGCAGGATCCCGTAGACGAACAGATTCAGTCCGGAGAGCTTATCGCCCAGGTTGGTGCGCAGCAGCTCGGAGATCGGGATCACCAGGATGGCGCCGATGGTGGGGCCCAGGATGGTGCCGCTGCCGCCGATGATGGTGATCAGCGCCAGGTTCAGCGCCATGGTGGAGCCGCAGATGGTGGTGGGATCCACATAGCGGTAATACTGCACGTAGAAGGTCCCGCCCAGCGCCACCAGGAACGCGCTCAGCAGTGCCGCCTTGATGAGGTTCTTGTTGACGGAGATGCCCAGCGCCGCCGCCGCGTCGTCATCCTCCCGGATGGCCTCCAGGTAGTAGCGGGTCCGCTCCATCTTCCACAGCAGCAGGATGGCGGCCAGCCAGAAGATGAGGATGATGAGGAGATAGGGCTCCTTGTCGTCGAACTGGAACATCAGGAGATCGTCCTTCACATAGGGCAGGGACATGCCCAGGGAGCCGCCGGTCAGCTCCCGCATGCTGGTCAGCAGATACCGGGTGATCTCCATGACCGCGATGCTGGCCAGGGTGAAATAGGGCCCCTTCAGGCCGAAGCGGAAGCAGG
>OGGQ01000604.1_pt1 | contig 51922 bp, 51 predicted proteins | sample 1571191 | NCBI WGS metagenome assembly OGGQ01 (sample SAMEA2582061, study PRJEB24529) | metagenome | biome: Human gut stool | place: China | collected 2011
CAACGGCCAGAAGATCACGTTCCTGGATACTCCGGGACATGAGGCATTTACGGCCATGCGTATGAGAGGCGCACAGGCAACGGATATCGCCATTCTGGTGGTGGCTGCCGATGACGGTGTGATGCCGCAGACCGTGGAAGCCATCAACCATGCCAAGGCAGCCGGCGTGGAGATCATCGTGGCAGTCAACAAGATCGACAAACCCAGTGCCAACGTGGAAAGGGTGAAACAGGAACTTTCCGAATATGAGCTGATTCCCGAGGACTGGGGCGGCAGCACTGTTTTTGTTCCGGTTTCCGCCCATACCAAGGAAGGAATTCCGGAACTGCTGGAGATGATTCTTCTGACGGCAGAAGTCAAGGAACTGAAGGCCAACCCCAACAGAAAGGCAAGGGGTCTTGTGATTGAGGCACAGCTGGACAAAGGAAAAGGTCCGGTGGCTACAGTTCTGGTGCAGAAAGGAACTCTGAGAGTGGGCGATGCCATCGCTGCAGGTTCCTGCTACGGCAAGGTCCGCGCCATGATGGATGACAAGGGACGCAGAGTGAAGGAAGCCGGTCCGTCCACGCCTGTGGAGATCCTGGGACTGGGTGATGTGCCCAATGCCGGTGAAGTGTTTGTTTCCACACTCAACGAAAAAGAAGCGAGAAGCTTTGCAGAAACCTTTATTGCAGAAGGAAAGAATAAACTGATCGAAGATACCAAGGCAAAACTGTCCCTGGATGACCTGTTCTCCCAGATCAAGGCCGGAAACGTAAAAGAACTGCCCATCATTGTAAAGGCAGACGTTCAGGGTTCCGTGGAAGCAGTAAAGCAGAGCCTTGTGAAGCTGTCCAATGAAGAAGTGGTGGTGAAGGTGATCCACGGCGGCGTGGGAACCATCAACGAGTCCGACGTGACGCTGGCATCCGCATCCAATGCAATCATCATCGGCTTCAATGTCCGTCCGGATGCCACTGCCAAGTCCATTGCCGACAGGGAAAAAGTGGATGTGCGTCTGTACCGTGTCATTTACCAGGCCATTGAAGATGTGGAAGCAGCCATGAAGGGCATGCTGGATCCCATCTATGAAGAACAGGTTACCGGCCACGCTGTTGTCCGCCAGACCTTCAAGGCATCCGGAGTGGGCGTGATTGCAGGTTCCTACGTGCTGGACGGCAAGATCACCCGCGGCAGCAAAGCGCGCATCACAAGGGACGGAGAAAAGATCTTCGAAGGTGCCCTGGCTTCCCTGAAGCGATTCAAGGACGATGTGAAAGAAGTCAACGCAGGCTACGAATGCGGCCTTGTGTTTGAAGGATTCAGCGACCTGAAGGAAGACGACATGATCGAGTCCTATATCATGGTGGAAGTTCCCAGGTAGGAAGGAGCAGCATGCGCAAAAACAGCATTAAAAATACAAGGATCAACGGAGAAGTACAGAAAGCTCTGAGCGATATCATCCGCTCAGAGCTGAAGGATCCGCGGATCCATCCCATGACCAGTGTGGTACTGGCACAGGTAACGCCGGACCTTAAATTCTGCCGCGCCTATATCAGCGTTCTGGCAGATGAGGAAACGGCCAGGGAGACCGTCAGAGGTCTGAAAAGCGCCGAAGGGTTCATAAGAACCAAACTGGCCAAAATGGTAAATCTGAGAAATACGCCGGAAATCACGTTTGTTCTGGATCAGTCCATCGAATACGGAGTCAGAATGTCAAGACTCATTGATGAGGTGACCAGGGATCTGAATGAAGAAGAGGAAGGCGCACAGGAAGACGGTTCCGCGGAAGAGTAGGAGAGAACCGGAAAGGAGGAGGTCTGTGGCAAGTCTGCAGGAAGCATTGAAAGGAAAAAAGAGTGTCGTGATCCTGGGTCATGTGAATCCGGACGGCGACTGCATCGGGTCCTGTCTGGGACTTTACAACTATCTTCTGGAAAATTACAGAGACATGGAAGTTTCCGTCTATCTGGAAGCCATGCCGAAGAAATTCGGCTATCTGAAGGGATACGGGGATGTACACCATGAGTATGAACCGGGGAAAACCTTTGAGCTCTGCATCACACTGGATGTCAGCGATGTGCCGAGACTGGGAGGATTTGCCGGATATCTGGAAACCGCCGGAGACAGTTTCTGCATAGATCATCATATTACAAACACCGGTCTTGCGGCAGTAAATGTCATAGAAGGAAGTGCCAGTTCATCCTGTGAAGTGCTGTTCGGACTCCTGGATGAGGAGAAAATCAGCCTGGCGGTGGCCGAATGTCTGTATACAGGCATTATCCATGACACCGGAGTGTTCAAATACAGCAGTGCCTCCGAAAAAACCATGGAAATTGCCGGGCGTCTGATGAAGATGGGAGTAAATTTCCCCCAGATCATTGATGACAGTTTTTACCGGAAGACCTACGGACAGAACCGTCTGCTGGGCAATACACTTCTGAAAAGCGAACTGGTGTTAAACGGAGCCTGTATCTGGTCTCTGGTAACCAGAGAGGAACTGGAACGGTTTGGCTGTACGGTGAAAGCCGTGGACGGAATCATTGACCAGCTTCGGGTAACAGAAGGCGTGGACTGTGCGGTTCTCCTTTACGAGACCGGAAATCCGGGAGAATATAAGGTCAGCATGCGTTCCAATTCAGACCTGGATGTGAGCCGGATCGCTGCCGGCTTCGGCGGCGGCGGACATGTCAAGGCGGCAGGCTGCACCATGCAGGGAGAACTCCGTGAAGTTCTGAAGAATGTGACGGATGCAGTCGGCAGACAGCTGGAGCAGATCGGAAGGATACAGGCCGGGTGAGATCATGTATGACGGAATCATAAATGTATACAAGGAAAAAGGCTTCACATCCCATGATGTGGTGGCCAGAATGCGGGGAATTCTGGGCCAGAAGAAAGTAGGCCATACGGGCACTCTGGACCCGCAGGCGGAAGGCGTGCTTCCGGTATGCGCAGGAAAAGGCACCAGGCTCTGCGATATGCTGACAGACCGGGACAAAACCTACCGGGCCGTGCTGCTTCTGGGAACGGTTACGGATACGCAGGATACCAGCGGAACGGTGCTGGAAACGCGGGACACGGGATTTCTGACAGAAGAAGCCGTCCGGGAAGCCATTCAGTCTTTTACGGGGGATTACCTGCAGATTCCGCCGATGTATTCGGCGCTGAAAGTGAATGGAAAAAAACTGTATGAACTGGCCAGGCAGGGCATGGAAGTGGAGCGGGCGGCAAGACCTGTGAAAATTCTGGAAATCCGGATTGAATCCATGAACCTGCCGGAAGTGGTCATGACAGTATCCTGCTCCAAGGGAACCTATATCAGAACCCTGTGTCACGATATAGGAAGGAAACTGGGATGCGGAGGCTGCATGAAGGCACTGGTCAGAACAAGAGTCGGAATATTTTCCATAGAGAACAGTATTACGCTGGACATGCTGGAAAAACTGAAAGCAGAAGGCAGACTTTCTGAAGCTGTGATTCCGGTGACCGAGATGTTTTCCGGTCTCAGGAAGATACGGTCGGACAACGGAACCCTGGATCGACTTCTTCAGAACGGCAATCCGTTCCGGAAGAAGGAAAGTCCGGAGCCGGAAGACCGGGAATCCTTCCGGGTGTATGATTCCCGGGATATGTTCATCGGGATCTATGAATTCAGGAAGGAAAAGCAGATGTACTGTCCGAGAAAAATTTTCCTGGGAGGAAACTGACATGCAGTATATTGCAGGAACCAGAGAATTTCAGATTGACGAACCTACGGTGGTCAGCATCGGAAAATTTGACGGACTTCACAGAGGGCACAGGAAACTTCTCAAGGAAATGCTCCACTGGAAAGAGCAGGGATTCAAGGTGGCGATTTTCACCTTCTCCACGCCGCCGGGAACGCTTGTGAAGAAAAAGAAGCAGACGGTGATCATGACCAACAGGGAAAGACAGCAGCTGCTGGAGCAGGCAGGTGTTGATTATCTGGTGGAATACCCGTTTGACGAAGATGTGTGCCGTATGGATCCGGAACAGTTCGTGGCCGGAATCCTTACAGGAAAAATGAATGCAGAGGTGATTGTCACGGGACCTGACTGCCATTTCGGCTATCAGGCAGCCGGTGACAGAGAACTGCTGGAGCGGCTGGCGCCCCGGTATGGCTACCGGTTTTTTGTGGTGGACAAGGAGCGGGACGGTGACAGGATCATCAGCAGCACATATATCAGGGAAATGCTGGCAGAGGGCAATGTGGAAAAGGCCAATTCTCTGCTGGGGTATCCCTATTTTGTGAGCGGAACGGTGTGTCACGGCAATTCCATCGGCCATTCCAGACTGTACCCCACAGCCAATGTGATTCCGGAGACGGAAAAACATCTGCCGCGGTACGGAGTCTATGCAGCCCGGGTAATCCTGGATGGAATCAGTTATGCCGGCATTACCAATGTGGGAGAAAAACCCACCATCGAGGGGAAGAATCCTGTTGGAGTGGAAACATACCTCTTTGACTTTACGGAAGATATCTACGGAAAGCCCATACGGGTGGAGTTTGAAACCTTTATCAGGCCGGAAAAGAAGTTTTCTTCGATTTCTGATCTGAAAGGACAGCTGAGCCGTGACATTGAAACGGTCCGAACATATTTTGAGAAAGGAAAATAAATGGGAATTAAGGAGTACAGAAAGTATCTGGCAATCGGAGGAACTGCGGCAGCGGTCTGCCTTTTCGTAAAGTATTTTGAGCAGATCCTCGGCGCAGGAGCCATGGTCCTGCGTGCCGCCGCACCGCTTTTGGTAGGGTGTGTCATCGCATATGTGCTCGACATCCTGTTGAAAAAAATAGAACGTCTGTATTTTCCGGGATCCCGGAATAAAGGAATCATAAAGAGCCGGCGGCCGGTCTGCATCGTTCTGTCGCTGTTCATCCTTTTTACGATTCTGTCGCTGGTGGTCAATCTGGTGGTTCCGGAACTGCTTTCCAGTATCCGGCTGATTACCGATGAGATACCGCCGCTTCTGGAGGAGATCCGAATCTGGGCCATTTCACATTCCAGTGAAATTCCGTCTTTCCAGGATGCGCTGGAATCCATGAATGTGGACTGGCAGGATATGGCCAGAAAGACCGTAAACTTTGTTCTTACCGGAGCCGGAGGAATTTTCAATTCCATTTTCGCGCTCCTTATGGGAGTATTCGGTAAAGCAGCACAGACCCTGATCGGTCTGATCTTTGCCATTTATCTTCTCAGCAGCAAGGAAACCATAAAGATGCAGATGGAGCGCCTGATGAAAGCCACCATGAAACCTGCAACAAGAAAGACCGTGTTTTATGTGCTGGGGACGCTTCATTCCACATTTACCAGTTTTATCACCGGCCAGTGCATGGAAGCGGTGATCATCGGGATACTCTGTGCCCTGGGGATGTCGGTTCTGCGGATTCCTTACGCAGTGATGACCGGAGCCGTGGTGGGAGTGACTGCCCTGATTCCGGTGGTGGGGGCCTATATCGGAGCCGTGGTGGGAGCTTTCATGGTATTCACCGTCAATCCGGTTCAGGCGCTGCTGTTCCTTGTATTTCTGGTGATCCTTCAGCAGGTGGAAGGCAATCTGATCTATCCCAAGGTTGTGGGAGGCTCCATCGGGCTTCCCGGAATCTGGGTTCTGGCCGCGGTTACCGTGGGCGGAGGCGTCATGGGGGTAGGCGGAATGCTGCTGGGAGTGCCTCTGGCTGCCTCCGTTTATAAGATGGTGGGAGACGGCGTGGCCCGCAGACTTGACGGAAAAGGAAAGGGACAGCTTCAGGAAGGAGATTAGACTGGATGGAAGGAGAACAGAAAACTCCGGGCCGCGGCAGAAGCCGCAGGCAGACCGGAGAGAGAAAACAGGCAGAGAAGAAAGAACGCAGAATAAAAATTCTGGCTGCGGCCGGAGCGGCGGTTCTTCTTCTCGGGGGGATCGGCTTCGGAGCCTATATCCATGTGGCAAGAAAGTATGAAACTGTTTTTTTCCCCAATACGGTTATCAACGAAATCGACGTATCAGGCAAAACCGTGGAGGAGGTCAAGGAAGAAATTTCTTCTGGCATTGAGACATATCAGCTGACAATCCGGACCAGAGACGGAAAAGAAGGCGTGATTGACGGAAAGGACATCAATCTCCGATCGGAGTTTGACGGAAGCCTGGAAACATATCTGGAGGATCAGGACACCATGGGATGGGCGTTGCGTGGAAATTCTTCCTCTTCCTATGAAATTGAAACCATGATCGTCTATGATGAAGAACTTCTGAAGAATAGTCTGGAGGCCATGGATTTCATGGATCCGGAAACCATGCAGGAACCGGAAAATGCCCGCCTGTCAGACTATGACAGTTCCATCAGGGGGTACCGGATTGTGGAGGAGGTTCCGGGAACGAAACTGAATGCGGAAAAAACGGAGGAAGCCGTAAAGAACGCGGTTATGGGCCTTAAGACCCGGCTGGATCTGGATGAGGCCGGATGCTATGAAGAGCCGGAGATTACAGCGGATGACGAGACGCTGAAGGAAATCTGCAATACAGCCAACAAATACACCGGGGCTGTGGTAAATCATACGTTCGGGGATGTGACGGAAACCCTGAACGGAGATGAAATACATAAGTGGCTGATTTTTGACGGGGACAGCGTGACCCTGGATTCGTCGGGGGCTGCTGCCTATGTAAAAGAACTGGCATCCAAATATAATACCGCCTATAAGCCCAAAAAACTGAAGACATCCTATGGGGAAACCGTAACGATCACCAAAGGGAATTACGGATGGAGGATCAATCAGGAAAAAGAGGCTGCTGCGGTTCTGGAAATTGTGAAGGCAGGAGAACAGAAAACAAGGGAACCTGAATACTCCCAGACGGCTGCCAGCCACGGTGCCAATGATTACGGCACTACCTATGTGGAAATCAACCTGACGGCACAGCATCTGTTCTTTTATAAAGACGGGAAACTCCTGGTGGAATCCGATTTCGTATCCGGAAATGAATCCAAGGGATGGTCAACGCCCTCCGGAGCCTATCCGCTGACTTATAAAGAGCGGAATGCGACTCTGAAAGGAGAGGGATATGCCACACCGGTATCCTACTGGATGCCCTTCAACGGCGGAATCGGCATGCATGACGCGTCCTGGAGGAGCAGTTTCGGAGGCAGCATATATAAGACCAACGGTTCTCACGGATGCATTAACCTTCCGCCGGAGGTGGCCAGGGTGATCTATGAAAATATTTCCGCCGGCATGCCGGTGCTCTGCTACCACCTGGAGGGAACCGAGTCAGGAACCACCACCAAACCAGGAGAGAACGGACAGTCTGCGGAGCCTGAGACCACGGCGCCTGCAGCCACGGAACCTGAGACCACAGCGCCTGCAGCCACGGAACCTGAAACCACAGCGCCTGCAGCTACGGAACCTGAGACCACAGCGCCTGCCGGACCCGGCTTTGAGCCGGATCCCGGTGAGCCGGAAGCAGGTCCCGGAGGACCGGGCTTCTAAACAGAAGAGAATATGAAATAGATGCGGAAAAGAGTGAAATGCATCAAAATTAAATGAAATTCCGATTTACATTTACCGGATGGTATGCTATAATCACAACGTATCTATGGCGCCGGCGCTCAGTTCCCTGGTATCTCCGGCCGGAACTTGGTGAACGGTAAGAATTTATAAAATTAAGGAGGAAATCGCAATGATTTCTAAGGAAAAGAAAGCAGCTCTTATTGCAGAATACGGAAGAAAGCCGGGCGACACAGGTTCTCCCGAAGTTCAGATCGCAATTCTCACAGCACGCATTTCCGAGCTGACAGAGCATCTGAAGGCTAACCCCAAGGATCATCACTCCAGACGCGGTCTTCTTATGATGGTAGGTCAGAGACGTGGTCTTCTTGACTATCTGAAGAAAACAGATCTGGAAGGATACCGTGCTCTTATTGAGAAGTTAGGCATCAGAAAGTAACAGCAGATATGAGGGCGGGGGCAGGACGAGTGCCCCGCCCTCGTTTTGTAAACAAAAGGCGGAAGATAAATCCGAGACCGCTAAAGCGTACAGGAGCCTATCCTGCATGGTTTAGTAGTTTCGGCTTCTTCTGCTTTAAATATGAGAAAAGGAGATAAGCCATGTTCAAGAGTTTTTCCATGGAACTTGCAGGCAGGACCCTGACCGTTGAGGTGGGCCGCGTTGCAAAGCAGGCAAACGGTGCAGCATTCATGCACTATGGGGATACGGTTGTTCTTTCTACCGCCACCGCATCCGACAAACCCAGGGATGGAATCGATTTCTTCCCGTTAAGCGTAGAATTTGAAGAGAAACTGTATGCCGTGGGCAAGATCCCGGGCGGATTCACCAAGAGAGAGGGAAAGGCTTCTGAAAATGCGGTTCTTACGGCCCGCGTGATTGACCGTCCCATGCGTCCGCTGTTCCCCAAGGACTACAGAAACGACGTGACTCTGGACAATGTGGTCATGTCTGTGGATCCTGACTGCAGCCCGGAACTGACTGCAATGCTGGGTTCCGCCATTGCCACCAGTATTTCCGATATTCCCTTTGACGGTCCCTGCGCTACGACACAGGTAGGCCTGATCGACGGGGAATTTGTCATTAACCCCACTGCAGCCCAGAAAAAGATTTCCGATCTGGCACTTACGGTTGCCTCCACAAGGGAAAAGGTCATCATGATCGAGGCCGGAGCCAATGAGGTTCCCGAGGATGTGATGATTGAGGCAATCTTCAAGGCACACAGCGTGAACCAGGACATCATCCGGTTCATTGACACCATTGTGGCAGAATGCGGAAAACCCAAGCACTCCTATGAAAGCTGCGCGGTTCCGGAAGAACTGTTTGCGGCAATCCGGGAGATCGTCCCGCCGGCTGAGATGGAAGAGGCTGTTTTCACAGATGACAAGCAGACCCGTGAGGAGAATATCCGTCAGATCACCGCACGCCTGGAAGAGGCATTTGCTGAAAACGAGGAGTGGCTGCCGTTAATCGGAGATGCTGTTTACCAGTATCAGAAGAAGACAGTCCGTAAGATGATCCTGAAAGATCACAAGCGTCCTGACGGACGTAAGATCGATGAAATCCGTCCTCTGGCAGCAGAAATCGACATTTTGCCGAGAGTTCACGGTTCCGGCATGTTCACGCGCGGTCAGACACAGATTCTCAATGCCTGCACCCTGGCGCCCCTTTCCGAGGCACAGAGGCTGGACGGACTGGATGAAAACGAAACCACAAAGAGATATATGCATCACTATAATTTCCCGTCCTTCTCCGTCGGTGAGACCAAGCCGTCCAGAGGACCGGGACGCCGCGAAATCGGTCACGGCGCACTGGCAGAGCGTGCCCTGGTGCCGGTTCTGCCTTCTGAGGAAGAGTTCCCCTATGCGATCCGTACCGTATCCGAGACAATGGAATCCAACGGTTCCACTTCTCAGGCCAGCATCTGTGCTTCTTCCCTGTCTCTGATGGCAGCAGGTGTGCCCATCAGGACCATGGTGGCAGGTATTTCCTGCGGACTTGTGACAGGTGAGACCGACGATGATTATCTGGTTCTGACAGATATTCAGGGACTCGAGGACTTCTTCGGCGATATGGACTTTAAGGTAGGCGGAACCCATAAGGGAATTACGGCGATTCAGATGGATATCAAGATCCATGGTCTGACCCGTCCCATCATTGAGGAAGCCATCAGACGCTGCCGTGAGGCACGTCTCTATATCATGGACAATGTCATGGCTCCGGTGATTTCCGAGCCGAGAAAGGAACTGTCCAAATATGCTCCGAAGATCACCCAGATCACCATTGATCCGCAGAAGATCGGCGATGTGGTCGGAAAACAGGGCAAGGTCATCAACAAGATCATTGAAGAGACCGGCGTGAAGATCGACATTACCGATGACGGCGCCGTTAATGTCTGCGGAACGGATCAGGAGATGATCGACAAGGCAATTTCCATCATCAGAAACATTGTCACCGAAGTGGAACCGGGCATGATCTTCACAGGAAAAGTAGTCCGCATGATGGACTTCGGCGCCTTCGTGGAACTGGCTCCCAACAAGGACGGCATGGTGCATATTTCCAAGCTGTCTGACAAGAGAGTGGCAAAAGTGGAAGACGTGGTGAAAATCGGCGATGAGGTGACTGTAAGAGTCATCGAAGTGGATCGTATGGGAAGAATCAACCTGACCATGCGTCCGGAAGATATGACGGCTGATCTGGAGAAACTCACAAAACCGGAAAGACGCGAGAGAAGCGACCGGGGAGAGAGAAGAGACCGCGGAAGCCGTCCCGACAGAAGAGAACAGAAGAAAGACGGCGAATAGGATCCGGGGGGCGCATGCCTCAGGAAATGACGGCGGAGTATCAGGCAGATGCTGCAGATGCGGCATCTGCCTTTTTTCGTGTACCAGAAAACGCCGTCCTGCATGCGGTAAGAAAAAAGAAAAATATATTTTCCGGAAAAGTATTGCATGGAAGAGGATTTCCTAGTAGGATGCAATCATCAGGAACCGGATGTCCATATCGCGTCATATCCGGGACGGCGAAAAGACGGAAACCGGTTCTGATCCCAGCGGAAAAGGGAAAGGGGAGGAATGAGCATGATTACCATCTTCAACAGGAAGGAACTGGCAGTGACCTATTCTCTGGCGGAAAAATCCCGCATCGAAGACATACTGGCCTTCAACGGGATTCCTTATTATACAAAGGCATCCGGCAGAATGGGGGGACTGGGAGGCTCCCGGGCCCGCACCGGGTCCATGGGACAGAATATGCAGCTGGAATATGAATACAGGATCTTTGTTCAAAAAAATCAGCTGGAACTGGCGGAGGCCTGCCTGCGAAAAGGCGGGAACAGAAAATAGGAGGTCAATATGGAAGAAAAAGAAAGAACAGAGCTTTACCGGATGATGTGTGACATCTGGGAATATTCGGAAACAGCGTTTGAGGAAACGAAATCCTGCAGCCGGATGGTGCAGTTCTTGAAGGAACATGGATTTCAGGTGACGACGCCGGTGGCCGGCATGGACACAGCCTATGTGGGCGTATGGGGAAGCGGCAGGCCGGTGATCTGTTTCCTGGCGGAGTATGATGCACTTCATGGCATGAGCCAGCAGGCGGACGTAAGCAGATATACACCGCTGGAAACCAGAGAGACGGGGCATGGCTGCGGCCACCATCTTCTGGGGACAGGAGCCATAGGAGCGGCACTTCTCTATAAAGAGTATCTGGAGCGGACTCATGCGTCAGGAACCGTAAAGATCGTGGGCTGTCCTGCGGAAGAAAGCGGAAGCGGAAAGGCGTATCTGGCACGGGACGGATTCTTTGATGACGCCGATGTGGCCCTTACCTGGCATCCGTCCAATTTCCATATGGTGGAGACCGGATCCAGCCAGGCATGTATCCAGGCGTTTTTTGAATTTCATGGCGTATCCAGTCATGCGGCTGCAGCACCCCATCTGGGCCGGAGCGCCCTGGATGCGGTGGAGGTCATGGACGTGGGAGCCAATTATCTGAGGGAACATATGGAACCCGATGAGCGCATCCATTATGCCATCATAAACAGCGGCGGGGAATCTCCCAACGTGGTCCAGGCAGAGGCCAGAGTCAAATACCTGGTGAGGTCCACCAGCGCAGCCAAGGTGAAAAAACTGTATGAAAGAGTCTGTGATGTGGCCAGAGGAGCGGCCCTGATCACAGGGACCACAGTGGATATTGTTTTTGACGAGGGGCTGTATGATACCATGCCCAATTTTGCGCTGGAAGATGTGCTGAAAGACGCATGGATGAAGGCCGGAGTTCCCGTTTACACCGATGAAGAAAGAGAATATGCCGGACGGTTCAAGGCCTCTTTCCCGGAAGAGGATCTGTACGGAGACATGCCTGTGGGAGTCACGGACATTATGGCACTGAAGGACCACATGGCCGGGGCGGAACTCTGCGATATCTTTGTGGACCGGATTCACTCAGAGGAGTGCTCTCCCGGGTCCACGGATGTGGGAGATGTAAGCTGGGTGCTGCCCACAGCCCAGATCTGTGTGGGCTGTTACAGCTACGGAGCCGGGGCCCACAGCTGGCAGTGGACGGCCCAGGGGAAATCGTCGATTGCCCTGAAGGGATGCCTGAAGGCCGCAGAAGTTCTGGCAGACGCGGCAGTGAGCCTGACAGAACGGCCGGAGCTTCTGGAAAAGGCCAAGGAAGAGTTCCGGAAGAGAATGAAGAACCGCAGATATCAGTGTCTGATTCCGCCGGAAGTGATGCCTCATCTGCGCTGATATGACTTTTGGATGAAAGCCGGGCAAAGAGGAACAGGTAAAGGCCTCTGTGTCCGGCTTTCCGGCAGATCGTTCCGTATTATGCCAGCTCCCGCAGCAGCCGGGCAATCAGGGTACGGGGCAGGATGACCGGTTTCCGGGTCTGCATGGATGCCATGCGCTTCATTTCCATGGTATATCCGATACAGTCCAGAAGAACCAGGTCTGCATCATCCGGAATCGTTTTCAGGGCGGCGGAGACGGCAGCCGGACCGTCATAGGGGGATGCCGCGGCAACGGTAACACGTGCGGAAAGAGGAGCCCAGCGGGCGGTTACCTGCGGAATCTGATCCGGAGACGGGGTGATGACTGCCAGACGGCACCGGGGGAAAATGGCCGGCACCACGGATGTAAGGATACGGCTGGGAAAGATCAGGGGAACATGGGACTGGAATGTTTCCGGGAATTCTCCGGTGCAGAGAAACAGAATCAGGGAAACTCCCTGCTGTTCCAGATCATGGATACAGTTCTGCAGCCGCGGAAGAATATGGGATTCCCCGAAGGTCACAGAAGTTCCGTCACGGAGACGGGACACCAGGATATGATCGTTTCCTGACGGACGGAAGGCTTCGATTTCTTCCCTGGTGAGTCCGTCCAGACCGCCTGCCTGGATCAGTTCCACGGAACCTTCCAGAACCGGCAGCATTTCCGGGATCAGATCAGTCCGCGGGGACTGTCCTACGGTAATGGCACCCAGTTTCAGCATTGAGACATCTCCTTTCACAAAAAATGCAGTTTTCGCCTGTCCCGTACGTCCGGGAAAGAACGTCCTGAAACAGACAGAGATTCGCTGTCGTTTTCTTTCAGTATAACAGATTCCCGGATGGATTGAAAGAAAATTTCCATGAGAAAAACAGGTTTCAGGAAAAGATGGAAGAAGGACACGCGCAAACAGGCAGGCGTATCATATTCTGGAACTATGAGAGGAATCTGAAAGGAGCAGTCCTTTGGAAAATATCAGAAAAATCATCATTGATGCCGGGCACGGGGGAAGCGACCCGGGAGCAGTCTATAATGGAAGAAAAGAAAAAGACGATGTGCTTCAGCTGGCCTTTGACCTGGGCAATGCCCTGGAACGGAGAGGAATTCAGGTGGAGTACACAAGGGTAACGGATGTATATGATTCTCCTGAGGAGAAAGCAGCCATGGGCAATGAGTCCGGGGCAGACTATTTTGTTTCCATACACAGAAACGCCATGCCGTCTCCCAATTCCGCGTCCGGAATTGAGAATCTGGTGTTCAAAAACAGCGGGATTCCCGGACTTCTGGGGAAAAATATCGGAGAGGCACTGGCATCGGCGGGATGGACGGATCTGGGGGTAAAGGAACGTCCGGGGCTTGTGGTGCTGCGCAGCACAAAAATGCCGGCGGTTCTGATTGAAGCCGGATTCATTGACAGTGACAGGGACAATGCTTTTTTTGATGCCAATATGGCGGCTACGGCAGATGCCATCGCAGATGGGATTCTCAGGACATTTGAGCAGCAGGAACAGATGAACGCAGGAGAACAGCCGGGATTCTATATGGTGCAGACCGGTGTGTTCCGGACCAGAGAACTGGCGGACCGGCAGCTGGAGCGTCTGAAATCCCAGGGCTATCCCGGTTTTCTTGTGGCAAAAAACGGACTGTTTTATGTGCGGGCGGGCGCGTTCCGTGAACTGGACAATGCAATCCGCATGGAGCAGGAACTGAGAAGAAAAGGGTATAATACAGTCTTAATCCGTACCTGACGGAAAATCCCCGGCGTTCTTGCAAAATAGAGACAAATACGGTAAAATAAAGGCTGCCGCCGGTACCTGCCGGGGCAGCCTTTTGGAACGGAAGAAAATGATGCCGAACATGGAAATGCAGATGGCAGCAGAATTTCCGAAAGACGGCGGCATAGAAAGAGACATATGAAAAATAAGGACAGGAGAACAAGCAGTCATGGAGCAGAAGCAGATCCGCGCAGTGATTTTTGATATGGACGGCGTTATTGTGGACAGCGAGATTGTCTACATGCAGTATCTTTTTGAATTTGCCAGGAAGAAAAATCCGGAAGTGGTCATGGAAGACCTGAATCCCATGGTGGGGCTCAGCAGAAAAGACAGCTGGAGTGTTATGGAAAAAGCCATTGGAAACGGACAGACATGGGAAGAACTGAAGGAAGAATTTTCGAGACTGGATATATACCGCGGAGTGGACTACAGAAAAATCTACCGCCCCGAGGCAGGGGAAACCGTGAGAGAACTGCGGCGCAGAGGATATGCGGTGGCGCTTGCTTCTTCCACGGGCCCCAGCCTGATTGCCAGAATCATGGAGGAAACAGGCATGCGGTCTGCGTTTGACCTGATCGTCAGCGGAAAACAGTTCAGGCAGAGCAAACCCAATCCGGAGATCTATCATTATACGGCAAAGACTCTGGGAGTGCCGGAAGAGGCCTGCTTTGTGCTGGAAGATTCCACTGTGGGAATTCAGGCGGCGAAAAAGGCAGGGATGACTGTGGCAGCGCTCAGGGATGACCGGTTCGGGTTTGATCAGAGCCCTGCAGACTATCACGTGGAGAGGATCTCAGAGATCCTTTCATATTTGTAATTCGGGAGGAAAGCATGGAAAAACAGGAAAAGCGGCAGGAAGAAGAAAAGGTGGTGCTCTGCGGAGCCAGCTCCTATGAACAGAAATATTACTTCAACGAAAAATTCAGGGCGCTTCCTGAGTCCATAAAAAAAGAACTGCAGATTCTCTGCGTCCTTTTTACCGAGGATGTGGGAGGAGTTCTGACGCTGGAATTTGAACCGGACGGGACACTGGAATTCCGGGTCCAGGCGGATGACAGTGATTACCTGTTTGATGAAATCGGAAGCGGGCTGAAGATCAGACAGTACCAGAGAGAAAAGAAAGAACTTCTGGAGGCCCTGGAGCTTTATTACCGGGTGGCCTTCCTGGGAGAAGGAACGGAGGCGGATTCAGATGAAAGAAAGTAAAAAAATCCGGGCAGCAGCAGTTTTTATGGCGGCAGCTCTTTGCATCCCGGCAATGAAGACGGAAGCCAGAACATACAGCGGGCCGGGAGGAAACTATAACAATCCGGCTTATGATACCGGATGGAGCGGGGGAGGTCCCGGATACGACGGGACCAATCCGGGTGCCAACAGCTCTGACTGGGAAGAGGAACAGTACAGTAAGGGGCCCGGGTCGGAAGAAGCGAAACAGATGCTGGAGACAGAAGCGGATACCTATTATATTTTCGGAGAACCATGTACGTCCGGCACCTGGGAACAGCAGGAAAACGGCTCATGGAAACTGAAACATGCGGACGGCACCTATGTGTCCAGTCAGTGGGCCGTCCTGGACGGAAAGACATATCTGATTGATTACGACGGAACCATGCTCACCGGATTCCGGAGAGTCAACGGGGAATGGTATTACTTTAACAGCGTGGGGGCCATGCAGACAGGCTGGCTCCTGAAAAACGGAAAATATTATTTCCTGGATTCTGACGGAACCATGGTGTTCGGATGGATCAATACCGAGGGAAAATGGTATTATCTGGACAACACCACAGGAGCCATGCTGACCAATACCTATACTCCTGACGGACGATATGTGAATGTGGAGGGAGTTCTGGTTCCATGAAACTGAAAATAGGCAATGTGGAACTGGACAACAACGTGATTCTGGCACCTATGGCAGGTGTCACGGATCTGCCGTTCCGTCTTCTCTGCAGAGAACAGGGATGCGGGCTTGTATGCATGGAAATGGTCAGTGCCAAGGCAGTCCTTTATAAAAACAGGAATACCAGGGAACTCCTTGAAGTGAGGGAGGGAGAACGTCCGGTTTCCCTGCAGCTGTTCGGATCAGACCCTCAGATCATGGCCATGATTGCCGCCCAGCTGGAAGAAGGTCCCTATGATATTTTTGATGTGAACATGGGATGCCCGGTACCAAAGATCGTGAAAAACGGAGAAGGTTCCGCACTGATGAAAGATCCGGGTCTGGTGGAAGAGATTCTGTCTTCCATGGTGCGTGCCGTAAAAAAGCCGGTGACTGTCAAGATCCGGAAAGGATTTGATGACAGCTCGGTCAATGCCGTGGAGATCGCAAAGATTGCGGAAAGCTGCGGTGTGGCAGCTGTGGCGGTCCATGGCCGGACCAGAGAGCAGTATTATTCCGGAAAGGCGGACTGGGATATCATAAGACAGGTAAAGGAAGCCGTGAGGATTCCGGTAATCGGGAACGGAGATATTTTTTCTCCGGAAGATGCAGGCCGGATGATCGAAGAAACCGGCTGCGACGGAGTCATGGTGGCCCGGGGGGCCAAGGGAAATCCATGGATTTTCCGGCAGATCGTTTCTTTTCTGGATACAGGAGTCATTCCTCCGAAGCCGACGCGGGAGGAACTGAAATCCATGATTCTGCGCCATGGGCAGCTGATGCTGGAACTGAAGGGCGAACTGGCGGGAATGCGGGAGATGCGGAAGCATGTGGCGTGGTATACAGCCGGCTATCCGGGATCGGCGGCTCTGAGAAACGACATCAACCAGGTGGAGACTATGGAGGAACTGATCGGACTGATAGACAGCAGACTTTAAAAGGAAGACAGCCGCGGCGCATTTCGCGGAGCAGGAAAAACAGGCGGAAGGCTGCCCTGGAAATAAAAATTTCCCGGGACAGGCTCCGCCTGTTTTGTCTGTCCGGAGCCCCCTTGAACTGGTTTTGCAGCAGAAGAAAGGAAAGATTCCGGAAATATCAAAAAGACCCGCCGGAAATCCTTTCGGATTCCGGTGGGTCCTGTTCGGATCTGTGTCTTGAAAGATTCCGGAAAAAGATCAGCGGATTACATGGATCCAGCCTTCCGGTGCCTCAATGCGGCCCATCTGGATTCCAGTGAGGGTATCATAAAGCTTCTGGGTCACAGGGCCCATTTTCTCCATGCCGCTGGGGAAGCAGATTTCGTTTCCATGATCTACGATTTTTCCTACAGGGGAAACAACAGCAGCAGTACCGCACAGGCCGCACTCTGCAAAATCCTTGACCTCTGCAAACGGGATTTCTCTTTCTTCAGCCTTCAGTCCAAGGTAATGTTCTGCCACATAGAGAATGGAGCGGCGGGTAATGGACGGAAGAATGCTGGAGGACTTGGGGGTTACCACTGTATTGTCCTTGGTTACGAAAATAAAGTTTGCGCCGCCGGTTTCTTCCACATAGGTTCTGGTGGCTGCATCCAGATACATGTTTTCATCATAACCCTGATTATGGGCATCCACAATGGCATACAGACTCATAGCATAGTTAAGTCCCGCTTTTACATGGCCGGTTCCGTGGGGAGCTGCCCGGTCGTAATCGCAGACGCGGATGGTAATGGGTTTTGCGCCGCCCTTGAAATATGGTCCTACCGGGGTGGTGAACACACGGAACTGATACTCAGAAGCAGGTTTTACACCGATGACCGGGTTGGAGCCGAACATATAGGGACGGATGTAAAGAGTTGCTCCGGAACCGTAAGGCGGTACGAAGTCTGCATTGGCTTCCACGGTCTTTGTAACAGCTTCCACAAAACGGTCCCTGGGGAATACAGGCATTTCCAGTCTTCTGGCGGAATTTTCCATACGTTCCGCATTCAGGTCCGGACGGAAAGTCACAATATGTCCGTCTTCTGTGGTGTAGGCTTTCAGACCTTCAAAACAGGTCTGCGCATACTGCAGCACACCGGCGCATTCATTCAGAACCACGGTTTCATCTGAAGTAAGGCGGCCTTCATCCCAGGCGCCGTTTTTGTAATCCGAAACATACCGGTAATCGGTCTTTATGTAGCCGAAGCCCAGGTTTGCCCAGTCAATATTCTGTTTTCCCATAGGGGATTCCTCCATTCTGCCGGTGATGCCGGCTCTGTATTGCTTCCGCCGGAAACCGGCGGCAGTGTAAACATCGTATCCGGCAGATCCGCAGACCGGACGGCCGGTTACGTACATTATAAAGACTTCCCTTTCATCATGCAAGTTTTTTCAGATAAAAAATCTGAAAAAATCTTGGTTTTGACCGTAAAAAATGATACAATATAAACTTAGGTTATGAACGACATTCCCCAAAAGAAAGGAAGGATGGAAATGGAGAGATTATTTGCTCCCTGGAAGCTGAAAGGACTGGAACTGAAAAACCGGATCTGTGTTCCGGCAATGGTGTGTTTTACCTGGAGTGATGAAACGGGACAGGTTTCCGACCGTCATGTGGATCATTACCGCGCCATTGCCCAAGGCGGTGCAGGACTGATCATACAGGAAGCAACCTGCGTGGATCCGGACGGAAGACTTTCCATGGATCAGCTGGGGATCTGGGATGACAGCCAGATTCCGGGACTCAGGAGGATCACCGAGGCGGTTCATGAAGCAGGAGTGCCGATCTTTCTTCAGATCCATCATGCGGGAGTCATCGGAGCTGTGGAAAACAGGGTCTGTCCCAGTGACTATACCTGTATGCACAAAGGCATTGAAAAGCATGGAAGAGAGCTGACCGGAGAAGAAATTGAAACGATCATAGAGGAATTTATCCGGGGTGCCGAGCGGGCATACAGGGCAGGGTATGACGGAGTGGAACTTCACGGATGCCACAGCTATCTGCTCAGTCAGTTTATGAACCGGAGAGTGAACCGGCGGACGGACGCCTGGAATGCGGAAGACATGCGGATTGTGGAGCGGATCCTGGAAGGAATCCGGCGTGTGACACCGGAAAGCTTTGTGACGGGAATCCGCCTCGGAGCGTTTGAACCGGAGCTTTCCGACGGAATTGCCCATGCAAAATGGCTGGAAGACCACGGCATAGATTTCATTGATGTATCGTATGGATTTGATGCGGAGGCAGAGAGAGAAAAACCGGAGGGATATCCTTTTGCCGAGGCCATTTACGGAGCAAAACGGATCCGGGAACAGGTATCCGTTCCCGTTTTTGCCGTATACGGAATCAAATCCGGGGAAATGGCAGAGGCGGTTCTGGAGGATACGGGAGCGGCCATGGCGGACATCGGCCGCGGTGTTCTTGTGAACTACCGGTGGGCGGACGATGTAAAGAACGGCCGGGATCCGGGAAAATGTCTGGAATGCAGAACCTGTATGTGGCGGGTGGATCCCTCAAAGTGTGCCGGACGGATTCTGCTGGAGAGAGCACGGAGCCGGCAGTAAAAAGGCATACAGAAATCGGACAGAATAAAAGACACAAAAAACCAAACGAATGTGCAAAGACAGAAAAGGAAGGATCATATGGGACATATTACCACCAAGGATGCATATAAGAGCCTGGAGGAAAGGATCAACTGGTTCACCCAGGGAGCTCCCGCCTCAGAGACTTTTTACAAAATTCTGCAGGTGCTTTTCACGGAGCAGGAGGCCAGAGTCATGTCGCTTCTGCCGGTGCGGCCGTTTACCATAAAACGGGCAGCCAGGATCTGGAACACTTCTGAGGCCAAAGCGGAAAAAGTGCTGGACCATCTCTGCGAAAAAGCTCTTCTTGTGGATTCGGAACACAACGGGGTCAGGAAATTCGTGATTCCGCCGCCCATGGCAGGATTCATTGAATTCGCCCTGATGCGGACCCGGGGAGACATTGATCAGAAGTATCTGGGAGAGCTGTACTATCAGTACATGAACGTGGAGGAGGACTTTGTCAAGGACCTGTTTTATGCCACGGAGACAAAACTGGGAAGAGTCTATGTCCAGGAGCCGGTGCTGACCAACGAACACATGAATCATATTCTGGATTATGAAAGAGCCAGCCATATTGTGGAAGAGGCGGAGTATATCGGACTGGGACTCTGCTACTGCCGCCACAAGGCCTATCATGCAGGGCATCCCTGCGAGATCAATGCCCCCTGGGATGTGTGCCTGACCTTCGGAAACGTGGCCAGATCCCTGGCAGAGCATGGAGGTCACGCAAAGCTGATCTCCAAGGAAGAAGCCATGGATGCACTGGAAAGATCCTACGAGGCCAATCTGGTTCAGATCGGAGAAAATGTCAGGGAAAATCCGGCATTTATCTGCAACTGCTGCGGCTGCTGCTGCGAGGCACTTCAGGCAGCCAGGAGATTTGCTCCCATGCAGCCGGTGGCCACCACCAACTATATTCCGAACATCGGAAAAAACAGCTGCATCGGGTGCGGAAAGTGTGCCCGGGTCTGTCCGGTGCTGGCCATTACCATGGAAGAGGACGAAATCACCCATAAAAAACATCCCGTTCTCAATAAGGAAATCTGTCTGGGGTGTGGTGTCTGTGCCAGAAACTGTCCGGAAAAGACCATTGTTCTGGAGCGGAGACCCATTCAGATCATCACGCCGGTCAACAGCACCCACCGGTTCATCCTTCAGGCCATTGAAAAGGGAACGCTGCAGAATCTGGTATTTGACAACGAGGCGTTTGCCAGCCACCGGGCCATGGCGGCTCTGTTTGCTGTGATTCTGGATCTTCCCCCTGTGAAGCAGGCTCTGGCAAGCAGGCAGTTCAAGTCCATATATCTGGATAAGCTCCTTTCCAGCCAGATTAACAGAGGACGCAGAAAAGCCGCAGAGGAAAAAGGAAAATGCGGACAGCAAAACAACAGATCATAAGCTGAAAGAATGAAGGGAAATCAGATGAAACAAAAGACAGCGGGAAAAAGAATCCGGCTTCTGGCCGGGCTTGCGCTTCTGACAGCATCTGTGTCTGTACCGGCAGGCCAGGTTCTGGCGGCGTCCGGAGAGATTCCGGTGGGGCCGGGATGGCCGCAGACGGAGACTGTTTCGGAAACCGATACGGGGAAGAAAACAGCAGACGGAGGACAGACAGCCGGAGGGACGGATGACATTTCCGGACAGCTGCCGTTTTCAGACGGAATTCCGGAATGGCTGACAGAAGATGTAAACGATGTGATCGTGGTGGATGTCCGGAATCCGGAATCCAGCCAGGCATCGGTCACTTATTATGAAAAAAAGGAAAACTGGGAAACCGTATTTTCCGTACCCGGCCTGGTGGGAAAGGCCGGGATTGCAGACCCGTCCGAAAAAAAGGAAGGAGATAAGAAAACTCCTGCGGGTATCTATGGATTTTCCATGGCATTCGGAATTCTGGAGGATCCGGGAAGCCGGATGGGATATCATCTGGTAAAGACCGGGGATGTCTGGGTGGATGATGCCGGAAGTGTTTATTACAACCGGCTGGCAAACGGCCGGGAAGTGGAAGAGGACTGGTCTTCGGCAGAAAATCTTGCAGCCATGGCACCATGGTATGATTATGCCCTTGCGCTTGATTACAATGAAGAACAGATACCGGGAAAAGGATCTGCCATCTTCCTTCACTGCATGAAAGAGGGAGACACCTATACCTCAGGATGCATCTCCATTCCGGAGGAATCCATGGCACTCGTTCTCAGAAATGTGGATGAAAATGCCAGGATTGTGATCCGATGACGGATACCGCCTGCTGCAGGCAGGAGTGTCTGCAGAACACAGAAGAAAGGTACGGCAGGGAGGAGTAAGATGAACGAAACAGGCAGCATCCTGTTCCATCCGGTCAGGATGCGCATCGTCAGGACTCTGGCAGGGCTGGGAAGTGCCACCGCGGCAGCACTTTCAGAAAAAATGCCGGACATTCCCCGGACTACACTGTACCGCCACATCCGTCTCCTTTATGAAGAAGGATATCTGGATGTGGTCAGGGAGGAACAGAAAAGAGGAACTCTCGAACGGGAATACGCGGTGGCAGACGGCAGGAGTGCCGGAAACCGGCAGCGGCAGGACACGGCGGCTTTTCTTCTGCGGCTTCTGGGAGACTTTGAACGATATTACGGAGATAACGGGGCGGATCCGGAGGAAGATATGCTGTTTGCCTCCTTCAACAGGCTGAGCCTGACGGATGAGGAATTTGAAGGGTTTCTGCGGGAGATCTTCCAGGTGGTGGAAAAGTATCTTTCCCTTCCGGGCGGTGAAAAAAAGCACCCCAGGAACATATCCCTGATCTCGTCGCCGCCGTCCGGAGAATGAAAAAGAAAGAGAGAACGGAATCATGTCTTTGAATAAGAAACATAAAATCCATTACGCCTGGCTGATCCTGGCCGGATGCTGTGCCCTTCAGGGAGGAAGCCTGGGACTTCTGCATAACTGTGCAGGTATTTTTTATTCACCGGTCTGCCAGGACCTGGGATTTGAAATGGGACAGTTTTCACTGTACAGAATGCTGTATTCGGTCAGCGCAGCCCTGACACTGCCTCTGGTGGCCAGATGCCTGAGAAAATTTCCCGTACAGGCGGTGATCAGCCTGGCGGCTGTGGTTATGGGACTCTGCAGTGTGATCATGGGAAGATCGGGAGAACTCTGGCAGTGGTACGTGACAGGAACCATTCAGGGAATCGCTTCGTCGTTTCTCTGCTTTCTGCCGGCTCCCATCATTCTCTCCAACTGGTTCCGGAAGCAGTGCGGAACTGCTGTGGGGATTTCAGCAGCATTTTCAGGCCTGGTAGGCATGATGGGAAGCAGCAGTCTGGGGGCTCTGATTCCGGCCATGGGCTGGAGAGCAGGCTATACGGCAGTGGGAATTGCAGCCATTGTTCTGATTCTTCCGTTTTCCCTGTTTGTACTCCGGTACAGGCCGGAAGACATGGGACTTCTGCCTTACGGAGCAGAAGAGGATGCGGAAACAGCAGCAAAAGAAGAAACAGCCGGAAAACAGGAGACCGGCCTCAGGGATTTCCTGAAACAGCCGGTCTTTTATGTGGCACTGGCAGCCTACGCCATGTCCACGGCCAGCGGCTATCTCAATACATTCCTGACGCCTTGCGGTCTTGCGGCAGGGCTTCCCATGGCACTGGCGGCCATGATGACGTCCCTGTCACTTCTGGGAAACATGGGAAGCAAGCTCCTTCTTGGAAAGGCCAGCGACAGTCTGGGCACCATTCCCACGTTTCTGCTGTCCATGGCAGTTTCCTGCGCAGGACATCTTCTCCTTCTGACCGGCATGACTCAGGCGGTGATGGCCGGTGCACTGGTATACGGAATTACCCTTCCGGTGTCTTCGGTGATGCTGCCTTTGTTCTGCCGTCATTACTGGAAGGGAGACACATACGGCAGCGCATTTTCCTACATATCCATGGCGGGCATGCTTCTGGCGTCTCCGTTCAATACATGGTTCGGAAGATTCTATGACATGACAGGCACGTATACGGTGACGATTCTGGTGAGTCTGGGACTCATGGCGGCCGCATTCATCATGGTGGCCCTGTCCTCGGGTATGGAGATCAGGCGGAGCCGGAACTAGGAAGGGATGTGCGGCAACCGTAAGGGATTCAGGCATCCGGGGAACCGGCCCCCGACGCTGCCAGACGGATGAACGCTGACATTTCTCCTGTGACCCATTTGTCTTTATGGTAGAGAATCTGCCGCCAGATCTGCATATGGAAGTCACGGACCGAGAGCAGGGAAAGTTCTCCGGCTTCCACCAGACTGCGGACGGAAAATTCCGGAAGAAAGGAGAGACCGGACCCGGAACGGATGAGGCTGATGATGAATTCTGTATTTCCGATTTCCAGGAAAGGCTGGATTTTCTGATGGCGGGATGCCAGATACTGGTCAAGTATGAACCGGTAGCTGGCATCTTTTTCTGTCAGAATAAAAGGCTGTGCAATGACTTCATCCAGCTTCAGGTCTGTTCTGTCTGCAAATACGTGGGAAGACGGAGCCACAAAGGAAATGGTTTCCGGTTCTTCCAGAACCTTGATCCATTTCTGGTCATACATGCGCTTGTCCAGAAGATAGACCAGATCAATGGCATTTTTGTTCATTCTGTCCAGAAGCACATCCGGAGAGTCCAGAACGATGCTGATGCTGACATCCGGATACAGGCTGTGATAGCGGGAAAGCAGATCCGGGAAAATGGAAGCGCAGATGGACTCGATGGTTCCGATGGTGAGATGCCCGGTCAGAGCTGTGTTGCCGCAGACCGCGTCTCTGGCACAGGCGAGATCTTTCATGATGGCAGAGGCATACTCATAAAAAATGGTACCCTGATGGGTAAGTACCGTCTGTTTGCCGATCCGGTCAAAAAGATGGGTTCCCAGTTCCTGTTCCAGACGCTTGATCTGGATGGTGACGGCAGCCTGGGAATATCCCAGGGCATCGGCGGCCCGTGAAAAGCTGTTGAGCTGTGCGGCTTTCAGAAATGTGCGGATTTCCCGTAATTCCATGGAAATCTCCTTTCCTGTATTTAAAAATTTTAAACGATATTATAAAAACCATAAATTTTACATTTTATTCTTCTTATGGTACACTAATCTTATGGAGAAATCAAGCGGATACGTGAAAAACTGTGGGATTTATTCAGAGAAAAGGGGAAAAAACAATGGAAAAGACCAATGTAAAGTACAATGCCTATATCAGTATTCTGAAAGAAGAGCTCCGTCCGGCCATGGGATGTACGGAGCCGATTGCTCTGGCCTATGCGGCGGCGGTTGCCAGAAAAGTTCTCGGAGAGCTGCCGGACCGCGTACTGGTGGGAGCCAGCGGCAGCATCATTAAAAATGTGAAATCCGTAATTGTGCCCAATACCGATCATCTGAAGGGAATTCCGGCGGCTGCAGCTGCGGGAATCGTGGCAGGCGATCCGGACAGAGAACTGGAAGTTATTGCTTCCGTGACTCCGGAGCAGATTGCGGAAATGAAGAAATTCCTGGCGGATACGGAAATTCAGGTGGAACATGTGGACACCGGTCTGACTTTTGAAATCGTGGTGACTCTCTGGAAGGGGGATTCCTGGTCAAAAGTCCGCATTGTCAATTATCATACCAATATCGTACTCATTGAGAAAAACGGTGAGATTCTGAAAGAAGTGAAAGTGGACGGCGAAGGAGAAGAGGGCCTGACAGACCGCAGCCTTCTCAACATGGAAGATATCTGGGATTTCATCAATACCGTGGACGTGGAGGATATCCGGGAGGTTCTGGGCCGTCAGATCCAGTGCAATATGGCCATTGCCGAGGAAGGCATGAGAGGAGAATACGGTGCCAACATCGGAAAAGTTCTTCTGGAGATGAATGGAAACGATGTGAGAACACGGGCAAGAGCCATGGCGGCAGCCGGTTCCGATGCCAGAATGAACGGCTGCGAGCTGCCGGTTATCATCAATTCCGGAAGCGGAAATCAGGGCATCACTTCTTCTGTTCCGGTTATCGTATATGCCCGGGAACTGAATGTGGGTGAGGACAAACTTTATCGCGCCCTGGCGCTTTCTGACCTGACCACCATCCATCAGAAGACTCCCATCGGCCGTCTTTCCGCCTACTGCGGCGCAGTCAGTGCCGGAGCAGGTGCAGGCGCAGGAATTGCCTATCTTTGCGGCGGCGGATATGAAGACGTGGTAAGCACCGTATCCAATGCGGTGGCCATTACTTCCGGCATGATCTGTGACGGGGCCAAGGCATCCTGTGCCGCCAAGATTGCAGAGGCTGTGGATGCGGGCATCATGGGTCACTATATGTACAGAAGAGGACAGAATTTCTGCGGAGGCGACGGCATTGTTGCGGCAGATATTGAGCATACGCTTCAGAATGTGGGACGCCTTGCCAGAGACGGAATGAAAAAGACCAATGAGGAAATCATCCAGATCATGATTGAAAAATAATATCAGAAAAATCTGTCTGCTGCGGCCGGAAAAGAGCCGCGGAAGACGGAACTCCCATACGGGAACAGAGTCCGGGAAAGGATTCTGTTCCCGTATTTTTGTTATGCAGGAAACTCTGTTTCCTGCATAACAAAATTCCCCGGGAAGACTGCACTGCGGCGGAAATCAGAAAAAGTATTATTTAAATTGAATATTTATAAAATATTACAAAATTACAGGAGATTGTGAAAAAATTATAAAATAATTGACGGAATATACGGAAAGATTTAAGATAATATTAGAACAGAGGAAACCCTGAAGGACCGGAAGGGGGGAAAGAAATGAGAGACCGGAGAATCCGGATTATCACCGGCCATTACGGCAGCGGAAAGACGGAATTTGCCCTGAATTACGTGAGGAAAATCCGGAGAGAGGCCCGGCGGGTCATGCTGGCGGATCTGGATATCGTCAATGTCTATTTCCGTTCCCGGGAAAAGGAGGAGCTTCTTTCAAAAGAGGGAATCGAGGTGATTTCCTCGTCTCTGCGCCAGGACAGCAGTGATATGCCGGCACTCTCCGCAAGAATCCGGGTGCCCTTTGTGGACGGGAGCTGCCAGTGCGTGGTGGACCTGGGAGGCAGTGAGGCAGGGGCTTCGGTACTGGGGCGTCTCCGGCCGGATATGCGGCAGGAGGAAACAGATTTTTTCATGGTGGTCAATGTATTCCGGCCGGAAACCTGTGATGAAGAAGGAATCATAAGACAGAAAGAAGCACTGGAACAGATCCTGCCGTTTCCGGTTACCGGATTTGTCAACAACGCAAATCTGATCCATGAGACGACAGCGGAAGACATTCTCAGGGGGGACAGGATCCTCAGACATGTCAGCAGAGAATGCGGGGTCCCGATCCGCTATACCACCTGCATGTGCGGGGAAGTAAAGGGATGGGAGTGCCTGCCGGCTCAGACGGACGGCATCTTTTTTCCGATGATCTGTCACATGAGGGAGGAATGGTTTTAGACTGCAGGAAGGAGAGGAAGACCATGGCAAAGATCGTAGTTACCATTGACCGGGAGACCTGCAAAGGATGCGGACTGTGCGTGTCCGTCTGTCCCAGGCAGATTCTTGCCATCGACCGGGAGTGCGTGAACGGAAAAGGCTATTATCCGGCGGCTGTCGGGGCCGGCGAATGTATCGGATGCATCAGCTGTGCAAGAATGTGTCCGGAGGCAGCCATCCGCATTGAAAAGACAGACAGGGAGGGATAGAATGGCAAAGGTACTTTTAAAAGGAAATGAAGCCGTTGTAAAGGCTGCAGTCCGTGCAGGCTGCAGATACTTTTTCGGCTACCCCATTACACCCCAGAATGAGATACCCGAATATTTTTCCAGAGAACTTCCGGAGGCAGGAGGTGTTTTTGTTCAGGCAGAAAGTGAGCTGGCGGCGGTCAATATGCTGTACGGAGCCGCGGCAGCCGGCGCCAGGGCCATGACCACATCCTCTTCTCCCGGCATTGCCCTGATGCAGGAAGGCATCGGATACATTACCAGAGCCGAGCTGCCGGCTGTTTTCGTCAATATGATGCGGGGCGGTCCCGGTCTGGGCGGCATCCAGCCTTCCCAGGCAGACTATCATATGTGCGTCAAAGGCGGCAGCAACGGTGACTATCACAATATTGTCCTGGCGCCCGGAAACCTTCAGGAGCTGGCAGACATGGTACAGGAGAGCTTTGATCTGGCGGAAATCTACCGCACTCCGGTCATGATTCTGGCAGACGGACTCATCGGACAGATGATGGAACCGGTGGAGATACGGGAACCGGAAAAACGGGAAATTCCGGAAAAAACATGGGCCCTGACCGGAAAAGGAGACGGAGAACCCCACCGGGTTTATAATCTGGATCTGGACGCCGCCGGGCTGGAACGGTTCAACCGGAAGCTGTCTGAAAAGTACCGCCTGATCTGTGAAAAGGAAGAGCGGTATGAGGACTACCGGATGGAAAATGCCGAATACGCTTTTGTGGCCTACGGAACAGCCGCCAGGGTGGTGAGAAGTGCGGTGGACCGTCTGCGGGAACAGGGATTTCCGGTGGGACTGATCCGTCCCCTGACTTTGTGGCCGTTTCCGGAAAAGGCGTTTCTGCGGCCGCAGATAAGGAAATACATGGATGTGGAACTGTCCATGGGACAGATGACGGACGATGTCTGTGTGGCCTGCAATGACAGAGAGAAAGTGGTCTTTTACGGGCATACCGGAGGCGTACTTCTGAATGTGGGAGAACTGGAAGAATTTGCCAAGACTGTGATGGGAGGTGGAGAGGCATGACCGTTCTGTTTGAAAAGACAAAAGGGCTGACAGATCTTAAGACCCATTACTGCCCGGGATGTTCTCACGGTATTGTTCACAGGATCTTGGCGGAATGCCTGGAAGAGATGGGAGAACTGGAACATGCCATCGGAGTGTCTCCGGTGGGATGTGCCGTTCTGGCCCTGGACTACTTTAATTTTGACGGGATCCAGGCGGCCCACGGACGTGCTCCGGCCACGGCCACAGGCATCAAGAGAGTACATCCGGACAGTCTGGTATTCACCTACCAGGGGGACGGTGACCTGGCGTCCATCGGTACGGCAGAGATCGTGCATGCGGCTGCCAGAGGCGAAAAGATCACGACGATTTTCATAAACAACGGAATTTACGGCATGACCGGAGGACAGATGGCACCCACCACACTGCCGGGAATGAAAGCCACGACGGCTCCGTTCGGGCGGGATGTGAGTATTCAGGGATATCCCATCCGCATCTGCGAGATGCTGGCCACCCTGGACGGTGCGGCTTATATTGAGCGGGTGGCAGTGAATACACCGGCTCATGTGGTCCGGGCGAAAAAAGCCATTGCCAGGGCTCTGGAAATTCAGAGGGAGAATGTGGGCTTTTCTCTGGTGGAAGTGCTCTGTTCCTGTCCCACTAACTGGGGCATGACGCCGCCTGAAGCCATGAAGTTTGTGGGAGAAAAGATGATTCCGTATTACCCTCTCGGCGTGTACAAAGATAAAACAAAGGAGGGTGCCTATGGGAAAGATACATAGAATTTTCTGCGCCGGTTTCGGCGGCCAGGGCGTGATGAGCATGGGACAGCTTCTGGCATACGGCGGTCTGAGAGCAGGAAAAGAAGTGACCTGGTGTCCTTCCTACGGACCGGAGATGCGGGGAGGAGAGGCCAACTGTTCGGTAATCATATCCGGTGAACCGGTGGGGGCTCCTCTGATCCGGGGAGACGCCACGGCAGCAGTTTTCATGAATATTGCAGCTTTCCGCAAATTCATGGATCAGGTGGAGCCCGGAGGAAAGATTTTTGTGAACTCCACCCTGATCCGGGAAAAAGTGACCAGGGATGATGTAAAGGCATTCTATCTTCCGGTGAGCCGCATGGCAGAGGAACTGGGGGACGGACGTCTGGCCAATATTATTATGCTGGGAGCCCTCAATGAAGCGGAAAAGGTCATGGATACGGAATATATCGAGGCAGCTTTTCAGGATGTTTTCGGAAAGTCAGGAAAAAACAGGGAGGAAGAAAACAGGAAGGCTCTGAAAGCCGGGGCAGAAGCGGCAGACATGTGCATGAAGAACGGAAACAGTCCGGGATAACGGAGAAAAAGAAAAGAGCCGGAAGGAAAAACAGGGGGGAAAGTGCCGGCGGCGGACCGCAGATCGTAAATTACGGCGGAAAACATAAAGAAAGGCGGGGAGCCTGCAGGAATAAGCTGCAGGTTTCCCGCCTTTTGCAGAATCCGGATGTGTCGATACCGGAGAGAAGTTCCGGAGACAGTCCGGATTTATGCGGATTTCTCCGCAAAATTTCCGGTGTAAAGCTGGTAGTATCTGCCTTTCTTTTCAATGAGCTCATCATGAGTTCCGCGTTCGATGATCCTGCCCTGTTCCATGACCATGATACAGTCGGCATTGCGGACCGTGGACAGACGGTGGGCAATGACAAAGGTGGTGCGGCCGGCCATCAGGGCATCCATGCCGTCCTGTACCAGTTTTTCCGTACGGGTGTCAATGGAGGATGTGGCTTCATCCAGAATCAGGACCGGAGGATCCGCCACAGCCGCCCGGGCAATGGCAAGCAGCTGTCTCTGCCCCTGGGAAAGATTGGCTCCGTCTCCGGTGAGCATGGTCTGATATCCGTCGGGCAGACGGCTTATGAAACTGTCGGCATTGGCAAGCTTCGCTGCCGCAATGCATTCGTCGTCCGTGGCATCCAGCTTTCCGTACCGGATGTTTTCCATGACCGTACCGGTGAAAAGGTGAGTGTCCTGAAGAACGATTCCCAGGGAACGGCGCAGATCCGGTTTCCTTATTTTGTTGATGTTGATTCCGTCATACCGGATCTTTCCGTCAGCAATGTCATAAAAACGGTTGATCAGATTGGTGATGGTTGTTTTTCCTGCGCCGGTGGCTCCCACGAACGCAATTTTCTGTCCTGGCTTTGCCCAGAGACTGATATCGTGAAGGACGATTTTCTTCTCGTCATATCCGAAATCCACGTCACTGAAAACCACGCTGCCTTCCAGCTTTGTATAGGTGACTGTGCCTTCGGCTCTGTGAGGATGTTTCCATGCCCAGAGATCGGTTCTGTGATAGGCTTCCTTAAGCTCCCCGTTTTCATCCTCCACGGCATTGACCAGCTCCACATAGCCTTCGTCGGGTTCCGGTTCCTGGTCCATCAGATCAAAGACACGCTGGGCACCGGCCGCAGCGGTTACCACAAAATTGACCTGCATGCTGATCTGGGTGATGGGCTGAGTGAAGTTTTTGTTGAGGCCCACAAAGGAAATTACAGTGCCCAGAGTGACTCCGGCCAGATCGTTGATTCCCAGGACAGCTCCCACAATGGCAACCAGGGCGTAACTGAGCCATCCGATGTTGGCGTTGACAGGCATCAGCAGGTTGGCATAACGGTTGGCCTTGTCGGCACTTTCCCGGAGGGCGTCGTTGACTTTGCGGAAATCCGCTTTGGCAGCTTCTTCGTGACAGAAGACCTTGACCACTTTCTGGCCGTCCAGCATTTCTTCAATGAAGCCGTCCACGATTCCCAGATTTTTCTGCTGCTCCATGTAAAATCTGCCTGAAAGCCGTGAAAAGGAAGAAGTTACCGTCAGCATGACGGCTGCAGTCACAAGGGAAATAACGGTCAGGAACGGGTTCAGGATCAGCATGGTGATCAGGGTGGCGACCATGGTGATTCCGGAGTTGATGACCTGGGGAATACTCTGGCTTAAAAGCTGACGGAGAGTATCCACGTCGTTGGTGTAAACGGACATGATATCCCCATGGGCGTGGGTGTCGAAATAGCGGATAGGAAGTGCTTCCATGCGCCGGAACAGATCGTTTCTCAGACGGAGCATGGTGCCCTGGCTGATGGTTACCATGATGCGGTTATAGGCAAATGACGCGATGACTCCGGTCAGCATCAGGAGGGCAAGGCGGAAAAGGGCACTTTCCAGTCCTGAAAAGTCTGTGGACCCGGCTGCCAGAAGAGGGGTGATATAGTCATCCACCAGGGTCTGGGGAAATGTGGCTGCCGTTACCGTGGCTGCCGCGGAACATAAAATACAGACGATTACCGCCAGAAAGCGGAATCTGTAAAAACGGAGCATGTAGCGCACCACCCGGTTCAGTACCGAAACGGGAGCGCCTTCAGGTTTTTTTGCATTCATGATGTCTTCTCCTTTCATGCCGGCTGGTCGAAATCGCCGCCGCCGCTGATCTGGGATTCGTAGATGTCGCGGTAGATCTCATTGGATGTCAGAAGGTTTTCATGGGTGTCAAAGCCGTTGATCTGTCCATTATCCAGAACCAGAATACGGTCTGCACCTTCCACACTGGAGATACGCTGGGCGATGATGATTTTTGTGGTTCCCGGAATTTTTCTGGAAAATGCCTCCCGGATTCTGGCATCCGTGGCCGTATCCACGGCGCTGGTGGAATCGTCCAGAATCAGGACTTTCGGTTTTTTCAGCAGGGCGCGGGCAATGCAGAGCCGCTGTTTCTGGCCGCCGGAGACATTGGACCCGCCGCGTTCAATGCGGGTATGATACCCGTCAGGGAAGCGCTCGATGAATTCATCGGCACAGGCTGACCGGCAGGCTTCCATACATTCTTCCTCGGTGGCATCCGGATTTCCCCACCGGAGATTTTCCAGAATCGTACCGGAAAAAAGGGTGTTTTTCTGGAGTACCACGGCCACCTGATTTCTGAGGACTTTCATATCATAGTTGCGGACATCGATTCCGCCCACCCGGACACTTCCGCTGTTTACATCGTAAAGGCGGCAGATCAGGTTTACCAGGCTGCTTTTTCCGGAACCGGTGCCTCCGATGACGCCGATGGTCTCTCCGGAGCGGATATGAAGACTGATGTCGGTGAGGGCATTTTTTCCGCTGCCGTGTTTGTAGGAAAAGGAAACATGGTCAAAGTCGATGCTTCCGCTGTCCACATGAAGAACCGGCTGCTCGGGATCCTTCAGGTCCGGAACTTCACGGAGCACCTCGCTGATTCTCCGGATGCTGGCCATGGACATGGTGAGCATGACGACTACCATGGAAAGCATCATAAGGCTCATGAGAAGGGACATGACGTAACTGAACAGGCTGGTCAGGTCACCGGATGTCATGGAGCCTGCCACAATGGAACGGGCGCCCAGCCAGGAAACCATGATGATGCAGAAATAGACGGAAAGCATCATGGCCGGGTTATTGAAAGCCAGAAGGCCTTCCGCGCGGACAAAAAGACGGTAAAGACAGCCTGATGCCGAAGCGAATTTTTCGTTTTCGAATGTTTCACGGACAAACGCCTTTACCACACGGATGGCGGACACGTTTTCCTGAACACTGGCATTCAGGTCGTCATAGCGGCGGAACACTTCGGTGAAAATTTTCATGGTGACAACCATGATGGAACCCAGGACAACCGCGAGAAATATCACGGCAATCAGAAATGTAAGGCTCAGCTTCGGACTGATGATCAGACACATGGCATAGCTGAATACCAGGGTAAGAGGAGAACGCACGGCGATGCGGATCAGCATCATAAAGGCGTTCTGGACGTTGGTGATGTCAGTGGTCATTCTGGTGACCAGTCCCGGTACACTGAATTTATCAATGTTGGAAAAGGAAAAAGTCTGAATTCTGTTATATATGGATTCCCGTAGATTGGCGGCAAAACCGGATGAAGCGCGGGCTGCCGCTTTTCCGGCGGATGCGCCGAAGATCAGGCTCAGGAAAGCCAGGATCACCATGACAGCGCCGTACCGGTATACCGCGGAAAGGTTGGCCTTTTCCAGTCCTTCGTCGATGATGCGGGCGGTGATAAAGGGCAGCAGGATTTCCATGATGACTTCCAGTGAAGTGAATCCGATGCAGAGAAAGGTATCTTTTTTATACCGTCCCATTTGCTGTAAGACAGTTTTCATGATGTGGTTGCCTCCTTCTGTCTTTGGTCTGTAAGTATGGTAATATGGTGCAGGATTTTTTTCTGCAGTCCGTAGAGAGTGTCCAGTTCTTCCGGGCTCAGACAGCCGTAGAGCTGGTTCTGGACAGAAACCGTGGTCTGTTTCAGAAAATCCTGGATTTTCCGGCCCTTTTCCGTAACGTACAGGAGTTTGTACCGGTCATCCCCGTCGCAGCGTTCCATCCGGATATAGCCCTTTTCCTTCAGCCGTTTCAGCATGCCGGAGAGGGTGGCCATGGAATACCGGAATTCTCTGTGCAGGGTGGTGAGGGATGTGCCCTGATCGGAATGCTCCAGAAGATACAGAAGAATCTGGGCCTGGACTGCCGTGATTCCGCCGGATGACAGACAGCGGTTCATGTGCTGTTCCATCTGAATGCAGATCCAGCGGCTGTCACACAGAATACGGCCAGGGTCTTTTCTAGTCATGATCTCACACCTTTCTTTTCAGTTAGTTTGCTTACGTACTGTTTATATCACAATGTTTCTTGCAAGTGAAATTCAAATATGCTATATTCTATAAAAAACTTTTATTGATATAAACGGCCATGATTATACGGGAGGTGACGGAAAATGAACACAACACAGCTGGAATGTTTCGTGGAAGTGGCCAACTGCCTGAATTTTTCCCGGGCAGCCGAACGGCTTTCCATGACCCAGCCGGCGGTGAGCCATCAGATCAATGCCCTGGAAAATGAGCTGGGTGTAAAACTGTTTCACAGAACCAGCAAAAGCGTGCGTCTGACCCAGGAAGGATTTTCCTTCAGCCAGTATGCCGGGGAAATCCTGAAGCTGGAGAATCTTTCACGGGCGCGGATGAAAGAGTCCGGGAAGCGGGCCCCCATGCGGCTGATTATCGGATGCCGGAATACGGCAGAACTGCGCATGCTGCGGCCTGCGCTTTCGGAGTTCAGGCCGCGGCACCCGGAGGTGTTTCCGGTAATCAAGCTGATCCCCTTTGATTCCGTGGAGAATCTCCTGATGGAAGGGGATATCCATCTGCTGTTTTCTTTCCGGGAGTCTGCGCCGTCCAGGGCCCGGTATCAGGAACTGGCTCTGTGCCCGGCAGTCTGTATCTGCAGCCCTTCCCATCCGCTGGCCATGGAGGAAAGCGTATCTCTGGAACTGCTTCAGACGGAAGAGCGGATTGCCATCTGCCGGCCGCCGGCCTGTCCCACGGAAATTTTTTCCATTCAGACCCAGGCGGTGGGCAACAGGGAAACCAGCCGGATTTTTTTCTGTGACAATCAGGAGACCATGATGCCGCTGGTGGAGGCCGGGTATGCGTTTGCCGTTGTGGCGGATTTTCACAGATCCAGACTCTGGAACGTCAGGTACCTGCCCATCAGGGGAATTAATCCTCTTTCGTTTGGAGCCGTGTATCTTCCGGAGAGATGCCCGCCCTTTTTCGGGGAGTTCATTTCCCTTCTGAGAGAGACCCTGGCAGTGCCGGAAAAACAGGAAGAAAACGGCTGAAGCGGCTGAAAGCGGTTGATGGAAGAAACAAAGGATGGTAAGATCATTTCAGAAACAGAAAAAGAAAAGGGAACGAAAATAAGAAGGCTGCGGACCGGATACGGCAGAGCAGCGGAAAGGAACGGGAATTAATGGAAGAGAAGCAGCATAAGCGGCGGGTCCGGTATTCCGGGACCCATCCGAGAAAGTACAGTGAAAAGTATAAGGAGCTGCAGCCGGAGAAATATGCGGAAACAGTATCCCGGGTAATCAGCAAAGGCGGGACGCCGGCCGGCATGCACATTTCCATCTGTGTCCGGGAGATTCTGGATTTTCTCAATATTCAGCCGGGACAGAACGGCCTTGATGCCACACTGGGATACGGAGGCCATACGAGGGAGATGCTCAAATGTCTCAATGGCAGCGGCCATATCCATGCGCTGGACGTGGATCCCATTGAATCTGAAAAGACAAGAGCACGCCTGGAAAAAGCCGGTTTCGGTCCGGAGATCCTGACCGTGATGCTGAGGAATTTCTCGGAAATTGATCAGGTGGCGGAAACGGCGGGAAAATTTGACTTTGTGCTGGCGGATCTGGGCGTTTCTTCCATGCAGATCGACAATCCGGAGAGAGGGTTCACATTCAAGGCCGACGGTCCTCTGGATCTCAGAATGAATCCTTATAAGGGAACCAGTGCCGCAGACCGCCTGAAGGAAATCAGTCAGGACGAGCTGGCCGGCATGCTGACGGAAAATTCCGATGAACCGTATGCGGAGGAAATCGCAGGCCAGGTGATCCGCAGGATCCGGAAAGGAATTCCGGTGGAAACCACCTTTGAACTGAGGGACACCATCGGAGAGGCGCTTTCTTTTCTGCCGGCAAAAGACAGGCAGGAAGCAGTGAAAAAGGCGTGCCAGAGAACGTTCCAGGCGCTGAGGATTGATGTGAACAGCGAATTCGAAGCGCTGTACGCATTTCTGGACAAGCTGCCGGGAGTCTTAAAACCGGGCGGCCGCGTGGCCATTCTCACGTTTCATTCCGGAGAGGACCGGCTGGTAAAAAAATCATTCAGAAACTTTTACGATCAGGGAATTTATCAGGAGATTTCCAGAGAAGTGATACGGCCGTCTGCAGAAGAGTGTGCCAGAAACAGCAGGGCCAGATCCACAAAAATGAGATGGGCTGTGAAAGCCTGAGAAAGGGAGGAAAAGCAAATGGAAAAGTACAGGATTGCTGTGGTCCCCGGGGATGGCGTGGGACCGGAAGTGCTGAGAGAAGGCATACGCGTGCTGAAACGGGCAGCGGATCTGGACGGCGGCTTCTCCATCGAGGACGTCTGGTTTCCGTGGGGGTGTGAATATTATCTGAAAACGGGACGCATGATGGCGGAAGACGGCATGGAAATTCTCAAGGATTTTGACGCCATCTATCTGGGAGCCGTGGGATATCCGGGAGTTCCGGACCATATTTCCCTCTGGGATCTGCTGCTGACCATCCGGAAAGGGTTTGACCAGTACGTGAATCTGAGGCCGGTGCGTCTCCTGAAGGGTGCGCCCTGCCCGTTAAAGGATGTGGCCAGGGAAGACATCAATATGACCTTCATCCGGGAAAACAGCGAAGGAGAGTACGCGGGAAGCGGAAGCTGGCTTTTCAGGGGAAAACCCAATGAAGTGGTGATCCAGGACGGTGTGTTTTCCAGAGTGGGGTGTGAGCGCATCATCCGATATGCATTTGAGACTGCCAGAAAGGAAAAACGCAGTCTTACCAGCATCAGCAAGGCCAATGCTCTGAATTATTCCATGGTGTTCTGGGATCAGATTTTCAGGGAGGTGGCTGCGGATTATCCTGACGTGGAAACACATTCCTATCTGGTGGATGCCGCCAGCATGTTCATGGTCAGGGAGCCGAAGCGGTTTGAGGTGGTGGTCACCAGCAACCTGTTCGGGGATATTCTGACAGACCTGGGAGCTGCCATTTCCGGAGGCATGGGACTGGCGGCAGGAGCCAACCTGAATCCGGAAAAGAAATATCCGTCCATGTTTGAACCGATCCACGGTTCCGCTCCGGATATTGCGGGAAAAGGGATTGCAAATCCCATGGCTTCCATCTGGGCGGCATCCCAGATGATGGATTTCTTTGGCAGAGAGGACTGGGGAAAACGGATACTCGATGCCATTGAAGGGACTCTGGAGGAAGGAAAGATGCTGACGCCGGATCTTGGCGGCACCGCGTCCACATCCATGACAGGCGAAGCGGTGGCCTCCCGTCTGGACCGCCTGTAACGGGATTTCAGCCGGCGGAGAGAAAAAGGACCGGAAATAAAGCCGGGCCGGAGCAGATAAGAACCGGCAGAAGCCGGAAGGGAAAAGAAATATAAAAGATATGAGAACGCCCGGCAGGACTCCCCTGCCGGGCGATACGTTTCCGGAAACAGAATTCCGGATTATTTTGTTTCGTTTTCGAATTTCTCCAGGTATTTTTCCTGAAGCAGTTTTACGATTTCCGGTGCCTTTCCGCCCACGGGAGTTCCGTCCACGTCATAAGCTGTGGTACAGAATTTGGTGGAACTGGAAACAATGACTTCATCAGCATCCAGAAGTTCCTTCATGGTGAAAGGAGTTTCATCCACAGGAATTCCGTTGTCCTTGCAGATCTGGATCAGATGCATTCTTGTGATGCCCGGAAGAATAAAATGATCCGTGGGGTGGGTCTTGAAGACTCCGTCCTTCAGGATGGAGATATTGCTGTGGGCACATTCGGTCACAATGTCGCCCCGGTGGAATACACACTCGCCGCAGCCCAGTTCCTCGGCTTTTTCAGCAGCCATGACATTGGGAAGCAGGTTAAGAGTCTTGATATTGCAGTGAAGGAAGCGGGTATCTTCCGTGGTGGTCAGTTTAAACGGTTTGGTCATGTCTCCGTGTTTGCCCGGTTTCATGGTGATCCACAGGTTGGGCTTTACATTTTCTCCGGGGAACTGATGCTGGCGCATACCGGTTCCGCGGGTCATCTGCCAGTAGATGAAAATCTCGCTGTCATCCATTTTAGACAGCATGTCATAGAGAATACCGGAGATTTCTTCCTTGGTGTAGGGCATTTTGATACGCAGCAGGCCGGCGCTGTTAAAGAAGCGGTCCAGATGCTCTTTCAGGGCAAAAATCTTTCCGTTTCTTGCCAGAGTTGCTTCATAGACACCGTCGCCGAAATAGCAGACACGGTCGTTCATCGGTACGGTCATTTCTTCCAGCGGACCGAAACTGCCGTTGTAGTAACCTAATGTTTTCATGATTTTACTCCCTCCCAGGTATCATATAGGCACAGCCGCAGACCTTCTGCGGCCAACTTAATCATAACACTCTTTGACAGCCTTGTAAAGCCGTAACAGCCGGGGGCAGACGGGAAAATTTCAGAGAAAATTAAGGTTTCATCCATTGTGAGAACCATGGGAATCCTGTATAATGATAACAGTGAAAACGGAATGAGGTGTACCAATGAACATCGGAATGAATCCCAACGGAGAACTGGTTCAGTCTGCCGTCAATGCGCCCAATGTCTTTGAGATCCCGGAACGGTTCCTCAGTGAGGCCAAAAAATTTCAGGAACTGATGATGATGTATTCCTGTGCCATCCGGGAAGTCAAGACAAAACTGGAAGTGCTCAATGACGATCTGGCTGTGAAAAACCAGAGAAATCCCATACAGATGATAAAGTCCAGAATCAAAAAACCCGCAAGCATTCTGGAAAAGATGCAGAGGAGAGGGTTTCCCCTGACAGTCGGCTCCATTTACGATAACCTTTATGATGTGGCGGGAATCCGGGTGATCTGCTCTTTTGTGGACGATATCTATGAAGTGGCTGAAATGCTGGCACGGCAGGATGATGTGAAGGTCCTGACCGTAAAGGATTACATCCGGTGTCCCAAGGTCAACGGATACAGAAGCTACCATATGATCGTGGAGATACCGGTATATTTTTCGGACAGAAAGCAGAAGATGAAAGTGGAGGTGCAGATCCGGACCATTGCCATGGATTTCTGGGCCAGTCTGGACCACCAGATGAAGTATAAGAAGGACCTGGATGACGGAGGGGAAATCAGCGAAGAACTGAAGGCCTGTGCGGAAGTCATTGCCCAGACGGACCTCAAGATGCTGGCCATCCGGCAGAAAATTGAAGAACGGGAGAGTCCTGAAAAACAGAAGCTTCTGGAATTTGACAAGGACTGAACCGGAAAAATCAGTAGAGATAACGGGACAGGGTTTCGGTGATAAGGAACCCTGTTTTTTCATACAGTGTCAGGGCCGGAAGATTGTCCCCGGAAACCTGAAGACGCACCGGACGGGAGCTGAGGCGGGACAGATCAGAAAGCACACCGGAAAGAAATGACTTTCCGTATCCGCGGCCCCGGTGCCGGGGCTGAATCTCAAAACCGTAAAGATAATAGGAGTCTCCGTATTCGGCAATGGTAAGTGAACCATAGGGACAGCTGTAAAGAAATACAGGCCGGCCGCTTTCTGTGGATCCGCAGAGACTGCGGACAGCCGCAAGCGGGGCCGGCAGGGACTCTGTGTTTCCTGCAGGCCGCTCCATCATATGCTCCCGGGAGAGCAGATCAGCACCCAGCGCATGCAGGGCCTTCACGGTATCGGAAGAATGTTCATCCACATAAAAGAAGAAATCTGATTCTTCCGGCAGAAGCTCCTCCGCAGTATCCAGAAGCAGGGAAAAAAGACCGCGGTTCCGGAATTCCGGCCGGGTGAAAGCTGAACAGTCATATCCGCCCCCTTCCTCCGGGGAAAAGGCGGCAGCAGAAAGAAGACAGCCGTTTTCTGCATAATAGAGAAGATAAAGCTCTGCGTCCTCTTCAGGGAAAGACAGAGAAGTTCCGTCGGCGGCACAGCAGTGTGCAGCCAGGGAGCGGACCAGGGCTTTCCGGTCCGGATTCAGTACGGAAAATTTTTCCAGCGGCATGACCGATACCTCCCGTTAAATGACTGAATAAACCGGAAATTATTATAGTACAGAAAACCAGGCCTTTTCAAGGCAAAATTTGTGCCATTTTCCTGTATTGCGGGTGGAAAATTCCGGTGATAAAATGGACACATTGAAAGGTGAGGAGAGCGTATATGAAGTATCTGAAGGAAGTTGCCATTATATTCGGAATTACCATGGCAGGGGAATGTCTGAACCTTTTTCTGCCCCTTCCGGTGCCGGCCGGAGTATACGGACTTTTTATTCTGCTGGGACTGCTCTGCAGCGGCCTTGTGAAGCTGTCGGATGTGGCCTGTACGGGAGAACTGCTGCTGGATCTGATGCCCATGATGTTCATTCCGGCTGCGGTGGGAATCCTGGAAAGCCTGGAAGAGCTGAAGGCCATTCTGGTGCCGTTTCTTGTGATTTCCGCAGTATCCACTCTGGTGGTGATGACGGTTACGGGGAAAACGGCAGAACTGGTGCTGCATCATGAGAACAGGGAGGACAAATAAATGCCGCTGTATTTTGGAATGTTCGTGAGTGTAACTGCGTATCTGATCGGGCTTCGCCTGAAGAAAAAACTGGGCTGGCAGATCCTGAATCCTCTGCTGATCGCCATTGTTCTGGTTATTGCCGTACTCCTGATGGGAAAGATTCCTTATGAGGAATACAACAAAGGAGCAGGATATATCAGCTATTTCCTGACGCCGGCCACGGTCTGCCTGGCCATTCCCCTTTATAAACAGCTGGATCTGTTAAGGAAAAACCTGGCCGCAGTCATTGTGGGAATCGTTTCCGGCGTGATTGCCAGTGCAGCAAGCGTTTTTGCCATGGCACTGCTTTTCCGGCTGGAACATGTTCACTATGTGTCCCTTCTCCCCAAGTCCATTACCACAGCCATCGGCATGGGCGTTTCGGAAGAAGCGGGCGGAATTGTCACAATTACCATTGTCAGTATCATTATTACGGGAATTCTGGGCAATATGATAGCAGAGCTGTGGTTTAAGCTGATCCGGGTGGAACACCCCATCGCCAAAGGCCTGGCTCTCGGAACCGCGGCCCACGCCATCGGAACGGCCAAAGCCCTGGAACTGGGTGAAGTGGAAGGAGCCATGAGCAGCCTGTCCATTGCCGTTGCAGGACTTCTGACTGTGGTGGCTGTTCCGCTGGTTTCCGGTCTTATCTGATGGAAATAACAGAAAACCTGAAGGGAGAGCATTATGGCTGAAACCGTAAGGACGGCAATGGAAACAGAAGAGAAATACAGATGGAATCTGAGAGATCTGATTTCAGATGAAGAAGAATGGAAATCACTGATCCGGCAGGCAGAGGAAGGTTTTACTGTCCTGTCTGCATATGAAGGCACACTGGGAATGTCAGCAGAGACACTGGGTTCCTGTCTGCGGTGCCGTGACAGAATTGAAGGAATCCTGTCACGGGTGGTTGCTTATGCCAGACAGAAGAGGGATGAAAATACTGCTGACAGTGCCGGACAGACGCTGGCATCGGAAGCGGAAGGCCTGATTGCCAGGTATATGGAAGCTGAGGCCTTTCTGGAGCCGGAAATCCAGGAGATTCCCGAGGGACGGATCCGGGAATGGATGGAAACGGAGCCGCTGGCACTGTACAGAAGATATCTGGAACGGCTGCTTGCCAGAAAGGCGCACATGCTTTCCTCCCGGGAAGAACGTCTTCTGGCCATGGCCGCGGATGCGGCAAACGGGGCATCGGCTGCATTTACGATGCTCAACAACGCGGATCTGACATTTGAACCCGTGAAGGACAGGGACGGAAGACAGGTTCCGGTGACCCATGGACGGTACGGACTGCTTATGGAGAGCCAGGACCGGGAGATCCGAAGGGATGCGTTTCTCTCCTATTATAAAAGTTACAGGCAGTCTGCCAACACAATGGCCGCACTGTTTGAAAGCAATCTGAAGCAGGCATGTTTCTATGCCAGAGCCCGCCGGTATCCGTCTTCCAGAGCCTATTATCTGGCGGAGAATGAGATTCCGGAAGCCGTATACGACAATCTGATCCGCACGGTCCGGGGAAGACTTGACCTGATGCACCGGTATGTGTCCATAAGGAAAAAAATTCTGGGTCTGGGGGAACTTCACATGTATGATATGTTCGTTCCTCTGGTGCCGTCCATGGACAGAAAAGTAACCTATGAAGAAGCAGAAGGCCTGATTCTGGAAGCACTGAGACCTCTGGGAGAAAATTACGGGAAGCTGCTGAAACAGGGACTGGAAGGCCGGTGGGTGGATGTCTATGAGAGACCGGGAAAAAGGAGCGGAGGCTATTCTTCCTGCGTTTACGGATTTCATCCGTATGTGCTGATGAGTTACGACGATACCCTCAATTCAGTCCTTACCCTGGCCCATGAAATGGGACATTCCCTTCATTCCTGGTATTCCAATGAAGCGCAGCCTTACCCGTATGCGGATTACAGAATTTTTGTGGCTGAGGTGGCATCCACCTGCAACGAAGCCCTGCTTCTCAGATATCTGATGGAAAAGGCGGAAAGCAGGAAGGAAAAAGCATATCTGGCAAATCAGTTTCTGGAACGGTTCCGGGGAACCATGTTCCGTCAGACCATGCTTGCGGAATTCGAACTGGAGACGCACCGGATGGCGTGGGACAGAAAGCCTCTGACCAGGGAGGTTCTGTGCCGGCTGTATCAGGACCTGAATGTCTGCTATTACGGAGACGATGTGACGGTGGATCCGGATATCAGCTATGAATGGGCGAGAATTCCCCATTTTTACAGTCCGTTTTATGTGTATCAGTATGCCACGGGGTTCGCAGCCGCCATGGCAGTCAGCAGCAGGATCCTGTCGGGAGACAGAAACGCCTTGTCGGGGTACCTGGAATTTCTTAAGGGAGGATGTTCCATGACCCCCATCGGACTTCTGAAGCTCTGCGGCCTTGATATGGAAAAACCGCAGGTGGTGGAAGAGGCTCTGGATGTATTTGAATCACTTCTTGATGAATTTGAAAAAGAGACCGGCAGCTTTGCCGGATAACTGAGGAAAACAGCAGCAGGAAAGGCGTGAGGTGAGTATTATGAATCTGTATGAAGCTATATTCAGCCGGAAATCGGTCAGAAAGTTCCGCATGGAGCCAATCGCGTCAGAACTTCTGGACAGAATCCGGAAATTTATAGATAATGTATCCTGCCTGGATAATCAGAGCAGGGTGGAGTTTGAGATCATTGACAATCTGCAGGAAAAGCAGAAGGTGAAGGGACTGGGAAAGACGGATGCGCCCTACTATCTGGCTGTATACTGTGAGGACAGCAGGCAGTCGGTCAGGAATGCCGGATATGCGGCGGAGCAGGTGGTCCTTTATATGACGGAAAAGGAAATCGGAACCTGTTATCTGGGAGCGGCCAGAACAGGAGAAAATACAAAGAACGGGCTGCGCCGGTTCCTGATCATTGCATTCGGTTTCTGTGAAGGGAAACTTTACAGAGACAGCATGGCTGCGCACCGTCTTTCTCTCAGCAGCCTCTGCGTATATAAGGACGAACCGGGAGAAAACATCAAATCCATACTGAAGGCAGCCAGACTTGCACCGTCGGCCTTCAACAGCCAGCCGTGGAGGTTTGTGGTCTATTCTGACCGGATCTATATTTTCGCAAAGAAAGACGCCCTTCCCCGTACCAGGAGACTGCTGGCCATGCGGGATTTCGGCATCGGCATCATGCTTTCCCATATCATGCTGGCAGCCGAGGAACTGTGGATGAATATGGAGACCGTTACGGAGGAACAGTTTTTAAAGAAAGTTTATAAGAACGGCGAGTACATTTGTACGATTGTTTTCCATATCTGATGAAGTCGGATTATTTCTTCTCTGACAATAAAATGTGGAATTTTTATTCCGGTGGGTTTTTGACTTGAAACACAACTTTACTTATGCTAAAATTGACAGGATAAATAAAAACCGGAAATCCATTGAAGGAGGAAGTTATGATCAGTCAGCTCGTACAGAAGATTCAGGAAACAAAAGCACCCATCTGTGTCGGTCTGGATCCAATGCTGGGATACATTCCGTCCCATATTGTTCAGAAATCTTTTAAGGAGTTCGGAGAAACCCTCGAAGGGGCTGCCGACGCTGTCTGGCAGTTTAATAAAGAAATTGTAGACCATACGTATGATTTGATTCCCTCAGTGAAACCACAGATTGCCATGTATGAGCAGTTTGGCATTGAGGGACTTAAAATATATGCGAGAACCGTGGAATACTGCCAGCAGAAGGGACTTCTGGTAATCGGCGATGTGAAGCGGGGAGATATCGGATCCACTTCTTCTGCCTATGCAGTAGGCCATCTGGGAACGGTCAAGGTCGGCAGCAATGTATGTTCCGGTTTCAGCACGGATTTCATCACGGTAAATCCCTATCTGGGGACTGACGGCGTAAAGCCTTTCGTGGATGTATGCCGGGAAGAAGACAAGGGTCTGTTCGTTCTGGTGAAGACTTCCAACCCTTCCAGCGGCGAGTTCCAGGACAGGCTCATCGACGGCCGTCCTCTTTATGAACTGGTGGCAGAGAAAGTGGTGGAATGGGGAGAGTCCTGCATGGACGGCGCCTACAGCAATGTGGGAGCCGTGGTGGGAGCCACCTATCCGGAAATGAGCAAGGTGCTCCGGAAACTGATGCCCCACACCTATTTCCTGGTTCCCGGATACGGAGCCCAGGGCGGAACTGCAGAAGACCTGAGACACTGCTTCAATGAGGACGGACTGGGAGCCATTGTCAATTCCTCCCGCGGAATCATTGCCGCATACAAACAGGAAAAATATTCCAAATTCGGACCGGAACATTTTGCCGAGGCTTCCAGACAGGCAGTTCTGGACATGATCGCTGATATCAGCAGAGTTCTGTAAATACAGGAGGTAGCCATGGCACAGAAAAAGATAAAGGCAGTGATCGCAAGCCAGGAAAAGCTGACGGACGGAATTTACAGCATGTGGCTGGAAGCACCGGAGATGGCGGCTGAGGCTGTACCGGGACAGTTTATTGCGGTATATCCGGCAGATCGCTCGAAACTCCTTCCCAGACCCATCAGCATCTGTGAGACAGATAAAGAAAAAGGCTGCCTGCGCATTGTATACAGGGTTGCCGGAGGCGGCACTCTCGAATTTTCCGGATACGGAGCCGGAGACAGTCTGGACATCATGGGCCCTCTGGGCAACGGATTCCCTCTGGAAAAGAAGAAGGCGCTTCTGATCGGCGGAGGCATCGGAATCCCTCCGATGCTGGAGCTGGCAAAAAAACTGGACTGTGAAAAAACCGCTGTTCTGGGATACCGGGACAGCCGGATGTTCCTGAAAGATGAGATCGGAGCATATGCCGGAGTGGCGGTGGCCACGGAAGACGGCAGTGCGGGAACAAAGGGAACTGTGATTGATGCCATCCGGGAAAACGGACTTTCCGCGGATATCATCTACGCTTGCGGTCCTACGCCTATGTTAAAGGCACTGAAGGCGTATGCCGCTGAAAAGGGAATCGAATGCTACATCTCCCTGGAAGAAAAAATGGCCTGCGGCATCGGCGCCTGCCTCGGCTGCGTCTGCCACAGCAGGGATGTGGATGAGCACAGCAATGTGAGAAACAAAAGAGTCTGCAAAGACGGACCGGTGTTCCGCGCGGAGGAAGTGGAACTCCTTTCCACGGAAGAGCAGAGGGAGCGGATCGGAAGCGGCTGCATGTGCGGCACGGTCAGAGTGAAGGAGGACCAGGAATGAATACAAAGGTGAATCTGGCCGGCGTTGAACTGAAAAATCCTGTCATGACGGCATCAGGTACCTTCGGCTCCGGCATGGAATACGGGGAAATGGTGGATCTGAACCGTCTGGGGGCCGTGGTGACAAAGGGAATCGCCAATGTGCCGTGGCCGGGAAATCCCACCCCCCGTGTAACGGAAGTATACGGCGGCATGCTGAATGCCATCGGCCTTCAGGGACCTGGCGTGGACGTGTTTATAGAAAGGGACATTCCATTCCTGAAACAGTATGATACGAAGATCATAGTCAATGTCTGCGGAAAGACAAAAGAGGACTATGTGGATGTGGTGGAGCGTCTGGGAGACACGGATGTGGACATGCTGGAAATCAATATTTCCTGTCCCAATGTGAAGGAAGGCGGCATTGCGTTCGGCCAGGATCCCAGATGTGCGGAGGAGATCACGGCGGCAGTGAAAAAGGTTGCCAGACAGCCGGTGATCATGAAGCTTTCCCCCAATGTGACCGACATCACGGAAATGGCAAGGGCAGTGGAGGCAGGCGGAGCCGATGTGGTCTCCCTGATCAACACACTGACAGGAATGAAAATTGATATCAACAGAAGGACCTTTGCGCTGGCCAATAAGACCGGAGGACTTTCGGGCCCGGCAGTGAAGCCGGTGGCCGTGCGGATGGTATACCAGGTGGCCGGCGCCGTGAAAATTCCGGTTATCGGCATGGGCGGCATCATGACTGCCGAGGATGCTCTTGAGTTTATTCTGGCCGGTGCCACTGCAGTTTCCGTGGGCACGGCAAACTTTGTCAATCCGTCCGCTACGGTGGAGATTGCGGAAGGAATTGAAGATTACATGAGAAGAAACCATGTGGAGGATATCCGGGAACTCATTGGAGCCGTCAGGTAGGAAACGACGCAAAATCCGGAAAACAGCAGCGGCAGCTGCCAACATTCAGAGAGGGGTAAAAGGAATATGGAAAGATACAAGCAGGAATTTATTGAATTCATGGTGGACTGCGGCGTCCTGAAATTCGGAGATTTCGTTACCAAGAGCGGAAGAAAGACTCCGTTCTTCGTGAACACCGGCTTTTACCGCACCGGTGCCCAGCTGAGAAAACTGGGAGAATATTATGCAAAGGCCATTAAAGAAACTTTCGGAACGGATTTCGACGTACTGTTCGGGCCGGCCTATAAAGGAATTCCCCTGACTGTGGCTGCCAGCATGGCCCTCAGCGAGCATTTCGGCGCTGATGTCAAGTACTGCTCCAACAGAAAAGAAGTGAAGGACCACGGCGACAAGGGTATTCTTCTGGGAAGTCCCATTGCCGATGGAGACAAGGTTGTGATCATTGAGGATGTGACCACTGCGGGAACTTCCATCGAGGAGACTCTGCCGATTATCCGTGCCCAGGGCAACGTGGATGTGCTGGGTCTGGTGGTGTCCGTGGACCGCTGTGAGAGAGGCCAGGGAGAAAAGTCCGCGCTTACGGAGATTCAGGAGAAATACGGATTCCGCACCACAGCCATCGTAACCATGATGGAAGTGGTAGAGCATCTTTACAACAGGGAGTATAAGGGAAAAGTCATCATTGATGATACCCTGAAAGCTGCCATTGATGCGTACTATGAGCAGTACGGCGTGAAATAAGGGGTGCCTGAATGGAAAGAATTTATAAGACGATGAGGAATGCGGGAGCAGCAAATGTTGCAGTGGGAATCGTGATCCTGACCGTCGGACTGGCTGCCGGAATCATGACCATTATAAGCGGAGCCATTCTGCTGAAAAGAAAATCAGAGATCACATTTTAAAATATGACTGAAGACATGGCCGGGAACACTCCGGAGAAATCCGGAGAGCGCCCGGCCGCTGTTTTCTGCGGATGGAGATTAGAGAGATGATAGGAAGAAACAGACACCGGAAACTGGGGTTTGTGCTGTTTGTCCTGTATCTGGTTCTGCTGACATACTTCCTGTTTTTTGCCGAGACAATGGGGCGGAGTCCGGAGGCCAGAACGGATTACAGATATAACCTGGTTTTGTTCAAGGAGATACGGAGATTTATCATGTACCGGGATATTCTGGGATACAGAGCGGTTTTTATGAATATCGCAGGTAATATGATCGCCTTTATGCCGTTCGGATTCTTCCTTCCGGTGATCTGGCACAGAATGAAGCACTGGTATACCACCACAGTCCTGAGCTTTACCTTCAGCCTCTGTGTGGAGACACTGCAGCTGGTTATGAAAGTGGGAAGTTTTGACGTGGATGACCTGGTTTTGAACACCATCGGCGGACTGGCCGGGTATGCCATATACCGTTTTCTGAAAGGAGTGTGGCACAGATACAGTGAAACGGATCGGAAATAAGATTTCCTATATACGGAAACCCATTGCAAAACGGAGTTTTGTTTCGGCAGGGCTGGCTGCTGCCTCCCTGCTGTTCGCCGCCGCATCCATTGTGACAGCCTGCCGGTTTCCGGGAAATGCGCCGCTGACGGCGGCAGCTCTCGGAATGTCCAGCATTCTGACGGCAGTGTCGGGGGCGGTTTACGGTGTCCTTTCCTTTTTTGAAAAGGAGAAAAACTACATTCTGGCCAAAATCAGCCTGGCCGGATCCGGGATTCTGATCTTTATCTGGCTGGTGATCATTGCGCTGGGATGAGCGGGAAAAGGAGGCAGAAATGGAAGAAGAAATTTTAAGAGAACGGTATGAGCTGTCCCTCGGGAGAATACGTCAGATCCCGGAGGAAGAGACCGTGGCAGAGCCTTACAGAGATTTTTTCCGTCAGGCAGCTTCTTTTGTGATGATGCTGGACGAGCTTCGCAGAGCCAGAGAGGACGGTTCCTTTTTCAGGCTGAGTCCGGCGGAAAAAGAACAGTGGAATCACAGACTCTATGAAGATATACTTCCGGGTCATTATGAAACCAGCTATGGAAATCCCGCCTATGCTGCCGGACGCCTGGGAATGCCTCTTGGGAAACTTCTGTGTTTTCTGTACGCGGAGATCCGGGAGGGAATTGTCTATGTTTCTGAGGGGCGCCTTCTGGATCTGGTTATCTACCAGGAAGCCCTGATTGAGATCTACAACCTGTTTGAAGAGGAAATCCCGGAGGAAAAGTCCGTCCGGGACGTGCTTTACTGGTGCGTCAGCGATTACTGTGATGTGACACTGACAGAAAGAGTCCGGGAAACTCTGGATCCGTCGGTGGATTTCGCGGAGCGGATCATCATGGAAAGTGATCTGAAGGATCTTTCCTATCTTTATCTTTATGGCGCATATATTTCTGACAGCGAGCGGAAAACGGCGGAATTTCTCAACAGCCTGCCGGAGGCAGCCATAAAGAAGATGGCAGATACGTTTACGGAAGGATATATCCGCGGGTTTCAGGTGATGGGGAGAGATCTTTCCGCAAAAAAAACTGCGGCGATCCGTTACCCCATCGGCTTTGAACGAATGATCCGGGAAGCGGTGAAGAATTTCCGGGCGGCAGGACTGCAGGTGATCCTGCCCAGGACTGCAGCCGGAAGCGTAAACAGAAATCCGGCCGGCCAGAACGGATACTGCAGCAGTTCTCCCAACCGCCAGTATGACTATGATCACAGGTATGACAGCGCCGTGTTTTATGACAAGGCATTCCGCGACAGAAAACTGGCGGTGCTGAAAACTGCCTATGAGAAATATAGGAAAGAGGCGTCCTGGTATGCGGGGCCGGCGGTTCTGGAAACCTTCGGAGAAGAAGGATTTGCGCCGGTCAACCGGGATGAGGCCTGGAGCTTTACGGAGAAACAGCAGAAACTGTATCTGGAATACAGGAATCTTTCCATGCCGACGGTCAATGAATACATTCCCGGCGATGAGACCAGCTATACCATCATGGCCTTTCCGGTTCCTGCCATCGGGAAGCAGTTTCCGGAGATTTTTGACGAGACCATCCGGATCAACACACTGGATTATGAGACCTACAGCCGGTATCAGCAGATTCTGATCGATACCCTGGACAAGGCAGATCATGTCCGGATTCTGGGAAAGGGAAAGAACACCACGGACCTTACGGTTTCCCTGGCAGATCTTACGGACGGGAAAACCCAGACAAAATTTGAAAACTGTGTGGCGGATGTGAATATTCCTCTGGGGGAAGTGTTCACGTCTCCCAGACTTTCAGGAACCTGCGGAGTTCTGAATGTGGAAACCGTCTATATCGGAGAAATTCAGTTCAGAAATCTGAAACTTGTTTTTGAAAACGGACGGGTAAAGGAGATTTCCTGCGATAATTTCCTGGAGCGTCTTCCAAAAGACGCGGATGAAAAAGAAAAGGAACAGGCCCGGGAAGAGGGAAAACGTCTTGTGATCCAGCAGATCATGAACGGACATGAGGACCTTCCCATGGGAGAATTTGCCATCGGCACCAATACGGCGGCCTATGCCATGGCGGAACGGTTCGGGATTCTGGACCGCCTGCCCATTCTGATTGTGGAAAAGATGGGACCGCATTTTGCCGTGGGCGACACCTGCTACAGCTGGTCGGAAGACAGCCCCATGTATAATCCTGACGGAAAGGAAATGATTGCCAGGGACAACGAGATCTCCATTCTCCGGAAGGAAGATGTGAAAAAGGCATATTTCGGCGTTCATACGGATATTACGATTCCTTATAAAGAAATCGGAACCATCGAAGCTGTCAGCAGTGACGGCACCGCATATGGGATTATCAGAGACGGGCGGTTTGTTCTTCCGGGGCTTTCCCCGTTAAATCTGCCGCTGGATTCTCTGAATTCATGAGATTGCTCTTGACGCGGCAATAAAAAGCTAGTATGATGATTGATAAGAAAGAATATTCATCATGCTAGCTTTTATTAATTTTACTTATTAATAACCATAATGAGAAAGAGGAGAGAAGACAATGGCAAAAGTTGGGATTGTAATGGGAAGCGATTCGGATATGCCGGTTATGGCTCAGGCTGCCGACATGCTGGAGGAACTTGGCGTTGATTTTGAAATGACCATCATTTCCGCCCACAGGGAACCGGATATTTTCTATGAATATGCAAAATCTGCAGAGAGCAAGGGAATCAAGGTAATCATTGCCGGAGCCGGAAAAGCAGCACATCTTCCGGGAATGTGTGCGGCGATCTTTCCCCTTCCGGTTATCGGAATCCCCATGAAGACGTCAGACCTTGGCGGTGTGGATTCCCTGTATTCCATTGTCCAGATGCCGTCCGGCATCCCGGTGGCTACCGTGGCCATCAACGGAGGAAAAAATGCCGGCATTCTGGCAGCAAAAATTCTCGCGGCTTCCGATCCGGAGCTTCTGGAGAGACTGAAAGCCTATTCTGAAAAACTGAAACATGAGGTGGAAGGAAAGGCAGAGAAACTGGAGCAGATCGGCTATAAGGAATATCTGGCAGGAATGAAAAAGTAAAAAAGAAGAAACAGAAGAAATCACAAGCGTCAGGAAAACGGAAAGAAGCTGAAAGGAAAAAGAAAGGGGCGGCGCTGCAGTCCCGTTTCCGGAAAGAGCGGAAGCGGGGGGACGGAAAAGCCGCCGGTACAGGAGGAAATCTATGGATTACAAGAAGGCCGGAGTGGATATCGAAGCTGGTTATAAATCAGTGGAGCTTATGAAACAGTATGTGAAGGGCACCATGCGTCCGGAAGTCATGGGCGGAATCGGAGGATTTTCCGGTGCGTTTTCTGCAGCCGCTTTTAAAAACATGGAACATCCGGTGATGCTGTCCGGAACCGACGGCGTAGGAACCAAGCTGAAACTGGCGTTCCTGATGGACCGCCATGACACGGTGGGCATCGACTGTGTGGCCATGTGCGTCAACGACATTATCTGCTGCGGCGCAAAGCCCCTCTTTTTCCTGGATTACATCGCCGTGGGCAAAAACGTACCGGAAAAGGTGGCGCAAATCGTCAGCGGCGTGGCGGAAGGCTGTGTTCAGTCCGGCTGTGCTCTGGTGGGCGGTGAAACAGCTGAAATGCCCGGCTTTTATCCGGTAGACGAATACGATTTGGCCGGATTCAGCGTCGGCGTTGTCGACAAGGATAAAATTCTCGATAACAACACACAAAAAGCAGGGGATGTACTCATCGCTCTGCCCTCCTCCGGTGTTCATTCCAACGGTTTTTCGTTGGTGCGCAAGGTGTTTAACATCGAAAAGGCAGACCTTTCTACATACGTGGATTCTTTGGGCGCTACCCTAGGCGAAACCCTCCTGACCCCCACCAAAATTTATGTAAAACCTATGCTGTCCCTGTTCGAGAAAGTCACCGTCAAATCGGTGGCACATATCACTGGCGGCGGCTTTTACGAGAATGTGCCTCGGATGTTGAAGGACGGAGTTCAGGCCGTGATTCAAAAAGACAGCTAT